>Ga0154020_10002110_pt1 | contig 24184 bp, 19 predicted proteins | sample Klosneuvirus_201_FD_109709 | JGI IMG/M metagenome (GOLD analysis project Ga0154020, IMG submission 109709) | Active sludge microbial communities from wastewater, Klosterneuburg, Austria - Klosneuvirus_20160825_MG | ecosystem: Engineered > WWTP > Aerobic digester > Activated sludge | place...
ACGCACACGGCTGCAACATCGGTGTCCGCTTCTTCGACAAGGCGAACAAGCCGACGACGGACCCCGACGGAATCGCCGGCGAGGATCTGCAAGTCGACGCCTTCTGCTCGCAGACGCGACGCACGTGCATCGACACGAATGGCGATGCCCACGCGTGCGGTCCCGGCCGACCCGCGCAGTACCGCACGAAGATGGATAGCCGCGGCAACGCGATCTCGGTGACGCATTGGAGCGAGGACGAACAACCCGCGCTCGACGAGGAGTTCGACGCGCACGAGCTGCGCTACAAGTACGACGACGCGGGCAACCTGATCTCGCTGTCGTGCTTCGACATGGATCGCAGCCCGATCGAATGCGATGGCACCGGCTTTCACGAGAAGCGCACGACCTTCGACGTCAACGGCCGGCGGACGCAGGAGACCTTCTTCGGCCGCGATGGTCGTCCGACATTCAACCTCGGCGCGTCGAGCCGGCGCTACAAGCACGACAACTACGATCACCCGTTCGAATCACAGAGCTTCGACGACAAGAACCGTCTCGTCGAACAATCGGGCATGGCCACGATCCGCGAGCTCTACGACGTCAGGCACCAGCGCTTCGCCATGGTGCTTCTCGACAAGACCGGCAAGCCCGCGCGTTACACCGCGTGCTTCACCGGTACGACGTGCCCGGCACACCCGTGGCACGCGGTGCGGATCGTTCGGCTCGGTGATGGCACCGTCGAGTACAACCAGTTCTTCGACGAGGATGGCCAGCTCATCGAAGCGAACAGCTGTCGCACGAACAAGTGCTTCGACTAGTTCTTGCAGCACATCACGCCGGTAGCGGCGGTCGCCGGAAACTTGCCGCAGCCAGCACTCTCGTCCGCGGTGACCGGCGTCGCGCCGAGCCACACGCCGTCGATGCAGCCCTGGAGCGTGAAGCAATCGGCGCCGCAGCACACGGGCTCCGAGCAGAAGTCCTGATCGAAGCACGGTAGCGTCGCCGCGTACTCGCAGGTCCCGACGTTGTTCGTGCAGTGCGACATCGCAGCGACGAAGCGGCCCGTGCCCGCGCCGATGCACTCCTGCGGCTGCAGCACGGTGAGCTCGGCGATCGCGCCCGACACGCCGCACACGTGCCACCCGGTCGCGCAGGCATCGGCGGGAACGCCGCACGCGCCGAGATCGTCGCCGCACGCGGTGCCGCTCGTCGCCGCGCGAAGCGAAGGCGTGCCGGCCCACGTCGCCGCGCATCCCGCGATCGCCGGATACGTCGTCACCGCGGTGAACGCCTCGCGCTGTCCATCGGAGCACCCGCTCGGGTTCGCCATCGCATCGGGCATCGCGTCGATCATCGCATCGGGCATCGCATCGCTCGGCGCATCGGGCTGCGCATCGGCCGTCGCGTCCTCGACGCTCGCATCGCTCGGTGCCCCGCAGCGATCGGTGCGCGGATCGCAGATCTGTCCGCTCGGACACGCGCCGTTGTCGCCGCACGGGATCGCGAGCGGCGGGCTCGGCGAGTAGCACGCGGTCATCGCAACAACGAGGGCAACGCCGCGCACTGCCTCCATCATACGCCGGACTACGGCGGGAGCCACTTCTCACCGGTCTCGCAGCTCCAGTGGGCGAGCTTGACGTTCGTCGGTGAGAAATCGATGGTTCCGAACACGATCGGCAGCTGAAACCGCCGCGGGCCGATCGAGCCCGGATTGAACACCGTGATGCCTTTGTCGACGCCGATGAACGGGACGTGCGAATGCCCACACACGACGAGCGATGCCTTCTGCGCGCGCGCGATCCGTGCGACCTCGGCGCGCAGCTTGGGGCCGTACACCGCGATGTGCACGAGCACCATGCGCAGCGGCCCGAGGTCGAGCGTCATCACGTCGGGTACGTCGCGCACCTTCGTATCGATGTTGCCGCGCACGGCATGGACCGGTGCGAGCTTCGCGAGATCCGCGAGCACGCTCACATCCCCGATGTCCCCCGCGTGCAGGATCGCATCGGGTTGCATCGTCGCGATCAGCTCCGCGGTCCGCGGATGTGGCTCACTGTGCGTGTCTGCGACAACGGCGATCCGTGCCGTCCCGTTGGACCGTAGGGGCAAGGTCGCGCTGAACACCCCCGAAGTCTGCTTGTAATCTCGGGCCGCGTCGACACCTGACGAGATATGTCGATTCCTCAGCTCGATCAGAAAGCTTTTGAAGCCCTCGCCAAGTTACCGGGTGTCACCGCCGTCGACTTCACCGCCGCGTGGTGCGGCCCGTGCAAACAGATGGAGCCCGTCCTCGCCGCGCTCGGAAAAGAGTACGCGGGTCGCGTCCGCATCGTCGCGATCGACGTCGATCACGAACAGCTCGTCGCTCAGCAGTACAACGTGCGCTCGATGCCCACGCTCGTCCTCTTGCGCGATGGCAAGGAGGTCGGTCGCACCGTCGGGAGCCGCAACCGCGCGTTCGTCGCGGGCATGTTCGATCGCGCGCTCGGCGGCGACGTCGCGATCGCGGCGCCTTAGCTCGCGGCCGCCAGCATGCACTGCTCGAGTTGCTTGCGCGCTCGATGCAGCAGCACGCCCACGTGATTCGCGGTGAGGCCGAGCTCCGTCGCGGCTTCTTCTCCCGAGAGCTCCTCGAGGACGCGCAGCGTGATCACGTGGCGATGAACCTCGCCGAGGCCGGCCATGCAACCGACGAGCTGTGCCGCGGTGGTCGCATTCTCGAGCGCTTCGATCGGCGTGGGCGCGGCGACCGCGAGCTCTGTCTCGTCGACATCGACGTGCGGGCGGGCGTTGTGATGACGGCGGCGAAGGTTGCGCGCCGCATTGCGCGTGATCGTCGCGAGAAGTCGCTCGGCCTCGCCCGGGCGCGCGCGCATCGCCTCTGCATCGGGACGCTGCAGGAAGATGTGGAATGCGTCCTGGACGATGTCGAGCGCGTCGGCCGCGTTGATGCCTTCGTGACGCGCGATCGCGGCGAGCGTGCCCGCGTGCGTTCGCGCGATGCCCGCGGCCCAGTCGGCGCAGCAGCAGGCGGTGGGGTCGGTCGGGTCGGACATGGCGGAGGGAGAGGTGTCGAGGAGGTCGGGTCTTACAACTGATCTGGTGGTGCCGAGATTCCGCTTACTTGACGCCCAGGCGGGCCAGACGAGCCCGTGCGATGTCGTACGAGGACGGCTGATTTTGTGGCCGGGCCGGTGGAGTCACCTTCTTGTAGGCGGCGATCGCATCGTCGCGGAGTCCGAGCTTCTCGGCGATGGTAGCGAAGACCAACCAATCGGCCGCCGATGGCGTCGTCCGGCTTCCCTGCACCATGGACTCGATGCCTTGCCGCACCGCCGTCTGGAGATCTCCGGTCTCCGCCGCGACTGCAGCGTACGTGTTCAGCACGTGCTCGGCTTTGGAGGCATTCGCCTCGTCGCGGGCGAGCGAGATCGCGCGAGGCAGATCCTTCGTGCGAGCGAGCATGAGCCACGCGAGGTTGTTGCGCGTGCCGATCGGGGACGCCTTCAGCGACTCCTCGAACAACCGAAACGCCTCGGTGTCGTCGCCGCGTGCGAGGGCGAGATCGAGCCGCGCTTGTTTGTGCATGGGCGATGTCGGCTCGATGGCAACCCACTCCGCCAGCGCCTTGTCGGCGACGTCGAACTTCTTCTGCCACATCGCCGCCGCGACGCGCCAGTTCAGAACGTCCTTCGGATCGACCTTCGCCGTGGTCGCGTGCTTCTCGAGCTCGCTCCACTTCTGCTGGTCCCACAACTGGTAGCCGATCGCCCCGTCACACGATGTCCGCGCATCGGGCGCCGGTGATGCGCACGCATCGAGCACCGCGCGCGTGCCCGCCGGTGCGGCGAGCACGGAGGCCGCGACCACAGCCGACTTCGCGTCGCGCGCGATGTTCGGGCCCCAGACGTTCGCGAACCAAGTGGCCCGCGACTGTCCGCCATCGACCTCCGCACGCGCCCAGTCGAGGAGCTGCTGCACGCCTACCGGATCACCGGAGATGCGCTGCGCGTGGCGACCGAGCCCCGCGATCCGTCCCTGCGCCGCGATCACCTTCGCGACTCCCTTGTCGAGCGCGATGTAGAACACGCTCTTCTGGCCCAACATGTCGAGCTCGGCGCGCCACGGTCCGTTCGGGCGCCCCTCGACGGTAACCGTCAGCGCGGTCGACGAGATATCGGCCCACAGCTCGTCGCCGAGCTTGCGCATCGCGGTCACCATGTTCGGTGGGATCGCGTTGACTCCCATGATCTCGTCACGCGTCGTCGTGTCCCAATACGTCGCCGATTTCGGCGGCACGTCGACGAGCTCGATGAACGCATTGACCACGGCGGTACGCGGAGCCTTCGCGTCGAGCTTGGTGCGGCGCTTGACCTTGCCGAACAACCGAGCTTGCTGCGAGTTGATCGAACCGCTCGCGGTGTACATCTCGCGGAGGAGATCGTACTCGCGGAGCGTCATGAACATGCCGCCCGCAGCATCGAGCGTCGTCTTCCGATCCGACGACAACTGGCTCACCGCGGCGATCGCGGCCGCTCCTCCTTGCTGCAGTCCGATCGCGGTGACGAGGAGGTAATCGCGCTCCTTCGAAGCGTCTCGCGCTCGCAGCACGCGCTCCGCATCGGCGGCCTTGTTCGCGCGCAGGTACACGCGAGCGAGAGCGAACGCCGTCGCGTCCGTCGGGTTGATCTTCAGCGCGGTCTCGTACGCGGCGATCGCGCCCGGCAGATCTGCGCCGGTCGTGCGTCCGTTCGGTCCTGCCTCGAGGAGGTTGCCCAGGTTCTCCGCGACCCAGCCCGCTTTCGGATCGAGCTCGAGCGCCTTTCGATTCGCAGCGATCGCCCCTGCGCGATCGTGATCGAAGCCGAGGTCGCGCCCGAACGAATCGTGGCGAAGCACGTACGCGAGGAAGCCTTGCACGTCCGCGTTCTTCGGCTCGAGCTCGACGGCTCTGCGCGCCGCGCGTCGCGCCGCCGGTCCAGCGCCCGCGGCGAGATACCTCAGCCCGAGCTGCGTGTAGTGGATCGCTTCCTTCGGGTGCAGCTTGATCAACTCCTCGATGCTCGCGATCGCTTCGACGAACTTGCCGGAATCCGCGAGCGCCGCTGCCTTCAGCACGAACGGGATCGTTCGCTCCTCGGTCCTCAGCTCCGCGAGCGCCTTCGTCGTGGCCTCGAGCTCGGCGGGCTTCAGTCGCGACGGTCCCGAGTCGAGCTCGAACGTGACGACAAATACGTTACCGTCGAGCTTCTGCCGCTCGACGAACGTCGCGACTCCGAGCGTTCGCTTGCGCTCGGCGGCGGGCGTCGGCGGCGTGAAGCCCGGCGGGAAGACGAGGCGGTTCTCGATCACGTAGCGATGCGGCCGCCACAGATCGAAGTCGTGAACGCGCGGCTTCGCCTTCGGATCGTGCTTCGTGAAATCCGACGGCAGCTTGTCGAACGCATCTCCGGGGTACAGCAGGACCGCGATCTTCTCCCGGGTGGTAAACGCGCGATCGCTGCGCGCGACGACGGTCGTCACCTGGAATGGCTTCGCGAGGTCCGTCGGCGACGTGGTGGTGTAGCTGTCGAGCTCGCCGCCATACTCGGTCTGCGCGTACGCTTTCAGATCCTCGCGGACCTTGTCGGCTCGCGAGTCGCGGATCCACGTGCGCTGCGGCGCATCGAACAAGCCTCCCTCGTGGCTGACCTCCGTCGCTTCACCGGGGCCGAACTCCGACAGCTTGTACGTACGCACCTCGCGAACGACGTTGTCGGCCGACGTGGATCGCGGCGTGAGCACGAGGTCGCGCGTGTCGTCGGCGACGATCAGAGCGAGTCGCCCTTGATCGCGCAGCGGCAACGTCCCAGCGCGGTGCAGATCCTCCGTTCCGTCGATCCACACCGGCTTGCCCGCGACGATCGCGCGCACGATCGCGTGATCGAACTCGCCGAGGCCGGGCAAGGCACGATCGACATCCTGTCCGGGCCCCGTCGAGAGAATCGCGAGGTCGGCGCGGAAGCCGGCTTGCCGGAGCAGCGCCACGAGCAAGATCGCCTTGTCCTTGCAGTCGCCGAACCCGCGCTTGACGGTCTCCGCCGGTGGCCACGGCGTGATCGATGCCTGGCCGAACTCGATGCCGGTGTAGCGGATCTGCGCGTGCAGCCACGCGACGATCGCGTGCACCGTGTCCATCGTCGGCGGCCCCTTCAACGTCGCCGGAAGCGCGAACGGGCCGTCCGCGAGGCGCTTGTCGAGGATCTTCTTGTAGTCGCGAGCGACGGCGCTCCACGACGCACCGGTCGTGATCCCGACGAAGGGATACTCGACGACATCACTCGGCAGCGACGACTCGTCATCGTCCGACGGATCCAGGCGACCGAGCTCGAAGGTCCACGTCTCGATGCCGTTCGCGACGGCGTGCTTGGGCTTGATCTTGATCTCGCGCGGAATGACGGTGACCTTGCGGCTCGCCGGTGCCGAGATCACGAGCGTCACGCTCTCGTTGATCACGCCGCTCGCATACGTGAAGCGATCGACGCTGCCTGCATCGAGGAGGGGTATGCGATCGGTCGTCGTGATCTCCACCTCGACGACCGAGCCGATCTGCAGGCGCGGCAGCGGCGCTTCGATGTCGCGCAGATCGCTGTACACCGTCGGCGAGTCCGAGACCGCAGGCGCGTCGTGGATCAGTGAAGGATCGAGGTCCGACACGCGTCCCGACGGCTCGATCACGCGCGCGCGGAGCACCGGCTTGTCCTGATAGAACGGGCGCCACGTCGACGACAACGTGCCCCAATCGTCGACGCCGGCCGCCGTGCGCACGACGTAGATCATGCGAAACCGCGACGCCCCGCGCCCCTTGTCGTCGTACGTCTGCACGTTCTCTTTGCGCAACACCACGACCGGTGCGTCGCTCGCCGCCGCGCGAGACGCGGCCGAGAGAAGATCCTTCGGTGATGCCGTGAACGCCGGCGCGAGTACCGCTTTGTCGGGCGCGGCGTCCGCTGCGATGGTCCACAGACACAGCAGGCCGAGCACCCCAAACCCCAACTTCATGCCGACTACTTTACCATCGCGGACATGTGTCCGATGGAGCCCGACGAGCCGCACACCGAGTTCCGCCCCGGGCGTTCGGACCCGGGAGGGAGTGGGGAGACCAACTTCGTCGCTCCGACGGACACGATGGACGCCTATGCCGTCGGTGACGTGATCGGCAAGGGCGGCATGGGCGAGGTGCTGACCGCACAGGACCGCCGCATCGGACGGCAGGTCGCGATCAAACGCCTCACTGCGGTCGCTCCGACCGACGCGGACATCTCGCGGTTCTTTCGCGAAGCACGGATCCAAGCGCGGCTCGATCACCCGGCGGTGGTGCCGGTGCACGAGCTCGGGCGGGATTCGCAGGGCCGCCCGTACTTCACGATGAAGCAGCTCAACGGCGTCACGCTGCGCGATCAACTGCCATCGGAGCAACCCGCGAGTCGGCGCTTGCTCCGCGCGTTCGCGGAGGTGTGCATCGCCGTCGAGTTCGCCCATGCGCGCGGCGTGGTGCATCGCGACCTCAAGCCGTCGAACATCATGCTCGGCGACTACGGCGAGGTGTACATCCTCGATTGGGGACTCGCGCGCGTGTTCGACGACACGATCCCGCCGGTCGAGCCGGCCGAGGTCGGCGACACCGACGGAGAACAGCGGAGCGCGCTGCACGGGACGCCCGGGTACATCGCGCCCGAGCAGTTGCAGATCCGCGGCGAGGTCGGGACACCCGTCGATATCTACGCGCTGGGATCGATCCTGTTCGAGATCCTGACGAAGATGCCGCTCCATCCGCGGCAGTCGCAGGCGGCGATCCAATCCACGCTGTCGTCGACGGGCGTGCTGTCTCCGATCGCGCGATATCCCGATCTACCGATCCCACCGGAGCTCGATGCGCTGTGCACGTCGGCGCTCGCGATGTCGGCGAAGGCGCGGCCGACGGCGCGGCAGATCGGCGAGCGCGTGCAAGCGTACCTCGATGGCGATCGCGATCTCGCGCGGCGCAGGCAAGTCGCCAGCGAAGCGCTGGACAAGGCGCGCGTCGCGCTGGAGCGCGATCACCGTGCGGATGCGATGCGCGATGCGGGTCGCGCGCTCGCCCTCGATCCCGATTGCACGGGCGCGGCGGAGATCGTGACGAGGCTGATGCTCGAGCCACCGAAGGATCCGCCGCCGGAGCTCGAGCAAGCGTTGCGTGATGCCGACGCGCACAACGTGAAGCGTCACGCGCTCACGGCGATCTTCTCGTACGGTGCGATCGCGGGGTTCTTGCCGATCGCGATGTGGAACGGGATCAAGAAGTGGCCCGAGGTCCTCTCGGTGTTCGCGATGGCGCTGATCCTCGCGTTCGGCGCGCTGCTGATCCGGCACAAGCCACTGCGATCGCTCGGCGCGATGATCGTGTATGCGCTCGGCAACGGCGTTCTGTGCGCGCTGATGAGCCGCATGGCCGGGCCGTTCACGTTCGTGCCCGCGCTGATCTGCATCGTCACGATGTCGGTAATGGCGTACCCGCAGTTCGTGCAGCGCCCCGTGATCCTCATCGGGATCATGGTCGCGTCGTTCGCGCTGCCGCTCGCCCTCGAGGCCCAGGGCCTCCTGCGCAAGACGTGGGAGCTCGGGGACTCTCGGCTCATCTCGCACGCGGAGGCCCTCGTGATCGGCGGCCCCCGGACCATGACGCTGGTTATCGGGGCCACGCTCGCGACCTTCGTGGTCGCCGGGTTTCACGCAGCGTCGATCGGACGTACGAATAGGCGCGCTCAGCTCCAGCTGGTGACCCAGGCATGGCACCTTCGGCAGCTCTTGCCGAAGGGTCCCACCTGATGTCGTTTTCATTCGCTCACCCTGCCCTTCGGCGCGCCCTGTCCGCGCGCAACTACGCCGAACCCACGCCCGTCCAAAAGGCGGTGATGACCGACGAGACCGACGGTCGCGACCTGCTCGTCTCCGCGCAGACCGGCTCCGGCAAGACCGTGGCCTTCGGGCTCGCACTCGCGAAGCCACTGCTCGGTGATGCCGATCGCTTCACCGCGCCAGGTGCACCGCGCGCGTTGATCGTGTGCCCGACGCGCGAGCTCGCGCTGCAGGTCCACCGCGAGCTGTACTGGCTGTACGCCGAGACCGGCGCCCGCATCACCACGTGTGTCGGCGGTATGGATCCGCGACGCGAACAGCACGCGCTCGCGAACGGCGTGCATGTCGTCGTCGGAACGCCGGGCCGCTTGTGCGATCACCTCGAGCGCGGTGCACTGTCACTCGCGCGCATCGAGGCCGTGGTCCTCGACGAGGCCGACGAGATGCTCGACATGGGCTTCCGCGAGGATCTCGAGCGATTGCTCGATGCCGCTCCGCCGACACGGCGCACGCTGATGTTCTCCGCGACGATCCCGAAGGAGATCGCGACGCTCGCGAAGCGCTACCAGAAGAATGCACTCCGTATCGCCACGACGAGCGAAGCCGAGCGCCATCACGACATCGAGTATCACGCGGTCCCGATCATCCCGCGCGAGCGCGACCTCGCGGTCGTCAACTTGCTTCGCTATCACGACGCCATCGGCGCACTCGTGTTCTGCGCGACACGCGATGGCGTCACGCACACCGCGGCGATCCTCGCCGAGCGCGGATTCTCCGTCGCTGCGCTGTCGGGAGAGCTCAGCCAGCGCGAGCGCAACACCGCGCTGCAAGCGCTGCGCGACGGTCGTGCGCGCGTCTGCGTCGCGACCGATGTCGCCGCACGCGGCCTCGATCTCCCCGACCTCGGCCTCGTGATCCACGCGGACCTCCCGCAGAACAAGCAGGTGCTCGTTCACCGCAGCGGTCGCACCGGCCGCGCGGGCAAGAAGGGCCTCGCGGTGCTGCTCGTCCCCGATCCCGCGCGTCGCTACGTCGAGCGCATTCTGCACAGCGCGCACATCGTGGCGCAGTGGAAGCTGCCGCCCTCGGCCGAAGCGATCCGCCTGCGCGATCAGGATCAGCTCGTGCTCGAGATCCGCCAGATCGCGGAGGACCTCGGCGAGGACGATCGCCAGGTCGCGCGCACGCTACTCGCCGATCGTCCGGCCGAGGATCTCGTCGCCGCGCTCGTCCGCGAACGCCGCACCGCTCGTCCCTCGCCCGAGGAGCTGACCACACCGCCGTCGATGCGCCCGCGCACGCAGAACGATCGTCCACCGATCCGCACGAACGATCGTCCACCGATTCGCTCGCAACCCGCGCGCGAGCGAACCGAGCGAACCGAGCGACCCGAGCGGACCGAGCGACCCGAGCGACCCGAGCGAACCGAGCGTCCGGAGCGAACCGAGCGTCCGGAGCGAACCGAACGACGGGTCGCGACGGTCCCCGTCGAGGTCGAGCGCCGCACGACAAAGCCCAAGGGCCAAGCGACCGTGTCGCGCGCCGAAGCGATGGCGCGACGGACCAGCGGCGGCGGCGAGCACGTGTGGTTCACGGTCAACATCGGCCGCTCGAAGAACGCCGATCCCAAGTGGCTGATCCCGCTGCTCTGTCGCCGCGGAAACATCACGAAGACCTCGATCGGCAAGATCCAGATCCTCGCGAAGGAGACCCGCGTCCAGATCGCCACCGACGTGGCGGCGCAGTTCGCGGCAGCCGCGCGCGAGCCCGACGCAAAAGACCGGAATATCCACATCGATCCGGTCGACGAGTAGCTGCGAGAAGCGGAACACGAGGCGATCGTCGGCGGTGCGCCGGCATCGCGCGGCCCTACGCCGGGTCATGACATGCTCGCGCCATGGCCAAGGTGTTGATGCCGTTGCCGGATCGGGACTTCGACGTGACCGAGGTGGCGGTCCCGTGGAAGCTCCTGACCGAGGCAGGTCACGAGGTCGTGTTCGCGACGGAGACCGGCGCTACGCCCGCGTGCGACCCGCTGCTGCTCACGGGCGTGTTGTTCGGCAAGCTCGGTGCGCGACCCGAGCCGATCGCGTTCTATCGCGAGATGGAGAACGCGCCCGGGTTCCTCGCTCCGCGCGCGTGGAGCGGCATCGACGCCGCGAGCTTCGACGCACTGTTCCTCGCGGGCGGCCATGCGCCTGGGATGCGCCAATATCTCGGCAGCGCCGCCGTGCAGGCGTTGACCGCGGCGTTCTTCGCGACCGACAAGCCGATCGCTGCGATCTGTCACGGCGTCCTCGTCGCTGCGCGAAGCAAGCGCGCGGATGGAGCCTCGGTGCTGCACGGTCTGCGCACGACCTGCCTCCCGAAGTACATGGAGCGCAGCGCGTACCTCGCGACGTTCTGGCTGCGCGGCCGCTACTACCGCACGTACGACGCGTACGTCGAAGACGAGGTCACCGCCGCGCTCGCGAAGCCCGAGGACTTCGAGCGTGGACCGCGCGAGCTGTCCAAGCGCGGCACGCGCGACGACGATACGCACGCGTTTGTCGTCGAGGATGGCCGCTATGTCTCCGCACGCTGGCCCGGCGATGCGTACTCGATCGCGAAGAAGCTGATCGCCCGACTCTAGGCGACTCTAGTTCGCCGTGCGGATCTTCTCGACGAGGGCTTCGAGCAACGCGCCTTCGTGAGCACGACGACCACCGTGCAGCTCCGCGATGATCGGCTCGAAGCTCCCCGCGAGCCGCTCCTCGAGCGTGGACTCGCGACCGAGGATGTTCGCGAAGTTCGCGGCACGCTCGAGCGCGGCACCCGCACCGGCGAGATCGCCACGTGCGATGCGCTCGCGCGCGAGTCGATGATGCAGATCGAAGCTGAAGAAGCGTTCGCGCGCACGCGCATCGAGGACCGCGAGCGCTTCGTCGCGGCGACCCGCGTTGCCCAGCGACCTCTCGAGGATCTCGCGCAGCTCGTCGCGCGTCGAGTACCACATCTCCTCGATCGCGAGGCCGCGCTCCGCTTCCTTGATCGATTCGTCGAACGCTTCCATCGCGAAGTACATGCGCGCCAGATCGCGATGGCGCAGCGGCAGCGGCGCGTCGCCGACATCGTCGGAGCTCTCGTCGCGTGGCACCGCCGCGGCTTGATCGAACGTCGCGCGGGCATCTTCGAAGCGCCGCTCGCGAACGTGCAGATAGCCGAGCGTGCGCAACCGCGTTGCGTTGCCCGCCGATTGCCGGGCCAGGACATCGAACGCCACCGCGATCGCTTCGAGCTCCGCCGGATCATCGGGGCCATCGACGGCGATGCGCGGTGCAGCCTCGGTGGTCCATTCGACGAGCGCGCGATCGAGCCACGCCGCGTACCACGCGAACAACGACGTGGCCTCGCGCTCGTACGAGCCGCCCGTACGCGTCCAATCGGCCCACACCTCGCCGCGATGGTCGCCGGTGAGCAGCAGCACGGAGAATCCACCGCAGCCTTGCTCGGCGATCGTGAGCACGTCGGGCCGCGACGACTCGGCCGTCAGCGGCGCGAGCAACCCGTAGTGCGGGCCCGCGCCGGATGCACCGATCTCGAGCACGAGCGCGCGGTACTCGTCGGGCAACGGACCGACGCGCTCCTCGAGCCCCGCGAGCTCTCCGCTCGTCATCGCGGGACCGAACACCCATCCGTGCTGATTCGCGCCGAACACCTGGCGTGCGTGATCGATCTGCCCGAGCAAGCGGACTCCGTTACGGATGGATGCGAGGGAGAAGGCCACGATCTCATGCTACTCGGCCCGCCCACTGTAAGGGCGGTGTAAGAGCGCTCGATCGCGGGCATGTGTTCGCCCTCGACACACGTCTGTAGAGGCACAAGGAGCTCGTCATGTTGAAACGTACCCTCGCCTCTCTCGTCCTCGCGTCATCGCTATTTGCCTGCTCGGATCGCGTGATCACCATCCCCGCGCCCACCAGCGTCGCCGCGCCGGTGCCGGGTGGAATGACGGTCACCGGCACCGCGACCCTCGAGGTCAGCCCCGACTGCGCCGACATCACGATGACGATCGATGTCGATGGAACGCGACCCGGCCTCGCGACCACCGGCGCGCAGGGCAAGCAGCAAGCGATCGTCGATGCGCTCAAGAAGCTCGGGCTCGAGGCATCGGATATCAAGCTCTCGACGCTGTCGCTGAACCCGGTCTACGAGTGGATCGTCAACAAGAACGTGTTCAAGGGCTACCACGCGGCGATCACGATCACCGCGACCACGAAGCAGTTCGACAAGATCGGGCCGATCATGGAGGCCGGTTCGCAGAACGGCGCGACCGCGATGACCACGCAGTTCCGTCGTAGCGATCTCTCGGAGCTCAAGAAGAAGGTCCGCGCGATGGCTCTCACCGCGGCGAAGGACAAAGCGCAGCAGACCGCTGCTGCACTCGACATCAAGCTCGGCCGCGTGATGAACGTCGCCGAAAACGTGGGCGGCATGATGTGGTCCAACGCGTACTTCCCGCAGGTCGCAAACGCGATGGAAGCCAACACCGGGACGCGCACCGTCGCGGATGCACTCGGTGGCGCGTTGCAGCCGCTCACGCTCGACGTGACGATCGTCTACGAGCTCGCGCGCGAGACTTGATCACTTCTTCGGCGCTTGGATCGCCGGGCCCTTTTTCTTGGGCGCGGGCGGTGCCTCGACCGGCGCGGGAGCCGGAGGTGCCTGTGCGTCCGAGTCCGCGTCGAGAATGCGCGCCGGCTTCGGTGGCGTCGACGGCGAATCGATCGTCGAGCACGGCACCGTGTGCGTGAGCTGCTCGCCGCCCGACGTGGCCTGGTCGTTCAGCACCGTGTCACCACAGGCGAGCGACGGCGCCCCCGAGGTGCCCGCCGTCTCCGGCGTCGCCCCGACGGGACCACCACGCTCCGCTGACCGCTTCGCATCCTGTGCGGTCCCGCTCGGTTCCCGCGCGCCTTGCGGCGGTCCTCCGCAGGCGATCGCGAACATCACGAGGTTGAACGCCAGAAATGCACGCATGCCGCGATGATGTGCATACGCGATGCCCGCCGTCTATGCCGCGATCGCGGGCTCGTCGGCGTCGAGCGTGTGCGCGTTGCGATCGAACGCCTGTCGCGCTCGCTCGAACGGAGACTTCGTGATCGCCCAGCGATCCGAGAACGGATCGTCGAGGTCGACGATCAAGAACAAGATGTGCGCGACCGCGCCGCTCAACGCTGCCACCACCGTCGCGTGGATCCACCACGGATCGAAGATCATCATGTACGTCGATCCGATCACCGTCAGCGCGCCGAGATACAGCAGCACCTTCATCACGATCGGAATGCGCTGCCGCGACGACGTCAGCCGGCTCGTGCGCACGTCGGTCAGATCGTTGAACCGCGACAACACCTCGCCGTAGATCGTGACCTGGCACTCGTTCGCGGGTTGGCAGCTATGAATCGCCAACCACACCTCGTCGAGCAGCTCGCCGACGCTCGCGATGACCTTCTCGTCGCGACGCACCATCGCGTCCCACTCTCGATGGAGGACCGCGTCGACGTAGCCGCGCAGCCCCGCCTGGAGCGGATCCCGCGTGCCCTTCGGTAGACCACTCGCCGTGCGATGGAGATCCACCAGCGCAGCGGACTCGCGATCCACGTGTGCGCGCGCGGCGTCGAACTGGTTCCACACGACGTACACGACAAAGGCCAACAACACGGCGTACACACCGCCGACGGTCTGCAGATAGTTCCCGAGCCCGTTGGCCGCGAGCCTCAGCTCGTCGAGCGGAACGACACCGCGAAATGCGAGCAACCCGAGCACGCTCACCACGCTCGCTCCGACGACGATGATCGCCAGCCGCACCAGCGTCCTGACCCTGGGTGACACGCGGCGAACCTACCACGCGCTTGAAACGCACGATGGCCACCCGAAGCGAACGATGACCACCCAACGATGACCACCCGAAACGAACGATGACCACCCGAAACGAACGATGACCACCCGAAGCGAACGATGACCACCGGAAACGAACGATGACCACCCGAAGCGAACGATGACCACCCGAAGCGAACGACGATGCCCGAAACGAACGACGACACCCAAACGAGCAACACCACACGATCACGACGTGTGGCCAACCCCGCTATATCGACATGACGTGAGCGGCGAGAACGAGCGTTCTTCGTCGCGAAGCGACAAGAAGGTTCTTCTTGGCGAGCTCGGCGTCTTGGCGGTAAATCCGGCGGCGCCTTGGCGGTAAATCCGGCGGCGCCTTGGCGGTAAATCCGGCGGCGTCTTGGCGGTAAATCCGGCGGCGTCTTGGCGGCAAATCCGGCGGCTACTGCGCGATCGAGCTGACGCCCGGCGCCAGCGACGTCGTCGCGCCGTCGATCGTCAACGCTGCACCGACCGCGTCGCGATCGAACGTCACCGTCGCCGTGCGACCACCGGCCAGCGTGATCCGCGCGCCGGGGTGCGCCGCGTCGCCCGCCGCCGCGACCGCCGTCGCCGCGTTGTCGATCGCGAGCACGTGCAGGTAGCGCTGGTCACCGCCGGACTGGGTCTCGTCGAGACGCCAGCCACCCGTGAAGTCCGAGTCGCTGCGGAAGTCGTACGTCGACATCGCTCCGCCCGAGAGCTTCGTGATGTTCAGCGTGTGACCCGAGGCGGTGATCGTCGCGGTGTTCCCGCTGATCGATGGCTGCACCGGCGCTGCGAGCTGCCAGGTCTGCGTCGTGCCCGCGGCGGACGCGACACGATCGAAGACCACGATGACGTCCGGCGCGAGGTAGACCATCTCGCGCTGCACGTTCTGGATCGCCGCGTTGCCGTTGTACGCGGGCGTGAGATCGGCCGCGACGTGCAGCCACCCCGGGCCCTCTTGCAGCGCTTCGATCGTCGACGTCGTGGTCGCGACCTGGCGGACATTCGTGCCGCCCTGCGAGATGCGAACGAGACCGTGGACGCTCGTGTCTTGCGCGAGGCCCGAGCGCGAGCTCACGTTCGGATCGTAGGCGAGCCAGCCGTCCTTGTAGATCATCAGCGAGCCTTGGTCCTGGTGCGCGTGCGACTCGGTGTACGGACCCGCGATCATGTTGATCCACGTCGCGTGGGTGTCCCAACCCGAGCGCGCGTAGACCTCGCCGATGCCGCGCGCGTAGTACGCGCTCGCCATGCCGGTGAGCGGCTGCGCGCTGACAGCGGAGGCGTCGTAGAGGAAGTCGTACGCGAGCATGAACGACTGGGTCATCGCCGGAACGCTAGAGCTCGCGAGCAGCGCCTTCGCGCGCTGCGCGGCCGGATCGTTCGGGAACAGCGTCATCAGGATCGAGAGGTAGGCGCGGTGGTAATCGAAGTACGCGGCCGTCGAGTCACGCGGGTGATCCCCGGTCGGCGCGATACGATCGAGCGTCGGCACGGTCTGGTGCATGAACGAGATCAGCGAGTAGCGCGTGTGGTTCGTCTTCGTGTGGAGCTTCTCGCCCGTCGACGCGTACCACCAGTCATAGATCTCGAACAGGTTGCGCATCGCGACGCCGTACCCGGTACCTTCGCGCGAGCCGCCGCCGACGAGATCGGTGTTGAACGTCGGCACGAGCTGTCCGATGACCTTGTCGTCGTGGAACTTGGTGATCCACTCGTCGGCCTTCGGGTTCTCGCCCTTGGTCGCGAGACCGAGCAGCATCGTGGCCCGCAGGAACGAGTAGTAGTAGTTGTTGCTCGGGTTGTTCACCGACCAGCCCGACCACGGGATCGTTGCCGAGCCCCACTTCGCGCCCGTTGGATTCCACACGTTCGCGACCGCGTTGTTCGCGTAGTTGATCCAGCGCGTGCGCTGCGCGGACGTCGTGGCGTCGAAGCACCAGTCGTAGACCAGCGCGAGGTCACCGATCATCTCGCCGACATAGAGGTAGGAATCGTGCGCGACCTCCGGTACCTGGTTCGCCGCGATCAGCGCTTCGGCCGCGACGACCTGCGCTTCGACCACCGCGATCGACTTCGCGCAGTAGCCCGCGTTGCCGGTCAGCTGACCCATCAGCGCGGAGTTCCAGCTCTGGAACCCCCAGATGTCCGCGCCGGCGACCCATTGATCGACCTTCGCTTTGAACCGCGCGCCGGCGGTCGACGACAGCGTGCTCTGCAGGCGCGCCTTGTTCGGGCCGAGGAAGATGCGCGGGTGCGCCGTCGGATAGGTCGGCTGCGTGTCGGTGTCCTCGGGATCGGGGCCACCCTCTTCCGGCGTACCGCCGTCACCACCACTTCCACCGCCGCTGCCGGTACCACTTCCTCCAAAGAACGGCCCGCCCGAATCATCGCTCTGCCCCGAACTATCAGAACCGCAACCCGAGGCGACCGTGAGAAAAACTGCGAGTGACGAAACAACAACTCCGATGCGTCCCATAGGGGCACGGTTAACAACAGCGCTCGATCATGGCGCTGTGGTTTTTGTCCGACACGATCTAGGGTTACGTCGTCGGAAGAATTCTCGGCGCATTTTCTCGACGGGAAACACGCCGCGGATTCGTGATCGCGCGAGCGCGATTACACAAATCGAGCGCGATTACCCGCGAGAAAAGTCACTGAACCGAGCGTCATTCGGAGAGCGGAATCTGCGCGCACAGCTAGGAAGCTATCTGTAGGCGCGAGTTATTCGGGGGGAACGGCGGCGCCGGGACGCGTCTTGCGTGGCATCTGCTTGTAGGCGTCCCAGATCTGCGAGAGCACCGTCGTCGCGTTTCCTTTGAAGCGGAAGTCGACGAGGTCGCTGACCTCGGTGTTGACCTCGCCGATCTCGACGGTCGGCAGTCCCTCGGACCGCGCGAGCAAGATCGGGCGCGCGAGGTACGAGTACATCGTCGTGACACCGACGGAGATGATCAGATCGAAGCCCTGATCGAGCTGGTCTTGCAGACGCGTGAACGGCTCTTCCGGCAGCGGCTCGCCGAACAGCGGCATGTCGGGACGCAGAACGCTCGTGCACGTCGCGCAGCGAGGCGGCATGTCGAGCCGATCGAACGAGTTGTGTCGCGTCGTGATCTCGCAGCGCGTGCAGCGCAGATCGAACAGCGCACCGTGCATCTCGATCACGTTGCGTGACTCCGCGCGCTGATGCATGCGATCGATGTTCACCGTCATCACGGCCGCACGATTCAAGTCGCGCTCCCACGCTGCGATGATCTCGTGTCCGCGTGTCGGCTTCGCAGCACGGATGTTCTGCTCCATCTGCAGCAGGTACTTCCACGTCATCTGCGGCTTCGCGTGCAGCGTCTCGATCGCGAGCGCCGCCTCGAAGACCTTGCCGTCCTCGGGACGCTTGCGCTGGAGGCCGAGCACGCCGCGATAGCTCGGCACGCCCGCATCCGTCGACAGTCCCGCGCCGGTGATGAACAGCGCGCTGCGCGCTTGCGAGAGCAGGACACCGACGGCGTCGAGGAGCTCGCGCCGGACTTGTGCACCCGTCAGGCGCTTGCTGCGCGGACGGATCGTCATTCCTTCGCGTCGCTCTTCACGACCTTCGCCACGGGCAACGTCGGGCCTGGCGTTGGCTTCGCGTCGCTGGTCTCGGCCTTCGCCCCGGGCGTCGGGCCCCGCGTCGGCTTCGCGTTCCAGATCCGCAGCGTCAGCAGGAAGCCGACGAGCGCGATCGGGATCATCGCGTAGGGCCACACGTGCCAGTTCTCGACCTTCGCCGCCTCGGGGTTCGAGACGAGGCAACCCTTCGCATCGCGCATCTTCGCGGCGGGCAGCATCGCGCCATAGAGGAACGACTGGATCGTCGAGCCGAGATAGACGAAGCCATCGATGATGCCGACGGCCATGCCGGTGTTCTTCTTGCCCGCGAAGTCCGCCGACGCGGTCGCGGTCAGCATCCCGTGCACGCCGATGATCGCCATCGACATGAACGCCACGACCCAGCCGATCGCCTCGGGGGCGCTGAACAGCGGGACGATCAGGATCGCGCCGCCGAGCATGATGCCGTAGAGCACGCCCGAGACCGGGCTGCGTCGCGATTGGAACAGGTGATCGCTGATCGCGCCCGCGAACATGCCGCCCGTGATGCCGGCGATGCACGACACCATGCCCCAGTTCTCGAACACGAACGTCTTGCCGACGCCGACACCGCGGCCGAAGTCGACGCCCCACTGGAGGATCGCCTGGCGCAGGAAGCCCGAGCACAGCTCGATCAGCGAGATCGTCAGGATGATCGGATGGGTGAGCAGGCGGATGAACACCTGCTTCACCGAGGCTTTGTCGTCGGAGGTCGCGTCGCCGAGATCGAAGTCCGGGTGGCCTGCGTCCGACGGCTGATTGCGAACGAACAGGAACGACAGCACGAAGAACACCACGAGGATGATCGCGGGGATCCAGAACAGCCACTCGATCGACGCGTGCTGCGTGATGCGCTTGCCGACGTCGTACGCGAAGTAGAGGCCGAGCGAGATCAAGATGCCGAAGATGCCGCCGAACGTGCCGCGCTCGCGCACGTGGAACCACGCCGCGTTGACCTTCACGATCGAGACAGCGCCGAAGCTCTGGAAGTACATGTTGACCGCGAACACGACCGAGTACGCCGTCACCGGCGGCATCCCGAACGTGTTGCCGGTGATCGCCATGTAGCCGAGCACGCCGTTCGCGAACGCCGAGCCCGCAGCGGCGATCAGGATCGTCGCGCGCCCCCCCCAGCGATCCGTGAGCGGACCATTGAGCAAGAACGCGACGCCGTACACCGCCGAGCCGACACCGAACACGGTGCCGTACTCGGCCTCTGTCAGACCGATGCCCTGAAACTGCTTGATGTTGTAGCGACCGAAATACAAGAACGAGTACGTGAGCCCGAGCGGCAACCAGTTGAGCAGACGGCGATGCAAGAACGCCTTCGAGTGACCGAGCTTGACCTTCGGCAGCCGCGTGAGGACGAGGACGATCACCGCGATCAAGATGCCGATCGGCAGCAAGTCATCGGTCAACGGCTTCGACGGTGACGGTGCTTTGATCAGGCAGCCGTTCTTGTCGAGCTTGGGTGGAACCTTGGGCGCATCCGCCTTGGGCGCGTCGACCTTGGCCGCTTCCGTGGTGGCAGACACCACCGACGGTGCGTCCGCGTTCGCGGGCGAATCGCGGAACCAGATGAACGCACCGATGGCGAGCTCGAGCACCAAGAACAGTGCGATGCGGCTCGTCGATCGTCGGGAAGACATCGTCGGGACACTACGGTTTGGGGCATCGCCGTGGCAAGCTCTCTTGCGATGCGGATCCGGCTGTTACTACTCGTGGCGATCGCTCTTTCTGGATGTGGCGGAAAGAAGGACGAAGAGAAGGTCGCGACAGGGAGCGGCACGCAGGTCGGCTCGCAGCTCCCGCCTCCCGCGACGAGCGGCGTGGAGCTGCTGGTCGGGGTCAAGGTCGAAGCCGTGGTCGACGCCGCGAAGGTCAAAGACTGGCCGCGCTTGGACTCGCTGCTCCCGGAGGACGCGCGTCGCCTCGGCAAGTGGCAGGCGATCAAGATCACCACGGCGTCCGGCAAGGTTCTCGATCTCGAGAAGCCGTTCGAGACCGATCGCGACAAGCTCCCCGCGCTGTTCCCGAGCGAGGGCGGCGGCGTGTCGTTCGGCATGTTCGATCCTGTCGAGCTCGGCAAGCGCGGCAAGCCCACGCTGCGCGAGGACAAGATCCAGAAGCTCGCCGTGATCCTCGACGAGGCCGGCATGCGCGGTGGCAACGATCACCAGGGCGGCGAGGTCGTGGATCCCGCCCACGTGAAGCTCAAGATCACCACGGCCAAGGGCAGCGTAGAGCTCGCGGGCGACAAGCTGCTCGGCATCGAGCGCGAGGCGATGCCCGGCGGTGGTGGCGACGCGAAGGGCTGGAAGCTCGACACGATCCTCGCGGCCGCCGACGTGAAGACGTACAAGAAGGTCACGCTCCTCGACGCGAATGGCACATCGGTCCCTCTCGAGAAGACCGAGGTCACGGCGGATAGCGTCCCGTTCATCAAGCTCAACCGCCAAGGCTCGCTGCGCTTCCGCCTCTACAAGAAGCAGGGCGAGGGTTGGCAGTCGAGCGGCGATCTGCGCTCGCTCGTCGAGATCAAGGTCGAGTAGCAGGCTCGACCGAGCGCGACGCGCACCCGGTTGCCTCGCGCATGCTGTGAGGCCAACCGCATCGTGCGAGAGACGTGGGCAACGCGCACGCGCGGGTCGACGGTCTTCGTGGCATGTCCACTCGCATTGCTCTCGTGCTCGCTCTTAGTGCCTGCGCCCCGAAAGCGCAGGATGTGTCCACCACGTTCGCTCTGTCGCCGAACATGCCGGCAGGCAACGTCGAGGTCGTGCTCAACAATCCGTCCGGCGCGTTGTCCGTCGCGGTCAACGATCAGCTCGTCGTCGATCGAAAGCTGTCGCGCAAGGCAACGATCGGCGGTGTACCCGCAGGCCCGGCGCGCGTGCACGTAGCGATCGGCGGTGGGTGCGAGACCGGCGCGACCTACGATCGCGACATCGAGGTCATCCCCGGCGCGACGACCACCGTGAACCTCCCCGGCCCCGAGGTGTCGACGGGCTGCGCCGTCGCGAGCGGTCTGTACTATGTCGGCATCAACATCGGCTACGTGGCGATGGCCGTGGCGTTGTATGCGGGCGTCGCGTCGGCGCGCCGGCACAAGTGAGTCTCTGGGGTCACGCGAGCCCTGTCGGTTGTCCCCGACAAGGCGGCCCTGTGTGCAAACAGAGTCGCGCAGTTACGCGGGCACGCGCGGTGCTGAAGCGTCGTGCATGCCTTCCATTGCTCAATTCGCTCGGGTCGCTCGGGGCGCTCGGGTCGCCCGGCTCGCCTTGGTGCTCGGGCTCGCCGCCTGTAGCTCGTCGACCAACAGTCCACCCGATGGCGGTGGCGATCCCGTCGATGGCGGCGGCGATGCCACGTGCGGCGGTGTCGCGCTCGATCTCACGTACGTCGCGCCGAGCTTTCTGATCGTCCTCGATCGATCGTGCTCGATGGAGAACCAGATCGTCCCGAACACCACGAAGTCTCGCTGGCAGGTGGCGGTGGAAGCGCTGTCGGCAGCGGTCATGACCCACGATGCCGATCTCGCATTCGGGCTCACGCTGTTCCCGGACACGACGGGCATGGCGTGCACCCAGGACACGATTCCGATCCCGGTCGCGCCGAACCAGGGCGCGGCGATCAAGTCCCTCCTCACGGCCGCGCTCGATCCCGCGGATGCGCTGTACCCCGACAGTCCCTGCGTGACGAACATCGACACCGGCATGGCGCAGGCGCTCACGGATCCCTCGATCGCCGCGAGCGGTCAGCGCTACATCATGCTCGTCACCGACGGCGCGCAGTCCGGCAACACGACGAACACCGGCGCGAACAACTGCGGTGGCCCCGCCGGCGATACGCGCACGCAGGCCACGATCGAGCAGCTGCGCGCGAACGGCGTCACCACGTTCGTCGTCGGCTTCGGCGGCAACGTCGACACGGTTGCGCTCGATGCATTCGCGATCGCGGGCGGTGCTCCGCGCGCCGGCGCGCAGAAGTTCTATTCGGCCGAGAGCCCGGCGCAGCTCGCGCAGGCGTTCGCCAGCATCGCGGAGCTCGCGGTGAGTTGCGAGTACACGGTGGATCCGCCGCCGCCCGAGATCGACAAGACGTACGTGTTCTTCGGCAACACGGAGCTCGTCGATCGCGACACCTCGCACGCGAAGGGTTGGGACTACGATCCCGCGACGATGAAGCTCACGTTCTACGGCACCGATTGCGAGCGCGTGCAGACGCACGTCGTGACCGATGTCGATGTCGTGTTCGGTTGTCCGACGCCGCCGATCCTCTAATGTAGCTTCTGATCGCTACGCGGCGATCCACGTGTCAGCGTTCGGCAGTCGCTTGCGAAGCTTTCGGCGGAGCATCGCATCGTTCGCTTCGACGAGCCCTTCGTACGAATCAGTGGGCGCCATCCACGCGACCTCGTCGTTCTCGAATGCACCGGACGGGATGTATTCGCCGACCGCGGTGCGCCGCTTGGTCTGGTAGTACAGCGAGTGATCGAACTTCGCGGTCTGCTTGAACCGGCCGTCGTGCACGTGGACCGTCGGGAAGAACAGCTGTTCCGGTGCGCGCGTCGGGAACCTCATCGCCATCGGATGGATCGTCTTCTTCCCGGGCTGGAACTGGAACACCGCGAAGCCGTAGTCCGCATACGCGGGCACCGCGTCGAACAGCACCTCGGGGATCCGGAACTGCTCGTCGAGCCGCGTGAAGTCATCGTGCGTCGGCACGTACGAAGCGATGAACGATCCGACTTGATGCACCACGAGCTTCTGCCGCGGTAACGACCGCGACAACCCGCCCTTCGAACGCGACGTCTGCGCGAACTCGAACAGCGCGTGAAACCGCTCGAACATGTGCGGCTGCTTCTCGAGCGAGATGAACGTCACCGCGTCCTCGCCCGAGCCCACCACCACGGGAAGCGGCAGGATCATCGCGACCGGCTGCTTCGTATCGAGGTTCATCCCGTAGGCGAGCACCTGCGATCCGGGCGCGACCATACGCGCGAAGATGTTGGTCGCCGACACGTGCACCGGTGGCGTGAACGCACGGACCAACCGCGCGGCCCATCCGATCGGCGACGCCACGGAGAAGCAACACATCAGCCGACCATCCCTACGCTCAGCTCGGAGATCACCGACGTGTCGTCGCCGCCTGTGCGCAGGCCTCGTACGGCCATCATCATTCTGCGTGCGACGCTGAGCGCCGGAGTCCTCGTCGCGCCCGCGGCCTTGGCCGGCTTCCTCTTCGACTTCGCGGGCTTCTTCGCCATGCACCCGACGATACCCGAGCGTCTCCGAGATCACCCCTGTTCGCCCTCTCGAGTTGGCCGATGCACCCCGCATGGTCACGTTCCGCGCCGCCACCGCGCCCGCTGCCCCCGACGTGTCGTTGGCGTCCCAAGTCATGCACCAACTGCGTGCGCAGGAGCCGCGCATCCCGCCCTACCCCGCCATCGCGGGAGCGCTCGAGCGCCTCACGAAGGCCGGCACCTCGGTGCAAGAGATCACGTCGATCGTGTCGAAGGACGCGTCGATCGTCGCCGCGATTCTGCGCCGCGCAGCCAGCGCGACGAACCGGGTTCCCGGGGTACTCACGCTCGAGACCGCGATCTCGCGCATCGGCATGCAGGAGCTCCTGCAGGTCGTCACCGCGAGCGGATTCGGTGCCACGGCGATGCGCCAGGGCCCACTCGCCGTGCTGCGCCGCGACTCGTGGCGCCGTTCGCTGTTGTCCGCGATGATCTGCAAGGAGCTCGCACCGCGGCGTGGCATCGATGCCGATCAGGCGTTCG
>Ga0154020_10002111_pt1 | contig 24181 bp, 15 predicted proteins | sample Klosneuvirus_201_FD_109709 | JGI IMG/M metagenome (GOLD analysis project Ga0154020, IMG submission 109709) | Active sludge microbial communities from wastewater, Klosterneuburg, Austria - Klosneuvirus_20160825_MG | ecosystem: Engineered > WWTP > Aerobic digester > Activated sludge | place...
CGGGTCCCGCTCTGGGTATTGGTCACAGTCATCGTAGCCTCCTGCCCCGACGTACCGGGAGGAGGCCGATCGTTACAGCCGGCCCGAATATTTTCTCGCGCGCCGATCCGGAGCGCCGAGCCGCGGCAGCGGGGGCAAGTCTAGGGCCGGCTTCACAGCGGGACCGTCGCATCAAGCGAAAGTTGGCGCGGCCTGGCGGACGGGTGCCCGCACGAGCAAGTCGGCGAAACGCAAGCAGCAAACCCAAAGGTCGAGCGGGACCGGGAGTCCACAGGTGCGCCGGGCAGATCTCTCGGTCTACAGTCGCGCTCGTGCTTCGTCGCCTCGCCCTCTCTTCGTTGTCTTGTTTGGTGCTGGCCTGCGGCGAGAGCGCGAGCACCGTCGACAGCGGCGCTACGGCGATCGACACCGGCGTGGTGGTCCCCTCGGACGCGGGCTCGCTATCCGACGCGGGGATGGCGGCCGACGCGGGCGCCGCGCCCGACGCGGAGCCGACCGACCTCTCCACTCCCGACGTCGGTCCCCCCGACAGCGGCGCCGTCACCTTGGTCACCGTCGGCGGGGGGCGGGAGATGCGCGGCGTCTGGGTGGCGACGGTCTCCAACCTCGACTTTCCCAGCCGCACCAACCTCAGCCCTGCCCAAGGGCGAAGCGCGCTGAACGCCATCGTGACCCGCACCGCCAGCGCCGGCCTCAACGCGATCTTCTTCCAGGTACGGCCTGAGTCCGACGCGCTCTATCGTTCGAGCCTCGAACCCTGGAGCCGCTTCCTCACGGGAACCCAGGGGCAAGATCCCGGCTACGATCCGCTGGGGATCCTGCTCGAGCTCGCGCACGCGAAACACCTCGAGGTCCACGCTTGGATCAACCCCTACCGCGGCCTGACCTCGACCAACGTCACGGCGGCGCCGAACCACGTCACCCGAACCCTCTCGAGCCACGCGATCAACTATGGCGGCGCGGTGGTGATGGATCCCGCGGCCGCTCCGGTGCGCGCGCACGTCCTCTCGGTGGTGCGCGAGCTCCTCGAACACTATCCGGTCGATGGCGTGCATTTTGACGACTATTTCTATCCTTACCCCGACGCCTCCAACACTCCCTTCCCGGACACCGAGAGTTGGGACGCTTATACCGCGGGAGGAGGCCCGCTCTCGCGGGGAGATTGGCGGAGGGACAACGTCAACGCGTTGGTCCGGGAGACCGCTGATCTGGTGCGCCAAGTTCGGCCCAGCGTGCGCTTTGGGATCTCTCCCTTTGGGATCTACAAAAATGGGGTCCCAGCTGGCATTCGCGGCCTTGATGCTTACGCGACGATCTACTGCGACTCCGTGCTCTGGATGCAGCAGGGCTGGGTCGACTATCTAGCGCCGCAGCTCTATTGGCCGACGACACAAACCGCCCAGGCCTACGGGACGCTGGCCTCCTGGTGGGCCAGCACCAGCACGGGCGGCCGGCATATCTTCCCCGGCCACGCCTTGTCTCGCCTGGGGAGCTCTGCCGCTTGGACGGCCGCGGAGATCCAGGCGCAGATCGAGATCACCCGCGGGCTCCGCGACCAACACGCCGAAGGAGACCTCCACTTCTCTTACCGACACCTCGACCAGAACCTCTCGGGCATCTACGGGCTGCTCAGCACCAGCCTCTACCAAGCGATGGCGCTGCCGCCCGCGGTCCCCCGAACCCTGCCGATCCCGGCGCCGCCCACGGTCATCGCGCGCCCCGGAGAGCTCGGCATCGACCATCCGGCGCGGGGCGAGCTGAGCGGTTTTGGCCTCTATCGCAGCGTGGGAGGCAACTGGGTGCTCGAACGGGTGCTGGCGAGCGACGCGGTGAGCGCGCGGGTCTCAGCCGGCTCCTACGCGGTGAGCGCGCTCGGGCCGGGAGACACGGAGAGCCTCGGCGCTGCGGTCGAACTCTAAGGGCCTTAGCCCGCGTCCAGACCCACGATCTTCCCCGGACGCCCCGGCAGAAACTGCTCGAGGCCGAGGAGCCCCATCGCCGTGTACACGATGTCGCGACTCTGCGGCGGCCGCCGGAAGGTCAGCGCGTTCTCGTCGACCAGCTCCACCGGCAGACCCATGAAGCCACCCGGCGTGGAGGCCGTGCCCACGTCATAGCCGCCGATCATGCGGTTGTTGTGGAGCCAACCCGCGCCCGCGGAGCCGCCGCCGCACATGATCACCGAGGTCGCGGGCCAATGATCGGTCCCTCCGTGGGTGTTCCACGTCCGGCCGAACTCACTCATGACCAGCACCAAGGTCTCATCGAGCAGGGTCCCACCTCCGCTGGCCGGCGTGAGCTTGAGCTCGCCGAGGAAGCGCCCGACCTGCTCCATCGTCGCGCGCAGGTAGGGATAGTGGTTCGTGAAGTCGTTGTGGGTATCGAAGTCGATCCCGTTGGAGGGGGGGTTCACGATCAGGCTGATCGACGAGGCCATATCGGACTTCAAGAGCCGCAGCGCGAGATCCATCGAGGGCTCGATGCCGCCGCCGGAGGCCGCCACCGACGTCCCGAGCGAGTATCCCAGGTGCCCGTGGTCTCCCCAGAAGGGATAGTTGGCCCCCATCTGGTTGATGTGCTCAAACCCCACCGTGTGCTCGAGGGTGGTCGTAACGTCGCGGGCCAAGGTCTTGCTGTACCCTTGATAAGTATCATGCAGGCGCTGATAGAAGGCGTCGGTCGTGCTGTTGGTCTGGCCCTTGAGGCGACGGGTGCGCGCCAAGATGAAGTCCTCGAGCCGGGTGGTCGCAACTTGCTCGGCCGGCGAACCGTCATAGGCCACCTGGGGCTTGAGACTACGGTCGTCGAGCCCAGCCCACGCCGTGCGGTTGCGCTGAGACAACAGGAGCGCCGAGGAGCTGGCGCTGGTGAGCATGGTCGGTCCGGTGGCGGGCGGCAGGCTCAGGCGATCGCTGGCCGGTCCACCCAAGGAAACGTGGGGCAAGGCCCGGTCCGGGTAGCGGGTGAGCATCGCGTTGGCGACCAGCGCGTGCATGCCGGGCGAGGCATAGCTCGGCCCAGCGATCCCGCACATCATGCTCACTTTTCCGGAGTCATGCGCCGCGGTGCCTTGATCCACGCCATGGACCACCGAGACGTTCTCCCATAGCCGATAGTACGGCCAGGCCCAGCCGAGCGGGCTGGTGCGTAGGTTGGGCGCCAAGGCCACGCGTCGATCGCGGCGACCCGCGCTGAGCTCGGCCTCATCCCACTGGCGAGGCATGCGCAGCGGCCGAGTATCCCAACTATCATCGGAGGCTGGCGTGCCGTCGAGGTTGGTCTCCACGTGCTGGCGCCGGTAGAAGGTGGGCTCCGCCCCGCCGATCGAGAGCTCGGGCTCAGGGATGCAGCGGTCCACGTCCTCGAGCCGCAAGGGACAGAAGACGAACTGCGGGATCCAGCCGCCGCTCAGGTAGATGGTGACGAGCTTGGTCGGCCTCTGCGTCACCGCCGCCGAGGCGCGCCGGCTGGCGAAGAGCCCTGCCCGCTCGAGCAGCCCGAGCTGCACCGCCCCCAAACCCAGCTTGAACAAGTCGCGTCGTGTGTTCTTCATGTGTTCACCAGGAGAGCCACAAGGGGTCGCGGAGCATGGCCGAGCACACTGCGGTCCAGGCAGTGCTTCGGCTGGTGGATTCATAGGCCACGAACAGCTGGAAATAGTCGTCGAGCTCGCTCGGGGTCGGCCGGATGGCCAGCAGGCGCCAGGACAGGTTGCTGATGTTGTCGCGTATCTTCTGAGGCTGGTCGGCCGAACCATCGCTGCTGGTAGCAGCGGTGAAGATCACGTTGTTCATCGCCGCCCCCACCGCCGCCCGGCAAGCGCGCTGCGATAGGTTCACCCACAGCTGAACCAGCGCTGAATCCACCTGACTTGAGCGCTTGAGCCCGGTCATCCACTGCGGCCCGCCCAGCAGGTGAAAGTTGCTGTTCTGCTGGTGGTAGGGGTCGAGCTGCGGCACGTCATTGGGGCTCTGGACGCCGTACTCATTGGCCGAGAAGCGCGCCGGATCGACCCCGAGCTGCACCACCAAGGACTGGATCATCTGCTCAGCGCTGAGCCTCCGCGCGACCGGGAGCGGACCGGCCGCCGCGATGGTGGGAGTGGCGGTGAGGCCACCGATCCAGCACTCCAGCTCGGCCAGGGAGATGCTGGTCCGGCCTTGCTCCGCCATCGTCACGAAGGGATCTCCCCCGAGCGGCATCTGGGCATAGGGCGGCGGACGCTGGCCGCGGAGCAGCGTGAGCAGGGCGCTCTGGGCCGGTTGCCCCGGCACGACCCACTCGGAGCGCGAAGCGATGAGGGTATCGAAGGCCGTACGGCTCGAGAAATAGGGCCTCGCCGTGCCCGCGCCATGACAAGTCACGCAGCTCGGCGAGAGCCCGTCATAGACGCGCTGGGAGCTGACCGAGGTCCCCGATTGGCAGACGAAGGGCACGCTCGAAGCGTCGGGCTGGCCCGCGCTACCGGCGTCGACCGCTGGGGTGAGGGTGCTCGCGTCAGCGCCCGGAACGACGACGGAGGCATCGGCCCCCTCGGCCACGAGCATGGTCCGGGGGACGCCGATCTCCCCTTGGCAGCCGGCCAGCACCAGGGCGGCGAGCGTCAGCTTCTGTAGAGCGGACATCACAGACCCCTCCGGAACTCCGGGCGAGAGAGTAGGTAGCGAAGGAAGGGGCGAACCTTGCGCCCGCCCTGGACGAAGGTATGGGTGAGGTCCTCGATCATGGCCGAGTCGCGGGCCAAATCCAGGTCCGTGCCCAGATACTTCCCGTAGAGCTTGCGGACCGCGCAGCGATCGAACTCGCCGGAGGCCACCAAGATCTTGCCGAAGCCGAGCGGTCCGATGGTCCCGTCGCTGGGGACCCCGAAGAGGTTCTGCCCCTGCGGGAGGAAGTCGATGAAGCGCGCGTCCGGGTTCTGCTGGATCTGGGCCTCGGTGGCCGGGGTCAGCACCGTGTTGTGGTTGAAGGCGAAGCTCCAGCGGGTGAAGGGCTCGTGCGTGGTGCCGTATTGCATGCTCTGCTGCGACCAGCGGCCGGGCCCCACGCCGCCGAGGGTGACGACGCCGTTGCCCTGAAAGCCCCAGCGTTTGAAGTAGATCGCCACCGGGTCGATCACCACGTGGCAGTGCTGACAGCCGCCTTCGGTGGCGGGGTCGCGGCGATACTCGTTGAATTGCAGGGTCGGAGGCGGAGGGATGAAGTCGCGGCAGGTGAGCGCCTCGACCCATCGCGCGGCCCGCACCCGCTCGCGCGGTGAGGCCGCCAAGCCGACGAGGGTCGTGAGCGCGCCAGCCGCGGGGATGCCGAGCGGCTCTCCGGCCTCCACCCGCGGATCGAAGCGATAGGTGCGGGCCAAGGCAGCGTCGCCCGAGGCGATCGTATTGCCGGTGAGGGAGAGTAAGTTCGGGTTGAGTTGCTCCACGACGACCTCGTGCCAGGCCAGCGGGGAGCTCGGCTCGTGTAAGGGGTCGGAGGGGGTCGTCCACTCCTGCGGATCCCACCAGCGGCGGTCGTCCAGCACGGCGTTGGCCGCGTTGAAGCGGCCCGCGCGCACATACATGTGCTTTACCGCCAGCGGAGCCACCGTATAGTTGCCGGTCACGAAGTCCGAGAGCGGCCGGTCCTGCCAGGCCAGGTGCGCGTACAGCCGAGCGACCTCCTCGCTGGCCAGGCGCCGCGAACTATCCAGCGTGTCGAGGTCGAAGGTATGGGAGTTGGCCGCGTAGGCCCCCTTACGACCCAGGCAATAGACCAAGTTGGGCCCGCAGCTACAGATCGGATTGGCCCGATCATCCTCGGGTGTGTTGGCGCGATCGCCTACGCTGGCGATGCCACAGTCGTAGCGCCCGTTGGTCCGGATCGCGGTGGCCGGCGTGGCGCTCCCGGCCCGGCCGATCACGGGGATCTGCGTGCCGGCGGCCCACCAGGGCTCGACCATGTTGATCGTCGCGGTGGGGCTGTCGCAGATCGTCCAAGGATCGCCGAGGTCCGCGTAGTTCGAGAGCAGCCCCAGGACCCCGGCGTGGAGGCTGGTGGCCGGACAGGCCTGGAGCTCGATCGCCAGGTGCCCGGTGAAGTAGCCGTGGCTGGTGTTGGCGTGCGCGTTGTGGGCCGTGACCTTGAACCAGTCGTGGGCAAACAGGATCGACTGCTCGTAGAACTCGGTGGAGCTGAGGGCGTCGTCGATCGCCTGGGCCAGCAGCACCTCGCGGGCGGCGTCGCTGGCGGCGGACTCCACGCGGTCGAGCTCCGCGACCGTCGGGGGACGCCCGAGCAAGGAGAGCTGGATGCGCCGGAGCATGCGAGGGGCGCTGAGCGGGGGCTCCTCGGGGGTGAGCGCTGCCCCAGGTGCAGGAGCGACGGCGGGGGGTGGAGTCCCCGAAGGCTGGCCGGCGCTGCAGCCTAAGCAGGCGAGCAGGAGCGCGGTCCCTGGCCGGGGGAACAAGCTTTCGGGCCTCATGTGGGGAGGGAGAACCGACCAGGCCCCAAAGCGGGCCAAAAAAAGTGCAGGCCAGGATCGTGACCCGTTCGGGGCGGCTCGTGGTACAGGCGCGTCATGGCCGATCCGCCCTCTGTCGAGCAGCTCGTGGAAGCCGCTCGTAGTGGGGACCGGGGGGCCGCAAAAGGTCTCTACGATCGGAGCTTTCGGTGGGTAGAACGGCTCTCGTTTCGACTGATGTCGAGCAGGGCAGAAGCGGAGGACGTGATGCAGGAAAGTTACCTACAAGCGTTCCTGAACCTGGGCCAGCTCCGGGACTCCGCGCGCTTTGACGGGTGGCTGCGCAGCATCGTCATCGGCACAGCCCACAAGCGAACCCGCCGGCTCCGGCTGTGGAAGCGGGCCTCTCGGGACGGCACCGAGCTCGACCACCTCGAGACCACCGACGCGAGCCCCGAGGTGCGGGCCGAGCTCTCCCGGGCGATGGCCTTGGTCGGCGGGCTGCCGAGCGAGCTGCGCATGCCCTACGTGCTCCGTTATGTCGAAGGCATGACCGTGCCCGAGATCGCCCAGGCGACCTCGTGGAGCGAGCGCACGGTCAAGCGGCGCATCCAAGCCGCGCTCTCGAAGCTGGAGAAGCGAGGAGGGCCCGATGGATCCCGATGATCTCCGCGACGGCTGGAAACCGATCCCCGACCCGAGCCGCCGCGGGCGGGTGTGGGCCGAGGTGGAGCGGGGGCTCGAGCAGCGTCAGCGGCGCCCGCGCTGGGGCTGGATCGCCGCGCCGCTCGCCGCCGCGGCCGTGGCCGCTATCGCGTGGTTTGCGACCTCCGCTGGGAAGAGCCCCTGGCGAGGAGACTCGATCATCACCGCCGAGACCGAGTCGGTCGCCCGGCTCGAGGACGGCAGCGTCATCACCGTGCTCAGAGACTCCAGCCTCGAGCGCTGCCAGGACACTCCAGGCTGTTTCGCCGTCACCCGCGGCGCCGCAGAGTTCAAGGTCGCCAAGCAGCACCAACGCTTTCGGGTCCGCGCGCTCGGCGTCGAGGTACGCGTCGTCGGAACGCGCTTCAAGGTCGCGCGCCACGATGATTTGGTCGACGTCTCGGTGACCGAAGGCCGCGTCGAGGTCGCGCGCGGCGGCGTGGTCATCAAGACCCTGGGCCCCGGCGAACGCTGGAATTCGGCGATACCCGGGGCCACTGGGGCGGAGCCCACCGCCGCGAGCGAGGCCGACGCCGGTACGCCGATCGAAGACGCTGGCGCGAACCGCGACGACGCGGGCCCAGCGGATGCGTCTGGGCCCGTTATCGGCGGGATGAACCCGCCTGCGGGCGCGATCGCTTCGCTCAACGCCTCGAGCGAGAGCGAGCCGGGCGGACCGCGCCGCGAGAGCGCCCCACCGCCCACCGCCGATGCGCTATGGAGCCGCGCGCTCTCCGCGAAGCTCAGCGACGACCTCGCCCTGGAGGAGCTCTCGTACCGCCAGCTCGTCACGCGGCACCCCCGCGATGCCCGCGTCGGACGGGCCAGCTTCGAGCTAGCGCGGCTCTCGATGGATGTGCGAAAGTCCCCCGCCGATGCCGTCCGCTGGCTCCAGCTCGCTATCGAGCGCGGACCGCGCGAGAGCTACGCCGAGGATGCTTGGGCGCGCCTGGCCCGGGCCAGCGGCGCGATCGGAAAGACCGAGCTCTGCCGCCAGGCCAAGGATACTTACCTCGCCCAATATCCCCGCGGGGTCCACCAGGCGGCGGTCCGCGAGGCCTGCCCCTAAGTTCCTGGCCCTCCTCCTCAGCCTCGCCCTGAGCGGACCGGCGGCCGCGGCCGAGGACAGCGTCTGGCTCGACGTCGCGCCGAACATCCTCAGCCTCTCCCAGACGAACATGCTGGAGAGCCTCCTGCAGCAAGGGCTCAAGCGACGCGGGCTGACCTTGAGCACCCACAGTGATGGGCGGGCGATCTGGGTGGTCCAGGTCCGCGCCATCGACGCGGAGCTCTTCGTGCTGGTGGCGTCGGGGCCCGCCTTGCCGGGCAGCGGAGTGTCGAAGTCACGGCGGATCGACACCGCGGGCCTCGGCCCCGACGTGTTGCCGCTCAGCTTGGCGCAGGCGGGCGAAGAGCTGGTCGACGCCGCCGCGAACACCAAGACCCCTCCCCCGCCCCCGGCCGCGCCGCCCGCGCCGATCGCGATATCGAAGCCCGCGCCTCCCGCGCCGCCGCCCCCTTCGCCATGGGCCTTCGGCGTCGATCTCGGGGGCGGGGTCGATCTCTTCCCGGGGCTCAGCCTGGTCGGCGGAGAGCTCGCTGCGCGGGCCTACTACCAGCGGGTAGGTTTGGTCGCGCGGGTGGGTCTCGCCAAAATGCTGGCGGCCCAGACCGCCCTGGGGCGAATCGCCGGAGATAGTCTAAGTATCGAGCTCGGCCCGGCGCTCCGCTTCCTGCCCGGCGAGGACTGGACCGTGGAGCTCGGCCTCAGCGGACAGGCCCGCTGGCTGCGTGGGGAGGGCTCGCTGGCCGGCGAGGGTCTGGTGGGCAAGGACGGCAGCGGCTGGGCGTGGCTCGGGCTGGGATCGCTCACCGTCCGCTACCGCCTGGCCCCGGCGCTGGAGGTCTCTGCCCGCGCCGCCGGTGGGCCCGTGTTGCGCGGCCTGCGCCTCGAGGCCGTCGGCCAGCGTCTGCTCAGCCTCTCCGACCTGGTGGGGAGCTTCTCCCTCGCGCTGTCGCTGGGGCCCCCTTGATGCGCGGCGTGATCATTGGAACGGCGCTCGCGCTCTCTGGCTGCGGTGAGCTCGGAGTGACCGTATTTGAACCTACGCCCGGCCCAAGACCGGGGGGCGGCGTGGTCGCGCTGGGCGGCAGGGAGCAAAGATACCCCGCGCTGGCGGTGATGGGCCCCGACTACTTACTCACCTGGAGCGAGCCCGAGCCCAGTCCAGCGGTGCGCGCCGCCCGAGTACGGCCCGCCGATGAGGAGGTGCGCGGGGAAGAGATCTCCGACCGTAGGGTGAGCGACGTGCACCTGTGGCCCCGCGCCTCGGACTGGCTCCTCACCGCCCAAGGCGGCTCCCGGGTCATGCTCCTGTCGGTGACCAGCGATCTCGAAGGCTTCGATCAGCGCGCCGTAGGGAGCGCCAACTCCAGCGCCGATCTCCGGGCCGTCCCCGAGGGCGACGCGCTCTACGGGGTGTGGACCGCCAACTTGGACAATGACTACGATGTGTGGGGTGGCCTGATCGATCCCGACAACAGCGTGCGCGCGGGCTCCGACGCCACCCTCACTCCGGGGCGAAATTATGAGTATGCCCCAGAGGTCGCGCGGGTCGGCGATTCGAAGCTCCTCATCTGGCTGAAGTTCAGCTCCATGGTGAATTATAACTATGACATCAACGGTCGCTGGCTGGACGCCACCGGGGCCAGCTTTGTGCTCCCGGCGGTGGGCGACCAGCGAGAGATCGTCAGCGCCGGCGGGCGCACCGTGGCATTGATCGTGTGGTGGGATTCGCCGAGCGGAGGGTTGGTCGCCACGCGGGCCCGGCCCGACGGGACGCTGGTCGAACGCCGCCCGGTGAACTTATGGCCAAGCGCCGGGCGCAGCGCCGCGATCGCCCCGATCGAGGGGGGCTTCTTGATCGTCGGTCCAGGGCTCAAGGACGGCGTCCCCAACCTGCGCCTGCTCATGGTCGATGAGTCCTCCAAGATCGAGCCGGAGCGCGCGGTGTGGTTGGCCGGCGGCGAGCTGGGGACCAACCTCGATCGCCCGGCGGTGGCCGTGCGCAGCGACGGTACGGGACTCATCTCCTTCGCTCATGGCACCGCCACCTCGACGGTCATCCTGAGCCGCCGCTTCGCGCTGCGGCCGCTGGCTTCGGCCTGCCGCGCAGCTCGGGAGTGTCTGAGCAGCCGCTGCGTCAGCGGGCTTTGCTCGGAGTGAGGGCCCGCTCGGCCAAGACCGCGCAGTGCGCGCTGCCTCCGTGCGGATGATATGCGCTCACGTCGACCGCCCGCACCTCGAGACCTTCGCCGGCCAGGCGCCGGACCACCTCCTCGCTGAAACGCGGTACGCCCTGCGCCCCCACTACCGCTGTCTTCCCCAGCACGACCAAGTTGGCGGCGTTCGGGAGGACCGCGGTCGCCAAGTGTTGGGGGTTGAGCTCAAAGAGCACTGGCAGCTCGAGGAAGCGCATCGCCAGGGGGGCCGCTGCGGTGCGGAGCGCGGCCTGGAGCGCGAGGATGCGGCGGGTCGCGGCCTCTTGCCAGCCCCGAAAGCGGCGGTCGCTACGCCAGGCGGCCGCGGTCCGCGAGCCCACGACCGTGCTGGGCGGGAGCGCGTCGAGGAGCTCTAGCCCCAGCTGCGGCAGCGCCGTCACCACCACCACGGTCGAGCCCTCGACCCACAGCGGCTGCGCGAGCTCATCGAGGTGCCCGGTAGCGAGCCAGGCGGTGTCGGCCACGATGACCGGGCCCTGGGCCCGCTGGGCGTTCAGCCAGGCCAGCTCGGCGGGCGCCATGGAGCGAGGCTCCGGCAGCGGCCCATCGAGGCCACCCAGGCCGAGATCGCCGCCGACCACGAGGCGCCCGAAGGGTCCCACCGGGAGCACGTCGATGTTCCCCCCTCCGCTGAGGGGCGATCCGCCCGAAGTCCCCACGAACACCACGCCCACGCCGGCTTCGAGCGCGTGGCGATCGGCCCATTCGAAGAGGCCTTGGTCTGGCCCCGCGCGATCAAGCTTGATCCACACCCGCATCGGCGGACCTTCGCCGCCCAGGGCTCCGATCTCGAAGGCGTCTTGGATCCAGCGATCGCTCTGGGTGTCGGCCTGCTTCGCTAGCGACAGCGGCACCGCGCCCGCGGCCGCGGCCGGTGATAGCCCGCCGAGAAAGGCCGTATTGGGCCCAAAATCAGGGTCCAAGAGCTCGACGCTGTGGAGCTTCGTGATCGGGCTCCGCACGTCGGGGAGGATCACCGGCCGGACCTCGAGCGCCACCGTGAGGGGAGCGATCCCCGGAGCCTCGAGCACCAGCTGGGCCGCGCCGTCGAAGCCGCCATGCCGCCCTTGCACCGCGTCAAGGAACAAGGGAGTCCTCCGCAGCGTCACGGTCCCGCCCTTGTCCTGCCCGGCGACCAGCCGACCCGCGGCGTCGAACACCCGGATCTCATCCCTCGCCTCGGCCGGCTCGAGATGGACGCTGAACGTCAGATCGACCTCGGGGCAGCTGCTCTCGAGGCGCAGGGTCTCGAGGTCGTTGTCCTCGGGCGCGATGGTGTCCCCGAGCCCGTCGCGGCGACCGTCGTGGTCGTCATCATCGAGGTTGGGCGTGATCGAGAGGACGGCCGCGCTGAGCGAATAGCGGCAGGGTTCGGGCGGCGCGCGGGTACAGCCGAGCAAGGCCAAGAGGAGGAGCGGTGCGCGCCTCATTTAGTGCGCGCCGGGCACGACGACGGTCATCCAGTACATCGAACCCCCCGCGGCGATGTAGGCGATGCGGCGATCGGCACCGCCGAACTGGATGTTCCCGGCGGTGACCCCGGGAGGCATGGGGATGAGGCCCCAGTATCGCGCGTCGGAGCCCCAGACCTCCACGCCGCTCGAGGTCGCGACGTAGAGGTTGCCGTCCACATCGACGCCGATGCCGTCGGCGGCGTTGCCTCGGGCGTGAAAGAGCGTGCGCTCATTGGTCAGGCGGCCGCTGGGGAGGACGTCGAAGGCATGCACGATGCTGCTCTGCGCGTCGGACATGTAGAGCGTGAGCTCGTCGGGGGAGAGATCGATGCCGTTGGGCAAGGAGTCCGGCCCGGGGATGGTCGCGGTCATGGCGTGCCCGATCCACTCGACCGAGACCGCCCCGGTCGGCGTGACGCTGAACAGCCCGTTGAAGGGGATCTCGCGCGGCCGCGCCCCCAGCGCGTAGGGAGGGTCGGTGAAGTAGACGGTGTCGTCCGCCCGCACCACCAGATCGTTGGGTGAGTTGAAGGCCCGCCCCTGCCAGCGATCAGCCAGCGCTACGACCGTGCCGTTGCTCTGGGTGCGCGAGACACGGCGCGTCTGATGCTCGCAGGCGATCAGGTCGCCGTTGATCGAGTTGGCCAAGCCGTTGGCGGAGTTGCTGGGCTCGCGGAACACGGTGATCATGTAGTTGGGCGGCGCGGTCTGGTGGATGCGGCGCCCGATGATGTCGGTGAACATCAGCGTGTTGTCCGGCCTCCAGGTCGGGCCCTCGACCAAGCCAAAGCCATAGCTGATGCGGGTGAGCGGCCCCAGGCCGGTCAGCGGGTTTCGCGGCCCGCTGTCGGGGAAGCCGGCGTCGGCGAACCCAGCGTCCATGAAGCCGACGTCGGGCGGTCCGCTGTCCACGAAGCCCCCGTCCACCGCCGCGCCGTCGTTGAAGCCGCCATCGGTGGGGAGCGCATCCATATGCCCGCCCGCATCCGCCTCCTCTGCGTCGGGAAAGGTCGCGTCAAAGTCGGGGTCCTCGGCGTCCGGAAAGGTCACGACCTCGGCGTCGGCGTGGACGCCCGTGAGGTCGGCCTTGGATAGGCAGCCCGCGGCCGAGACCACGGCCACGACGAGGAGAGCCTTCTTCGCGATCACCACCCCCTGAATACCAAGAAACGGGCCCTCTGGGCTACAGCCCAACCGCCCAGATCGAGATGGCGACGTGGGCGATGAGCAGGAGGAACATGCCCACCGAGATCGCGATGTGGATCGCGCGCCACTTGGCGAGCAGGGGCTTCGCCAGGCCGATCAGCTTGGCCCTGCGCTCGGCCTCGCCGCGCCGCCGCATCAGCTCCAGCGCCGCCTTCTTGAGCTTGGCGTTCTTCATCGGGCCGAGGAGGCGCGTCTTGATCACCACCGCCGCCCGCAAGCGCCGCAGCTCGGACTGGACGAGGTAGTAGAGGAGCGCGCCGGTCCCCATGCTGCGGCCGGCCTCGAGCTGGGCCGTCTTCTCCTGGGCCTTCATGAACTGCTGGAGGACGTTGGCCGAGCGGGTGAGGCTGGCCCACTGATCGGAGGCGGCCTTGATGCCCTCGTCGAGCGCCCGGCGCGACCGGTCGGCGTCGAGCTCGAGCCGCGGCACCGCGGTGTACAAATACCGCCCCACCAGGCCGGAGAGCACCACCGCGAGCACCGCCCACCACAGCGCCGTAACCCAGTACAGCTGAAACAGGTGCAAGTTGGTGTGGAGCAGCGAGAGCACCGGCCCGACCAGGCCGAAGACCACGTGGAGGTCAAACCAGGTCTTGGAGCTGCCGAGCCGCCGCAGCCCGGGGATGTGGAGCCGCAGCGTGTACAACGCAGCCACCGTCATCATCCCCGCCCCGAGGTAGCCCATCCAGCGCCCCATGCCCGAGGCCGCTTGGACGGTGAGGACGAGCCGCTTGGCCGCCTCCGGGCCGTCGAGGGCGCGCACCAAAAGCCGCACCAAGGAGCCATCGGGCAGCCACTTGCGGGCGATGAACTCATAGACCGCGCCGAGGCCAAAGACGATCACCAGCGCACAGACCAACCACAGGAGTCGAACGCCCTGCGTGCGCATGGCGTCGGACCAGCCGGTGACGAAGGGCTTGGGGTCGAAGTAGCCCTCGGCGCGATCGATGAGGCCCCCATCGGCACGAAAGAGCGCGCGGGGATCGATCTGGACGATCGCGCCGGTGGGACAGGCGCTGATGCAGGCCAGGTCCGAGTAACCCAGACAGTGATCGCACTTATTGGCGATGCGCTTGGCCTTCTTCTTCTTGGCCTTCTTGTCCTCGCCCTCCGCCACCACCGTGCCCGGCTTTTTGCCCTGCTTTTCGGCGGCGATCGCCACGATGTCGAACGCGGGCTCCTCCGGCTCAGGCACGTCCACCATCCGGATCGCCTCGTGCGGGCAGGCTTTGGCGCAGAGGGTACAGCCCACGCAGTTGTCGTAGACGACGACCTCGCCCTCCTTGTCGTCGAAGCCGATCGCGTCAAAGTTGCAGGGGTCGAGGCAGCGCGCGTCGTGGCAGGTCCGGCAATTTTGGGTGAACTGGATGAGGCCGAGCTTGGGTCCAAAGCGCTCGATGCGGGCGACGCCGTGGCGATCTTCGCAGCCGCGGATACAGGCGTCACAATCGATGCACTTATCCGACTGGATCACCTTGATCGCGCGGGCGTACTCAAAGCCCTGCTTCACGTAGAGGTCGAGGACCTCCGAGCGCCCCTCCAGCTTGAGGAAGGTCTGCCGATAGTATGACTCCTCGGCCCGCGCCTCGATCCGATCGTTGACCTCGGGGACGGCCTCGAGGATGCGCTCCAGGTCTACCCGCGGGATCACGAGCAGCACCACCGGGACGCAGGTGTAGAGCGCCATCTCGCGCTTCTTCCCATCGCCGCCGCGGGCCTCGGCGACGTGGTCGTTGGCGAAGAAGTCATTCTCCTCAAACAGCGCGACGTTCTTGGTGGCCAGCTGCATCAGCGGCGGCGGGCGCTTCTTGGGGTTGACCGGGCCCCTCGGCACCGTGCCCAGCTCGAACTCGGCGAAAGCCACCTGACCTTTGACCAGGAAACAAAAGGCCCGGGGTTCCTCGCCGCCGCCGCGCGCGATCACGCGATCCTGAGGGATGCGCACCACCTTGGCCGCGGCCTTGACCTGCTCGAGCTCACCGCCGGACAGAGACCGAAAGACGTCGAGGCGCGCCAAGGCCGAGGCGGGGTCGTCGCCTACGTCTCCGAAGCTCGGAGGGGTGGCCCCAGGCTTCTCCGGCGCGGCCTTCATCGTCCCTTGATCAGCTTAGCCGCTTCTTCGGCCAGGTCACTGCCCGGCATCTCGGCTTTGAACTGCGCCAGTTCGCGCAGTCCCTGCTTCCTGGTCCGGGGACGCTTGAGCAGCGCCTTGCCGAGATAGTAGCGGGCCTCGGGTGGGTGGTCCTCAGCGGCCACTGCGGTCTCGAGCAGCTGGATGGCGCGCTTCTCGTTCTTCTCGAGCAGCAAACGCCCTACAAAATAGGCGTCGACGGGGTCCCCGCCCCGCACCAGCTCGGCCCCCAGGCGGCGATCGAGCTCCAGCGCCCGGCCGTAGTGCTCCAGCGCCTCCGCCTCCGGCCGCTTGAGGCGGTAGGCGGTGCTGCCCAGGCCGAGCTCCACTCGGGGATCATCCGGGTCCAGGCTCCGCGCGCGTTCGAGGAGCTCGGCCGCGCCACGCTCATCACCCCGCAGGGCGCGCAGCTCGGCCAGGAGCACGAGCGCCCGCGGCACCACCAGGTTACCCGTGGTCAGCGGCTCGAGCGCCTCGATGGCGGCCGCGACGTCGCCCTTCTTCTGGTGGGCCTCGGCCAAACCCAGGCGGAGCTGCGGGTCGTTCTTGTCCAAGCGGAGCGCGCTCTCGAAGGCGGCGATGGCGCTCCTCGGCTCCCCCTTGGCGAGGCGCGCCCGACCAAGCGCGCTGAGCAGCGGGCCGCTGTCGCCCCCGCGCCGTTCATCCTCGAGGAGCTCGATCGCCTCCGCGGGCTTGCCTTCTCGGAGTCGCAGCTCCGCCAAGGCCACCGCAGCGGCGCTCTCCAGGCGCTTTTTGTCGCTGGGCTGGGCGGCGATCTTGCGAAAGGCCGCCAGCGGGAACACGTCGGGGCTGAGATCGACGTCGACCAGCGCAAAGGCGCCGAAGCGAAAGCGCGCGACCCCGAAGGGCAGACGGATCAGGCCGTCTTTGGCGCTGTCTTTGGGGCGCGGAGGGATCGCTGGCTCGGCGCGTTTTCCAAAGCTGGCCAGCGCCAGCCCGAGACGAGGCTCCTCGCGCTCCGGCGCCAGCTCGGCGGCGCGCTCCAGCTGGACCTTGGCCCGCTCCCACTCCCCGAGCGCCAGAAACAGCATCCCCAGCGCCTCCTTGAACTCCGCGCTGCCCGAGAAGGCCGCCTCCGCCTTGCTGAGCTCGGCCAGGCCCGTCTCGGCGTCCCCGCGCTCGAAGGCCGAGACCGCGAAGGCCACCGCCACGCGGCCCGCCTCGTCCTTGGCGATGTCGGGGTTCTCTTCGCGGACCAGCCCGGCCAGGCGTGAGGTCGCTTGCGCCGCTTGGGCGTCGGCCCCGGAGATCGCGTGCAGCACGAAGCGCTCGAGCGCGGCCTCCACGTCGCTGGGGTAGTGCTCGCGGATCTCGTCGTAGGCGGCGAAGGCCGAGGCGTAGGTGCCCTTGGCGGCGTGCCAGCGCGCCAGCTCGAGCAAGGTCTCGCGCCGCGCGGGGTGGAGATCGTGGGCGGTCGACAAGGCCGCCAGCGCGTCGAGATCTTTACCTTCCGCGGTGCGGAGACGAGCCCGCAGCACCCAGGCCTTCGGAGAGCCCGGAAAGGCCTCCAAAATCGGGTCGAGCGCGCGATCGACGGCCGCCAAGGTGGCCGCGCTGGTCGAGAGCAAGGTGCGCGCGACGAGGAGCTCGACGGTGGGCGTGCCCGCCGGCGCGGCGGCGATCAACGCCCGGGCCTTGGCCTGCTGCTCGGGATCGTGCCCAAAACCAGCCCAGATTCGCGCGGCGACCTCGGCCTCCGTCGGCCCGAGGAGCGGGAGCAGGTCGGGCGCGCTCTTCTTCGTCTTGCCGATCGCGTCCTCGGCGTTCATGAGCGCCGCCAGCCCTCCCCGCTCGAGATCGGCCACGATGCTGCGGAGATCTTCGGTGGACTCCGAGACCGTTCGTCCGGTGCGCGCCACCGCCAGCGTATACGCGGCCGTCCCAACGCTGCCCGCGAGGAGCACCACGAAGGCCCAAAACGCCAGCACGCCAAGCCAATCGGCCGTTCGCACCACCATGCCGCCGCGCGCCTCGCCCTCGCCTTCCTGGGCCGCCGGGGCCGGGGCCTTCTGTCCAGCTTCAGCGCCCTTCGCGCCGGGCTTTTCGCCGCCGTAGATCGCCCAGATCGCGTCGTCGACCATCATCGTGGCGGGGCGATCGGCGTTCGCCGGCGGGGGGGGATCCTTCGCTTTGCCCTTCTTTTCAGGCTTGGGAGGGGCCTCGGGCTCCGCTTTGGCGACCGGGCTCGGCTTCGATTCGGCCTTGGGGGTCGGCGGCGCAGCAGGCGGGGGATCCACCGTAGCCGCCTCGGAGACCGCCGGTGGTGGAGCCTGCTCTACACCTGGCGCCGAGCGGACCTCTTCCGGCTCTGGGGCGTCGATGGAGTCGGCGTCCTCGGGCGGCGGCGGAGGCACAGACTTGCCCGTCCTTGCCGAAGGCGTCCCGGGCAGGCGCACGTCGTCCTCGGTCGGCGGCTCACCGGCGGGCTCCTGGCGACGCAAGATCCGGCTGTAGTCCGCGGCGCTCCCGCCGACCTTCAAGCGGCGCTTCTCCGGCACGCCCAAGATGTCGCGCGCGTCGAAGCTGGTCCCGGCCTCCGAGGCCGCCGGACGGCGCTCGGGCTGGGCCCCTTTCTTGAGGTGCCGGGTGGGCTCCTCATCGTCGGGGTCGAAGTGCGGCAGCGCAGAGCCGAGCGAGCTCCGAACCATCGGCTTTTGCAGTGCGTCGGGGTTGAAGACCGTGTGCTGCTCGCCCTCGCCGAACTCGGTCGCCTCTTCCCCTTCTTCGGTCCAGGGATTCTCGGCCGCCGGTACATTATCTCCGCGCACGACCGGCAGGGGGATGGGGTTGTCGCTCCTCGACAGCCGCTTGGCGCGCTTCAAGAGGTCCTGGTACTCGCGGGAGTCCGGCGCGAGCTTCACCGCCTGGGAGAGAAACTGCGCCGCCCGCTTGGCCAGGCCCTTTTGCAGCAACAGAGAGCCCATCAGCGCCAACGCTCGGGGGTTTTCTTGGTCGAGGATCAGCGCGCCTTTGATCTGCTCCAGGGCATCGCGGATGTTGTCGCGCCCAGCCTCCGCTACAGCTAGGGTCAAGAGCCCCGCGACGGAGTCAGGGTGGTCCTCGAGCCCGCGCCGCGCCACCTGCGCCGCGTCATCCCATTGGGACAGGCGGTTGAGGGCCTCGGCCAGCGCGATGAAGACCAGGGAGCTCGGATCCTGAGCGAGCTCCTTTCGATAGGCCTCGATCCTCTGCCACTCCTTGTCGGTCGAGTCGGTCATCAATGGCGGCGGCCCATGCTAACCGGCCGCTTGAGACGAAGGGAAGGGTCCTTCATACTCTTCACGACACATGGCAGCGCAGAAGAAGTTCGAGACCCTCGAGCTGATCGCGAAGGGCGGTATGGCCGAGGTCTATCGCGCGCGGACGGTCGGTGCCGAGGGTTTCGCGAAAGACGTCTGCGTCAAGAAGATCCTCCCGCACCTGACGCAGGACGACCAGTTCGTCTCGATGTTCGTCAACGAGGCCAAGCTGGCCGCCACCCTCTCCTTCGCGAACATCGTGCAGGTGCACGATCTCTGCGTCTCGGACGAGCGCGAGTACTTCATCGTGATGGAGTACGTCCACGGCAAGGACGTCTCGGACATCATCCGCGCCTCCCAGCTCGCGGGAAAGGAGATCCCGGCCGCGCTGGCGGTGTACATCGCGCGCGAGACCTTGAAGGGCCTGCACTACGCCCATACCAAGACCGATCACGAAGGCGCTCCGCTCAACATCATCCACCGCGACGTCAGCCCTCAAAACGTGCTCGTGTCCTTCGGCGGCGAGGTGAAGCTCACCGACTTCGGCATCGCCAAGGCCTCCTCCTCGATGAACAAGACGGCGGTGGGCATCCTCAAGGGCAAGTATGGCTATATGTCGCCCGAACAGGCCCGGGGCGAGCCGCTCGACGCGCGGAGCGACCTCTTTTGCCTGGGGATCGTGCTCTACGAGATGCTCGTCGGCGAGCGCTGCTTCGCGGGCGCCAGCGACTTCTCCACCCTCAACCTGATGCGCGAGGCGGTGGTCACCGCGCCGACCAAGATCAACAAGACCGTGCCGCCGGGGCTCGAGGCGATCGTCCTCAAGTCCCTGTCGCGGGAGCCCAAGGCCCGCTATCAAGACGGACTCGAGTTTGAGGCCGCGCTGGCGGCGTTTGCCTTCGAGACCAAGAACGAGGCCCGCGCGCCCGACGTCGCCCGCTACTTGAAGGGCCTCTTCGCCGGCTCCGAGGGCAAAAAGCCAGCCGAGGCTACGGGCGTGCTCGCGCTGTCCTCGATCGCCAGCGCGCCCAAACGCCCCGCGCCCGAGAAGGAGCGGCCGAAGAAGGACAAAGCCGCCGAGGCCACCGAGGAGGCCAAGGTCGTCCCTCCCACCGCGAATATCCGAAGCGCGCCGGAGGAGAAGAACGGCGAGGTCAAGAAGGAGCGCAAGCCGGCGCGGCTCAAGCCTGGACCCGAGGTCGCGGCAGCGCCCGCCGCGTCTCCCGCTCCCGCCCCCGAGAAGATCTCGGCCAAAGACGCCAAGAAGAAGGCCGCGGAGAACAAGCGCCCCATCGCGCGCCGCGATCTCCGCCCGGGTCTCTCCAAGCTGATCGCCGAGGGGCGCGGCCCGGGTCGCCGGCGAAACCTGGTGATCGCCGCCTCCGTCACGCTGCTGGCCGGCCTCGCGGGAGGCCTCATCGGATTGCGTCAGACCAGCGCCATGGCCGAGCAGACGACCCTGCGTGAGCTCGAGCTCCAAGATCGGCCCGCGATCAGCGGGGAAAAGACGGCCACCGTGTACATCGTCTCCGACCCTCCGGGCGCGACGGTGTGGCTGGATCGCTCCAAGCTCGCCACGCTGACGCCGCTGGTGGTGGAGCGCCCCCACGACAGCGAGGAGCACTCGCTCGAGATCGGCATCGAGGGCCAGTCCACGGTGAAGCGCAGCCTGCGCTACGAGCCCGGGCCGGTGACTCGCGTCTACGAAGCGCTCCGCGGCGGAAGCGGTGAGTTGGTCGTGCGCACGCGGCCCGCGAACCTTCCGGTGATCGTCGATGGGAAGAAGGTCGGGACCTCGCCGCTGTCGGTCGACGTCGCGGCGGGCCGGCGCTCGGTCGAGATCGGCAGCGAAGCCACCGAGACGGTGCGCGCCGAGATCGAGATCCAAGCAGGCCAGAAGACTACAGTGGATCGTACGGTCCCGCGGCGAGGCGTGAAGACGACCGCCTCCTTCGTCACCCAGCCCCCGGCCCGCATCCACGTCGACGGCCGCGACACCGGACAGCTCGCCGATGGGCGACCGATCCAGCTCGACCCTGGCGTCAAGCACCGGATCACGCTGATCGACGTGGCGCGCCAGAAAAAGCGCGAGATTTTCGTAGAGCAGGCGGAGGGGGACTCCAAGACCTACGTGATCGACCTCGATCCGCGCGGCTGAGGGCTTGTCGCGGCCGGGGGCGCCAAGTACCTTCCGGCCGACATGAGAAACGATCGCTCCCAAGAGCTCTTCGCCCGCGCGCAGCGCTGCATTCCCGGCGGCGTCAACAGCCCAGTCCGTGCCTTCCGCGCGGTCGGGGGCCAGCCCTTGTTCATCGCCCGCGCCAAGGGATCCAGCATCTGGGACGTGGATGGGAACCGCTACCTCGACTACATCGGCTCGTGGGGCCCCATGATCCTCGGCCACGCCGAGCCGAACGTCATCGAGGCCCTGAAGACGGCGATCGAGCGCGGCACCAGCTACGGCGCGCCCACCGAGGGCGAGGTGCGGCTGGCGGAGCTCGTGCAAAAACGCGTGCCCACGGTGGAGCGTTTGCGGCTGGTTTCCTCGGGCACCGAGGCCTGTATGTCGGTCATCCGGGTGGCCCGCGCCTTCACCAAGCGCGACGCGATCCTCAAGTTCGAGGGCTGCTACCACGGCCACGCGGATTTCCTGCTCACCAAGGCGGGTTCGGGCGTCGCGACCTTTGGCCTCCCCGACTCTCCGGGCGTCCCAGCCGACTTCGCCAAGCACACGTTGACCGCGCCCTACAACGATCTCGGCGCGGTGCGGGAACTCTTCGCCAGTCGGGGCAAGGAGATCGCTGCGGTGATCCTCGAGCCGATCGTCGGCAACTCCGGCCTCATCCCGCCCGATCCCGGGTACCTCGAGGGGCTCCGCGAGATCACCGCCAAGCATGGGACGTTGCTCATCTTCGACGAGGTGATGACCGGCTTCCGCGTGCACTCGGGCGGCGCCCAAGCCCTGTACGGCATCGCGCCCGACCTCTCGTCCTTCGGCAAGGTGATCGGCGGAGGCTTGCCGCTGGCGGCCTACGGCGGCCGGGCCGACATCATGGACCTGATCGCGCCGGCCGGGCCCGTATACCAAGCTGGCACCTTGTCCGGTAACCCGGTCGCGGTCGCGGCCGGCATCGCCACGCTCGAGCAGCTTGGGACGCCGGGCATCTACGCTAAGCTCGAGGCCTCGGCCAGGAAGCTCGAAGACGGCCTCCTCGGCGCGCTGGCTGCCTCAGGAAAGACGGGGCGCCTCCAGCGGGTGGGCACGATGTTCACGCTCTTCTTCAACGACGGCTCTCCCGTCCGTAGCTTCGAAGACGCCAAACGCTGTGATCACGGGCGGTTCAAGGCCTTCTTCCAGAGCATGTTGAAGCGGGGGATCTACCTTCCCCCCTCAGGATACGAGGCAGCCTTCCTCTCGTTGGCGCACTCCGATGATGACCTCGAGCGCACAATCGAGGCCGCGAAGGCCGCACTCGCCGAGATCCCCTAATCCTCCTATCCCCGAGGAGTCTGCTCCTCATCCCTTAGTCCGATGGGACTTTAGCCCACGGGTGGTGAAGAATGAGGCGTTTTGCGGCTCCTTCTGCTCTCCTGCTTGGCCTCCATGCTCCTCGCCTCCTGTAGCGGCGGAAGCGGCACCACCTGCACCAGCTCCGGTGACTGCGCGGCGGGCTCCATCTGCGTCAGCGGCAAGTGCCAAGCGAACACGCCGGTCCCCAAGACCTGCGCCAAAGACGATCAGTGCCAGGCGTCCGAGTTCTGCGACGTCGACCACCGCTGCAAGACCAAGAACATGTCCGACGCCAGCGCTGGAGCGGACGCGGAGGCCGCGGATCTCGGGTCGAACCTGGCCGACGCCACCCCGGGCCAAGACGCGCCCCCGCCGACCGACACTGGTCTGACCCCGGAGGACAGCGGGATCGCCGCGGCGGACGCAGGCTTTCCTGGATCGGACGCCGGCTTCCCGGGCTCAGATACCGGCGTCCTGCCGACCGACGCCGGCTTCCCGCCGAGCGACGCGGGCTTTCCACCGAGCGACGCCGGCTTCCCACCGAGCGACGCCGGCTTCCCGCCGACCGACGCGGGGGTGGGCTGCTCGAGCGATCCGCAGTGCAATCCGCCCACCACGATCTGCCAAGCACCCCAGTGCGTCCCCGGCTGCGTCCAAAACCCCGCGCTCTGCGTGGCGGGCGAGGTCTGCAACCCCGGCACCGGCCGCTGCCAGCGCTGCACCCTCGACGCCGACTGTCTGAGCCCCGATCTCATCTGCATCAACACCGCCTGTACGCGCCGCTGCGATCGCCCTCCGGCGCCGGCCTGCGGTGTCAACACAACCTGCAATCCGGCCGACGGCCGCTGCATCCCGAGCAACCTCGCGCTGGGCGCCGACTGCAGCATCGATCAGCAGTGCACCAGCCGCCTCTGCTTGGGGCTCACGGTCGGGACGGTCTCGCATAGCGTCTGCGCGGACCCCTGCGACACCTCCTCCTACTGCCCGCTCAACTTCGGCTGCGTGAACCTGAGTGGCATGACCTTCTGCCTCAGCGAAAACCTCTTCACCCCGCCCGCCACCTTCGATGTGCGCGCCGGCGGCGCCTGCCAGACGGGCAACATCGCGTGCCAAAGCGGCTGGTGCAACACCCAGGCGATGTCCTGCATCGAGACCTGCGGCAGCGAACAAGACTGCGCGACCTTCGGCGGCAACTGCTTCACCTACGCCCAGACCGGCACCCCGAACAGCTACGACCACCTCTGCCTCGCCAACCCCGGCTTCGTTGCCGGCATCCCCTGCGGAACCAACGACGTCTGCCAATCCGGTATCTGCAACCGCTACTCCGGCAGCTGCGCCTCGCACTGCTGCTCCGACGCCGACTGCGGCGCGGGCCTGAGCTGCTTGGTCTACGACCTCGACGCCACCAGCGGCGACATCGTGAAGGTGTGCGCGCCGAAGACGGCCGGCAGCGGGAGCACGCCGATCGGCGGCAGCTGCACGGCGCCGAACGACTGCGAGTCCGAGGTCTGCGTGAACACCGACATCAACAACCCGAACTCACCCAGGGTGTGCTCGACCTTGTGCTGCACCAACGCAGACTGCGGCGGCATCACCAGCGGCCGCTGCATTCCCGTGGGCGGTCCGACGGTTGGGACGCAGAGCACGATCGTGGGGCTGTGCGCGCCAGTGCCCTAGGGGCTTTTGTGTTCACCTCGGCCTGTAGGGCATCTGTTTCGCAGTACTTATTGGCCGCGTGGGCATTCTGTCTGAGTGGCACCAGGCACGCTTCGCGCGCCAGCCACTGCGCGCGAAGACGCGCGGGGGGAGCTTCGATTCGCGCCTCTCAACAGGCAATAGCGGAATCCTGAAAGCGCCTACCTCGAACCTCCCTCCCTATCCGTGCTACTCCCCAGCGATGAAGCTGCGCCTGAGCCTCGTCTGGATTGCACTGCTCGCCGCTTGTAGTGCCGCGGAGGTCAAAGATCCCTGCAGCCCGAGCCCTTGCGCGAGCGGGGTGGCCTGCACCGCCGAAGGCAGCGACGCGCGCTGTGGGCCTTGCCCGGCGGGCACCATGGGAGATGGGCGTAGCTGCGCGGACACCAACGGCTGCGCGGCCAACCCCTGCGCCACCGGCGTCACCTGCACCGACGTCCCCGCCCCTGGCACCGGCTTCACCTGCGGCGCCTGCCCGAGCGGCACCACCGGCGA
>Ga0154020_10002112_pt1 | contig 24181 bp, 12 predicted proteins | sample Klosneuvirus_201_FD_109709 | JGI IMG/M metagenome (GOLD analysis project Ga0154020, IMG submission 109709) | Active sludge microbial communities from wastewater, Klosterneuburg, Austria - Klosneuvirus_20160825_MG | ecosystem: Engineered > WWTP > Aerobic digester > Activated sludge | place...
CGGCGGCACGGACACGCTGCCCGGAACTTTCGTGGCCACGGTCGGCGCCACGATCACTTACACGATCACGAACCCCGGCAACGCAGCCACGAACATCACCAACCCCGCGGCGTTGACGGGCCAGACCAACTGCACGGTCACGATCACCACGCAGCCGGCGACGAGCGTTGCGGCGGCGGGCTCAACCAGCACGGTGTTGACCGTGACGCCCACGGCGGCGGGCGCGTTCAGCTTCAGCTACGCTCTGACTAACAGCGTGCCGGCCAAAAACCCCTACGACTTCACGGTCAACGGAACGGCGACGGCTGCCAGCCCGGACATCGCGTTTGCGCGCGGCGCTACAGCCATTGCCGACGGCGGCTCAGACACTTTGCCCGGCACCTTTGTGGCTACGGTCGGCTCGGCAGTGACGTACACGATTACAAACCCCGGCAACGCGGGCACCACCATCACCAACCCCGCGGCCCTGACAGGCTTGACCAATTGCACGGTCACGATCACCACGCAGCCGGCGACGAGCATTGCGGCGGCCGGCTCGACGAGCACGGTTCTCACGATCACGCCCACGGCTGCGGGCGCTTTCAGCTTCAGCTATGCACTGACCAACAGCGTCACGGCCAAGGATCCCTACGATTTCACGGTCAGCGGTACGGCGGTTGCGGCCAGCCCGGACATCGCCTTTGCGCGCGGCGCAACGGCGATTGCCGACGGCGGTAGCGATACGCTTCCCGGCACTTTTGTCGCCACGGTCGGCACGACGGTTACATACACAATCACAAACCCCGGCAACGCGCCGACCACAATTACGAACCCGGCAGCGATTTCCGGCCTGACCAATTGCACGGTCACGATTACCACGCAGCCGGCGACAAGCGTTGTGCCGGCGGGCTCCACGAGCACGGTGTTCACGATTACGCCCACGGCGGCCGGCGCGTTCAGCTTCAGTTATGCACTGACCAACAGCGTCACGGCCAAGGACCCCTACGATTTCACGGTCAGCGGCACGGCGGTAGCCGCGAACCCTGATCTTGCCGTGCTGCGCGGTGCGATTGCGGTGGCGGACGGCGGCACGGATACACTTTCAACCAGCGTTTCCGGCACGCCCACGGGCTACACCTACACGTTGCAGAATCCCGGCAATGCCCCGACGACCCTGAGCAACCCGGCCACCATCGGCACGCTCGTGAATTGTACAGCGACGATCACCACTTCACCGGCGGCGAGCGTTGCGGCGGCGGGCTCCACGACCACGACCATCACCGTGACGCCCACGGCGGCGGGCGCGTTCAGCTTCACTTATTCCATCGGCAACAACACCGCGACCAGGAACCCCTACGACTTCACGGTCAGCGGCACCGCCATCGCGCCCCTCAACGGCAACTATGTGATTAATCAGGCCGGCGGCGCGGGCGTCGATTTCACCAGCATCGGCGCGGCTTTCGACGCGCTTGAAGCAGCCGGCGTTTCCGGGCCGGTCACGCTGACGATCACCGACAGCGCAACCTATAGCGCCAATTCGTCGTACACGCTGGGCCTCAACAGCACGGGCGTGGTTTCGGCTGTTGCGGGCGTTTCCGCCACGAACACGATCACCCTGCGCGCCGGCACGGGCCAGTCGCCCAAGATTCAGGGCAACGCCACAGGTGCCGTGCTTCAGACCCTGACGGGCCGTGGCTGTCTGGGCATCATGACTTCTTACGTTGCGGTGGAGGGCCTTGAGGTATTCGGCGGCCCCAACTTCGGCATCCTGATCCAGGGCAACAACACCACGCTGCGCCCCGAGAACAACACGATTCGGGGCTGCAAAGTTCACGACATCCCCGACGGCCCCGGCATCGCTTACATGGGCCAGAACAGCTCTTACGCCACCAGTATTCTGATTGAGAACAACTTTGTGTGGAACTGCTTCACCAGCTCCGGAAACCCGACGAGCAGCACTGTCTTGTTGAACAACACCGGCGGCTGCATCACGCTGCGCAACGCTGCAACCGGTTCGGGCGTTGTCCGGCACAACACGATCCTGCACACCTCCAGCTTTGGCGGCACCACGTTGAACTCAACCGCCACGGCAGGCATTTACGCCTATTCAAGCAGCGCCACATATGCGCTGAACAACGTCAACAACAACATCGTGGTATGCACCAACACCACCGTAGCCGCGATTTACCTCTACAGTGCGACCAGCAACCCCACGCCCGCTAACTGCAATTTCAACTGCTGGAACAGCACCGTGTTCCTGGCGCGCGCGGGCGCGGCCGTAACCTTCGCAACCTGGCAGGCGGAGGGCCGCGACGCCAACGGCACAACGGCCAACCCGCAGCTTGTGAGCACCAGTTCGCCCTTTGATTTGCACCTGTTGTCTTCTTCGCCCTGCGTCAACCCCACGGGCCAGACCTCCACGTTGACGGTGGACATTGACGGCGATACGCGCCCGCAGGGCGCCACGACGGATATCGGCGCCGACGAAGCCAACACCACCGCCACCGCGCCCACGATTGTCAGCGCGGTGCCTGGTCCGGGATACACGACCACACCCTACAGTCACAACTTTGTGGCCACCGGTTTTCCGATCACGTACACCTGGACCGTCACTGCGGGCGCCTTGCCCACGGGCCTGACGCTCAACGCGAGCAGCGGCCTGCTTTCGGGCACGCCCACGGTGCTGGGGGCATTCAATTTCACCGTTACCTGCAGCAATGGCGTCAGTCCCGATGCCACGCAGGTCTGCGCGGTCACGATCAGTGCTGCCAATCCGGAAATGGACGTGCTGCGCATTGCCACGCCCATCGCTGACGGCGGCTCGGACACTGCAACGGGATTCCTGGTCAGCACACCCGCAAACCTCACCTATACAATTCAGAACAACGGCACCACGCCGCTGAACACGTCAAACGTGGTGATCTCCGGCCAGACCGGCTGTACGGTCAGCGTGCTGACTTCACCAGCCGTACTCACGGCCGCCTCAGGCTCCACCAGCCTGGTGCTGACCGTGACGGTTTCAGCCGCGACGTTCAGTTTTGCGGTGAGCATTGACAACAACGACGCCACTGAAAACCCGTATAACTGGAGCGTCAGCGGCAACGCCCTGGTGCCCTTCAGCGGCACTTATGTGATCAACAAGGCCGGCGGCAGCGGTGTGAACTACACCGATATCGGCTCGGCTTTTGACGACCTCGAGCTCGTGGGCGTGACCGGCCCCACCGTGTTCCTGATCTACGATGACGGCGGCGCTTACAACTCCGCGGCTTCCTACGGTCTGGGCGCGGACGGCTCCACCATTGACGACGTGCCCGGCGTAAGCGCCACGAACACGCTCACGTTCCGCGCGGCCACAGGCGAAGCGCCTGTGATTTCCGGCAGCGCCTGCCCCGATACTTACACTGCGGCCACCAACGGCTGCATGGCTTTCCGCAACATCGGCAACATCACGCTTGAGGGCCTTGAGTTCACGGGCGGCAACCTGTTCGGCGTTATGTGGTATGCCAGCGTAGCCGCGTCTTCGGACAACCTCGTGGTGCGCAATTGCAGGTTTCACGACATCACGACCGGCGCAGCGATTTACATGTACGGGTCAAGCACGACCACGGGTCCCAACAGCGTGCTGATTGAGAACAACTTCTTCTGGAACGTGACCGGCAACGGCAGCGGCACGATTGGCGGCGGCACAGGCGGCGGCCCCTGCGGCGTGGTGGGTGCGCGTCGCGCCGGCACGAATTTCTTTATCCGCCACAACACGATTCTGCACAGCTCGAACAACGCCAACTGCGGTGTGTTCTACGCCAACGGCAGCACGGTGGGCCTGAGCGACATCTCCTTCAATATTGTGCATTTCACGAGCACGGCGGCGGTTCCGTTCTACTTCATGGATTCGGCAACCGGCACGTTCCTGCCCACGACTTCCAACCGCAATGTGGTGTACCTCAACGGTACGGCCACCATGTGCAACAACGCCGCCTTTGCAACGTGGGCGCTGTGGCAGGCTTCCGGCCGCGACTTGAACAGCGCCGTGACCGACCCGCTGCTGCTCAGCACCTCTTCGCCCTTCAACCTGCATATTGGCGCGGGTTCGCCCGCCATTGACCTGGCCGTGGGTTCAATCACCACGACCGACATCGACGGCGACACCCGCCCGCAGGCAACTGCCCCGGATGCCGGCGCCGATGAGCGCGCTTCAGCGCCCGTTGCCCCGAGCATCACCAGCAGTGCGCCGGCCAACGGTGTGGTCGGCACGGCCTACAGCCACACGTTCACGGCCACTGGCACGCCCGCAACGTTCACCTGGACCGTGAATAGCGGATCGCTGCCCACGGGCCTGACCCTGAACGCCTCCAGCGGAGCCTTGTCGGGCACGCCGACGACTTCGGGCAATTATTCGTTTGTCGTCAACTGCTCCAACGGCACCAGCCCCGATGCGACCCAGAACGTGAACATGACCATCAACCAGGCGCCGGCCATCAGCAGCGCGGCTCCGGCCAACGGCCTGCTGGGCAGCGCCTACAGCCACACTTTTACGGCGACGGGCTTCCCCGCGACGTTCACTTTCACAGTCACTGCGGGCACGCTGCCCGCGGGCCTGACCTTGGCCGCGGCCACGGGCGTGCTTTCGGGAGCGCCCAGCGCCTCGGGCAGCTTCAGCTTCACCGTCACCTGCTCCAACGGCATCAGCCCTGACGCTGCTCAGATTGTGAACATGGCCATAAATGAAGCGCCGACGATCACCAGCGCGGCCCCGGGTTCGGGCAACGTGGGTGTGGCCTACAGCCACAGCCACACGGCTTCTGGCTTCCCGGCCGCGTTCACCTGGACGGTCAGCTCGGGTGCTTTGCCGGGCGGCCTGACGCTGAACGCATCATCGGGCGCACTCAACGGCACGCCCACGGCTGCGGGCACGTTCAATGGCGTGGTCACATGCTCCAACGGCATCGGCACCGATGCCACGCAGGCTTTCAGCATCGTGATTGCCTCGGCGCTTCAGGCCCCGACGATCACTTCAGGCGCGCCCGCCAATGCACTCCTGGGCGCTGCCTATTCGCACTCCTTCCAGGCGTCCGGCAATCCGGCCACGTTTACGTGGACGGTGACGGCGGGCTCTATTCCTGCAGGCCTTTCACTCAACGCTTCCAGTGGCGTTCTGGGTGGAGTTCCCACGGCCTCCGGCGCCTTCTCTTTCACGGTGACCTGCGCCAACGGCGTCAGCCCTGATGCCACGCAGAACGTGAACATGAACGTCAACGAGGCGCCCACGGTTACTTCAAGCGCTCCCGCCAGCGGACTGTTCGGTGCAGCCTACAGCCACACGTTCACGGCCTCCGGATTCCCGGCCAGCTTCACGTGGTCAGTGATCAGCGGATCGCTGCCCGGCGGGCTCACGTTGGGTGCCTCAACGGGCGGGCTCTCAGGTACGCCTACGGCCGACGGCGCGTTCTCCTTCACGGTGCAGGCCTCTAACGGCGTTTCGCCCAACGGCACGCAGGCCGTGAACCTGACCATCAACCGCGCGCCCAGCATCACCAGCGGCGCACCCGCTAACGCCGTGGTCGGCACCTCGTACAGCCACACCTTCACAGCGATTGGATTCCCGGTCTCGTACACCTGGACAGTCAGCGCGGGCGCCTTGCCCGCCGGACTGACGCTGGGTGCTTCCACGGGTGTGCTCTCGGGTACGCCTTCGGCCGCCGGCGCGTTCTCGTTCACGGTGCAGTGCGCTAACGGCATCTCGCCCAACGCCACGCAGGCCGTGAACATGAACGTGAATCAGGCACCGAGCATTACTTCCGGCGCACCGGCCAACGGCCTTGTGGGCACTTCGTACAGCCACAGCTTCACCGCCACCGGCTTCCCGGCCACATTCACCTGGACGGTCAGCGCGGGCGCTTTGCCCGGCGGCCTGACGCTGGGGGCTTCTTCGGGCGTGCTCTCCGGTACGCCTTCGGCCAGCGGTGCGTTCTCGTTCACCGTCACCTGCGCCAACGGCGTTTCGCCCAACGCGACTCAGGCCGTGAACATGAACGTGAACCAGGCGCCGAGCATTACCAGCGCGGCTCCGGCCAACGGTGTTGTTGGCACAGCCTACAGTCACACCTTTGCGGCATCGGGCTTCCCGGCCACGTACACCTGGACAGTCAGCGCGGGCGCATTGCCCGGCGGCCTTACGCTGGGTGCTTCAACGGGTGTGCTCTCGGGTACGCCAACGGCCAGCGGTGCGTTCTCGTTCACCGTCACCTGCGCGAACGGCGTTTCGCCCGATGCGACCCAGGTGGTGAACATGAACGCCAACGAGGCGCCCACAATCACCAGTACTGCGCCACCCAATGGCTCGCTCGGTGCGGCTTACACGCACACGTTCGCGGCCACGGGTTTCCCGGCCACGTTTGCCTGGTCAGTCAGCGCGGGCACGCTGCCCGCGGGCCTGACGCTGGCGGCTTCCACGGGCGTGCTCTCGGGCACTCCCAGCGCGATTGGCGCCTCGAGCTTCACGGTCTCGTGTTCCAACGGCGTCAACCCCGCCGCAACGCAAAGCGTGAACATGAACGTGACCCAGGGCCCGGCCATCACCAGCGGTGCTCCGGCCAGCGCCATCGTGAGCGTGGCTTACTCGCACACGTTTACGGCCAGCGGCTTCCCCGCGACTTACACCTGGACAGTCACCACAGGCGCGCTGCCTGCGGGCCTGACGCTGGCGGCTTCAACGGGCGTGCTCTCGGGCACTCCCAGCACCGCCGGCGCGACTGCTTTCACCGTGACCTGCTCCAACGGCGTAGCGCCGGATGCCACGCAGAACGTGAACATGCAGGTCAATGAGGCGCCCACGGTCACCAGTGCCGCGCCTCCGGCCGGCGCCACCTTCGTGGCCTACAACCACACCTGCACCGCCACGGGCACGCCTGCTACGTTCACCTGGAGCGTGAGTGCCGGTGCGCTGCCCGGCGGCCTGACGCTCAATGCAAGCAGCGGAGTCATTTCCGGCACGCCCGCGACAGTGGGCAATTTCACGGGCACGATCACCTGCACCAACGGCATTTCGCCCGATGCCACGCAGGCCTTCAACATCACGATTACCGCCACTCCCGCGCCGATCATGGCGGTCGCGCGCGGCGTAACAGTGGTGGCTGACGGCGGAACGGATGCTTTGGGCAACACCACGATCACGCTGCCGCAGAGCATTACTTACACCATCACCAACACCGGAACCGCGGCGCTGAACCTGATCGGCACGCCCAGCCTGGTCGTAACGGGCGGCGCAAGCAACGTGACCGGCCTGACCGTCACGCCCCCGACGTCAACCTCCGTGGCGGCATCGGCCAGTGTTACGTTTGCTGTGCAGTTCACGGTGACGGCGGCGGGCCCGTTCAGCTTCACGCTTTCAATTGACAACAACGACCCGGCCGTCAACAAGAACCCCTATAACTGGACGGCTGCAGGCACGGGCGTAACCGCGCCTGAAATCGGCGTGGCGCGCGGCACCACGGCCGTTGCCGACGGCGGCACGGCGGCAACCGCCAACGTGACGGCCGGCTTCAGCATCACCGTCACGTTCACCATCAACAATACCGGCAACGCGGCTTTGAGCATCACCACGCCGTTGACAATCACCGGCAACACCAACTGCGTGGCGACGGTGACCGCCCAGCCGAACTCTACGGTGACGGCCGGCGGCACGACGACTTTCACGGTCTCGGTGCTGGGCGGCACGGCCGGCGCATATTCGTTCAACCTGAGCATCACCAACAACGACGCCGACGAAAACCCCTACAACTTCACCTGCAACGGCACGGTTGTCGCACCGGGCGGTTCAACGGTGGGCGGCGGCGGTTCCGGCGGTGGTGGCGGCGGAGGCTGCTCCAGCGGTGAGGACGCCAGCGCCCTGTGGCTGGTCGCAGGCCCGGTTCTGGTGCTGGCCGCGCTGCTGCGCCGCCGCAGGCAGCGGGCGTAGGTAAGACGCAACAAAGCACCGGGCGCCGCAGTTGCGGCGCCCGGTTTGATTTGGTGGTGAAGCCAGGCGATCACTTTTTGCGCCGGAACTCGTCGCGGTATTTGTCGCTGCTGCCCTCCACGTCAAACCAGAGTGCGCCGCCGTCGAGCTTGACGGGGATATTCGCGCTGTTCAGGTTTGACTGAAAAATGAATGTGCCGGTCTGGCGTACGCTCCAGGTGCCGTGGTCCACTTTGTGCCAGCCCTTGGTGACCTCGTCCCACTGTTCGAGTTGCCATTCTGTGGCGCTGACCGTAATCCACTTGGTGCGGCCTACATGCTCCCAGCGGCCCAGCACGTTGTGGGAGAGATCCTGTTCCTGCTTGTACTCCACGATCGCCCAAAGCAGCGATACGACCAACACCACCGCGAGGCCTCCGATGACCCATGGCAGCGCTTTGTTTTTGGCGAGGTTGCTCATGTCGGGGCGGGGTTCCTGGACGTCTAGGTGGGCTTACGTTTTTCCGGGAGACGAATCTGCGTGGGCGGCGCTTTTGTCGGTGCCTGCGGCATGCGCACCGAAGCGCCGGGCTTGATCGCGGCCTTCTGGATCTGGCTGGTGTTGCTGCCGGGCTTCTGCTGCGGCGTGGGCGTGACGTTCTTGACCGTGGCGGAACCCGGCAACTGCGTTGCATTGGACATCGGTGCACGGTTGGACGCGCCACTGGCCGGCAGCGGCTTGCGGATGACCGCGGTGTTGGCCTTGGGCAGGCTGGTCTTGACGCTCTCGCCGCTGGGCCGCATGCGCACGCTGGTGTTGGGGCTGGGGGACATGCGCCCCGACATGCCCGGAACCTTGGTCATGCGTCCCGATGAAATCGGCACGGACTTGCCCAGCAGCGTGAATGGGTTGCTCGGGTCTTCCTGCGGGTTGTATTGCAGATCGGCCGCACCCGAGAGCACCTCTCCGATGTCATCCACGATTTCGCGCGCGCTCTGGTATCGGATGTCGCGATCCTTGGCCATCATCTTCTCGATGAAGTAGTGCATGTGCATCGAGATCTTGCCGCCCTTGAGCATCGCGGCGTCAAGGTTCTCCATCACCTGCTTGGCCATGATTTCCATGCTGTCGTTGCCGCCAAAGGGCAGCTTGCCCATGACCATGTGGTAAAGCGTCGCACCCATCGAGTAAATGTCGGCGCGGATGTCGAGATCCGCCTGGCCCTTGGCCTGCTCGGGCGAAATATATTGAACCGTTCCGCACGTCTCGTCGAGATACTGGCCCTTGAGATCCGCGCGAATCGGCGTGGAGAAACCCAGATCCACCAGCATCACACGCCCGTCGTTGTTCCACATCACGTTGTCGGGCTTCACGTCGCGGTGCACATAGCCGCGCTCTTGCATGTAGGCCAGGCCGCGCGCGGCTTCGGTAATCGCGTAAATGGCCTTGGTTTCGGGGAAAGGGCCTTCATTGTCGAGCATGTCCTGAATGCTGCGGCCCTCAATGTACTCCATGCTCATGAAGTAGAGGGGTGCGGCGGAATCCTTGCCGACCACGCCGTAGCGGAAACCCTTGGCGATGTTCTCGCACTCGAACTCTTTGAGCAGCTTGCCTTCGCGCAGGAAGCGCTCGACAAAAACCTTGTTCGTGGTGTGCTTGGGAAAAAGCACCTTGAGTGCGCAGCGCTGTTTCGTTTCTTTGTCGGTGGCCAGAAACACCGTGGCCATGCCGCCCTGCCCCAGTTCTTCGTGAACCTCGAAAATGGGAATGCGACTGGCCTGCTCAAGACTGATGTGATCGTCCTGCGGGATGTCAACGTTGGCGGCCGGCGCCTTGCCGCTCAAGGCATCAACCTGCTCGGGGGAGAGGAACTTCTTCTTGAGCGCAATCTGGACGAGCGGGAGGGACTGGCCGTTTTGCTCGAGCACATTCTGCAGGTCCATGCACGTCTGGACCTGATCCTTGTTCAGGATGCCTTGCTTGACAGCAAGGGCCATGAGCACCAGTTCTTGCTTGCTCGCCATGACGCGCCTTCTATTCCTCGACGTCGTCGGAATCGATCAGGATTTCGTCGCACATCTTGTGAACGCCGTTGATCACCAGCACCGTGACCAGTTCCTTTTCCATGCTCGGGAACTCGTCAATGGCGTCTTTGATGGCCATGAGCTTCTCGCGAATCTCGCCCTCCAGGCCGTCAATACGCCGCGAAATGTCCGGATGCTTGCGCTTAATCAGGCGCACGCGGTCAAACATCGCCGTGACCAGCCCCGGGCGAACATCCTGTTCGCCGGAAGCTGTGTCCGGGCGTTTCTTTGCTGTCATTGAAGACCCCTGCCCAATAACGAGAACCAGTACGCCATAGTCTAAATCATAATGAACGCAATGGGGGATTTATTTCGCAAAGCCCGGCCGGGCCGAAAGGCCTGCACCGCGGCGCCGCCCGTCGTATGATGGTACGGGCCCTTTTCAGGAGTGTCTCATGCGCTGGCTGCTGATTTTTTGTGCCGTGTTATCCATGGCGTTTGCCGGTCTGTCGGTTCATGCCCAAGCCAAGGAAGAACCCAGGAAGGAAGAGCCGAAGATAGAAGAGCCCAAGAAGGAAGAGTGGCTCGACGATGCGGCGATGGAAAAGTTGATGGATGAGTGCAAGGACAACTGGAACAAGCTCAAGCTCAACGCCCGCTCCAAAATGGGCGACAAAGCCGCCGAAGCCGCCGATGCGCTTTCTGCCGCCGCCGACAAAATGCTCAAGTACCACAAGAAAGAAGTGCGCGAGGCCAAGGACTGGAAGGACTGGTGTGCTGACCTCAAGAAACAGGCCCAGGACTTTTCCAAAGCCGCCAAAAAGAGTGACTGGAAAGAAGCCGAGAAAGCCAAAGAAAAAATCGCCACCGCCTGCAACGACGATGGCTGTCACGGCAAATACCGGCCTGAAGAAGAAGAAGACAAATAGCTGGGGCAAGGGCAACTCATGGGCGAATCACGCGGTACGAACACTCCGGGCAAAGCCGCGCAGGCCGGCACATCGGCCCGCGGCGAAGCGGCGCATGTCAACACGCAGTTGCGCCACGCCGCCCACGCCAAGCTGGGCGATATCCTCGTGAAGAAGGGTGCTTTGCGCCCTGACCAGCTCGCGCACGCGCTGGAAGTTCAGAAAACCGCCGGCGGCCTGATTGGCTCTGTCCTCGTTGAACTGGGGCTCGTCAATGATCAGGCACTGTCGGAAAGCCTCGCTGAAGCGCTGGGTCTGGAGTTCCTCGACCTCAACAAGCTGGGCGTGATCGAGCCCGATGCCGCGCGCATCGTGCCTGAGAACATTGCGCGTCGGCACACGCTCGTGGGCGTGCGCTTTGTCCAGCCCCAGCCCGACACGCGCGACCCGACGCGGCTGGTCATCGCCATGGCCGACCCGAGCGATTTCACGGCGCTGGATTCCATCCGCACATCCACGGGTTATGTGCCCATCGCCGCTGTGGCCACGCGCGGCCAGATTCGCGATGCGCTGGCCACGGCCTATTTCGAGAGCCCGCTTTCTCTCGAGGAAGCGGTGGGCGAGCTCAAGGATTTCCGCATCGAGGCTTCAGGCGAAAACGTGGATGAGCGCGACTTCGCCCGCATCAAGAACGAGGCCGGCCTGGCGCCGGTCGTGCGCTACGTGAACTCGATGCTGTTTGAAGCCGCGCGCATGAGGGCAAGCGACATTCATGTGGAACCGCAGGAGCATGACCTGCGCGTGCGCTTCCGCATTGACGGTGATTTGCGTGCTGTGGCGCCTCCGCCCAAGTTGCTGCAAAGCGCGATCATCTCGCGCCTGAAGATTATTTCCGGACTCGACATTGCCGAGCGCCGGTTGCCGCAGGACGGCCGTGTGAAGCTGCGCTTTCTCGGGCGCATGATCGATGTGCGCGTCTCGACCATGCCCACGGCCTTCGGCGAAAAGGTGGTGCTGCGCCTGCTTGACCAGAGCGCAACTGCACTTGATCTCTCGGTGCTCGGCTTTGACGAGAAAACCGTGGCCGACATGCGCCGTATCATTCACTCGCCGCACGGAATCGTGCTGCTCTGCGGGCCCACGGGCTGCGGCAAGAGCACGACGCTTTACAGTTTCCTGCGCGAACTCAACACGCAGGACGTGAACATCGTGACGGTCGAAGACCCGATCGAATATTCCGTCGCAGGCGTGAACCAGACGCACGTCCACCCCAAGATCGGCCTCACCTTTGCGTCCGTGCTGCGCACCATGCTGCGCCAGGACCCGGACATCATGATGGTGGGTGAAATGCGCGATTTGGAAACGCTCGAGGTCGGCGTGCGCGCAAGCCTCACGGGCCACCTCGTGCTCTCCACGCTGCACACCAACACGGCGGTCTCGGCCGTTACGCGCATGGTCAACATCGGCCTGCAGCCCTACCTGATTTCGGCGACGCTGCTGGCGGCACTCAGCCAGCGCCTCGTGCGCAAGGTGTGCCTCGAATGCCGTGAATTGCGCGAGCCGGCACAGACCACCAAAGAGGCGCTCGAGCGCTATTTCGAGCGCGACGTCGCGTTCAAGGTGCCCCTCTCCAAGGGCTGCGAACGCTGCGGCCATACCGGCTACAAAGGCCGCATCGCGGTCAGCGAGTTGTTCGAGCTCAACGATCCGCTGCGCGAAATGATCAGCCACGGCACGGAAGAACGCGCCATCGAGAAGCGCGCGCGCGAGTTCGGCATGCAGAGCCTGCTCGACAGCGCGTTCCGCAAACTGGAAATGGGCCTGACTTCCGTCGATGAAGTTTTCGCGCTCGGCTTCCAGAAACACGACGACATCCAAAGGCCGCAAACGCCCGCCCAGGTCATCGAGGAAGAAGACATCCCCGAAACGGACGCCAAGCTCGTGGACCTGGACAAGGATCGCTGACATCGACCAGCGCCTTAAAGGAAGTGCGACCGAGCTCACCACAATTACCAGGTAAACAACGCACTCCTCCACCCCAACCAGGCCCAAAGAATCACACCAACAGAAACCCGAAAAGCAAACCGCCTCTGGAGTGGCTCCAGAGGCGGCTTTGCTGCTGGTACACCCGGAACGAGTCGAACGTTCAACCTTCTGATCCGTAGTCATTTATTAATTGTTACGTCCGCAACCGGCTGATGGTCTCAATACCCTATAAAATAAAGGGTTTTCCGACAATGCCCGTTTTTCCGATTGGACATCTTTTGACATTTTCGCGCGTTTCTGGCAGAAATTTTAGTGACACATTAAGTGACACTTTTTGGGGCGAACGGGTATGGCTCGCAGACGAAAATACGGCCGATTGGTCACCATCTTTCAGCGTAAAGTGCGAGGAAAGCGGGGGAGTTGGATTGCGCGCTGGACCGACCCATTCACCGGGTTGCAAAGGCAGGTTTCGCTTTCGAAGGAGGAGGGCATAGACACCAAGGAGCAGGCCACCGAGTGGCTTGGGAAAAAATCGGAAGAACTGCATGAACAGCGGAAGAAAGCCCGCGCGCGCGGTCGAACCGGTAACGCGAGGCAACTTTGGGCGCAGGTGCTTGAAGCCCATTTAGCGGCCCTCACCGCGGAGAGAGGTGAGGCCGCAGCAAAGGCCCGGCGGCGCTCAATGACTGCATGGCTTTCTTGGCTTGAAACGCAGCCGTATTGCCGATGCGGCGCAGATCTGAACGTCAGCCACCTTGAGGCCTTTCACGCTTACCTGAACGATTGGAAGGATCGTAAGCGTCACGCTGGCAACTACGTCAAGTCTGGCGCCCCTGTCACGGCCGCCACGCGCAATCACTATCGAGCGAACACACTGGCGATGCTGAATTGGGCGCGAAGGAAAGGGTATCTGATAATAACCAGCGACGACATCAGGGACGCGATGCCCAAGTTCGCTGGCATCCGAAAGCTGCCGCGTGATGTGCGCGCTGAAACTCTTTCTGCGATTCTCGTGGCCTCATTGGCCTGGGACAGCCAAAAGCACTTCGCCAGTCGTGATGACAAAGCCGCATATGACCGCGGAGCGCCCAGCGCTAAAGCCACGCACGTTCATGAGCCGCTGACCGAGCTGGTGCTCTTGCTTATGTTGACGGGCATGCGGCTTGGTGAAGCACTTCACCTAAGGTGGGACTCCGTTGACCTGCGATTCCGCACAATGCGCGTAGAAGCGGATCCCCTCACGGGCTGGGCGCCAAAGACGCGACACGAACGTGTTATCCCGCTTGGAGATTCTCCGGCGCTGCTGAGCCTGCTGCGGATACTCAAAGGGCGTGCTGGCGAGGGCAGGTACGTTCTTGCAGGCGCGGATCCACAAAGGCCGCGGAATTTCCACCGGCCTGCGTGGGGCAAACTCATGGCGAGCGCGGGCGCTGCTGGCGTAGCACCCAAGCACATGCGTTCAACATGGGTGACCGCTATGGCGCACGGCCGCGGTGGGCCAAATGCACAAGAGCTGGCACTGCGTGCGGGCCACGGTGTCGAGGTCGCGGCACGGCACTACGTCGCTCAGGCGTATGCCCGGCCCGGCAATACGGTTGAACAGTGGCTTGGCATCAACAAAGAAGCAGCAGCAGCTGTAAAGGCAGTCAGCCTCCGCGTATAGGCGCCGCCCAAGAGCACCAAAAAAAGTCAAAAAAGGCTGTCAAGTAAAGTTGAAACTCCCGACCCCGCGCCTATCCATTTAATGATGGCCGCGCGCTGCCGCCATCGCCTGAGGATAGCGATGGCCGCGGACGCCACAACCGTAGCACTAGTCGAACACGCGCTCACGCTTAGCGGCTGCCCTTCGCTCGTGCATGGGGCCGCAGCGGCTGCGCGAATCTGCCACCGCAGTGAGTCCGCGATCCGGCGCGCTGTAGTCATCCACCAACTTCGCGCGTTGCGAGTCGGCTCATCCAGAGGACGCTTCCTGTTCTTGCGTTCCGACCTGGCCGCCTTTCTGGCGGCTGCGGAGGGGGCATAGCTATGTGCGACCTACCCCGCGAAAACTCAAAAGGCCGTTTTCACCTTCCTTGTTCGATACCGGTAACGCAATTGAACACGCCCGGTGCAATCCGCCCGAGCGCCGACGCCGCTTTGGCCAAGGCTCGGAACGCTGATACGCTCGCCAACGTCAGGGGCCTGCTTGGCCAGCTTCACTCCCCGAAATCGGCTCTCGTTACCCAACAGTGTATTGCCGCCGTCGCGCGCCGCGCCCCGAGGATCGCCGAGCGCATGCAGGAGTGCGGGCGAATTCTGGTCACGCTCAATTCAGGGAAGCCCTCAATTTCTCCCCAGTACTGCTTTATTCGGGGGTGCCAACGGTGCATGGCGGTTAAGGCTAAATGGAGGGCCCGACAGTACGCCTCGATGATTATCCCACTTCTGCGCGACTGGCCGTGCGTCTACAGAATCACGTTGACGCAGTTGCGAATCCCCGGAGAACTGCAAGACGACGCCTTCCGGCGCTTTGCAAGCACACTCGAAGAGTTTCGCCAGCGACTACGCGCCAAGCGCGTCCAGCGAGATTTAGGCTTTGGCGGCGCTGTTGTTTCGGTTGAAACCGCCTCGGACCATCTCAAAGGCCATCACGTACACGGTCACCTGGTCTGGATCGGCCTTGAACTCGATCAACAAAAACTGCGCGAGCTATGGTCCAGAGCCTCCAAATCCTCGGCGCAGGGCTCGGAGCCCTTTGTCGCCTCCGAATACACGGTGGATATCCAGAAGTTTGACACACGCGAGTGCCCTTCCGTACAGCCGCGCAAGGAGCGCCTTGCCGATTTCGTCTGCTACCAGCTGCGAGATCTAGTTTCGTTCCCTGACAACCCTGATCAGCGCGACTTTGACGTGTGGGCCGAGGCACTTCTTGCTCCTTCCACTCGCGGCCGGCGCCTGGTGCGTACGTGGGGCGTACTGAACGGCCACACAGGCAAGTCGCGGGAGGAACTAGATGAAGCTGGCGATCTGGATTCTCGCGACCTTTCGAATTTCGATGAAGGCGACTCTCAAGAAGTTTTGCCTGATCCCGAGGACGAACCCGAGCCTGAAATTCCGGTGGACTTGGAGGCGGTTCTCGAAGAATTCGCCAAGGCCGTCGCCGACGACCCACTCAGCCCGCGAACGCAGGAACTGGAACAGCTGGTGAAGCTCATTCTTCCGGCACTTCAAAAACACGTTGAATGCGTCCGCGACGCCCGCTCAAGAATTCCACCGCTGTCGCCAGGACGCATTTTCCAAACGCCTACAATTAGGACAGGCGAACACTGAACAAAGGCCACGCATGACCATGAAAGAACACGGCAAATCGGAACTGGCTGCGCTCATTGCCAAGGAGCTCGAATTGGCCGGCTACCCCCGGCTGGGCGACTTGCACCAGGCCGCCAATGTGCTCCATCGCTGCTACCACACGATCTGGCGCGCAGCGCGTTCAGGTGCGCTGCGCGTTATCCGTCCCGGCGGCTCGCGTGGACGGATGCTGGTTCGGCGAGCTGATCTGGCGGCATTTGCGTCCGGTTGTGGGCCATTGCCTGGAACTGCTGCGCCCGATTCGGTGGAGCTACCCAGGCGCTCCACCACACCCCCAATTAGGAAAACCAAATGAACAACTTTGCGCCTGACTTTGTCGTACCCCGCGACACCTTGATCTCCACCAACAAGGGCTTATTGCTCGCCCACGAAGTGATTGGTGCGATTCCGCGCGAAAGTGCCCCTGCGCTTTCAATCGTTACGGAACTGGGGCTTGAGTTGGAGTTGCCCGCCGAAGCTCGCGCAATCGTTGTCGGCGAGGCCGGCAAAGAAATGAAGCCGCTCGGCGACATTGCGCCAGGCGACTTCATGCTGGCGTCCTTTGGCCGTGAGGTTCATGGCCAATCACTCGACTTGTGTGTCGAAGCCTTTGGCGCGGTCACCAGCGCCAAGCCCTCATTCCTGGTCAACCGCTTGGATACCGAAGTCTCGCGTATGCTTGGCTACATTGTCAGCGAGTGCAACAAGGGCCGTTACAACACTCACTATACGGTGCGCGTTGCCCAAAACGCTTGTGAAGCCGAAGTCGTGGACGACATGCAGCGCTGCTTCAGCTATTGCTTTGGCGAAGCTTGCCACAGGTACGAGAACAATGGTGTTGTGCACTTCGACGTGAACCGCAAGGACGTCTACAACTGGCTAACGCAGCAGGGCGTCGGCGACGGCTCTGGCGGTATGACCATTCCCCGCAGCGTGCGCGTGGGTCCGGCCGGCGAGAAGGCCGCGTTTCTCAGCACCATGTTCGAGGGAGATGGATCCATCAGTAGCGGCAAGACTTGCTGCGTCAAGCTGACCTCGAAATCGCGCTTGCTTGTGGCCCAGACCCAGTTGGAGCTGATGAACCTCGGAATTGCCGCCGTGCGCTGGCATGAGGAAAGGAAGGGCTACGGCCGTTTTCACAACGTGCAGATTACCACTAAGAGCGCCATAGCGCGCTTTGACGAACTGATCGGGTTCGTGTCGGAACGCAAGCGCAACGTACAAAGATTGCAGCTTCAGCACGAGCGCTCCAACCACAACCGGGATTTGCCGCTGAGTGAGCTCAGGTGGCTGCTTGACCGCGTCACCGGCCCCGAGAGGGAGAAAATTCGTGAATGCTTGCGCGAGAACGTGCGCGTGCGCTTTACCAATCTGCGCTGGCCGATCGCCGACCGCTTGGCTGAGCCCGAGGGCATGCCCACATACCTGTTCTTGCGTGAGCACGACCTGATCACGGTCAAGGTTCGCAGCGTAACACCAAGCGAAGCGGCCGTACCCATGGTGGCGATTCCGCGCCAAGGCGGGAAGTGCATGATTATCGGGGGCCTGGTGGTCGTGGGATGATACTTCAGCTCCTTGTTCATCTCCGGCAGCACTTCTTCCATGACTGGCTTGCCCTTTTCATCCATCCTGGGCTTGCCAGCCTCGTCCAGGGCCTCGCGTTTGCCGTTCTTGCCCTCTGACCAGCGGTTGACGATGTGAACATCGGCCAGAATCGGGCAGGGCGTGTCGAACCACGCGTATTCCATGCAGTACTTGAGGAGCTTGGCCACGCAGACCGCCAGATCCTCACGGACCTCGACGACGACCTCATCGTGCACCTGCATGATCGGGAATACTGCATCCTTGAAGTCGGGATGCAGGACAACCCAGCGCCAGAACGCCTGCAGGGCCATCTTGAACACATCGGCGGCCGAACCCTGCACCAGGGTGTTGAGAATGTTGCCCTTGCTGGCGTAGGTATCGACGCGGTGCTCTTCGCCGGTGTTGGGGTCATAGACGTAATCGAAGCGATCCCAATGGCGCATACGGCCCGAGAACGGGATACGCCAGGAGCGGATCTTGTCCCGGCGCCACAGGTCCCCCAGGTAGAACAGCATGGAATTGATCGCCTGGTACTTCTCGAAGAACGCCGTGCGCAGTGATTCAGCGACTGCGAACTCGATCAGGTACAGGAGGGCGAAGGAGATGGCACTTTGGCCGTCATGGCTCGGCAGAGGGCGCCCAGACGGCCTGGCTACCATCCTGAAGCGGCCGGGGGGCCCTCAGGCGCTAGTATTGGCCCATAGCCGGCCCACGGGTGTGCCCGTAGAGCAATGCGGCCACTGAAAGGCATGCCATGCAGCCCCATGGTGCCAGTGCCGGGCCATGAGCCCAACGTGTTCAATTGAGTTACCGTAATCGAACTAGGAAGCCGCCGTTCGCAAAATCAGCCGCCGGCGCTCTGACGCATCGATGTGACGAGCTGGAGCCTGGCGCACCCAACCGTTGCCTGTTACCGCAAATCCTGCGACACTCCCGCCCAGAGCCCGCGACATGGCGCCCCATTGCGCCCAAGGCGGCTTCGCTCATTGTGCTGATTTGCAGACGAATTTCTTGTCCCTTGACCAGGTGGATTCAATGGAGCTGCTCAAGAACACTGGAAGCTCAAGGGCCATCGAGGCGTTGCGCAAGTCGCTGGCGACCGCGGCGGGCTTTGACGTCGCCTCTCCCGCCTGGTCGTTGTTCGTGTTTGACGAGCTTCAATCCCTGCTTTCCAACGTGGCCAAGGCGCGGCTGGTGCTGCCCCATGGCGCCCAGACGCCGCTGCAGCTCTTGGGCGGCGAGGCGGACAGGCCTTATCGCAATCGCTTGCGCGGGCGTGCTATTGCCCGTGCTTTCGCGCAGTGGCTGGAAAAGAAAGCTGAAGTGCGCTACGCGGCGTCAACGCCGCCACAGTCATTGCTGATCGCCGCCGGCACCGCCATGCCGGAAGGCCGCGCGTTTACCGGTAGCTGTGCATTTACAACCGAGGGCCTGGGCCTGACGCCGGGAAACCAGCTGGGCCTCGTGCAAGCCAGTGAAACGCCGCAGGAACTCGAAGCCTTGGCTGAGTGGTTTGCGTCGATCTGGAGCGGCCTCAGCCAGTCACCGGAGCACAAGGCCGACCTTCTCGCGCGCGTTCAGGCGCTCGTGGCCCACCAGCCGCCGGCGCTGATCTACTACCTGATCCTGCACAACTTGTTCAGCAACATCGCGGACGAACTGGACGAAGAAAGCATCGTTAAGTCGGCCACCGGCATTCGCAACACTGTTGTATGGAAGAAGCTTTTCAAGTTCCAGCGCGACGGCGTGGTGGGTGCCATAGACAAACTCAACCGCTACGGCGGCTGCATTATTGCCGACAGCGTGGGCCTTGGCAAAACCTTTGAGGCCCTGGCCGTCATCAAGTACCACGAGCTGCGCAACGACCGCGTGCTCGTGCTTTGCCCCAAACGCCTGCGCGACAACTGGACGCTCTACAAAGCCAACGATCGCCGCAATTTCCTCGCGCCTGACCGCTTCAACTATGACGTGCTCAACCACACCGACTTGTCCCGCGACGGCGGCAGCTCCGGCGACATTGACCTCGTCAACGTAAACTGGGGCAACTACGACCTGCTTGTGATCGACGAGAGCCACAATTTCCGCAACAAGGCCAGCCACAAGGAACACGAAACCCGCTATGACCGCCTGATGAAACAGGTCATCAAGCAGGGCGTCAAAACGCGCGTGCTGATGCTCTCGGCCACGCCCGTGAACAACCGCCTCGCCGACCTGAAAAACCAGATCGCCTTTGCCACCGAGGGCATCGACGACTCTCTGGCCGGCCACGGCATTGCCAGCATCGAAACCACCGTGCGCAAGGCGCAGCTCCAGTTCAACCGCTGGCTGGCGCTCGAAGAAGCCGACCGCAGCTCGGCGCGGCTGATGGACATGCTCGGCTTTGACTACTTCAAGCTGCTGGATCTGATAACCATCGCCCGCTCACGCAAACACGTCGAGAAATACTACGGCACAACGGAGACCGGCAAATTCCCGGAACGTCTGAAACCCATCAACCGTAAGCCCGACGTTGACGTCGCCGGCGCCTTCAAGTCGATACGCACCATCAACGATGAAATCCGCCGCCTGACGCTCGCGGCTTACGCGCCGCTGCGCTACGTGCTCACCCACAAGCAGGCCGAATACGACGCCAAATACAGAGTGAAAGTGCGCGGCGGTGAAGGCTTCTTCCGCCAGGTGGACCGTGAAGAAAGCCTGGTTCACCTGCTGCGCGTCAACATTCTCAAGCGCATGGAAAGCTCCGTCGTGTCGTTTGCGCTTACGCTCAAACGACAGCTCGCCGATGTCGAGCAGTTGCTGCGCCGCATCGACGACCACGAGCCCTCCGTCGAAGAAATCTCAATTGAAGACGTTGATATTGAAGACCCCGCCATCGAGAGCCTGCTCGTGGGTCGCAAAGTCAAAGTGCTGCTCCACGACGTGGATCTGATCAAGTGGCGCCAGGACCTGACCGAAGACAGAAACCGGTTGGCCACGTTGCTTTCCTCTGCCCACGAAATTAACCCCGAGCGCGACAAAAAGCTGGCCGAGCTCAAGCAGCTCATCGACGACAAAGTCTCGAAACCGATCAACCCCGGCAATCGCAAGATTTTGATTTTCACGGCCTTTGCCGACACGGCCAAATATCTTTACTCCGAGCTCGCAACCTGGGCCCACACCAAACTGGGACTGCATTCCGCCATGGTCACGGGCGCTGGCGGCATCAAGACTACGCTCAAGGGCATGCGCCTCGATCTGGCCACGGTGCTTTCGGCGTTCGCGCCCCGCGCCAAAGAGCGCGCCGCCGATCTGGCCTCTGACGGCGAGCTTGACCTGATCGTCGCCACGGATTGCATCTCGGAAGGCCAGAACCTCCAGGACTGTGACTGCGTCGTCAACTACGACATTCACTGGAACCCGGTGCGCATCATCCAGCGCTTTGGCCGCATTGACCGCATCGGCTCGCCTAACGCGCGCGTGCAGCTCGTGAACTTCTGGCCCAACATGGAGCTTGAGGAGTACATCAACCTTGAGCAACGCGTCAGCGGGCGCATGACCTTGCTCGATGTTTCAGCCACCGGCGAAGAAAACCTGATCCAGCAGGATTCCGGCAATCAGATGAATGACCTGGAATATCGTCGCCGCCAGCTAGAAAAACTCCAGACCACCGTCATTGACCTCGAAGACCTTTCCAGCGGCGTTTCGATCACCGACCTCACGCTCACCGATTATCGCATCGACCTCGCCCGCTTCCGCAAGCTCAACCCCAACAAGCTTGAGAGCCTGCACCTAGGCGCCTTTGCCGTCACCACCGCTCTCGAAATCGGCGAGACTTCGGTTCGCCCCGGCGTCATTTTCTGCCTGCGGGCCATGGGAAGCGCGGCTCTTGCCGCCGCCGAGCCCGGCTATCCGCTGGCGCCGCATTATTTGGTGCACATCGGCGATGAGGGCACCGTGCTGCTGCCCTACACGCAGGCCAAAGCCGTGTTGGACTCTATGCAGAAGTTGTGCGTCGGTCGTGACCTGCCCGATGCCGGCGCATGCACCCGCTTTGATAAAGCCACGCGCAGAGGCGAGGACATGGACCGCGTTTGCAAGCTGCTCGCTGCCAGTGTGAATTCCATTCTGGGTAAACGCGAGGAACGCGCCGTGGAAAGCCTGTTCACTCCCGGCGGCACCCACGCCATGGCCGGTGAGTTCCAGGGCATCAACGAGTTCGAAGTCGTGGCCTATATGGTTGTTTTGCCAAGCGAGGCTGAAGCATGAGCCCGTCGGCGCTGGTTGAGGCTCTGGCCCTTCCCCCTTCGGCGCTCGTCAACAAACGCGTGCCCAAGTCGCTGTTGCTTGAGCACGGCGCGCCCACGGCCGCTGACAAGCGCTTTATCAACGAAGGCATCGAAGAAATCACCTGGCTGGCGGCCTTGAAACCCAACAACTGCGCCATCCCCGCGTTCACAAGCGATACGCACGAATACCTTGAAATCGCCTCGCTGGCCGTAACGCTGCGGCCCGAATCCAAGCTGCCGCGGCTTTATGAACTGATCCACCGCGCCATCCCCTATCCGTTGGTGTTGATCGCGCAGACCAGTGAGGGCGTCACGCTTTCCCTGAGCCACAAACGCAAAGCGCTCTCGGGTACGGCCAAGGTCGTGATCGATCCTTTGGTGCTCAGCGCCGCGCTTGCGTTAGCCGCGCCCGACGCGAACACGCAGGCGTTTCTGGCCAGCCTGCCGTTGGGCAAGCAGCCCGCGCAGAACCTGTTCGCCGCGTACAACGGCTGGATTGACTGCGTACATGCACTGGCGGCCGCCGCTGTCGCCGGCGGATATACACTGCCCAGCACTCCAGAGCGCGCGGCTGAGCGCCGTGAGGCGCTGGCAGAGTTGCAGAAGTTGGAAGAACAGATTCAGGCATTGCGCAAAAAGGCCGGCAAGGAAAAACAGATGGACAAGCGCGTGGCGCAAAATCTTGAAGTGAAGCGGCTAGAAGCGGAGCTCGCCCAGAAAAAGGCAAAACTTTGAACACGGAATACATCATTCAGCCGGTCGAATTCGACAAGATGCTGAAGTGGGCCGAGGTGCAGCTTGACGACCGCCACAGCCGCTACCATTCGTGGGAACACGCCTTCCGCCAGTGGCTCCGCTATGCCAGTGACACAGGGCAGGGAGAGGCAGACTTGATGGCCCTGCACCTTGCCTTCTATCTGGCCAGCTGGGGCATGTTGCGCGGCAGTTCGCAGCTACTTCAGCGCGACTACAAGGCTCTGACCCCGATTGTCAAGTTGCTCAAGCGCCACCGTGGAGAAGGCTGGCAGGACTGCATGTTTCACGCGAAGCCGGGGCACGGCGCAGAAGACCTGGCCAGCGCCATTGCCACACTCAACAACGAGCTGATAACCGCAATTGAGACTATCCCGCCTGCACCGGGCGAGCGGATTGTCAGCGCCACGGACACGCTGACCTCGAAGATTTTGCTGAACACGCTAGCCTGCGTTCCAGCGTGGGACTGGAACGTGAAACGCGCCTTGAGGTCGATCAATGGCTTCAAGGCCAAAGGGACCCACGGTTTCGGCCTCAGGTTTCTTCAAGAATTCATCGAGTTCGCGCGGAAAAACCAACGGCTGATTGAGCGTGGCCAGAAGCGGCTGCATGAGGTTCATGGCTTCAAGTTTCCGTTGACGCGCATTCTTGACCTGTATTTGTGGTACATGGGCAGCTAAATCCGCCGGGGTACGCGATGAAGAAGGCCGAAATGAAAAAGATTGAGCGCACCGACGCTGAAGCCAATTCCGCCGACGTGGTGGCGGGGAACATTGCGCGGCTTCGCGAGCTTTTTCCCGAGCTGATCACCGAGGGTGAGGCTGGAGTCAGCGTCAACGTGGACGTGCTTAAGCAGCTCGTGGGCGACAAGGCGGTCACGGACGCCGACGAAAAATACGGGCTGAACTGGCATGGTAAGCGGGCTGCGCGGCAACTGGCTTTGACGCCGAGTTTGGGCACGTTGCGGCCATGCCCTGAAGACAGCGTTGACTGGGAGACGACGCAGAACCTGATGATTGAGGGCGACAATCTTGAGGTGCTGAAGCTTTTGCAGAAGAGCTACGCGGGCAAGGTCAAGCTGATCTACATCGACCCGCCTTACAACACAGGCAAGGATTTTGTCTATCCCGACAACTTCCACGACAACATCCGGAATTACCTCGAACTCACGGGTCAGGTCGAAGGCGGCGCGAAGATCAGCAGCAACACCGAATCCAGCGGGCGTTTTCACACGGATTGGCTGAACATGATGTATCCACGGCTCAAGGTTGCTCGTGATCTCCTCGACGAAGAAGGTGTGTTTCTAGTCAGCATTGACGACGGTGAAGTCGGACACGTTCAAGCGCTTTGCTCCGAAATATTCGGAGCTGAGAATCAACTCGCAGTCCTGATTTGGAACAAACAACACTCTCAACAGCAAG
>Ga0154020_10002113_pt1 | contig 24179 bp, 20 predicted proteins | sample Klosneuvirus_201_FD_109709 | JGI IMG/M metagenome (GOLD analysis project Ga0154020, IMG submission 109709) | Active sludge microbial communities from wastewater, Klosterneuburg, Austria - Klosneuvirus_20160825_MG | ecosystem: Engineered > WWTP > Aerobic digester > Activated sludge | place...
ACCAATCTTTATGGGCATTAAGCTTAGTTGCACAAAAACCATAGTTAACTGTAATATCTGCTCCTAAATTTACAGGAGGAGCATATTTATAACGAAGATATTGCTCTACTTGCTCACGCTGAATGGAGGTTAATAGTGTATCATAAACGATTATCTCGGCTATATCACCATTCCAATAACAATTACCTCCATCTAATGGATTGTTCCCAATGATAGAACTATTATATGCATCAGGGGTGTTATCTTCGCCAGAAATAATTTTATACTTATCTAAAGGAAATAATTGGTTTGATGAAAAAGAGTTAATGTATGTATTGGTTTCAAAAGACGTATAAGGGGTTCCTGTATAAAAATTATCTGTTCCTGCTTTCATTATAAAAATGTAGACGGGATTAGGTGCCCCTGTTGCACGAGAGAATAATCCATTGTAATTAGGAAATACAATGCCTCCACCATTCCAATTACATACAATGAATACTGTTCCTATTGTAATTGTAGAATCTTGCTTAATAAAATCATCTGTGCCATCAAATCTTAATACAGGATTATTATTAATGATTGATACGCTATCGACCCAAAGAGGCTGTTGCACTGCGTTCGATTGAATACAATGAAAGTCCTTACCTGACAAATCAGACCATTGGGAAACTGTATTTCCATTTAATACCACTCCACTATCACTTTTCAGCCACAATTCAAGACCCGGAATTGTTAAAGGAGTTTGAGATAGTAAATAACAAGGAGTAAATAATATAAAAAGAAAAAACAATCGTTTGATTGTTACCATTAATATGTTTTTTTGCCTTTTATAAAAGTACCAATTATTCTTGAAATATATTCTACCTTCTTCTTAGAAAGATTTGCTGAGCTAGGAAGATTTACTCCTCTTAATCCAATATCTTCCGATATAGGAAAGGAATTATTTTTTTTATAATACATAGGCATGGTATGAACAGGATAAAATGTAGGACGGGTTTCTATACCATATCGTTTTAATAAATAATCTTGCAATGAATTTCTTTGTTTGTTTGATCCTGTCAGTACCGAAAACATCCAATAAGAGTTAAAAACCGACTTCTGGCTCTTATGGTAGTCAATTCCAAGTTGATCGAATGAATCACTATACCATTTTGCAACATTCTTTTTCATGTCAAGTATCATTTTTACTTTTTCAAGTTGTGCTAATCCAATAGCAGCACATATATTCGTCATTTTATAATTATAACCTATCACTTCATGCCAATATCGCTTAGTACTGGATACCCCCTGCATTTTATATAAAAAAATTTTGTCTTTAAGTTTATCATTATTCGTTACTACCATCCCACCTTCACCGGTAGTAATTGTCTTATTACCATAAAAACTAAATGTAGAGATATCACCAAATGTTCCTACATGAACACCCTTGTACTTTGACCCCAATGCTTCTGCACAATCTTCGATTAAATACAGATTATATTTTTTACATATGTGCATAATTTGATCCATCTCGCATGGATGTCCATATAAATGGGTAATAATTATAGCTTTTGTTTTAGAGGATATGCGTTGCTCTATTTTTTCATAATCAATTTGCCAGGTATCTCTTCGAGCATCAACAAACACCGGTGTTGCTCCAACAAACTTTACAGGATTAACGGTAGCAATATATGTTAACGTAGGTACAATCACTTCATCTCCTTCTTTAATATCTAATGCCAAAAGAGCCAAATGCAGTGCAACAGTTCCATTAGATACCGCTACAGAGTTTTTAACACCTATATAAGAACCAAATTTTTCTTCAAAAGCATTGATGTATTTACCCCGAGAAGATATCCAAGAAGTATTTATACAGTCATTAACATATTTTTTAACACTACCAATTAACAAGGGCTCATAAACTGGGATTTTAATTTTCATAAATTTTTTCAAATAGAGTTAAATATTTTTTTGCAACATTATTCCATGAATATTTTTCAATACTAACAAGATTACTCTTCACTTGCTCTGAAATTAATTTATTATCATTCCATAATTTTAAAATTAATTCCCCAAGTGCAACATAATCCTTCACAGGAAATAAATTCATGCATATGTTTTTCGACATTTCAATATTAGGGGAAATATCTGAAGCAATAATTGGAACTCCAGCAGCAGCAGCTTCTAGGATTGGTAAACAACTTGATTCATGCAAGCTTGTAGTTATTAAAAAAGAAGCACACTGATAAAGTCTTATAATGTCTTCAAAAGGTATTTTACCCAAATAGAAAACATTGTTGAGTTTATTTTTTTCTATAAAATCAAATACATCTTTTGATGAAGAATATTTCGCACCTGTTAATATTAAAGGTATTGATATTCGTTTCTCTTCTTTAATCCATAAAAGTGCCTTTAAAAGTGTAATATGATTTTTATGATGCCATAACTGAGCAGGGAAAAACACAAATTTATCCGGTAAATTATATTTATTCAAAACGGCAGTTGGTTTTCCCGAAGTCTTGAAATTGTCAATATCTACCCCTTCGCTAATACATACTAGTTGTTCTCTTTTCAAAAAACTAAAATATTTTAAAAAATCTTCTGTAATATAATTACTGCTTGTTTGAATAAAATCTACATTTTTTGCACTTAAATAATAAGTTATTTTCCTAATCAATAATTCTAATTTAGAAAAAAAGTAAGGAAAATGAACTTGCTGTATATCATGCATCGATAAAATATTCACAACACGACTATTATATGAAAATAATGTTGTTGTTGGGGTATATAAGATATTGCAATTATTATCTATAAACCTCATTTGTTTGTTATATACAAGATTTCTTACATTTTTGTATATCCAAGCAGAATTAAATTTAATACTCTTCCACTCTATACTAATAAATCGTTTGGAAGGAAGCTCTACCTCTGTAATTTGAAAGTGTTTAATAGAGGAATATTTATTAAAAAAGTATTTATTATCCTTTGTAATAAATATAGTAAAGCAGTGGTTAGTATCAATTCTGGCAAATGCATCTAACAATCCAGTGGTGAAGGAATTAATCCCACCGGTATACTCCGGATCAATGCCAATACAGTTAATGCCTATTATCATTGCTTCTTCAAATTCAAAATGCCATTAATTATTTTTATCAATGCTTTTACGTTTCTCTTATGTAAAAAATGAATTTTATTAATCCCCATGCCAACATTTTGATATAATTCATATGCATTAGAAAAAGATTTAGAATAATTACTTGTAATGTAATCCAAATCACCTTTTAAAACCCAATTTCTCCATTCTTGTTTTGAAAAAAAACTTAATGAATTAATTGGCTCAAAATTAGCATGCCATACATTAACTTTATCCGTTTTTAACTTTTCTATAAATTCATTTTTACTAATTGGGAATAACTTAGGATTTATCTTTATTACAACTTGTGTATATACCGATTTATTTGCAGTATGAATAATAGATAACCCCGGAATTGAGTTAATATATTGAGAAAAAAAATCAACATTTTCTCTTAATAATTTAAGATGATCGGGATAGCCTTTTAATTGCTCTAAAGCCACCGATGCAACAAATTCAGACATGCGTCCATTCCATGAAAGGTGCTTTTGATCCCTGTAACCTAACTCTTTTGTAGTCTCACCCCAGTCTCTTAAAATACGCAGTTCTTTTGCTAAATTAGAATCATTAGTTACAATCATACCACCTTCTCCTGCTTGAATGGGTTTCAAACAACCAAATGAAAATGCTGCAGCTTTTCCAAATGATCCTATTTTTTTATTTTCGCATTCTGCTCCTAGAGAAAGGCATGCATCTTCAACAATAAGTAAGTTTTTCTTAGCAGCTATATCTGCTATTGTACTCATATTTTCAGCATTCCCCCACATATGAACAGGGAGTATTATTTTGGTTCGATCAGTTATATTTCCCAATAGTTCGTCTTTATTAAGCATAAATGAATTCATGTCTACATCGGCAAAAGTAGGGGTACAAAAAGAGTTTAATATAGCATAAGAAGTCGCTACACATGTATCTACCTGATGAACTACTTCATCTCCAGGCTTTAATCCCAACCCTCTAAAAATCATTTGTAAAGCCATACCTCCCGTATTAACAGCAACGGCATAATTACATCCAATAAAATCTGCAAATTCTTTTTCAAGTTTGTAATGTAACCCTGATGTTGAATAGGAAGAGTTCCAATTAGTTGAATACAATACTCTTTTCAATTGTTTTAATTCAGATCCAACAGGGTTTGGGTAATGATAATCGGGAGTAAGAAAATAATATATACGTCTCGCAATTGAGTAAAGCCAGGTGTTTTTTATGATTTCTTTCATTTAAATCAATGCTAATGATTTTTTATCGCTAAAAAAGAAAACAATCTCCCCGGTTCTCTTTTACTTTTTAGTCTTAAAACAAATATTCTGTAAATAAGATTTTGGGGGAGAAACAATTTTAATAAAAAATATATTTTTGATTTACGCATTTCTAATTTTAATCCAGCTTCGGATTGTGGATAAAGGTTTATGATATTATCATAGGGTCCCCATGTTTTTTTTATTAGAAAGCCTGCAAAAACAAACGCATTAACATAATCTTTTAACGTAAATGCATTTTCGCCGCCATAAAGCTGATGATCTATTTGTGCATCTAAAAAAATCTTTAAACTATTTTTGTAATCATCCACAACATGTTCTCGCACCGCAATAACAATTCCACCTTTTTTCAATACTCTAAAAATCTCTTTTAACATTTTTTTTAAATCACTTGCGTGATGTAATCCTTGCCTTACATAAACAACATTAAAGGATTCATTTTCAAATGGCAAATTCTCACCCCATCCTTCATATATATCTAAATTAAAATTTTTTTCATGTTCTTTAACAAACTGAATAGCACCTCGACCTACTCTATTTGATGCGTCGGGTTCAAGAGCAGAAACTCGAAAGCCGCTTTTAGCAAAAGCATAAGAGGCAATCCCGTTTCCAGCGGGCATATCTAAAATTTTTGCATTTGATCCTGAATATTTTTTGATGATATCCAATGCTTCTTTAAACTCATCGCTAGAATAAAATCTTTGACAATTGGCAATTAAATCAGATGTTAGATAGGCATCGTATATTAATTTTTTGTGCTTGGGGTCTTTGTTTAATATTTCAATCGCTTGTTCCCAAGAGTAGTTATATTCAGCCATTAATTATCATTTCGTGTTTTTAATAAATACAGCAGGGTTTCCAGCAACAACAGTATAATCAGGAACATCTCTTGTTACGACGCTACCAGCACCAACTACTGCTCCTTCGCCAATTGTTACCCCTTTAAGAATGATGCTATTAAACCCAATCCAAGCTCTATCCTTAATAACAATCTTCCCCCTCTTAACATATGTCCAATTTGCATATTTACCTATTGAGTTTTCATCTAGCCCCTTTTTCCATTCTTGAACATCCAAAGCTCTTTCTGACCAGGTAAGTGAATGAGAGTCATTATCCATTACTGTACATCCCCAGGAAAACATCACGTCATTTCCTATTTCAATTTCTTCAATACATATAAACATTCCACCTCCAATAAAAGTATTGTTACCTATAGAGATTTTACCGGTTGAGGTTTCAAAAATAAAATTGCCTGATATAACACAATTATTACCAATATATAAATACTTTTTATTAGACACTCCATTTCTCACATCGCAATTAAAACTCTCCAGACGCGTATTTATACCACAGGATATATACCTCATATCTACATGTTTCTGAGTGCGGATAAGCCTAACTCCAAATTTTTTTAAAAATTGATTAATCATTCAGCTATATCTTTTACTTAATACAAACAAACCATTTACCTATGCTTATATCATTCTTCCATCCGGAATCAATTACTTCAATAGACTTAAATTTCGACTTAAATTTTTCATACCACCATTCTTCTGAATTATTAAAAAACTTACTACCCATATAATCAATATATCCTTCATTTACTTGTTTCATCGAAACAGGTAACATATGAAAAGATAATCCTTTTGTTATTCTATAATTTTCTTCTATAAAACGCAACAGTTCACTTTCAGTAAAATACTCAATGGATCCTATTGAATAGGCATAATCAAAAAAACCATCTTCATAAGGCATTTTTTCCGATGCATCACATACTTTTAAATGTTTTTTATCAATTCCTCTTTCAATGCACTTGTTAATTACAGATTCAGCAATATCACAACCATATAATTCAAATTTATTATGCATAGATAGTACTTTCATAACAACACCTGTCCCACAAGCAATATCTAAAACCCTCCCCTTACAATTAACGGTAAGCATTTGAATTTCATTCCATACGTGGTCTTTACCCCAGCTCTCCAGTAATTGAATATTTTTTTTCCAATAATCATTCGTTCTGTTTTTCTTATTAAATGGAATTAGAGCTCGATTCTTTTGTTTAGTAATATATTTGTAAAGAATTACTTTTTTGAATAATTCTTTAATGGTCAAAGATCGGGGTTTAAAATAAAGTTTAATTGCTTTTTTTGCATCGTCGGATTCTCGTAAATCTATCTTTCGTACTTGTATATAATCTATAATATTTTGCTCTGTATATGTTTTATCTTCATTGCAATGGATTCCTGAGTCATCAAAACCAATATTTCTTACTAATGATATTTTAGGATGTAAAGCTAGTCCGTTCTGTAAAAACACACTTGCATACCACCTTATAGCCCAACTATCATTTATATAAACTTTATTTCTCTTTAAAAGACTGTAGTAATCATATACATTGTTTAAATTAAATTCTCTAACCCTTCCCTTCTCTACTAACATAAGTAATTCTTCTGCATTATGATTAAATTCCTTCCAAGATGTATTCCAAGTGCCCCACCCCCAACATGTTGTGGTACGATAAAAAAAAGTTTCCGGAAGAATAGACTTAAAGGGATAAATATATCCAGACACATGCATAACTTTGTCTTCATATTGATACATATCTAATGCATCATTCATGTATTTTAAAAATCCAACTGATAATATCAAATCATCTTCAAGAACAATTATTTTTCCATACAGGTTTACAATTTCAGTAACCCCTTGTATAATAGAGTTTGCTAATCCAATATTTGTCTTCCGCTCGATTATATGTACTTTTCGACACCATTGTTTTTCCTTTATAATACTTCTTACTTTTTTTATTTCATGTAATTGATCACCACATATACCATCTTTATATCCATCTGCATATATGAACAGCTCGGATTCATCAGATAAATCATTTTTAGTAAGTGACTCTAAGCATTTTCTTGTATGCGTAGGGCGATTATAAACAAACAATACAATCGGAGCAAGGTTATTCATCTAAGCAAGATCGTTTAACAAATTTAATATTAATTTCGTGCAGCTTATGGAATATGAAATAAAACCTATAAATAAACTCTCACTAGGAATTAAAGAGCTATGGGAATTTCGTGAGTTATTTTATTTTTTTACTTGGAGAGATATTAAAGTTAAGTATAAGCAAACCGTACTTGGAGTACTTTGGGCTATTCTTCAACCATTTTTACTTATGCTAGTATTTACCTTGTTTTTTGATATGGGATTAGGCATACCTTCCAACAATATCCCTTACCCAGTATTTGTTTATTCAGGCCTTCTTCTATGGAATGTTTTTTCTTCGGGGCTTTCTTCTGCCTCTCAAAGTATGGTTTCCAATGCAAATATTATTAAAAAAATATATTTTCCAAGACTCATAATTCCTATCTCCTCAATACTTGTTTCTCTTTTTGATTTCATGATGACATTTATTGTATATATAGGAATATTGATTTACTATAGACAGTCTGTTCAGCTAAACATTCTTATATATCTCCCCTTAAGTATTATTATCACAATAATGACAACATTTGGTTTAGGGTCTGGATTAGCTGCATTGAATGTTAAATACAGAGATTTTCGTTATATAATACCTTTTCTTATACAACTACTTTTATTTATTACACCTGTTATTTATCCTATTAGCATTGTTAAATATGAGTGGGCGAAGCTTTTACTATCACTAAACCCCATGACAGGTGCTATAGAATTATTTCGTGCATCTATTGTACAAAATGATCCTGTTAATTTAGCAATGCTACTTACCTCATGTATATCTTCTCTAGTACTATTTTTGTTGGGTTTATTTTTTTTTAGAAAAACTGAAAACTATTTTGCTGATTTTGCTTAAATGAAACCTATATTAGAAATCAAAAATATTTCCAAAAAATTCATTATCCATCATGAAAAGAAACAATATTTAAGCCTAAGAGATTCTATATCTGCTGCTTTCAAAATAAACAGAAATGATACTAAAGAAACTTTTTGGGCACTAAAAGACATATCATTTAATGTATATCCAGGAGAATCAATTGGCATTATAGGGAGAAATGGTGCAGGAAAGTCTACTCTATTAAAAATATTATCAAAAATAACTCCTCCCAGCTCCGGTAAAATTATATCAAGAGGACGAATTGCTAGTTTATTAGAAGTGGGAACAGGTTTTCATCCAGAACTTACTGGTAAAGAAAATATATTTCTAAACGGTTCTATTCTTGGAATGAAACGAAAAGAAATTCAAAATAAATTTGATGAAATTGTTGACTTTAGTGGTGTAGAAAAATTTTTAGACACCCCTCTTAAACACTATTCAAGCGGAATGCAACTAAGACTTGCTTTTGCAGTAGCTGCCTTTCTTGAGCCTGAAATCTTGTTAATTGATGAAGTTTTAGCGGTTGGTGACTCAGAGTTTCAGAGAAAATGTTTGGGAAAGATGGATCAGGTAAGTAAAAGCGGAAGAACTATACTCTTTGTTAGCCATAACTTAGTAGCACTTGAAAACTTATGCACAAGTGGAGTATTTATTAAAGGTGGGGAAATAGATTATATTGGAAATGTATCTACTACTGTTTCTAAATATCAATATAGCATAGCTAAAATGCAAAATGTATCATTAAATGAAAGAACTGACCGGATAGGTAATGGACATATAATTATTACAAATATCGAGCTGAGAGATACTGATGGCAAACTAATAGACTCTGCTCGTTCTGGTCAATCTATTGATTTAATATTCAAATATCAATCAACTCAATATTATCAATCGCAAATAGGATTGACAATGGGAATTACAATCAATACTCTTAGTGGTCTATGTATAGCATTGCATCACAATAAGCTTATTGGAAAACAATTAAATTCTATTTCCCAAGAAGGAACCTTCACCATTCGAATTCACGAACTTCCGTTAACTGAAAACATATATTCAATAACGTATAGTCTTATGGAAGGAACAGAATATTTTGACCGCCTTGAAAATGCCATTCAACTTAAAATTATTGGAGGAATAATTTATAATTTTAAAAACCTTCCTTCCGAATCCCACGGCCACTTGCTTCTCAATGCTGAATGGTTTAATAACTAATCCTAATATAACTTAATGCTAAATAAGCTTTTATTGATATTTCAAAAAAAAACATCGGGCAGGCTTTTCTATCAAAAGTTCTTTCAGAAACTATTAGATATCTCTATATTAGGATTAAATTATAATAATTGTGATATTTCAAACAATGGTGAAAAAAATGTTCTCTTATTAATAAAACAAACACTTGAAAAAAAACACCAATCAAAAATAATATTTGATGTTGGAGCAAATATTGGAAATTACTCTCAACTATTAACAGAAGTACTTGGCACTAAGAATATCACTATTTATGCATTTGAGCCATCAAATCAAACTTTTAGAAAACTACTTTCAAAATTTGCATCAAATGATCATGTACGACTTTGTAATTTTGGATTAAGCAATACAGAAGAAGTATTACCCTTATTTTCTTGTACAGAAGAAATTGAATCTTCCTTAGCTTCCGTATATAAACGGGATATAACACATATTGGTATTGAAATGCAGGAAATTGAAAAAATCAGCTTAGATACAATTGATAACTTTTGCAATAAAAATAATATTGATCATATTGATTTTATTAAACTTGACGTAGAAGGTCATGAACTAAAAGTACTAATGGGTGCTCAAAAAATGCTTGCTCAAAAAAGAATAAATACAATACAATTTGAATTTGGAGGATGCAACATAGATTCCCGAACTTATTTTAAGGATTACTACAAGCTCTTGATCAATAATTATAAAATTTTTAGAATACTTAAAGATGGACTCTCCCCTATTGAGAAATATGATGAATCATTAGAAATATTCAAATATTCAAACTACCTCGCTATTATCAAATAAATCTATCATGGTAGGCATTACATTATCTGGAAGATTAGGGAATCAAATGTTTCAGTATGCGTTTGGGTTAATGCTTATAAAGCAGTACAATTATACAGTTTTCTTTATCTTCCATAAACAAGGCCTCAATAAAACGATACTGCACAGATATTTTACATTAAACAGCTTTTCAAATACAAAAAATTATTTTTTATACTTATTCTTTAAGCTATTGCAGCCAAAAGCAAAACAAATCCATTTAGAAAATTCTAATAAATACAATACAATACAATACAATCACATACGCTCCTGTATTATATCCGGATACTTTCAATCAGAACTCTATTTCAAAGATATATCACATTTGATAAAAAAGACATTCACAATTAAAAAAAACTATATAACTGATTTTAATAATAAATATCATTATTTGTTTAAACAAAATAGAACCATTGCCATTCATTTAAGAAAAGGCGATTATATGTTACATGGAAGCGAAGAACTAGGAGGCCAGGATATATCCTTACCACTTTCCTACTATCAAAAATGCTTAGCCACCATACATAATATTGAAATGTATAAAATTATATTTGTAAGCGATGAAATTGAAAAAACAAAAAAACAGTTTCACTTTATCCCTAATGCCATCTTTGAATCAAATAAAGATATTATTGATTTTCAGATTCTAATGAATGCAGACATATGTATAATATCAAACAGTACATTCAGTTGGTGGGCAGCCTATTTAAACAATAAAAACAAAATTATTTATGCCCCTAAATATTGGTTGGGATTTAAAGTAAATCAGGAATATCCTGTAGGAATAATGAGTGTAAATTGGAAATGGATGGATGTTGTATGAGACTCAGTAAATCAAAAATAGAAATTCTCCCCGCTATAAATGTAAAAAGGGTAGCTCCTAAAAATCTACGCCCGGGTGATGAAAAATTTTTTAATCATGAATATGCGCGATCGTTCCCACCCATCTATCTATATACATTAAAAAATATAATAGTTAGTCCGGAAGGCATTGCTTTTAAAAAATTAAATATTTTTGAACCCTCTCTTTTAGATATATCAAGAAAAAAAATATATAATTGGAAATATCTGCTGGGGATTATTGTAAAAAGGAAAAGAAATACATTAAATAAAAATGATATATACATACTGGCTTTTGACGAATGGTCCGGAGGTTATTTTCACTGGATGTGTGATGTTTTACCCAGGATACTAGCAATAGACAATCAATTACATAATTGCATTTTATTACTTCCACAAAGATTTTCCAGCACATTTATAATAGAAACATTAAAGATATTTAACTTAAAAGGTATTCAAAGAATACCAAACAAATCAATAGTAAATATTAAAACTCTGCTATTGCCCACGCATATTGCCCCTACCGGAAATTATAATCCTGCAATCATGTTCAATTTACGTGATCGACTAATTAATTATTATAATCGAAAGGATATTTCATTTGGAGATAAAATCTACATTAGTAGAAAGAAAGCTGAATACAGATACATCATTAATGAAAGTGAAGTAGAAAATGTAATTAAAAAATATGGGTTTAAAACAATATATTTTGAAGATTATACAATAATGGAGCAAATTTCAATTATGAGAAATACAAAATATTTTGTAGGAATTATTGGTGCTAATTTAACCAATATGATGTTTATGAAAGAAGGTGGAAAAGTATTTCTTTTTAATAAAAATAATAATGCCGCTGATAATTGTTATTTTAACCTGGCTAACGTTTATAATTTACATTATTACTATCAATTTTGTTCGTATGAAGATACTCGGCCTGGAGCGTATTGGAATCTTTATGTTGATATCGATCTATTTAAAAATAATTTAGAAAAAATGCTTTTAGATTAACTAAATATGAAAATATTAATTACCGGCGGTGCAGGTTTTATCGGGTCAAATTTGGCAAGAATTCTTACACAAGAGCATCGTTTTGATGTTACTGTACTAGATGATTTTTTTACTGGATCAGAATCGTTTTTAAGTGGATTAAAGGTGAAAATCATAAGGGCAAGTATACTTGAAGAAAAAATTTTAAAAAAGCATGTTAAAAACAAAGACATAATATTTCATTTAGCAGCGAGAAATATCATTGCATCATCTAAAAATCCAATAGATGATATGAATACAAATGTAAGAGGGACTTATAATGTTTTAAAAATTGGATTAGATGAAAATGTCAAAAAAGTTGTGTACTCCTCAACCTCATCAATATATGGCAACCCAAAACATTTACCTATAAATGAAGACGAAACGCCAAGTTTCCTCAACTTTTATTCTGTGAGCAAATATGCTGGAGAAGGATATGCTAAAACGTTTTATGAGCAACATGATTTACCAGTAAGTATTGTAAGGTACTCGAATGTCTATGGCGTTAACCAATCACCACAAAATCCATACTGTGGCGTAATAGGAAAATTTATTAAAAGCGCAATAAAAAATGAACCCATTGTGGTTCATGGTGATGGTGACCAATCTAGAGATTTTACATATATTGAAGATGCTTGCAAAGCAACAATTATGGCAGGATTAAACACTAAATCTGACGGTGAAGTATTTAATATTGGGACTGGAGTTGAAACTTCAATCAATACACTTGCCAGAACAATTATAGAGTTAACAAACAGTAAATCTGTAATTTCAAATATTGATAAGCGGGATATAGATAATATTAGACGAAGAGTTTTAAACATAGAAAAAATAAGATATAAATTAAAATTCTTTCCATCCACAACTTTAACAAAAGGGTTGCAACAAACCATAGAATGGCAAAAGAAAATATGTGAATAAATCTGGATGAATTACCTCTATTATCTTGAGTACAAAAATTTCAATCATTACTCCTTCATTTAACCAATCAAGATTTCTTGAAGAATCAATCCTTTCTGTTTTAAATCAAAATTATTCAAATCTTGAATATCTTCTTATTGATGGTTTTAGCACTGATAGATCTATAGAAATAATAAAAAAACATCAAGAAAAAATTAAATTCTGGGTTAGTGAGAAAGACAATGGTCAATCACAAGCCATCAATAAAGGTTTTAAAAAAGCAACTGGAGAGATTATTGCATGGTTAAATAGTGACGATATATTACTTCCAAATACCCTGCATGCAGTTGAGGATTTTTTTTTGAAAAACCCTACTGTTGACCTCGTTTATGGAGATGTAATTAATTTCGATGAATATGGAATCGAAACTTATTACCATGTCAAAGAATTCGAACTATGCGATTTTATATCAAGAAACTCAATTCATCAACCATCTGTTTTTTTTAAAAAAAAATTACTTGACAAAGTAGGTCTTCTTGATGAAACCTTGAACTATTGTATGGATTACGATCTATGGATGCGCATTTTTTTAAACTATAATACATTCAAAGTAAATATCCCTTTAGCGAAATTTAGAATTCATACGAGATCTAAAACATCATCTAATCCAAAAGGACTATATAAAGAATATAGAAAAATACTTTCAATATTTTTTAATTCTTTTAAGGACTCAGACCTCATATTACAATTACAAAAATATGGAGTCTATGACAATCCTTATGATAAAACATACAATTACTTTTCGTCAGAATTTCCTCTGCAAAAGCTAATACAGATATACCTTCATGCATGCGCGGTACAGGAGTACAGTTGGGGAAATATTCTTAAAGCAAATCAGTTATTCCTTAAATCTATTCAACATCCATCCATACGGCTAAACTTATTATTTTTGTTAAAAAACAATTTAGGACTAAAACGACTATTCTCTTGACTTCTCCTTTTTTCTCTATTGTTATGCCTGTTTACAACAGAGAAAGCCTACTAGATGCATCTATTACTTCTGTCCTCAAACAAACTAATCCTGATTTTGAATTAATCTGTGTGAATGACGGCAGTAACGATAATTCAGAAGGAATCATAAAACGCTATGCCACTAAGGATCACCGTATTAAATATATCAATCAGAATAAACAAGGGAGATGTATCGCTCGAAATACCGGAATAAAATATGCAAATGGAAAATGGATATGCTTTTTAGACTCTGACGATATTTATTTCGAGAATCATCTTCAAGTATTTTATGACCTCATTAAACAACATCCGGACCAAAATGCATTCGCAACCGACCAGCTTATTGGAGGAAATAAAAAAAAATATAAAAGCTCAAAGCTGAACCACAATACTTACTTTGTGACATTAAAAGATAGTATTTTTTCGAATCCAATTTCACTTAATCAATTATGTTATAGTTACAATAAAACAAAACTCATTTTCCCAAATGAAGATATTCCTATATCAGAAGATTGGTTATTTATTCGTCTATTAACCCTACATTCAACCATATTAAAAATAAATATTACAACTAATAATGTTATACAGCATACAGGCAGAACAATGATAAAATCTAATTCCAGCGAAATCGTTAAATGGAATAAATATGCTGCTCTTTATTTTATTAATTCAAACAATCTTGATGAGAATATAAAAAACAAAATATATTCACATACATTATTATTATGTGCAAATATCTTTTTATCTGATAAACAAAAAAGAAGTGCTTGGAACTACTGGTTGCAATCAATTAAATATAGCACATCCATTACCAACATTCTTTTCTATAAAGCGTTAATTAAATTTATACTTTACTAAAAATGTGTGGCATTTGTGGCATATTCCCATTTGATAAAGAGAAAAATTTCAATGAATTAGAAAAAATGATTCTGTCTCTTGGCCACAGAGGACCAGATTCAAATGGTTTTTTTTCTGATGATACTATTGGCTTAGGCCATACAAGACTTAGTATATTAGACATATCTGATTTAGCAAATCAACCAATGTATTCACATAACAATCGCTATGTTATTGTATATAATGGGGAGGTATATAATTTTAAAGAAATTGCTAACGAATTAAAGATCAATTTTCAGACACATTCAGATACAGAGATAATTCTTGAAACATTTATACAGCTTGGAGTTGATTTCGTACACAAGCTAAATGGAATGTTTGCTATTGCTATTTATGACAAACATAAAAAGGAACTATTTCTCTTTAGAGATAGATTAGGAGTAAAACCATTATATTATTATTATAAAGATGGTAATTTTTTATTTGCATCAGAATTACAAACACTTACTGGCGCTGCAACAATAAAAAGCAATCTACAGATTGAAAAAAAATCCATCGCATACTTTCTTCACTTAGGATACATACCTGAACCGTATACTATATATGAAAATATATTTAAGTTCCCAGCTGGATACTTTTTAAAAATAAATGAAATAGATTTTATATTCAATCAATATTGGAATATTGAAAAAAAGATAGATCAACATCTTATATCTAATTTCCAATCTGCAAAAAAAGAATTAAGTGAGCTTATAAAAAGTGCTGTTAACTACAGACTTATCAGTGATGTTCCTTATGGATGTTTTCTTAGTGGGGGAACGGATTCGAGTATAATTACTGCTTTTGCGCAACAGTTAACTGGAAATTTAAATACATTCTCAATTGGATTTAAGGAATCAAAATACAATGAAGCAAGCTATGCAAAAAAAGTAGCTAATCATCTCCATACTAAGCATCACGAATATATTATTCCTCATACAGAAGCAATAGCTCTTATTGATGACATGATAACTACATTCACTGAGCCGTTTGCTGATTCATCAGCCATTCCAACTATGATACTATCTAAACTCGCACGTCGAGAAGTAAAAATGACATTATCTGGTGATGGTGGAGATGAACTTTTTTTTGGTTATGGTACTTACAAGTGGGCTGAAAGGTTATCAAACCCCATAATTAAAAAATTAAGAAAACCTATTGCTTTTTCATTGTCAAAGCTAAGATTAAGAGAAAGAAGGGCAGCTAGCTTATTTAGTTATAAAGACGAGTATTCATTAAAATCTCACATTTTTTCTCAAGAACAATACTTGTTTTCACAAGATGAACTAAATCAGCTCCTTTCAACAAAGTATCATATCCTACCTCATATTCAAGAACCTATCAGTAGAAATAGAAAATTAACACCAAAAGAAGGCCAGTCATTTTTTGATATAACTAATTATCTCAAAGATGATCTACTTGTAAAAGTAGATAGAGCTACTATGAAATATGGATTAGAAACACGAGTCCCTTTTCTTGATTATCGTATTGTAGAATTTGCGATTAATCTATCACCAACACTAAAATCAAAAGAAGGAATAGATAAGTATATTTTAAAAGAAATACTTTATGAACATGTCCCTAAGCAATTATTTGAGCGCCCAAAATGGGGTTTTGCTTTACCATTAAAAGAGTGGATGCAAACAGAATTAAAATATTTAATTGATGCCAATCTTAACGCAGACATAGTAAATACTTACAATATTGTAAATTACAATTATGTATTAAAATTAAAAGAAGCATTTTTTAAAGGTGAGAGCTTTCTATACAATCGCTTATGGGCGTTAATCATCCTCCATGCTTTTTTAAAACGTAATTCTCAAACGAATTGATTAAGATATTATACATATCATATGATGGATTAACAGATCCTTTAGGACAGTCACAAATTATTCCATATCTAATCGGATTAAGTAAGAAAGGATATAAATTCCATATTATTAGTTGTGAAAAAAAAGAGAAGTATCTTGAAGAGAAGAAGAAAATAGCAAATATACTTTCAGAGAATAATATTAATTGGCACCCGGTATTTTATACCAAATCACCTCCGATTTTATCAACAGTCTGGGATATACATATAATAAAAAGTAAAGCTATTGAACTCCAAAAGAAAGAGTTTTTTTCAATTATTCATTGTAGAAGTTATATTTCATCACTAATAGGATTGTGGATGAAAAAACACTATTCTGTTAAATTTATTTTTGACATGCGTGGCTTTTGGGCAGATGAACGTGTGGAAGGAAAATTATGGAATTTAAAAAACCCTATGTATAGATTAGTATATGCATACTTTAAAAATAAAGAAAAGGACTTTTTATCAAATGCTGACTATGTAGTAAGTTTAACCGAAGCAGGAAAATCAGAAATTCACTCATGGAGAATAATTTCCAATCAGCCTATTCCAATAGAAGTTATTCCTTGCTGTGTAGATACAGAATTATTTAACCCCGATTTAATCAAAAAACAAAAGCAGGATGAATACCGAAAGTTGTTATTCATTAATAATGATGACTTTATTTTATGTTATATAGGTGCAATAGGAACATGGTACTTACTAGACAATATGTTAGCTTTTTTTAAACAACTTTTAATCCATAATCATAAAGCCAAATTTCTATTTATAACACATGAAAATCCAAATACAATTTTTAAAAAATCTAAAAGTATGATGATTCCTATTGATAGAATTATAGTTCATAAAGCTGAAAGAGACAACATTCCCACACTTCTATCGCTAAGTAATGCTTCTATATTCTTCATTAAACCATCCTTTTCAAAAATAGCTTCATCACCGACTAAGCAAGCAGAAATTCTAAGCATGGGAATCCCAATTATTTGCAATTCAGGGATTGGAGATAATAACTATATATATAAAGCGGGAATGTGTATTACACTTCACGAATTCAATGAATCAGAATACGAAAATGCAATTCCCCAATTAATAAACTCATTATCTGAAAAATTTTCGCAGAATATGCGCCAATTTGCAGTACATAACTTCTCTTTAGAGAAGGGAATTAATTCATATGATTACATTTATAAAGCAATTTCAAAAATATAAGGATGCAAAAATTCAAAGCTGTTTCTTTTTAGAAAAAAACACCATACCACCTCCATCTCTAATTCTATCAATAATAAATAATGCAGAAATAAAGAATGGCATTAATGGTATTTTTAATCTTACTAATGCACCAAAATTGGAAGTAGAAATTGCAACTGAAAATGCAAAAAATATTGCAAAAATAAATGAAAATAGAGCAAGTGGACTGACAAACAAATTTTTAATGCTTGAAAGAGGATTTTTTATAAATATATAGAAGAAAAAAAGCAATACAATAAAATTTTCAATGCCTGAGAAAGCCATTACAATATTCTTAGATTCCCATATATACGGCCTAAATAATCCAGCAATAACTGCAATAGGAAATTTTGACAATATTCCACTTACACTTTTATCATAACTTCCTATATCAAAAGAATTCCCTTGATAATACTCTTGTTTAAGGTCTTCAGATGATGCAGAAGCTTTTGCAATCATGCTATCTACTGATGAATATACTCCTAAATTAGGGCTAATGGTACTCCATAATAAAACACCGGAACCAATACCCAAGCCTAAAACAAAAGGAATACATAATATTCTTAATATATAATTTTTTATACTAATTATTTTATTCCAGGCCCCCCATATAAGGCATCCAGGCATGACTGCAACAAATATGTAGGGTTTAATTAATATTAGTACCAAAGCCGAAAGCAAAATAGCAATAGAATAAAAAATTATTCTTTTTCGAATAATAAATAATTGGTAGAATGAATAACAAAACCATCCACATGCTGCTATTGTCCATGAATCTTTTAAGATCCCGGAGCCCCAAAAAACCACAGAAGGAATAAATAAAACAGAAATGGCAAATTGTTTATATAATTTTGGATATATCTCACAAAACATTTGATATAATTTCCATATTCCAGTATAACTAACTACCGCCATTAGTATGGAGGTAATTATGTAGCTTTTCATAGATAATAACTCTAAGAGAACAAGTAGCTTAGAAACATTCGCCTCATATTGCTGAAAGTAAAAGTCGGGATAGCCAGTCTCTTGATTAAAATAAGAATAATTTTCTAATGTTGATGGGGTGAATAAGATTTCTAAAAAAGACATTGGGCTTTGTAACAATAAGTTTACAAAAGCTATAGCGGAAGAGTGATAATGAAGCGTATCTCCACCTTCTTTGTAGTAGTAAATATAGATAAGGCAAAGAGCAATTGCTCCAAAAATTTTCACAAATAGTCCCCATAACCAGTATCTGTATATCGGGCTTACCTGTATATATTTATTTTTTATCCGGGAAGCAACAATAAGAATTATTAATAAATAAAAAGGGCATAATAGCCAATCCCAATAACTAATTATTACATCAGTTGAGTTCATTGCGACAAAAATAAGGATTATAAGAACTCTTCTTATTTAATCATATATAGTTATAACGAATTACGAAAAAACCTTATTGAATATTTCAATGTATTTGCTTTTCTGCGAATTAACAGAATAATACTTTTCTATTGTCTTCTTACCTTCTTTACCAATTTTCTCTCTCAGTTGCACATCATCAATTAATTTAGATAAAGTATTATTCCATTCTATATGTGATGCTGCATAAAAACCATTAATACCATTGTTAATAATTTCAGTATTAACACCAACAGGTGATACTACAGCAGGAATTCCCAAAGACATATACTGCAAGCCTTTAAATCCACATTTCCCTTTTGCCCATTCATCATTTGGAAGGGGCATTATACCAATATCAAATTCTAAAACATCTTCTATTTCAGTTTCTTTTTTCCATTCTACAAAAGAAATTTGCGGATGCTTTAATGCAGATGGTTTATTAGAAATCACTCTAAACTCAATAGAATGGCTATATTTTTTTAATAAATTAAAAATCATTGCTTCTTCCCTCTCAAAATATTTAATTGTCGTCTCAGATCCAGTCCATCCAATTATTATTTTATTTTTTTGAGAATGTTTTTTATTATCAGCATGATAAGATGTGTCGATGGTTGTAGGAATTACATAAACATTCATGGAAAATTTCTTTGCATACATTGCTAAATAGTTATTTCCTGCTGTAACCACAGAAGCATTCTTTAAAAAAAAATTGGTTTTTTTAGGGAATTTCAACCACTTCCACATCTTGTTTGCTTCTGAAACATTAGAAAGCCAAATTGCATCGTCAAAATCAAAAATGACTTTTCTTTTATATATCTTTAAAATAATGTATTCAAAAATAGGTGGACCTAAGAAACATGATTCTCTAAATAAATAGACAGCGTCATAATTTCTAATTTTATATATATCTCTAAACCTTTTTAAATAAGAGCTAAATAGATAAAGTACTTTTTTGAAAATAAAACCTTTTGAATATAAAAGAGCATTGAGCTCGTGATTTATAAAGGGAAAAAAAACTGTTTCATATCCATAGTCGTTCAGAAATGATATGTATTGCTCAAATCTGAACCTCTGCCCTGGTGCAACTCCTAAAGGATATGGGATTAAAAATGCTATTTTATATTTTTTGTCCGATTGCATGCCAATAGGGTTCGTTAGGGGAAAATTTAATATTGGTCAATCCTGCAGAACGCATCATTTGTTCTATTTCACTTTTAGAAAAGCGCTGCTCTAAAGGGGTTCCAAATCTATCTAAAGCATCATTTCGTATAATGTTAAAGGACTTGTCACAATAATAAGACAATGGAATCTTTTTATATAAATTACTTGAGGGGGAAATTAGACATATGATTTTTGACAACGAAATTAAAGGCAAATAAATAACTATTGCAATCAGATCACAAATAAACAATTTTAGAGAGGGAGGGAGAGAGCTTATAATTCTTCTAAAGAAATTAGAAAGATAAAACAACCATTTATAAAAAGATCCTCTGTTATCTAATTTATAATACAAATACACAAGAAACCAACCGTTTGTTTTTATTTTAGCAACACATTTTTTCATAGCATCAGCTGTGTCCGGAATATGATGTAAAACTCCTAAGCTAAATGCCATATCAAAACTATTATCCGCAAAAGGAATATTATCAACTGAAGCTTTGCTTATTCGAATATTAGGTAAATCTTTTGTTAATGCTGCAGCACTTAGAACAGCTTGACTAGGATCGATTGCCTCTACCCATTTAACATTTTTAGAAACATACTTACTCCATCTCCCGGTTCCGCAGCCTATGTCTAATACAACAGAATCCTTAGTCAGAATTTCATGTCCTACAATGTCAAAATATTGCTTTCCTACTGTTTCTATTTCCTGATCTTTAAAATGATTAAATTTTATCCATTCATCACTAAATGAATCTACACTTTTAAAATCTATATTGGCTTTATGTGGATTAGAAAAGACACTAATCATTCTATTAGCATGAGTTAAAACTGAAATAGGGGTTTGGGAAAATGGCAGCATACTATATTTTTTTCAACCCAAACATGCTTTTTTATTGTGATACATTAACAGGTGCTTTTTAGTTTAGTTATAAGTTCAATAATAATATTTTTTCTATTACAAATAAGTCCGTAAAAAAATTATATCTTCGCATTAATTATTTATTTTTCATCAATTGGCATTTTTTCAATCTATATTATTATACATAGATCCCGGTGTTGGCAGCTTGGCGGTACAAGTTATTGTTGCCGGATTCGCAGCTTTTATGTTTTTTTTTAAGAACACTTTCAGAAAACTTTTCTCAAGAAGTAAAAAAACAATCAATCAAGAAGAAAGAGAAAATTAATTGACATACGTTTAATGCCTTCCCCCGAGATTAATCCTGCCTCATTTCGTGACCCCGCAGGATTTGTATTTAAAGAAGATTCTGAAATATACAGGGCTATTGCTCCATCATATAATGATGATTTTAATCTCTTTATTCAATCTGGTTTATATGATTACCTTAAACAAAAAAGATTAATTACAAGCCATATTGATTCAAAAAATATTCTTGGTACAGAATTTTCTAATTATCGATTTATAAAACCAGAACAAATTCCATTTATTTCTTATCCATATGAATGGTGCTTTAGTCAATTAAAATCAGCTGCGCTACTTACTTTAAAAATACAAAAAGCTTGTTTAAAATATGGCATGACATTAAAAGATGCGTCTGCTTATAATATACAGTTCATTGGAAATAAGCCAATCTTTATTGACACATTATCCTTTGAAAAATATATTGAGGCTAACCCTTGGTTTGCATATAAACAATTTTGTCAGCACTTTCTTGCTCCGCTTGCCTTAATGGCTTATAGATCTGTTGAATTGTTAAAACTTCATTTAAATTACATTGATGGCATACCAATTGAATTAGCATCTTCTTTATTACCTAGAAGGTCTATTTTAAATAGTGGTATAGCATCTCATATTATACTGCATTCAAAGTTTCAAAAAAAACACTCAAAAGAGCTATCTGCAAAAACAGATAAAGCAAAAGTTTCAAAATCTTCATTAATGGCAATGCTCCAACATATAGAAGATTGTATTGTCTCGTTAAATAGTAAATCAGAGAAAAGTAATTGGACAGAATACGTTATTAACAATACATATTCTCAAGAAGCTGTTAATATAAAGGAGCAAACCATTATTAAATGGCTTGAACAAAGCAAAGCAAAAAACATTTACGATCTGGGTTGTAATACAGGGAGCTATTCCTTATTAGCATCTAAATATTGTAATCATGTTTTATCTATTGATTCGGATCATAATTGTATTGAAAAATTTTATTTGAGCACCAAAGAGAAAAATAATATTTTACCGCTTGTAATTAATTTATCTACCCCCTCCCCTAGCTCAGGATGGGCAAATAAGGAACATTTAACAATTAATCAAAGAGGAAAAGCAGATGTTTTATTAGCACTAGCATTAATACATCATTTCAGGATAACAAACAATGTACCCTTCTATAGAATTGCAGACTATCTTGCTGACCTAGGTGACCGATTAATCATTGAGTTCATACCAAAAAATGATCCTATGGTACAACAAATGCTATCCTCCAGGAAAGATATATTTAGTGACTATAAATTAGAGGAATTTTTAAATGCGTTTGAGAAGTTATTTTATATAGATGAAAAAAAACTATTAGAAAATAACGGCAGAATACTTTTCCTAATGACAAAAAAAACATAATGCTCCGTTTAATTAAAAATATTCCTTTCTACGCATTTGCAATTGCACCTGTTTTAATATTATTTCTTTTTATTCACAATTATGATAGTGCATCATTCTATAGCACAATTCGTAGCTATATAGTTTGCTTCGTAGTCTCTACAATTATTTTTTGCATTTCCTACTTTTTACTAAAAAAGGATGTCCATAAAGCAGGAGTTATTACCGGATTTATAATGGCCATTTTGTTTTTTTATGGATTTATTTATGAATTAGCACAACAACTCTATTATAAAGGATGGTGGCCCTTTTCTGAAATACATAGATTTCTAATACTTACCATATTATCATCCATATTAGTATTAATGTATTTTTCACTCAAAAGAAAAAAGACATTTAAATCATTTACCTATTATTGCAATTCGTTTGTTATAATATTGCTGATTATTAATTTTTTAAATCTGATTAATTCCATCATTGATTATAAAAAGACAACAGAAAGGGAACATCCTCCAATAACACAAGCAAATGATTCAATGCCAGATATCTATTATATTATTTTAGATGCATACGCGAATGATTCTATCCTCTCTCAAGTATATGGCTATCCCCAAAATACCCTTACACAATATTTAAAAAAAGAAAACTTCTTTGTAGCGCCTTTAAGTAAAACAAACTACATTTCAACATCTCCATCCCTTTCAAGTTCGTTAAATTTGGGTTATTTAGATACTGCTGAAATTAAATTAGAAAAAAACAGAGATTATATTTATAATAATGATGTATCTAACTATTTACAATCGAAAGGATATAAAATTGTACATATACGTTCAGGGTATTCCGTTACAAGAGAAAATTATAATGCCGATACCACTATTATGTTAAATAACTTAGGTGAGTTTGAAAGGACATTACTTAAGTATACAATTCTACGCCTAGATGATGTGCTGGGATACCTTAGATATAAAACATTAAAAGAACAGCTTTCGGTTATGTATGGTATATTTAAAATCAAATCTCCTAAATATGTTTTTCTCCACATAGTGTCGCCACATCCCCCATACATATGCGATGAGTTTGGAAATTTCAAA
>Ga0154020_10002114_pt1 | contig 24161 bp, 17 predicted proteins | sample Klosneuvirus_201_FD_109709 | JGI IMG/M metagenome (GOLD analysis project Ga0154020, IMG submission 109709) | Active sludge microbial communities from wastewater, Klosterneuburg, Austria - Klosneuvirus_20160825_MG | ecosystem: Engineered > WWTP > Aerobic digester > Activated sludge | place...
CAGGTGGACGTCGGTGAGCCCCGCCTTCGCGAGCCGCTGCAGGGTCTCGGGGTCCGCGCGGTTGCCGTTGGTCTGCAACCCCACCGCGCCGAACCGGGCCGCGGCGTCACCCACGATGGCCTCGAGCTCGGGGTGCAGCAGCGGCTCGCCCCCGACGAACGTGACCTGTTCTGCCTGGAGCGAGGCGAGCTCCGCCCGCACCTCCTCGCGCGATCGCGGGCCCTCGTCCTCCAGGCCCACCTGCGCACACGACACGCAGGCGCCGTCGCAGGCGCGGAGGAGCTGGACCGCCGCGCGCTGCACGGGCTTCAGGCGACGTCGAGCGCCGTGCGTTCGCCGAGGGTGAGGAGGCCCGCGGGCGGTGCGTCCTCGTGCTCGGCCAGGATCGAGGCGAGGGCCATGGCGCCGAGTCCACGCGCCTCGTCGGTCGGCGTGGCGCCATCTCCACCGTTGCGCAGATAGACCGCGACCTGGCTGCGGATGCCGATGCCGGTGTGCGGCTCGCTGGGATCGGCGCGCAGCACGTCGAGCCGGAACGTGGCGCCCGAGGGCGCCGCCATCACGACCGGCACGCCCCCGCGTTCGAGCGCGCCGACCGAGACGATGGCGTAGGTGCCCTCACCAGGCACCCCGAGCTCGGCACCGGTCAGATCGTCGAGGTAGTGGCGCGCCGTGCCGCTGCTCTCGGAGGACCCGCTCGCGCGAGGCCGGATCGGCAAACGCGTGAGCACGGCCCCCACGGCCAGGCCAGCAGCACCACCGACCAACACTCGTCGACGAGACGCCTCGGGAAGTGCCATCTCGCAGCAGCTTACCGAATGCCTCCGGGCCGCGCCAAGCGCCGCCCGCGAGGTAGGACACTGGATCACAGCCCGTCGGGGATGGGTGCGGTCGCTTCGGTGCGCCGGATCCGCTCGGCGACGAGCGCCATCGCCCGGGCGAAGTCGTCCTGCGTGGGCGGTGGGCCGCCGGGGCGAGCGTGGCCGTAGGTGAGCGCGTACCGCTCGGTGGTGAGGGGTGGGTTGGGCGCGTTCTCCTTGCGGTGGACCCACACCGTGATCCCGGCCCCCTTCTTGTGCTGGAGGTCGACCGCGAGCTCGGGCGTGTCGTTGGGCGCGCGCTCGAGCTGGATGCGCTCGACCGTCCACTCCCCGAGCACGTCTCCCGCTTTCAGGTCCTCGAGGAGGGAGGGCCGCGCGCTCTCCGACGGCGCCACCGCGACGGCGCGGCGGGTCGCAGGGCCTGTCGTGCGCGCGCAGTAGACCGCGAGGACGACGCCCGTCGCCAGCACCGGGAGCACGCGCAGACCGCGGGACACGGGGCCGAGCGTAGCGGTTCCTGTGTAAGGTGACCTGCGTGGCGTCGTTGTCTCGCCCGATGCGCGTCTCGGTGTCGCTGGTCGTCGGGGCCGTCCTCGTGACGAGCGCGGCCGACGCGCGTCCGGACCCCTCGTGCACGCAGGAGCAGGCCGCCACGCTCGAGATCGCGCCGTGGATCGCGGCCGGTGGCGGGGTGCGGCGCGCGGAGGGCCGCACCACGGGGATCGGCACCCTCGCGCTCGACACCGGCCTGACCGTCCCCCTGCACGAGCACGTGCGCGTCGGAGCGTGGGTCGCCGGTGGGACGGTCGACTTCGCGTCGTTCGACGTGGCGGGCGGCGCGCGCCTCGAGCTGCAGGAGAACGGCTTCGTCGGGTCGCGCTCGAAGCTGTTCGGCGTCACGGGCCGCTACAGCCTGCTGCTCGACGGCGGCGTGGGCACGCGCGTCGGCGGGACTGGCGACGGCCCCTTCGTCGCGGCCCGCCTCTCGCTCGGGTTCGTCGCGCCGAACCGGCTCTATCACCTCTACCAGTTCCACTGCGCGTGCGAGCCGGCGCCCGATCAGGGGCCTTCGCGGTGTCGACCGGAGCGGGGGCTCGTCTCCGGGGCGCGCCCGTTCGTCGCGGTCGGCCGCTCGTTCGACGGCGCGCGCACCGAGGTGACCTTCGGCCTCGAGTTCGAGGTCATCGGCGCGGGCTGGTGGATCGGCGCGGCGTTCTGACCGACGCAAGGGGTGCAAGGCCACCCCACTGGGGCACTCGTGTTCTGCGTGAGGGACGCAGGACGTGCGAGGTCGCTGCTGGATCGCCCCGCGAAGCACGAGCGATCCGTGGGCACGAGCCTTGCGGACATGGAATCCGTCATGAAGTGGTCCTGGAAGCTCGGCCGCGCGTTCGGCATCGACGTCTACCTGCACGCGACGTTCGCGCTGCTGCTCGGGTGGGTGGCGGTCTCGACCTACCTGCGCACGCGGGATGTCTCGACCATGGTCTCGGGCGTGATCTTCATGCTGGTGGTGTTCGCGAGCGTGCTGTTCCACGAGCTCGGGCACGCGCTGACGGCGCGCCGCTACGGCATCCGCACCCGCGACATCACGCTGCTCCCGATCGGCGGGGTCGCGCGCCTCGAACGCATGCCCGACAAGCCCGCGCAGGAGCTGGTCGTCGCGCTCGCGGGTCCCCTGGTCAACGTCGGCATCGCCGCCGTGCTCGTGGTCGCGCACCTCACGACCGGGCACTCGCTCACCGACATGGGCGACCTCGCCCACCCCGGGCCCATGCTGACGCGGCTGCTCTGGGTCAACGTCGGGCTCGCGATCTTCAACCTCGTCCCGGCATTCCCGATGGACGGCGGCCGCGCGCTCCGGGCGCTGCTCGCCATGCGCGGCAACTACGTGCGGGCCACGCAGACCGCGGCCCGCCTCGGTCAGGGGATCGCGCTCCTGTTCGGCGTGCTCGGTCTCATGTTCAACCCGATGCTCGCGTTCATCGCCCTCTTCGTGTGGATCGGCGCGGCGAGCGAGGCCGCGGGGGTCGAGATGCGCGCGTCGCTGCACGCGTTCCCCATCCGCAACACGATGCAGACCGAGTTCCACACGCTCTCCACCCACGACACGCTCGCGGTCGCGACCGAGCGCCTGCTCACCGGATCGCAGGGAGATTTTCCCGTGCTCGACCCACACGGCGCGCTGGTCGGAGTGCTCACGCGCAAGGCTCTCGTCGCGGGGCTCGCAGCCCGTGGGCCCGACTCGACGGTGGGCGAGGCGATGGAGCACACGTTCTCCACGGCGGCCCCCTCCGAGATGCTCGACGTCGCCCTCGAGCGGCTCGGTGCGTCGGGCACCCGCTGCCTGCCCGTCGTCGCCGACGACCACGTCGTCGGCATGGTGACGAGCGAGCACATTGCAGAGCTCATGATGGTCCGCGAGGCGCTGGCCGTTCAGGCGAAGGGGGGCGCGGGCGCGAGCTCTCTCGGCTAGCTTGGCCGACCATGCGTCGACTCCTCGCCCTCTCGCTCCTGGTCGCGTGTGGGGGCGAGACCGTCGCCAGCGTCCCACCGAAGCCCCCCGCACCCGCATCCAGCACCTCGGTGAGCGTGGCGCCCGCACCGGCGCCCATCAAGCGTCGCCTCGCCATCGTGATGATGTCGCGACCGTCGGGATTCGTGGAGACGACGGTGCACGCCGACGGCCTCCACGAGGAGGCGCTCGAGATCCTGCAGAACGGGCGTGGCCCCAAGGTGCGCTCGAGACTCCGGGTCGACGCGGACGGCCTCGTCACCTCGTTCGAGGCCACCGGCCAGACCGAGATGGGCGTCCCGATCGAGGAGCGCTTCGTCCGCGAGGGCAGCGTCGCGCGGTGGACCGGCAAGGAGGAGAACGGCGAGGCCAAGCCCGAGGGGCCGGCCACCTACTACCCGCGCGCCGAGGGCGTCGAAGGGTTCGCGATGCTCGTGCAGGCGCTCGAGAAGCACGGCGGCAAGCTCGCGCTGTTGCCCGCGGGCGAAGCCCGGCTCGAGAAGGTCGGCGAGGCCGACGCCAAGGGCAAGGCAGGCACCGAGCACCTCACGGCGTGGTCGATCTCGGGGCTCGAGCTCGGGCCGACGCGCTTCTTCCGCCGCGGCGACGGTTCGTTCTGGGGCGTCGCCTCGCCCTGGTTCTCGATCGTCCCCGAGGGGTTCGAGGGCGCCATCGACGCCCTCGTCGAGGTGCAGCGCAAGTTCGAGCGCGCCCGGCAGGAGGCGCTCGCCAAGGAACTCCGCCACGTGCCCACCGGCGCCGTCGCGATCGTCCACGCCCGGGTGCTCGACGTGGACAAGAAGCAGTGGCTGCCGGACCGCACGGTGGTCGTGAAGGCCGGCAAGATCGTCTCCGTCGGCACGGGCAAGCCGCCCGCCGACGCCGAGCTCGTCGACGCGCAGGGCAAGGCGCTCCTCCCCGGCTTCTGGGACATGCACGCGCACCTCGGCCCGAGCGACGGCCTGCTCGACGTCGCGAGCGGCGTGACCACCGCCCGCGATCTCGGCAACGACCCGGACGACCTCGACGACCAGAAGGCCCGCTTCGACGCGGGCACCGCGATCGGCCCCCACGTGCTCCGCGCCGGGTTCATCGAGGGCCGCGGCGAGAAGGCCGCCGCCAGCAAGGTGACCGCAGAGACCGAGGTCGAGGCGCTCGCGGCGGTCGAGTTCTATGCCAAGCGCGGCTACGAGCAGATCAAGATCTACAACTCGATCAAGAAGGAGCTCGTGCCGGTCCTCGCGAAGGCCGCGCACCAGCGCAAGATGCGCGTCTCCGGGCACGTGCCCGTGTTCATGCGGGCCGAGGAGTGCGTGCTCGCCGGGTACGACGAGATCCAGCACGTCAACATGCTGTTCCTCAACTTCTTCGTCGCGCCCGACACCGACACGCGCACGCCGCTGCGGTTCTCGCTGGTGGCCGAGCGCGCCGCCGGGTTCGACTTCGCCGGCCAGCCGTTCCTCGCGTTCGAGAAGCTGCTCGTGAAGAAGAAGACGGTCATCGATCCGACGCTGAACGCGTTCGAGAACCTGTTCCTCGATCGGCAGGGCGTGCTATCGACCTCGGTCGCGCCCGTCGCCACCCGCCTGCCCGCGCAGGTACGGCGACAGTTCCTCGTCGGCGGCCTGCCGGTGCCCGAGGGCAAGGATCAGACGTACAAGGACTCGTTCGCCGCGGCGCAGAAGATGGTGCGCCTGCTCCACGCCGCCGGGGTGCCGGTGCTCCTCGGCACCGACTCGCTCGCCGGCCTCATGTTCCACCGCGAGCTCGAGCTGCACGTCGAGGCCGGGATCCCGGCCGGCGACGTCCTGCGCAACGCGACCCTCGGTGCCGCGAGGGTCATGGGCAAGGACCAGACGACCGGCTCGATCGCGGTGGGCAAGGACGCCGATCTCGTGCTGATCGACGGCGACCCGCTCGCGAAGATCTCCGACGTGCGCAAGGTCGTCACCGTGTTCCGCGGCGGCGTGCGGTTCGACGCCGCGGCGGTCTACCAGGCGGTAGGGGTCAAGGGACCCTGAGCGCTAGCCGCGGGGGTGCAGCACGCAGCCGCCGGTCACCTCGCCGGTCCAGCGCGCCTTCATCGCCTCGCGGAACGAGGCGAGCGGGAAGGTGTGCGAGACGTGCGGCGTGATGAGCCCGTCGGCCGCCCACTGCAGCACCTTGGCGAGGCGCGGCGGGCGGCTGCTCGGGTCGAACGCGGTGGAGATCGCGGTCGGGCACCCGAGCACGTCGAGGCTCTTCATCATGACGAGGTTGGTCGGGAGCTGGTTCGCGTTGGGCGCGCCGCGGAGGCCCTTGCCCTGCGCGACGAACGGGGTCGAGGCCCACCCGACGATGAGGAACCGCGCGCCGAAGCGCACGCAGCGCAGGCTCTCGAGCGAGATGTCGCCGCCGACCGCGTCGTACACGACGTCGACGCCGGCGCCGCCCGTGAGCGCCTTCACCTCGTCGCGGAACTTGCGCAGCGTGCCGTCGGGGCCGGTGACCGAGATCACGTGGTCGGCGCCGTGCTCGCGGACGATCGCGAGCTTCTTGTCGGAGCGGCCGGTGGCGATGACCTTCGCGCCGAGGATCTTGGCGACCTGCACCGCGGCGAGGCCGGTCGCGCCCGAGGCGCCGTGGATCAGCACGGTCTCTCCGGCGGCGAGGCGGCCGCGCGTGACGAGGCAGTGGTACGCGGTCTCGTAGGCGCCGAGGAGCCCGGCGGCCTGGTCGAACGAGAGCTCGCCGGGCAGCCGGTGCAGCGCCTCGACCGGAGCCACGACATAGGAGGCGAACCCACCCCACTGCTGGTAGGCGCCCAGCGACCGCGGTCCGGCGAGGAAGCCGTCGACGAGCACGGCGTCGCCCTCGGAGAGGCCCTGCACGTCGGCGCCCTTCCACGCGACGCGCCCTGCCATCTCGAGGCCGGGCGTGTAGGGCGGCTTGGGCATGTGCTGGTACTGGCCGCTCGTCATCAAGAGGTCGACCCAGCCGACGTGCGCGGCCTCGACCGCCACGATCACATCCCTGGAGGAGAGCTGCGCCGGGTCGGGCGCGGGCATCTCCACGAGCGACATCTTGTGCTCCACGGCCTCGAGCGGGTTCTCGGCGAACTCGGACACCACGACGCGCGAGCCAGGGGGGAGGGGGGCCATGGGCCGCTTCTACCGCAGCCCGGCAAAAGCCACGCAGGAGAGTTTTTTCGCGCACCCGGTGCGACATCGGTGTCCCACCCCTGTCTAGAGGGGGGCGGCCCACCTGCGGGCCCAGGAGACGACGATGGAGATCTGGAAGCACATCGCGGTGGTCGGTCTTTCGGCGCTCGGGCTGGTCGGTTGCACCCCGACCCCGGAGGAGACCTGCCAGAAGCTCGAGGACCTGAGCAAGACCGACCCGTACGGGTTCAAGTTGTCCTGGAGCAAGTGCCTCACCCGCATGAACGAGATCAAGGACCGAGACTCCTCGGCCTATCGCTGCGCCGCCAAGGGCATCAAGGGCACGTCCAGCATCGACACCGCGCTGCTCCTGGTCTCCATCTGCGACAAGAACGGGCCGAGCGCCGAGAAGAAGAAGAAGGACAAGGACAAGGACGACGACGAGCCCAAGAGCTCGAGCAAGACCGCCACCAAGAAGGGCGGCCACGCGAGCGACGACGACTGACTTGGAGACTCAGGTCGCCGCCACCGCGCGGTTGCGTCCGCCGGTCTTGGCCGCATAGAGCGCCTTGTCGGCGCGCTCGATCCAGGTGTCGGCGAGTTCTCCGGTGCGCACCCCGGCGTATCCCACGCTGACGGTGACCTGGATCGCGTGGGCACCGTGCTTGACGGTGAGCGCGCGCATCGCGTGGAGGGGCTTCTCGGCGAGCCGGACCGCCTCCTCCATGGTGGAGCCCGTGAGCACCACCGCGAACTCCTCGCCGCCGTAGCGCGCCACCACGTCGCCGCGCCGCGGGAAGCAGCGGACGAGGGCGTCGGCCACCTCCTTGAGCACCGCGTCGCCCGCGGGGTGACCGTAGTGGTCGTTCACCCGCTTGAAGTGGTCGACGTCGATCATCAGCAGGCAGCAGGGCTCGCGCGCGAGGGCCGAGAGGCCGACCGAGCGCTCGAGCACCTCCTCGAGCGTCTTGCGGTTGTAGATGCGGGTGAGCGGATCGAGGGCGCCCTCGCGGTTGGCCTCCTCGAGCTGTTCGCGCAGCGAGCGCAGCGTCTTGCCGAGCTCGGCCGCCTGCCGCCGCGCGCGCTCCTCGCGCTCGTGGACGACGTCCGCGAGCACGTTCGCCGTCAGGCTCGCCTCGGCGCGCAGGGCCTCGTAGGAGTCGCTCGTGACGGCCTCCTTGAGGCGCTCGACCCGCTCGCGCAGCCGGGTGTCGGTGCTCTCCTCCGCCCCGAGGGAGCGGGTGAGGGTGGTCACGAACGACCACAGCGTGCTCCGCAGCTCGGTGATGGTGGTGGAGACGTACTCGCGCTCGAACTTCCGGTGTTCGGTGACCGCGCGCACCATCGCGTTGAAGTTGCGTCTCGGGGCGCGTGCGCCGCCGCTCTCCTCGGTGCCGGGCACGGGCCCGCACACGAGGATGTGCGTGGCCCACCCCTCGAGCTTCTTCTCGATGCTCTTGGCGTTGAGGTCGCCGAGGTCGAAGGCGTTGCGCGCCAGCGCGCGCAGCACCGCGCCGAGCGCGTCGAGGGCGTCGTTCGCCGCGTCGTCCTCGGGTTGGGTCACGGCGTGCGTACCGCTCTGCCAGGGCGGCGGCTCGGCGTCGCGCACGGTCACGGGCTCCTCACGACGTTTCCTCCAGAACATGGCGATCGAGGAGACGGACCGCGCGGGAGGACCTTGAACCGGCTATGTCGAGAGCGCACGCGCGACGCTGATCGAGGCCGCCTGGCGCCGTCCGGTGCGACCCTCCGCCCACGCCGGATCGACCGTGCAACCCAGGGCGTCGGCCATCTGGACCGCGTCGCCCGCGCGCCGCCCGAGGAAGCGCATGGCCGTGGTGCGCAGATCGACGCGCGGCGGCAGCGCGAGGCCCTCGCGGAGGAGCAGCTCGATGGCGTAGAAGCCCCACACGCCGAGGACATCGCCCTCGTGGAAGAACGCGGCGAGTCGGGCCTGGAAAGACGCGCGGTCCTCGCCGGCGAGCACGCGGTCGGTCGGGATGCCGGTGTGGTGCGCGAAGCCCGGGGCCAGCGGGCGGCTCGGCGCGACGAACGCCTCGAACCGCTCGCCCGTCTCGACCCGCTCCATCACCAGGTGGACGACCTCGGGGTGACCGCCGTGTTCGGTGCCGCGCGGCCAGGCGTTGGCCTCGCCGTAGGCCACCACGAGGCCCGCGCGGCGGAGCGGCAGCTTGCGCACGCGCGGCTTCTGGTTCGCCTTGCGCGCGAGGGCGGCGTGCAGATGGCGGCTCTCGGCGCGCTCGCGGGCGATGCGGATCTGGTGGTCGACCATCGCGTCGAAGGCGCCGAGCACCGCGCGCACCGACCCGCCCCCGCGCAGCGGCTCGAGGCACTCGAGGGCGGCGACCGTGGCCTCGATGGTGGAGACGCAGTGGTCGGCCGGCTCGCGTCGGATGCGGTAGTTGCTCGGCTGTGCGGGCTGGAACGCATAGCGTGGCAGGCGCGCGAGGGCCGGGTTCACGCGGAGGAGCTTGCGTGCCTGGGCCCAGGTGCCGTCGACGACGACGAGCGTGACCGGGGTGCTCGGCGGGTTCGCCGTGAGATCGACGGCGTCGGGGCCGGGGGCGAGCAGGATCGCGGGCGCTTCGGGGTCGGAGATCGCGCGCTGGAACGCCGGGTCGTCCTCGAACTCGACGCCGACGAGGCGGGTCGCGCCGAGGCAGCGCTCGACCATCCAGGCGGTGCCGATCGCGTTGTCGCTCTCGCGCGGGTGCTGCACGACCACGACCTTGGTGCGCGGCGCGCAGGTGACCAGGGCCTGGCAGATGCAGACCAGCGGGGGCCTCTGGCAGCCTTCGCAGTAGGCGCGGGACATGGGGCGGGGGGGCGGGACGCTAGCCCAGCGACCGATTCGAGGCGACCAGCCGTCGCCGTCCGGTCGATCCGCCGCATTCTCGTGTGTCTTCGCGCGTGTTCCGGTAGAAGTGGTCGGGCCCCGAAGCGGGTTGGGATCCATGGCCGACAAGAACCTGGAGCAGCTGCTCGACGTCCTGCAGAGCGCCCTTCTCGTGAACCCGGGCGACGGGTGGAAGCGCGTCCGCCTCGGTCAGACCCTGCAGAAGCTCGGGCGCCTCGACGAGGCGGTGGTGGCGTTCCGGCGCGCGGTCCGCGACAAGCCCGACTACCCCGAGGGGCACGCCGCGCTCGGCAGCGTGCTGGCCGAGCAGGGCAACTGGGCCGAGGCCGAGCCCACGCTGCGCAAGGCGATCGAGCTCAAGCCCGAGCTCGTCGAGCCCCACGTCGAGCTCGCGCAGGGGTACGCGCGGCTCGGCCAGCACGAGAAGGCGGCCATCGAGTTCAAGGCGGCGCTGGCGCTCAAGCCCGATCTCGTCTCCCTTCTGCGGGAGGCGGCCGCGACCGCGATGGCCTCTCGCCGCTTCGACGAGGCCACGGGGTACCTGATCCGCGCGCGCGAGCAGGCGCCGACCGAGCCCGAGATCTTGCTCTCCCTCGGGCTCGCGCACGGCGAGCTCGCGGCCTGGCCGGCTTCGCGCGAGGCGCTCGAGGCCTACGTCGCGCTGCAGGCGGGCAACGTCGAGGCGTGGGTCGCGCTGGCGCGGGCGTGCGCGGGGACGAACGATCGACGCGCGACCATCCATGCGCACGAGCGCACCATCGCGCTGCGCGCCGACGACCTCGTGGCGCACGAGGGGGCGGGCCTCGCCTACGCGCTCCTCGAGGAGCACGAGCCGGCGGTGCGCTTCTTGGAGCGCGCGGCGGCGCTCGCGCCGGACCGGGTCGCGATCCACCGCGCCCTCGGCGAGAGCCTGCTCGCGCTGTCGCGCTTCGAGCCCGCGGAGCGCGCGTTCGCCGCGGCCGTGCAGCTCTCGCCGCAAGAGGCGCCCTTGCACGTCGCGCGCGCCAAGGCGTTGCTCGGGCTCGGCCGCGACAAGGACGCGGCCGAGTCGCTCGAGCAAGCGCTCCGCTTCGACGGCACCCTCATCGAGGCGCTGCTGCTCCTCGCCAAGGCCTACCAGCGCCTCGAGCGCTCTTCGGACGCCACCAACACGCTGCGTCGCGCGGTGGCGGTGCGCGAGAGCGACGCGGCGCTCCACTGGGAGCTCGCGATCCACCTCGAGGCGCTCGGCCACTTTCCCCAGGCGCTCTCCGCGTTCCGCGACGCCGCGCAGCGCCGCACGGGGTTCGTCGAGGCCTACCTGCACGCGGCCACGTGCGCGACCGAGCTCGAGCGCCTGCCCGAGGCGGTCAAGGAGCTCGAGACCGCCATCGCCGCCGCCCCCGACCGCGCGGAGGCGCACCGCCGCCTCGGCATCACCCACCGGGCGCTCGGGGATCATGGCGCCGCGGCCAAGGCCCTCGCCACGGTGAGCCGACTCGACGCCGAGGACGCCGAGGCCCTCGTGTGGCTCGCCGACAGCCAGGGCCGCATCGGGCAACGCGACGACGCGCTCTCCAACATCCGCCACGCGCTCCGTCGTCGCGGCGACGACCCCGAGGCGCGCGCGTTGCACGGCCGGCTCCTCGCCGAGGCGCAGCGTCACGCGGAGGCGATCGACGAGCTCGAGGCCTCGCTGCGCCTCCAGGCCGACGTCCCCGAGGTGCTGTTCCAGCTCGGGAGCAGCCAGCGCACCCTCGGCAAGCTGGGGCCCGCCGAGCAGTCGCTCGCGCGCGCGGTGCGGCTCGTGCCCAAGGAGCCGCGCTACCAGGACGCGCTCGGCCAGCTGTTCCTCGAGCTCGGCCGATACGAAGAGGCGGTCGAGTCGCTCGAGCAAGCCGACCACCTGCGCGCCAACGACGCCTCCACCCTGCGCGCGCTCGGCCTCGCGTACCTGCGCTTCGACTCGCCCCGCGAGGCGCAGCGCACGCTCGAGAAGGCGCTCGCCCTGGGCCCACCCTCGGCGACCGCGCAGCTGCACCTCGCCAAGGCGTGCGAGACCCTGAAGCAGCCCGACGAGGCGCGCCGCGCGCTCCTGGCCGCCGTCCAGCTCGACCCGAAGCTCGCCGAGGCGCAGCTCGACCTCGGCGTCTCCTACGCGCGCACCAAGGAGCTCGACCTCGCCGTGCGCCACCTCGAGGAGGCCATGCGGCTCGCGCCCGAGGTCACCCAGGTCTACTTCGAGCTCGCGCGCGTGCGGCGGCTTCGCGGCGAGACCGACGACGCGGTGCAGGCCTGGAAGCAGCTCCTCCGCGCGCGACCCGACGACGCCGACGCGCAGTTCGGGCTCGCCGAGACCTACGCGCACGGCGGTCGAGACAGCGACGCCCTCCCCGTGCAGCAGGCCGCGATGCGCCTCGATCCCGCGCGCGCGGGGGCGCCGCGGCTCCTCGGCGAGATCCTCGCGCGCCTCGGTCGACACGACGACGCGATCGCCCCGCTGACCACCGCGGTCGAGGCCGAGCCCGCCGACGCGGCGCTGCTCGCGCTCCTCGCCGCGTGCCAGGAGAAGACCGGCCGCACCGGCGACGAGATCGCGGCCCTCACCCGCGCGGTCGCCGCCGACCCGACCAACGCCGCGCTGCAGCGTCGGCTCGGCCTCGCCCACCTCAAGGCCGCGCACCCGGTCGAGGCGATCGCCTCCCTCACCCAGGCGCTCACCCTCGACCCGAAGCTCCTCGATCTCGAGGCGCCGCTCGGCGCGCTGCACCGCGAGGCAGGGCAGAAGGCCGCGCGCATGGGCGACCACGCCACCGCGGCGACCGAGCTCGCGAACGCGCGCCGCTACCAGCGCACCGACGCAGAGCTGTGCGTCGAGGAGACGACGTCCCTGCGCGCGCTCGACCGACACGTCGAGGCGCTCGCCGCGGCGCGACGCGCGAGCGAGCTCGCGCCGGATCGCCTCGAGGTCTGGCAGACGATCGGCGAGCTCTGCGACGCGACCGACGATCCGCGCGGGGCCAAGGCCGCCTACGAGAAGGTCGTCACGTCCCGCCCCGAGCGCTTCGAGGCCCAGCTCGGCCTCGGCCGCGCCCTCGTACGCCTCGGGCTCGACAAGGACGCGACCGTCCCGCTCGCCCGCGCGAGCGAGCTGCGCCCCGAGGACGTCGCGGCGCTCGAGCCGCTGGCCCTCGCGCTCGAGAAGGACAAGCAGCTCCCGGCCGCGCGCGACGCGTTCGCGCGCCTCGTGCGCCTGCGCCCGCTCGACGTCGATCCGCTACGTCGCCTGGCCGCTTGCCACGTCGCGCTCGGCGAGGACGAGCCCGCGCTCGCCGCGCTGACCACGCTGTCCCGGCTGGCCCCCACCGACCTCGAGGTGGTCGCGACCATCGCGGCCTGCGAGGAGCGGCTCGGCCGCATCGAGGCGAGCGTGCTGTCCCTCGAGAAGCTGCTCTCCGCCGAGCCGGAGCGCACCCCGGCGCGGCGCACGCTCGCGCTCGCCTACGCGCGCCTCGGTCGTCACGCCGAGGTCGTGCCCGCCGCGACCGTCGTCTTGCGTGGTCGCCCGGACGACCCGCCGCTCTTGCTCGCGCTCGCGCAGGCCCTCTTGCGCACCGACCGCGCGGCGGAGGCCGCCGATCGGGCCACGGAGCTCGTGCGGCTGACGCCGGACCTGGCGTCGCTCTCGGTGCTTGCCGAGGCGGAGCTGACCCTCGGTCACGACGACGCGGCGACGAGCGTGCTCGAGCGCCTGCTGCCGATGCCCGGCGCGGCCGCCGACGTGCCCACGAGGCTCGACGCGCTGACCCGCAAGCGCGCCGCGGCCCTCGAGGAGCGCAAGGACCTGCTCGGCGCGCTCGCGGCCTACCAGCGCTCGGCGCAGCTCGCGCCCGACGACCCGGCGCTGCCGCTGGCCATCGGGCGCTGCCAGCACGGCCTCGGGCGCGCGCAGGAGGGGCTCGACACGCTGCGCGAGTCGCTGCGCAAGCACCCGAACCACGACGGCTCGTGGCTCTTGCTCGGCCGCCTCTACACCGAGGGTGGCTTCGCGCGCGAGGCCGCCGAGGCCTACCGCAAGGTGCTGCTGGTCGACGCCCGGAGCTTCGACGCGCTCTCCGGCCTCGGGTTCGCGTGCGCGGATCTGGGCCTCACGGACGAGGCGAGCGAGGCCCTCGGCAAGGCGGCGCAGCTGCGCCCCGACGACGTGGCGGTCAAGACCCGCCTCGCCGGCCTCCACCAGAAGAGCGGTCGCAGCGACGACGCGATCCGCGCCCTCCTCGATCTGCGAGGCCTCCGCGCGCTCACGCCGGACGAGTTGCGCCGGCTCGGCCTCTTGCTGGGCGAGGCGGGTCGGCACGGAGAGGCGATCGATCCGCTCGTCGAGGCGCTGGCTTCCGCGCCGCAAGACGTCCCGTTGCTCGAGGCCCTCGCGCGTGCACACGAGGCCGGCAAGGACGACGCGGCCACCGCCCCCGTCCTCGCGCGGCTCGTGACCGCCGCGCCGAACCACGTGGACGCGTCGTCGCGCCTCGGCTTCGTCTACGCGCGGCTCGGCGAGCACGGCCGAGCGGCGGCCGCGTTCGAGGCCGCCCGCACGCGCGAGCCCGCGCGCGCCGAGACCCTGCGCGCCCTCGCGGCCTCGTACGAGGTGCTCGGAGACGAGCCCTCTCGCCGCACCGCCCTCGAGGCGCTGGTCGCGCTCACGCCCGACGACGGCGCGGCCCACCGCGCGCTCGGCCTCGCGTACGAGGCGGCGAAGCGGGTCGATCTCGCGATCGCCTCGCTCGGGCGCGCGGACGAGCTCTCGCGCGGCACCGACGGCGACGCCCGCGCGCGCCTCACGCGGCTGCACCTCGAGCGCGCCGGAGCCGGGGGCGCGGCAGAGGCCGACCTCGGCGCGGCGCGCCGCTTCGCGACCGACGACCCGGCGCTCCTGCTCGACGTCGCTCGCGCCTACGCACAGCGCAAGCTCGTGAAGGACGCGGTCGCGACCGCGCGCGAGGTGCTCCGTCGCGTGCCCGGCAACGTCGACGCGGCGCTGCTCGTCGGCGGCTTGCTCGAGGGCGAGGGAGACCCGCGCGGCGCGGCCGAGGCCTACGAGCACGCGCTCCAGCACCGCCTCGACGCGGTGGAGGCGCTGTTCGGCGCGGGCCGCACGTACGTCGCGCTCGGCAAGGCGCGCGAGGCGGTCGCGATGCTCCGTCGCGCCGTGCAGGTCGAGCCCGCGCGCGTCGAGCTCCATCGTCTGCTCGCGACGACCCTCGCCGGTCTCGGAGAGAAGGAGGACGCCGTCGCAGCGTACGGCGAGGTCGTGCGCCTCGCCCCCGACGACGCTGCCTCGCTGCTCGCCCACGGTCGCCTGCTCGCGTCGCTCGGCCGACACGAAGAGGCGCGCCCGGCGTTCGAGCGCGCGCTCGTGGTGCGCCCGGGCGACGCGGAGATCCTGCTCGAGCTCTCGGCCACGCGGTCCAAGCTCGGGCTCGGCGCCGAGAGCCTCGAGGCCGCCGAGCAGCTGGCGAAGGCCGCGCCCGACGACGCCCGCGCGCAGCGCTTGCTCGGCGAGGCCTACGTGGCCGTCTCGCGTGAAGCGGAGGCGATCACCGCGTTCGGTCGCTCGCTCCTCCTCGACAAGAACCTCGGTGAGGTGGCCGAACGCCTCGGGGGTCTCCTGCACGCCCGCGCGCGCCGCGGCCTCGACGACAAGCAGTGGGACCAGGCGCTCCCCGACCTCGAGCGCGCGGCCGAGCTGCTCGTGCAGGATCCGGAGCCGTGCCTCGACCTCGCGCGCACCCTCGGTCGCCTCGGTCGCCTGCAGGACGCGATGGCCGCCGCCCAGCGCGCGATCGATCGCCGCCCCGACCACGTGGCCGCCTTCGTGTTCCTCGGCGCGGCCCAGGCCAAGCTCGGGCTGCACGAGCCGGCCGCGGCGTCGTTCGCTTCCGCGGCGCGCTTCGACAAGGACTCGTTCCCGGCGCTGCTAGGGCTCGGCCTGTCGAGCGTGGCGCTCTCGCGCAACCGCGAGGCCGAGGACGCGCTCGGTCGCGCGGCCGCGCTGCGCCCCGAATCGCCCGAGGTGCACGTCGCTCTCGCGCGCTTGCTGGGCCCGCTCGGGCGCACCAAAGAGGCGGTCGCCGCGTGGGAGCGCGTGCGCGCGCTCCGCGAGCTCGGTCCGGACGAGCAGCGGGCGCTCGGGCGCCTCCGGGCCACCGAGGGCGACAGCGGCGGCGCCGTCGAGGCGCTCGAGGTCGCGGTCGCGGGCGGCGCCACCGACCTCGACACCCTGCTCGACCTCGCCGGGGCCTACGAGGCGAAGGGGCGCACGGACGACGCGATCAAGACGCTCGAGAAGGTGGTCGCAGTTTCCCCTGACCACCTCGGCGCCAACGCGCGCCTCGGCGCGTGCCTCGCCAAGGTCGGTCGTCACGAAGACGCCGTGCGCGCGCTCTCGATCGCGCGCCGGGCCGAGCCGCCGCCGCTCGCCGTGCTGGAGCAGCTCGCCGAGAGCCTCACGCACCTCGGGCGCAAGCTCGACACCGTGCAAGCGCTCACCGCGCGCGCAGCGCTCACCCCCAACGATCCCAACTGGCTCGCGCGGCTCGGCGCGGCGCTCTCCGACGTCGAGCGCGACGAAGAGGCGGCGACCGCGTTCGAGCGGGCCGCGGCGCTCCCCGGTGCGCCGCCCGACACCAACGCGCGGCTCGCGGAGGCACACCTCGCCTCGGCGCAGCGCGAGGCCAAGAACCAGCGCTGGGAACCGGCGGTCGAGCGCTATCGGCGCTGTCTCGCCGTCGACCCGAAGCACGCCGTCGCGCGGCTCGGGCTCGGGCGCGCCCTCCTCGCGCTCGGTCGTGTCGACGAGGCCGCCTCGGCCGTCGAGGGCGCGCTCGGCGCCGAAGCCACGGCGCGCGAGGCTGCCACGTTCCTCGGCCACCTCTACCTGAAGCACGGTCGCTACGACGAGGGCGCGCGCGTGTTCGCCTTCGCGTCCGAGCGCTTCCCCGACGTGTTCGCCTTCGCGCTCTCGCTCGGCCAGAGCCAGCTGGCGATGGACCGCCTGCCGGAGGCGGCCAAGGCGCTCCGCCGCGCGGTGGCGCTCGATGCCACGCACGTCGTCGCCAAGCGCCTCCTCGCGCAGACCCTCGACGCCCTCGGCGACGCGGGCGCGCGCGCGGCGTGGGAAGCGGTCGGCGAGGGCGGAGGCGACGCGGACGCGGATCTGCGCGTCGGCCTCCTGTATGCGGGTGAGGGCCGGCACGAGGAGGCCATCGCGGCGCTCGTGCGCGCGAGCCGGAGCAAGCCAGACGACGTCTCGCTGCACCTCGAGCTCGCTGCGTCGTACGAGGCGCTCGGGCGCTTCGCCGAGGCCGCGCCCTCGCTCTCGATCGCCGCGCGCGCGATGCCCGCCGACCCGGCCCTCGCGGCCCGTGTCGGGCGCGCGTTCGTGGAGATGGGTCGGCCGCGCGAGGCCGTCGAGCCGCTGCGTCGCGCGGCGCGTGCCAGGCCCACGCTCGATCTCCTCGTGCGCCTCGCCGACGTCCACGAGCAGCTCGGCGATTCGGCCGAGGCGCTCGACGCCATCGAGGCCGCCACTCGCCTCGCGCCCGGCGACGGCGTCCTCGCGCGCCGTGCAGCGCTCGGGCGTGTGGCCGTCGGTCCTCCCGAGCTCGCGGTGCCCTCGCTCGATCGCGCGATGTCGCTCGCGCCCTCCCCCGATCTCACCAAGGCGCTCACCGAGCTGTGCCGCAACGAGGCCCGCCGCGCGCTCGGCGAGGGCCGCCTCGACGACGCCCGCCCCTGGCTCGCGCGGCTCGTCGATCTCGACCCGAACGACGCCGACCTCGGGGTCGCTTACGCGCGTGCGCTCGACTCCGAGGGTCGACGCGAGGACGCCTGGGAGCTCGCGGGACGCATCCTCGAACAGCACCCCGAACACCTCGGCGCGGCGATGTTCGTGGCCGCCAAGTTCGCGCGGCAGGGCTACCACGACCAGGCCGCCGACGCGCTCGCCGGGGCGCAGCCGCACCACCCGGACAACGTCCCGCTGCTCCTCTTGCTCGGCGATTCCTGCCTCGCGTCGGGGCGCAAGGAGGAGGGAGCGGTCGCGCTCGACCGCGCCCTCGCGCTCGATCCCCGTCTGCGCGACGTCGCCGCTCGATCGGGCCGCGCGTGGTACGAGCTGCAGCGCTGGCCCGAGGCCGCCGCCGCGCTGACGCGCGCCACCCGCGAACAGTCCGAGGACGCTGCGCTGTTCGAGGCGCTCTCCACCGCCGAGCAGCAGTCGGGGCGCTTCGACGCCGCGGCCGCGGCCTGGCAGCGCGTGATCGAGCTCGGGCGCACCGACGCGCCGGCCTACGTCCACCTCGGCACACTGCACGAGCAGGCGAGCAAGCCGGAGGCCGCGTGGCACGCCTTCCACCGCGCGTTCGAGGCCGACGGGCAGGACGTCGACGTGATCCGTCGACTCGCCGAGGCCACCCAGACGCTGGGCCGCACGGGCGAGGCCGTCCAGTGGCTGCAGCACGGCGTGCGCATCGCGCCCCGCGACGCGAACCTCCGCTACACCCTCGCGCTCGGTCTCCTGTCGATGGATCGCCGCGCGGAGGCGATGGTCGAATACGAGGCGCTCGGTCGCCTCGACACGGCGCTCGCCACGCAGCTGTACTACGCGCTCGGCGGCCGTGGATGATCGAGCTGCGTGCGGCCCACGACGACGACTACGAGATCTTCACCCACCTGTTCCGCGAGCTCGCGGTGCCGGATCCGACGCCGTCACGACAGAAGTGGCGGGACGAGATGGCGCCTCACGCCGCGGTCGCCCTCGAGGACGGCATCGTCGTGGGGTACTGCTACTTCCAGATCTTCACCGAGGTCGGGTACGTGCGTCACCTCGTCGTCTCGCCGACCGCGCGCCGCGGCGGCGTCGGGCGAGCGCTCATGGCCGACGCGCGGGGACGCTTCTCCGAGGCGGGTTGCACGCGGTGGTGCCTCAACGTGAAGCCCGACAACGTCCCCGCGATCAGGCTCTACCAGAGCCTCGGGCTCGAGGTGCAGCGCGAGTCCGCGACGGTCCGGCTCGCGTGGAGGCACGTGCCGCGGCTCCCGACCACGACCGCGTCGGCGGTGCTGGACGATGCGTACGACGAGGCGGTGGAGCATCGGTTCGACCTCCCGAAGGGGCAGCTCTCGGCGGCCCGGGCCCTGCCGGGCCGGGTGCTGGTCACGCTGCTCGAGGGCGGCGTCGTCGTCGGCTTCGCGTCGTTCGACCCGGCGTTTCCCGGCGCCTTTCCTTTCCGCGTCGCGACCGCCGCGCACGCACGACCCCTGCTCGAGGCGCTCCGGGCCCACGCCGCGCCCGACGACGACTGGGTGAGCGTCGTGGTCGACGACGGTCCGCTCGTGCAGCAGGCGTTGCTCGCCGCCGGGGGCGAGGTGCGCCTCCAGATCCTCCACCTCGCGGGTCCTCTCGCGTGAGGCGGCTCCTCACGCTGTTGCTCGTCGGGTGCTCGACCCGGGAGCCCGCTTCGGTCAAGGCCGCAGCCAACCCTTCGACGGCACCGAGCCCGAGCGCCGCCGTGAGCACCCCGAGCGCGCCACCCCCCGTGACCGCCAGCGTCGCTGCGAGCGCGCCACCGCCGACTTGCAAGCAGGTGTGCAAGAAGCTGAGCGACGAGTGCGACCACGGTTGCCCACCGCTCGAGGCCGGGCGGGGCTGCCTGAAGAAGTGCGGCTGCAAGTGGATCGGGTGTCAGCGCAGGTGTGACGACGCGGGCGAGGTCGACTTCACCTGCCACTGACGGGGCGAGCGCGCCGCGCTACGCGAGGTCGATGGTCTCCAAGGGGTTGGTCGTCGTGGGTGTGTGTGGCTTGCTCGGCTGTGATCACGGGGGCGCGCCGCCTTCCGGTCCGACGAGCGCTGGATCGACGAGCGCTGCTTCCGCCTCGACGTCGAGCGCGCCCTCCGCCTCGACGATCGCGAGCGCTCCCGCGTCGGCTTCGGCCGTGGCCTCTACGCCGCCGCCGCCCCCGCCGCTCACCGTCCCGAGCACGTGGACACCGTTCGCCAGCAAGAAGCTCGGCTTCAGCCTCTCCTACCCGAAGGACCTCTTCGAGCTGAAGGAGACCGCGGCGCAGGTCACGCTCCTGAGCAAGCTGTCGCGCGACGAGCTCGGCGGCGATCCCAAACCGAAGAAGTGGGTCTACGGCGTCACCCTCCTCGTGAGCAAGCTCACGCCCGAGGGCTACCTGGAGAAGGAGTTCAAGCCGTTCTACACGGCCGCTTTCCCCGGCAAGAAGTTCAAGGAGACGGAGTCGATCACCGCCATGAAGGTCGCCGGCAAGGACGGCTACCAGCTGTTCGCCGGGGTCGAGGGCTACAACCAGCGGGTCGTCGTGCTGCCCAGGGGCAAGGAGAGCTTCGTCCTCCAGCTCCGGTCGATCGGCGGCGTGATGGGCCCGAACATCCCCGAGGACGAGCAGGTCAAGACCTTCGACCAGCTGCTCCTGTCGTTGAAGCTGGACTGAGCGGCTACGCCGGCAGCTTCCACGCGTCGTGGGTGAGCATCGCTTCGAGCTTGGAAATGGCTGGATCCAGGGTCGTCGGCGAGAGCGCGTGGCCGCTGCGGCCGACCGCCGTGAGCAGGTAGCGCTGCTGGCCCGCGACGAAGATGCGGTGGAGCAGCGTCTGGCCGTCCGCGTCTTGCACGAGGACCGAGAGCGGCGCGGGTCCCCCGGTGGTCACCACGCGGTCGGCGATCGTCAGCAGCATCGACCACACGCCCGCGAGCAGGTCGGTGTGCTCGGCCCCGCTGCTCGTCGCGAGGGGCAGGCCCGCCTCGTCGCTCACGAGCACCGTGCCGAAGCCCCCGGCGTGCGCGATGGCCTCGAGCAGCTCGGGGAGCCGATCGCGCGTGCCGCGACCGACCGGCAGCGCCGCGAGCGCCTTGGCCAGGCGCTCCTTCTCCATCAGCGGCGCGAGCACGCGCTGCACCTCGCGGAGCTGACCCTCGGCCTGCCCCTTTCCTCGCTCGGCGAACCGGGAGACGAGCTCACCGAGCTCGGCGCGCGCCGCCCCGAGGTCGTCCTGGTTGCGCTGCAGGAGCTCGCGGGTGCGGGTGAGCTCCTGACGGAGCGCCTGCGCCTCGCCCTGGACGCGCGCGTGATCGGCGCGCAGGGACTGGGTGTCGGCCTGCAGCGCGGCGGTCTCCACGAGCCGTCCATCGGCGTAGTTGCGGGCGGCGGCGGCGGTGCTGCGCAGTCCGGCGAGCTCCGCGGCCAGCTTGGCCTCGTCGGCGCGCAGCCGGTGGGTCTCGTCGCGCAGCCGATCGACCTCGGCCATCTGGGCGCGCAGGTTGGCGCTGGCGAGCTCGGCGTCCTCACGCAGCGCATCCCGCGCGCCGACGCCGCGCCGCGCGGCGAGCAGGAAGCCGGAGGTGAAGAAGGTCGCTGCTCCGGCGGTGCCGAGGATCAGCGTGACGAGCATCATGGAGTCTTCTCCGTCGGGGTCGAGGGGCACGCGGGGACTCCCCGCACTTGCACGGTCACACGTCGATTGTCCGCGGCCTGCTCTTCCTTGCCCTCGATGGGCTGGTAGGCACCGAAGCCCCGCACCACGAGCCGTGTCTTGGGGATGCCCATGCTCTCGAGCAGGGCGGCGACCGCGCGAGCGCGGTGGTGGCTCAGGACCACGTTGACCTCCTCGGCCCCCGTCGCGTCCGCGTGCCCGTCCACCAGGAGGACGGCCTCCGGGTGCGCGTTCGCGTAGGCGACGACGGCGGCGAGCACGGCCTTGGCCTCCGTGGGCGCGTCGATGAGCCCCTGCGCGAAGGGCACCGAGGCGAGCGGAGCGCAGGCCACCTTGGCGCTCACCGTGGGGGCGGCGACCACGCTCGGCGTCGGCGCCGGCGCGGCGGTCGGCACGGGCTTCTCGATCACGATGACGGAGGGCGCGGTCGGGGTCGGCGCCGAGGCCGCGGCCGGCAGCTCTGCCGACCAGACGAAGGCGCCGAAGAGCAGCACCCCGAAGCAGGCGGTGATCGCCCCCGGCCACGGGCCGCTGTGCTCGAAGGGGAGCTCGTGCCTCATCGCCCGTACCCCATCGAGCGGAGGCGACTCAGGTTGACGTCGAGGCTCGGCGTGTGGTGCAGCTCCGCGGCCTCGGTGAAGGCCACGAAGGCGTCGTCGTAGCGCTTGTCCAGGAGGGCCTCGACGCCGCGCTCGTAGAGCTCCTCGAACGAGCGCTGCACCCACCCCCCGCTCTTCATCGGCTCGGGTGGGCGCACCGAGGGGGCGGGTGGGAGCGAGGAGCGATGCCGCGTGGTGAGGTCGTCCCAGGCGAGGTCCGCGGCGTCGTCGTTGCGGCTCTGCTCGTCCTCGAGTCGCATCGTCTCGAGCAGCAGCTGCTCGCACGAGCCCGAGAGTGTCCGCGCCGTCGGCGTGGGGTGGGTGGCCTCGACGGTGACGTCCTTCGCCGTGACCAGGCGGCGGAACGCGGCCGCGCCGTCGCCCTTGGGGTCGTGCGCGTGCCAGGCCTCGCCGTCTCGGATCACCACTTCACCCACCTGGGCACCTTCGCGGCTCACGACGAGGTGCACCGAGCGGCGACCGAGGCCGGCGAGCTGGACGTAGTCGGCGAGCCCGAACGGTGAGGTGTGCTCCGGGGGGCCGCCGAGGTGCTGGGTGACGAGCTTGCGCAGCGTGGCGAGGGTGACCGGCTTCTCGAGCAGGATGATGTCGTCGCGGGCCGGGATCTCGAAGCGCCGCAAGAAGCCCGAGGCGAAGATGATCGGGATGCGGAGGCCTCGCCGCTCGAGATCGACGAGCAGCTCGACTCCCGAGCCGTCGGGGAGGTCGAGGTCGGAGATGAGCATGTTCGGCGGCATCGCGGCGATGAGCTTGCGCGCCTCGGCCTTGGTGCCCGCGTCGACGATCTCGACGCCCGCGAGCTTGCTCAACCCACGCACCACCGAGGCGCGCAGGACCGGCTCGTCCTCGACGACCAGCAGGGTCGGCATCTCAGCCTCCGTAGAACTTGTCGATCATGTCGAGCCCGCACTGGAAGGTCTCGGCCCAGCGGAAGAACTTCTCCACGAGGTCCTTGCCCTTGAAGACGCTGCCGTGCTGCGGCGCGAGGGTCTCGATGTCGAGCTTGCTCGCGCGCTTCACCCACGCACGCATCGCCGCGTTGCCCGCCATGTAGCGGGCGTGGAACCCGTCCATGTAGGCGCGATGGGCCTCGAAGTCGGTGACCTCGTAGCCGGGCGCGCCGAGCGAGGCGCCGAGGTCGCCGGTGTACAGGATCTTGCTTACGGGATCGTAGAGCTGGAAGTTGCCCGGCGAGTGGAGGAAGTGGGCCGGGATCACCTCGAGCGGGCAGCCGTCGAGATCGATGGTCATGCCGTGATCGGGGATCGGCAGCAGGCGCGTCTCGACCAGGCGATCGAGGCCGAAGTGCGGCACGAAGCGGGTCCACAGCGCGGAGCAGTAGGCGGTCGCGTCGGTCGTCATCAGCCAGCCATTGGTGGCCGCGACGATGTCGGGATCCTGGTGCGACAGGAACATGTACTGGAGCTTCGCGCTCCCGAGCTGCTGCAGCGTGGCCGACAGGACCTTCGAGTAGACCTTGTGGCCACCCGGATCGAGGATGATGCCGGCCTTCCCGTGGATGATGATGTGCTGGTTGGCCTGGACCGCGAGCCCGCCCTTGTTGAAGTCCTCGAGCAGGACGTTCTTGTGGCCGGGAGCCTCGAACAGCGTGACATTGGTCGCGTTGGACATGATGGCTCCTCTCACAGGACCTTGCGGAGATCTTCGATGGCGCGGCGCATGTCGAGGAACAGCAAGCCGAGCTTGGCCTGTTTGCTCGCGAGGCCGAGTAGCAGCGTGCCGTGACCGGAGCTCATCATCGCTGCGTAGCCCTCGCTGCCGCGGACCAGCACCTCTTGCACGTCTCCGCGCTCGAGCTCGCTCGCCGCGCGGGCGCCGAGGCTCGACAGCGTGGCGCTCATGCCCGCGATGCGCGACTCGTCGACGTGCTGAGGTAACGCGCTCGCGATCATGAGCCCGTCTTCGGAGATGAGGGCGCAAGCCTCCACATCCGGCGACGAGCTCTGCAGCGCGCGCAAGATTCTGTTCAGACTGTCGACTCGGGACATGTCGTGCCTCCTCGCGTGCGGGCAGGCACGCGCAACGTGACGGTCGTTCCACTTCCGGGCGCGCTCACGATCGAGAGCTCGCCATGGGCCCGCTCCGCCACCTGGCGGCAGATCGCGAGGCCGATGCCCGAGCCACTCTCCTTGTCGGTGAAGAACAGCTCGGTGCAGTGCCGGGCCACCTCTTCCGACATGCCCTTGCCGGTGTCGGACACCTCGAGCTCGAGCCAGCCCTCTGCCGTGAGGCGCGCGCGGACCTGGATGCTCTGCCCCGGACGACACGCGGCGATCGCGTTGCGGACGAGGTTGAACACCACTCCCTTGATCGCTTCCCGCGCGATGGGCAGGAGGGGCATGGTGCTGACCGCGCTGGTCAGCGTGAGCTCCCTCCGCGCCGCGGTCGGCTGCAGGATCTCCACGGCTTCCTCGATCGCCTCGTCGATGGCCTGGTGCCGCCCGCTCACGATCTGCCCCTGGAAGCCGCCGATTCCCTGGAGGCTGAGGATGAGCCGCCGCACCTCGGCGAGGATCGTGTGCAGATCGTGCTGCAAGTGCCCTGAGGCCTCCTCGATGAGGAGCTCGAGCATGGTCATCACCGCGGCGAGCGGGTTGCGCAGCTCGTGGAGGATCGTGGGCAGCACGTCGCCGACCGCGGCCATCTGCAGCAACCGGTCGCGCTCG
>Ga0154020_10002115_pt1 | contig 24160 bp, 13 predicted proteins | sample Klosneuvirus_201_FD_109709 | JGI IMG/M metagenome (GOLD analysis project Ga0154020, IMG submission 109709) | Active sludge microbial communities from wastewater, Klosterneuburg, Austria - Klosneuvirus_20160825_MG | ecosystem: Engineered > WWTP > Aerobic digester > Activated sludge | place...
TCGCCCTACCGAAGGAATCCGACTTGGGACAAGTCGGACTACAACGTAGGCAGATCTGTCCCAGATCTGCATCCTTCAGCATGATCGATGGCAAATGGTTGTCTGGCCGCAGATTTGGGAATTGGGAATTCCTTTACTGCCGCTCGCCTAACGGGCACAGCCCGCCCGGGCTTCCGCCCCTTGCCGGCTTGTCCGGCAGGAACGCAAGATTTGATATGAGTGACGCCATCAACACGACCGCTCCCCTGCCCAGCTTGCCTGGCAGGAAGCCAAGTCTCGCAGCGGTGCATCATGTTTCATCGTGCAAAACTTTCCGTTCCAGTTGGACAAGCCAACCGGGGCGGCCTCGGGTTCGTTCCCGCTGGCTAAGCATCGAGCGAAAGGCGACTCTAAGAAACCGCTCGATGCTCATTACAAATCTTCTGCTCGTGCCAGGCGAGTTGGCACGGGGCGAGATCAATTGTCACCTGAAATTTTTTCGCCAGATTGCTATTTGTCGCGCACCCCTGATGGAGCCAACCATTGATACTAACGATTTTAATTTTCGGGCTAGGTTTTCTGCAGTTCAGGTTTTGCGGGCGGTGGGAGTGTAAACGACCGCAAACCCAATCTCGGTGTTCAGAGCCTGGGCCGCGTCGGATCGTCTGGCTTCGATACGGATACCGTATGGCTGTCGGACGCCGACCTTGAGTCGCACCGCATCGTCACTGATGGGTTCGCATTCGACTTCCGGCACGCCGGGAAGTGGAGGAGAAAATGGGACGTGCAGATGAGCTCGCTTCTGGCCAACTTCAAAGAAGACCTGGATTGTGCCGTCAATCATTTCGCCACCGAACTCATCTTTGATTCGTTCCATTCGGATATCGTTCAGCCGCGACGACGTTGCGGATTGAACCTGCGACGAGTGTGCTGAATCGTAGCGGACATCGGTGAGCGACCGAGCTTCGTCGTCCCGTCCGTCGTCCGCTTCCCGTTGTTTCATTCGGCGGTCAAGTTCACGCAAAGGCGATTCCGACGGTCTCGCGACACGCCGCGCTGGTGATGCTGAGCCGAGTCCGGCAGATGTATCCAGTTGAGGAGCCGGATTTGAAGACGGCGGACCGGTCAGCGTGCGAAATTCTGAGACCGCTGACTTCAGGACATCGTCGTAGGTTGCCGCCGATGCGAGGGACGGAACGGAGCCCAGTGGGGTAAGCCCTGATGAAGGATCGGGCACTGTTGATGTTGGTCGCGACGGCAGCGTGCGAGAGGCTGGTGGCGACTGGAAGCCGACAGCGGATTTTGTTGTTTCGTAGGGATCAGTCAGCGGTCGGCGGGTGGTCGGCGCGGCGCTCGACACTGAGCGGTCAACTCTCGTTGAATCATGGTCTGCGGCCGGACCTGGTGGCTGATAATTTGGTGTTCGCGATTCACGGGGGGCGAAGGCGGAACGCGCTGCCATTGGAGGTCGTGTCGTGTCAGATCTTCTCGCGGTCGATGATGGCAACGTCGTCTGCGGCAATGGAGGGGCAGGGAATGCGTCCGGCCGTTGCTCCTGCGGATTCCGAGCAGCCCGCGATCTCAGGTCATCCTGAACCTCAATCATTGGACGGGATGGCACTTGAGGCGGAAGACTTGCTGTTCTCGGGACAAACGAAGGATCGGAATTCGGTGATGGATTCCGAGATAAGTCTCGATATTCGCAGTTCCCTGCGTCGAGAGATTCTTCCCCTGCCCGGTGAAGAGCTACACTCTGCGGCGAAGCATGATCGGAACTTACATCGGAGATCTGCGTTCGACTTGTCGAGGATTTCGCCCGGCGTGCCCCGCCCACCTCGCTCAACTGCCGGCCGGTGCCATAAAACGGGTCAGTCCATGGATCGCGAACGCCACCACTGCTGTCAGAGAGCGGTGGCAGTTCCGGCGTTATATTCTCTGTCAGTATGCGATAGCTCCGAGGAACCAAGCCCTCGAATTCAAGTTGCGGCTCTTCGACATCCAGGATTGAAAGGTAACAATCCGTGAGTGGCTGCAGGTAGGATTTACGATCTCGAGGGACTGCAAAAACTTCGTCCGGCAGTGGGCTGAGGATTGCGATCAATCCAAACACAAAAATACCCAGCGTCAACCAGCCTCGAATGGGAGAAGACGGAGGCATCAGGTGATAGGCGATGAAGCATGGCGGAATGAGCGTCAACATTCCGGAGAAGAACAGCGCCGGTGATTCTTCCGCCGATTTCCTTTCCGGCGCGAACAAGAGCCAGCCGAAGATCGCCAGGAAGGCCGAGTACGCTGACAACAATAATGCGGCCGGTTCCCATGCCTGAATTCGGATGATGTTCTTTTCCTGACCGTACCACAGCAGTGCGGCGATAATCACAAGGGATACCCACGCCATGATCGCCAGCGCGCGACGGCTTTGAATTCTTCGACCGTGTGATGTTGTCATCTGTGAACGGCCTCCTGCCCTCTGTGAATTATTTTCGCTGCGGTGCCTTGCCAAAATCGACAGTCCGCCCACATTGACGAAATCTAGCGAAAACAAGCTGTCGCCGCCAACCCAGACGTCGGCAGTTCAGCGACTGCGTCGTTTAGGCCAGCGGCAGATGGCGTCATACCCGGAAAGAAGCCCGGCTTCCTGGAGAAGCCGGGCTTCTGATGATAAACGTTTTCTGCCGCTCGCCTTAATGGTAGAAGCCGCCGAACAGCCTTGCTGCAGCATAATACTCGAACGCTTTCATGCGGCACAGGAATGGGTGCCGGGAATTCTGGCAGGCGCAGTTCATGCTGTTATAGAACTGTCGATCACATTGTCCCCGCGATGCCCCAGAGGCAAGGCATGCGTCATGAGTCGCGCAGGATGGCCGCATATCGACACCGTAAAACTGTTGATGGATAAGGCCGTTTCCGCCAAACGAGTTGCCCGGACCGCATGGTCTCCATGGTGGACAACCGTTAGGTCCTCCCGCCTGCGCTGAATTGGCTGAAGCAAGTCCAGCAAATGCCACAAACAGAATGAGGAATTTCATAGACTTCATTATTTGGCCCTATCCGAATAAAGGTTGATATTTCCGGTTCAAATTCAGTGAGCCAAGTTGCAGAAGCCTATTAAGCCCGTGCGACTGAGCGATCCTGATACCAGAAACAGGTCCTACTTGTGACGCAATTTGGGGTGAATGAATGCACTTTGGATAAATGCGTCGCAAGACGACGTGTTTTGCTCGCAATCCCCATTCATCCCAAAATATCGTACGGAAGTCTAGCATCTGGACTTGCCGTGGCCAGTCAATTTGGGGCTTTCGCCACAGGATTTCTGCGACAGTCGCTGGAGGCACCGAATTATGCTGGAAAATTCATGGCGCGGCAGGGTTGGTGGGAAAAACAGTGGCAGTCGCGTCTCCATTCGCGATGACTATGCCATTTCCGTCCGGCGAAAATTGGGCGGAATTTCCCACACGACCAATACGGGTTTCGGACGCTAATGTCCCGTCGGCAGTTTTCCAGAGTCGCAGTTGTCCGGCGTATCCGTAGGACATCAACGTCGAACCGTCGGGACTGAAAGTGACGCAGTGCAGGTAATCCGTATGGCCAGTCATTGTTGCTTGTTCGGTGCCGGTAATCATGTCGAGCAGATGCACTTTTCGGTCGGCACCGGCAGCCGCAATCAGAGCGCCCTGCGGATGGACGGCGAGGGAATACATGGTTGCATCGTACGTGATCAGTTGTTTGAGTTGTCGACCGCCAACGATATCCCACAATCGCAGAGTCCCGTCCGCTCCGGAAGAAACCGCGAACGTTTCATCGGGACTCATCGCCACCGCGTGGACGGGTCCAACATGGCCGCTGAGTTGAAATTTCTGCTGGCCTGTTGTCGTATCCCAGACGCGAACTGTTTGATCTGCGCTGCAGGAGACAACGGTGGAACCATCATGCGTGACGGCCACTCCGTACACCGGTCCGCCGTGACTGAACTGCCGCCGTTGCTCGGAGCCAGCATACGCCCATTCCTCAATCTGGCCATCAGCCAGGGCCGTCCAGACAGAGCGACTATCAATAGAGAACAGCAGGCGATTCACCGGACTGGAAACAGGAAACTGCTGGTGGAGCGTCAATTCCACAGCAGGCTGAACACCCTGCATTGATGGAGCGAACACATGCACCATATTGTCTGTGGTCGCGACTGCGAGCTTGCGATTGTCCGGGCTCCACGCCAGAGATCTCACGGCAGATTTTACGTTGAGACTCAGCAGAGTTTTGGTCCCGTCGTTTGCGTTCCAGATGAGGACTTCACCTGATTCACAACCTGCCGCAACCCGCTGCCCGTCAACTCGCGCGGAGACGGCGGTTGGTTTTTCATTACCGACGGTGAACTCGCGATCCATGTTGCCGTTCGTCAGGTTCGTGAGCAAGACCTTAGCATCTTCGCCGACGGAAATGACTTGGGCACCGGTTGTGTAAGGCACCATGCAGCGAATTGGTCCGGCGTGAACGGCCACCGCGAGCGTGATCGCTGGCCGCGCTGAAATGAGCAATTTGTCGTCACCCGTGGAAACGATGGTTTGGCCATCACTTAGATAACGCACACAGGAGACCGGAGAATCGGGAGCATGGTTCGCAAACGATTCCAGCAGGTTGCCGGTTTTCAGATCCCATAAACGTTCGATTCCATCGATCGAGCCAGTGACCGCGCGGGTGGAATCGGGAGAAATTGAAGCCGACAGCACAGACTGTGGATGCGTCAGGGTATGTACGATGGCCCCGTCTGCGATATTCCAGATACGGAGCGTTTTGTCGGCGCTGGCCGAGCATAAAACCTGTCCGTTGGGCGAGACTGCCAGATCCGTCACGGTGCCGGTATGTCCTTCGGAAATTCTGACTGGATCGACGCTCGCCGGATTCTTGTCGGCCAGATTCCACTGGCGAATGGAACCATCGGCACTCCCGCAGAAAACAGATTGCTGATCAGGAGACACTGTCACAGACGTCGCGCCACCCGGAATTCCGTCCCAGAGCTTCAGCAGCGAACTCTGCACAAGGACCGCGTCGTTGGCTGCGCGGATGCAGACGATTGAGCGTTGATCTTCTCCCGTCCAGTCGGCATCACTGACGGCGAATGGGGTTGCAAGCTGCTCCTGAACTCGCCCGCTGGCAATGTTCACAATCTGCACAAATGGCTGCGCCGTGCAGACAACGGCCATCGTGCCATCGCGATTCAGTCGCGCTGACGTCAGGCCAGTGATCGGTGGCAGCGATTTTCGCAGCGTGCCGTTTGGTTCGAAGACGTGAATTTGTCCTGCGTCGCCTGTCGTCAGGAACGCGGCCTGGCTGGCGGCAACATTGAGACCCTTCAACACTCCGCCCGGCGAGGGGATAGCATTCCCTGCCGTTCCGTCCCATCCCACTCGGAGAATTGAAGTGCCTTCAGTCGTGATTGCCAGCAGTCCTTCCTCCTGAGACAGTCGAGCCAGCTGTGTTACTGCGGTGCTGTCAGGACTCTTGAATTCCCATGCGGGCTTCGGCGGCTCTTCCCCATCGACAAGTTTTTGGGCCGGAAGCGGCAATGTCCAACTGCGAATCGTGCCGTCGATCCCTGCAGTGATCAGGCTGGATCGGTCGGCAGAAAATTCCAGCGAGGTGATCGCACCGGCGTGGGCTGTGACAACACTCTGAGCTGCACCGCTGGCCGCGTCCCAGATCCAGACTGTGCCTTCCGCGTCCCCGGTAGCAAAAGAAGCGTCGTCGTCCCGAATCGCAACGGCGCGCAGCGGCTGCGTGTGGTTGGCAAATTGCGCGACCAAGCCACCCGCAGCATCCCAGCGTCGCGTCGTCATATCATCGGAAATCGTCAGTGACCACGTTCCGCTTCCGGCGCTGGCCAAACTATGCACAATCCCCGTATGTCCAGCCATCGAAACGGCACTGACTGGTTGTTTCCAGAGCCGCGCTGTCCCATCTCTGCCCACGGTGATAAATCGTTGACCATCCTGGCATGCAGCGACATCGCTAATGGCACCATCGTGGCCACCGACGAGGCCGATGATATTTCCATCGCCAGGATTGAGCAATTGGGCCTGTCCGTCGCAACGAGCCCGTGCAAACCATGTCTGGTTCGGTGCCACGGCGATTTGAGTCGTTTCACCTTCGGTCTGGAGGAATTCACGCTGCACTTCGCCGGTCTGCAGATTGATCAGCTGACATCCGCCATTTGCCAGCAAATACAATGCAATTTGTTGTCCGGGAATCACTGCGATTCTGCGCCCTGCGGCGTCGGAGGCCAGCAATTGCTTCGGCGCAGTTTGAGGCAGGGTCCAAACGCGAATGAGGCCGTCATCTCCGGCTGTCGCCAAACGCTGATCGGAATTCGGCATCACAATCGCCGTCACTTTGCCTGCATGTCCATTGAGTCGAGCCAGAGGTTGATCAAGATCCGGACTCCAGACGAAAACGTGGCCGTTTGCATCGGATGTTGCGAACATTGTCCCATCATTTCGATACGCTGTTGCCAGAACTTCGACTGCATGGCCGGGCCTCTGGACAGGCACAGGTATAGCCCCAATTGGGGTCGTCGTCGCAAGGCCAAACAGTCGCACACTGTGATCAACCGCACCAGCGAGCAAAGATTTTCCGTCGGGACCGAAGGTGATATCTGTCACTGCGGGGCCCGGTTCCGTGATTTTTCGAATGGGATGACTGAGCGGCAAATCCCAGACTCGCAGCGTATTGTCCTGCGCCCCTGTGACCAGCGTTCGTCCGTCAGAACTTACGGCCAGGCAATACAGTGGTCCGGTATGCTGAGTGAAGGATTGCAGTTCGGCAGCGGTCTCGACGTCCCAGAGTTTTGCGGTCTGGTCGCTGCTGGCGGTGACGACGCGACCGTTGTCCGAAGCGAATGCCGCCATCATCACGGGTCCGGCATGTCCTTTGAGCGTAGTCTCCTGTGCTTTCAGGTGATCAGCTGTGGAATTGAGCAGCAAAATTGCCGCGACCACCACCAGTCTGTGATTACGGAAACGGTCCATGAAGATTCCTCATAAATGCAGTGTCAACCCGTTTACAACGGCCCCAGTGTTAACAATAATTCGCGACAGAATCCAGTTTCGCGGGATTTTGGCACGCTTGGTGCTGTGAGACTGGCAGTCAAGAGTGAACTGTGTTCCGCACGCCGGTGAGTTCAATTCTCTTTGCAAAGCGGTAACTTGACACGTTGAAAACATTTCAACAAGCTTCCGTTATGACGCATCTGTTGCAAATTCATCTCGCAGTCATGCTTGCTTTCCCGATGGGATTGTTTGAGCATCCGGGATATGGGCTGGAGTGCTCGAACTCCACCTGCATGCTTGAAGAAGCTGATTCTGAACTTCTGGAGTTAGCCGCTGCTGCCCATTCCGATCCGCAGAATGTCTTTCTTGAATCTATGTGTCGGCCAGGACTTGCCTGTTCTGTGACACCGTGTGCGCCTGAGACCGACTTGAAAGCAGTTGACATCGGCTGCATTCAACTCGAAGGCTGCCGCCCGCCCCCAATTCGACAACGGCCCTGCTGAATCGCGCCGCCACGCTAGTTCAATGGCATGCCGTGGACGGTGTCTCGCTCCTCAACGTTCAGCAAAGTCAGCCTGGGGATCGCCCAGGAAATAACTGGCGATTTTGGGGCCGTAGGACAGGCTTCCAGCCCGTCTGTTTGCAGAAGACAGGCTGGAAGCCTGTCCTACTTATTTCTCGATCATTCTATTCGGCTGCGCATCAGCTTGTGACCAATCTGGCAGCCTCTCCGCTGTCTCCGATTAAACAAGCTCAGAGCATCAAAACAAAAACACATGACAATACAACCAACGAGCGAAGCGCCAACAACCGACGCAACGACAGAAACGACCGAAGAACTCGTTCGCCGTCTGGCAGAATTGCTGCCGCTGCAGGGGCCGATTACAGCCTTTGCTTTTCTGAATCCTCTGCAAGGTATGGAAGATCAGCCGTGCATTGAAGCGTTGCGGCAAGTCGGCGATATTTTTGGCTGTGAGCCGTTTCTTCCTGAAGGTTCGTATCGCGAAAAGATGGCCGAAGGGCGCATCACGGTGGACGATCTGACAGAAATCCTTGCAGAAGAACAAGGATTCGACGGCGAGCAAAAGATTGCCGGGCTGATTCGTCATGCCAGTCTTCGCCTGAGTATGCTGCAGCATTCAATCAATCCAGGAACCGAACACGAACTGCATTGGATTATTGCCGAAACGGATGCGTTGAAGCGATTTCGCTCGGAGATATCCCATGACGTGCGGGAAAGAATGATCGATTCCACCCGCCGATGGGTTTCAGACGGGTTTCCTGTTACTTCTGCCGAGTGTAGAACCGATTCCCCCGACACTTTGATGGAGATCGTGCGGGACACAATTCCTCGAACACTACTGGGGGGCAGCGGGACTCTTGATGAAAATACCTGGGAGACAGTGAGTTTGCCGCTGTTGTGGAGGATTTTACGAACTCGCATTCAACTCACGAAAAACGGGTGCCACAGCCCGGAACCGCCAATCCGCCACCGGGATTTCCTCCTGGCCGCTTCCAGCGAAGACAGCGACGAACTGGTGCATGAGGTGCTGATTCAGTTTTGCGCGGCGTTCCTTGATCAGGGATACGCTCAATGGAAACTCCCGAATCGAAATGCCGGAATATTCCACGCATTTTTTTCGCTCTTCAGTACAGGCGGCATTTTCACGAAACGCTGGCTGCGGTCTTTGGGCAAAGAAACAGAACGAATTCAGAAGTCTGGTCAGTCGGCACTGGAGTCTCTGGAAGAATCTTTGACTCTGCTCGGCATCAGACCCGACGAAAAAGAACGATTTATTCGCAGTTCACTTCTTGCCCTGCGTGGCTTCGCGGGCATGATCTGGCAAACGGAAGAACGTCCGGATCGAGTTTATCTCCCTTCGAAGCACGGAACGCTGATCGAGTTTCTTGCGATTCGATTGCTTCTTGAACGGCACGCATTGCAATGGCTGGCTCGAGAAACACTGAACTACACCGGACCGCTGGATCAGTTTCGTAAATTCGTCAGTACGCGATATCCGCCGCATCAAACGACCGTGACGACGGAGCAACGAGCGTTCCCAGTCTTCCAACTCGCCCAGTTGCATGGCTGGACGCCACAGACGATTGCGGAACTTTCAAACTCGCAGTGGCAGGAACTTGTTCATGCGGTGGAAAGGTTCTCCTTGTTTGAGCGGCGACGAGTCTTTCATCTTGCTTTTGAACGCAAATTGATGCGTCAGACCCTGGATGCATTTTCGATACGTGCCAGCCGGGATCACATCGGCCCGAAAACGCCCAGGCTTCAGGTCTTTAGTTGTCTGGATGCTCGCGAAGAGTCTTATCGCAGGCATCTTGAAGAAGTCGATTCCGAGGTTGAAACGTTTGCTAATGCCGGATTTTACGGTGTGGCAATGTACTACCGTGGTGCCGGTGAAGCGACCTATACGACGTTGTGCCCGATTGTTGTGAAACCGCTCTATTGGCTGGTGGAGGACGTTGTCTACTCGCTGGCAGATTCCGGTCGGCAGCGAGCGCGTGCCCGAAAGCTTCTTGGCACAGCGACTCACAGCTTTAACACTGGTACACGCGGTTCGCTGACGGGTGCCGTACTGACCGCGTTACTTGGGCCTCTTTTTACAGTCCCACTGGTCGGTCGTCTCATCTTTCCACGGCTAACTTCCCGGATGCATCGAACAGCTCGCGGCTTTGTTGCACCGCCGCCAGTGACTCGACTGCGTCTTGAGCGTGAGGAAGGAACAACGCCCGGTCCACATGAAGAGGGAATCGGTTTCACTCTTTCCGAAATGATCAACATGGCCGAACGCGCTCTGCGCGATATCGGTCTGACAAAGAATTTCGCGCCGCTGGTTGTAATTCAGGGACATGGCTCGGACTGTCTGAACAATCCCCATGAATCGGCGTACCACTGTGGAGCATGTTCCGGGGGTCGCGGCGGTCCCAATGCGCGGGCGATGGCGGCCATGCTGAATGATCCTCGCGTGCGACGAGAATTGCTGGCGCGAGGACTCGACGTTCCGGAAGGGACTCGTTTCGTAGGGGCAATGCACAATACCGCAACGGATGCTGTCAAGTTCTATGATCTGGAACTCCTGCCATCTTCGCACATGAGGCATCTGCATTATGCGGTGGACGTGTTCGGACGAGTCGCCGAACGCAATGCTCACGAACGCTGCCGACGTTTTGAAACAGCTCCGCTGGATTTTTCTCCGGCGGAAGCGCTGCAACACGTAGATGACCGCAGTGAAGATCTGTCACAGACAAGACCAGAATACGGAAACTCGACCAATGCACTCTGTTTTGTGGGACGCCGGAGTCGAATTCGTGGCCTCTATCTGGACCGTCGTGCGTTTCTAATGTCTTACGACGCCGGTCAGGACACGGAAACGTCGATGATCCTGGCCCGTATTCTGGGCGCCGTGATCCCCGTGTGTGAGGGAATCAATATGCTCTACACACTGTCAGTAACCGATACGATGGGCTGGGGCAGCGGTACCAAACTTCCCCACAACGTCACTTCGCTGCTGGGCGTGATGGATGGTGCCGCGAGCGATCTGAGAACGGGCCTGCCGTGGCAAAGCGTTGATATTCATGAACCCGTGCGACTTCTGTTTATCATCGAATCGACGCCCGAAGCAATGTTGCGGATCATGAATGACAATCCTACTGTTGGCCGGATCTGTCGCAATGAATGGGCGCAACTTGCCGTGCTGGATCCGAACTCCAGCCGTATTCAGCGATTCGTTGGCGGAAAGTTTGTGGATTACCAGCCGTCAACAACGGAAATAGCAACGGCCGAAAGTTCACTCGATTGGTACCGCGGCTGGCGAGACAACCTGCCATTTGCAGTTATCCAGAGAAAGAACGGAGTGTAGTGTTATGCTGGTTCATTTTGCCGGAATCATGGTTGTCGTCGCTCCGGCAGCGCTTCTTGCTGTGCTGGGGCTGGCGACATTGTTTCGTATTACGCTCAGTGAAAGCAGCGTCGCGAAATTTGCGCAGGCGTCGAGCGCAATCGGCTTAATCGCGTCGCTCGCCATTCTGTCGTATATGCTCGCAACAAATACTCGTCATGTGTCACTGGAATTAGGTGACTGGGTGTCATTGGAGAACGCGACTGATCAGAGCGAGACAGTTTCCCATCCCAGCCACAGCCAGACTTCACCGTCTCGACCAGAGATCGCGTCTGAAACAGGGGTCGCGTCTGAACAAGTAGAACCTGCTCTTGAAGGACACTTCCACTTTCTGCTGAAGTTTGTCTTCGACCGCCTGAGTATTCCGTTTGCGATCATGTCGTTTGTTTTGTGCGGAGTCATTGGCGCATTTGCGTTTCGCTACCTGCATCTGGAGGAAGGATACTTTCGTTTCTTTCTGTTCTACTCCATCTTCCAGCTTGGAATGATTGTCTCCTCGCTGGCCGGAACGATTGAAACACTGTACATGGGTTGGGAACTCGTCGGGCTGTCGTCGGCCCTGCTCGTGGCCTTCTTCCATGATCGACCAGCTCCTGTTCAGAACGGACTGCGTGTCTGGTCTGTGTATCGTATTGCGGATGCCGCATTTCTGATAGCCGCGTTAACACTGCATCATATGTCGGGTTCCGGAGATTTCGATGGACTCATGGGAAAAGGCGACTGGCCAGGCGGACATGCGACGATTACCGAAAACCAGGCGCTGCTGGTAGGTTCCCTGTTATTGATCGCCGTCGCAGGAAAATCAGCGTTGGTTCCATTTTCCGGCTGGCTGCCGCGAGCTATGGAAGGCCCGACGCCATCGAGTGCCGTGTTTTACGGGGCGTTATCAGTTCACCTCGGCGCGTTTCTGCTGTTGCGCGTCAGTCCGGTCCTGGAATTGTCGCCGATTCTTTGCTGCATGGTGGTTGCTCTGGGATTCATCACGATGGTCTTTGCTGCGATGGCCGTCCGCGTTCAGGCGGACGTCAAGAGCGCACTCTCTTACGCATCGCTGGTGCAGGTTAGCATTATTGTGATGGAAATTGGATTGGGTGGCCTCGGTTTCATCTCTTTCTACATACCCCTGATTCACATTATTGGTCATGCATGTGTCCGCACGCTGCAACTGGTGCGTGCTCCTTCGTTGCTGAAAGACTACAGCATTCTGGAAAACGCTCTGGGCGATCGTCTGCCTGATACCAATTCTTACTGGGCGCGCAGGCTGCAGCCAAAGATGCGCGCCCGCTTTTATCGATTCGCATGGGAACGCGGCTATCTGGATTCCATTCTAGATGACTACTGTGTTCGCCCCTTTGTGAAAATCTTCCGATGGTCTGATCGTATGGAACGACGCTGGACAGAATTTCTGTCCGGCACCACCGGAACCCAGGTAACGTCCGATCGTGATACTGGGGAAACTTGAGGAGTGTTAAGTTTTCCACCTTTTGTGTTCAGTGTTCAGTAATCACACCGGAGCACAATGACGCCAACTACCAACTGAAAACCACCAACTGCCAACTGAAAACTGAAAACTGAAAACGACTATGATCCCTGAACTGCATTTTCCCTGGCTTGAATTGTCGATCCTGTTGCCATTGATCGGCGCAATCGCGTGTGCAATTCTCGCGAGCCAGGAAGCGGCTCGGCGCGTGGCGATCACAGTCAGTGGGCTGACACTGTTGTTTACCATGGGTGAATGGTACGACTTCAGCACAATGAATGCGTTTCAGGCGCACGACAATTGGGATATGATCCAATGGTTATTCGGGCACGACTATTTTGTGATCGATGAACTCAGTGCACCACTGCTGCCGTTGTCGGCGTTGTTGTATCTGATGACGATCTTTTCCACACTGCCAACCAAGATCGGGCGATTTTCTTTCGGGATGACACTGTTTTCAGAAGCCATCTCGCTGGCAACGCTCAGCTGTCACAGTCCGTGGATAATTATCGCGTTACTGGCACTGAGGTGCCTGCCGCCCTGGCTGGAGCTTCGGCGTCGAGGTGCGTCCACAAGAGTCTTCAGTCTGCATATGGGGCTGTACATCGTACTGCTGGTGCTGGGGTGGAGCCTGATTGATGATACTGCCGGGCCAAAAAGCGCGGGGCTGCTTCCAGCAGCACTGCTCACGATCGCTGTCCTGCTGCGTGCCGGTGTTGTGCCTGTGCATTGCTGGATGACCGACTTATTTGAACATGCGTCGTTCAGTACAGCGATTCTGTTCGTCGCCCCGATGACAGGTGCTTATGCGGTCATGCATCTGGTGCTGCCGTTCGGACCCGCATGGGCGATGCGAAGTATTGCCGTCCTGTCCCTTGTCACCGCCGTTTATGCTGCTGGCATGGCAACGATCCAGACGGACGCCCGCCGATTTTTTTGCTACCTGTTTCTCAGCCATGCTTCCCTGGTGCTGTCCGGTCTGGAAATCGTATCCACAATTGGCCTGACGGGTGCGTTGTGCGTCTGGATTTCTGTCGAACTTTCTCTCGGTGGTTTCGCGCTGACTCTGAGATCGGTGGAGGCACGTATCGGACGAGTCACCCTGGATCGATACCACGGCATGTACGAACACACTCCAACTTTAGCGGGACTGTTTCTGCTCACGGGGCTGGCGTCGATCGGTTTTCCGGGAACAATTGGATTTGTCGGCATGGAGCTGCTTATCGAGGGCGCAGTCGGAGTCTTTCCGTTCGTCGGGCTGGCGGTGGTGTTGGCTGCGACTTTGAACGGGATCGCCATCATGCGAGCCTACTTCCGGATTTTCACCGGTCGTCGCTTTCAGACGACGGCGGTGCTGCGTTCGCATCCATCAGAGCGATTTGCGGTGCTGGTGATGACGCTTCTGGTGCTGGGAGGAGGTCTGTGGCCGCAACCCGAGGTTACCTCCCGACACCATGCCGCGCAGGCGCTACTGCGTCTGCGGGCAAACCCGGAGGAAGTGATTGAACCCGACGATGCCCCTGACGATGAACCCGAGATGTCACCGAATGGCGGAGCTGATCAAGGCCAACTTCCGGAGGACGGTGAGAGCAAGGGGCTCCCCGATCCTAATGACGGGGCGGGAAATTCCGAGGCTCCTGACGCCGGAGCCTTCTACCGGCCTGCGGATTATGTGCGAGGTGACCTTGCAGCCTGAGTCTGCCATAAAAACAGTGCCGGACTATGGATCAGGCCGGTATTGAGACCATATTCAACGTGTACAAACTATTCTGCAGTTCACAGCACATCTTATTTGAGTCGGAGTTTTAAGACATGCGCATTAATAATCAGGTTCCTCGTGGCAATGCTCAGGGATTCTTCAAGTACATGAAGGACGATATGATCTCGGGGTTGCTGGTCTTTTTGATCGCGCTTCCTTTATGCGTCGGTATCGCACTGGCATCGGGATTCCCGCCATTGGCAGGGATTTTTACGGCCATTATCGGAGCGTTCCTGACGACCTTCATCAGCAACTCTGAAATGACCATTAAGGGGCCAGCGGCCGGTCTGATCGTGATCGTTTTGGGCTGCGTAGAAGAATTCAAACTCAATGAAATGCCTGCTGGCACCGACATGGCCGTCTTCGCCTACAAGGCGGCACTGGCCGTCGGCGTCGTTGCCGCCGTCCTGCAGATTCTGTTTGGTCTCTTCCGGGCCGGGATCCTGGGCGAGTTTTTCCCTGCCACAGTCGTCCACGGAATGCTGGCGGCGATTGGTGTCATCATTATCGCCAAACAAATCCCGGTCGCCCTGGGTGTCACGGGTGTCAAGGGCGGACCGTTATCCCTTCTCGCGCAGATTCCGGAGTTCGTGAAGCACGCCAACCCGGCGATCGCACTGATCGGCATGCTGAGTCTGCTGATTATGTTCGTATGGCCATTAGTGCGAAGTCGAGTGGGTTTCCTGAAACCCATTCCCGCGCACATGATTGTGCTGCTGGTCTCCGTGCCACTCGGAATATATTTGAACCTGAGCACGGCCCATGAATACAAAATCTTTCATGCCGATTACAAATTGAGTGAACAGTATCTGGTCAAAATGCCCACAAAGATTTTCGGGATGTTTGAGGAATACCAGACACCTGATTTTTCGGTACTGAGTGAATTTAAGGCATGGAAATGGATTGCCATGTTCTTCATAATCGGGAGTCTGGAGTCCCTGCTGAGTGCCAAAGCCATTGATCTGCTGGATCCCTATAAACGCAAATCAAGTATGAATCGAGACATGCTTGCCGTGGGGGTCGCCAATCTTGCAGCCTCGATGGTCGGTGGACTGCCAATGATTTCCGAAATTGTGCGCAGTCGGGCGAATATCGACAATGGTGCCAAAACCCGCTTTGCGGATCTGTGGCACGGTATCTTTTTGCTGCTCTGCGTGGGACTGATTCCGACAGTTCTGCATTTGATCCCACTGGCGGCCCTCGCGGCTATGCTGGTCTACACCGGGACTCGGCTGGCTCATCCGAATGAATTTCGCAATGTGTACCGGATCGGCAAGGAACAGTTGCTGCTGTTTGTAGTCACCCTTGTCGTAGTCCTGGCCACGGACCTGCTGATCGGTGTTGCCGCTGGTATCGCGCTGAAGATGGTTTTACACCTGGCCAACGGTGTCCCAATGCGATCCTTCTTCAAAGCGTACATTGAAGTTGAAGATGTGGATGACAACACCAGTATAATCATTGCCAAGGAATCGGCGGTCTTTAGTAACTGGATTCCGTTCAAGCGTCAGATCGAAGAAATCGGCCTCGTACAGCGTCGCAATCTGATTTTGGACTTGTCCGGCACGACTCTTGTCGATGCCAGCGTGATGGAAAAACTGGAAGAAGTGTCACATGACTTTGAGCAGGAGGGTCTGAAACTTGAACTCCGGGGTCTGGACGAACTGCGTGCATTTTCTGCAAGCGCCCATGCTACGCGAAAACGAGGTCTGACCCCCGTGCGCCGATTGACACTTGTTACAAATCCGGAACTGGCAGCAAAACTGATCAGAGATATGGTCGATATGGGTGCGACGGGTTATACCGAGATCCCATGTTTTGGTGCCGGAAGACAACTGGTGAATCAGGATGAATTAATACCTCAGGCACAAACGCGTGTCGAGGTGATTATGCCAATCGATATCTGTGAAAAGGTTATTGATTATCTCCGCACCAGTATCGTCCCTCAAAATCAGTTGACGGTCTGCGTGGAAACGGTCGAAGTGGCGAAGATCACTCCGTTCGTCGGCGATGTGGAGAACGCACCGGTTGCAGGACATCACTGAACAACCCCGTGAATGCAACGGCGCGAATGGCTCTCCTGCGATCCTGCAGGAGAACGTCTGATTTTCAGTCAGTCGGCACACTTTGCAGAAACGCAGTCGCGCTGCTCACCCATTCGGCCAGAAACGACGGAGTGTAGACGCCCAACAGAAACGTCAGCAGCAGAGACAGGGCAATCGGGAAGACCATCGTCAGGCTGTCGTGATACCCGTCACTGCCTTCAGTGTCCGGCGAGGGGCTCATGGCGCAGCCGAGCAGAGTGCTGCCCATGCCAAGAAACACGATGAGCAACAACACAAGAAAACCAATCCCGCAAGCCGTTTCTCCTCGGGCAAAAGCGCCGCTGAGAATCTGGTATTCGCTCACGAACGGGCCGAACAGCGGTGAACCGGTGATCGCAAAGAACAAAATTACCATCATCCAGCCACTGACCGGTAAACGTCTCAGCAAGCCCTGAATCTGATCGGTGGATTTACTTCCGTAGGCTCGATGAATATTGCCGGCTGCCAAAAATAGACCGGCCTTGCAGAGCCCGTTGTGGATGACATGCAGCAGCGACCCGGTCGCGGCAGTGCCTCCGATTCCAATTCCGAAGACGAGCATTCCCATATGTTCCACGCTGGAATACGCGAGGAGTCGCTTAATGTCGCGCTGCTTCGACATAAAGACAGCAGCCGTACCCATAGAGAGCAGTCCCATGAAGATCAGCAGCCGACGAGCATATTCACCATCCTGAGCGATTTGAGCCACATGATAGAACCGCAGGACGCACAGAAACGCGCAACTTGTCAGTCCGCCAGCCAGAAGTGCGCCGACCATGCCGGGCGCTTCTCCGTAGGCATCAGGCTTCCATGTATGCATTGGTGCCAAGCCCATCTTTGTGCCGTAACCAACAAGCAGCAACACAAAGGCAGCGTGCAGCCACGGCAACGACAACTTGTGCGAATGTCTGACGAGATCATCAAACATCAGCGTTGATTTCGATCCGGCCTCCAGCATCGAATAGGCCAGGAAAAATGACCCCAGCAGGGCGAGTGCGATACCGACAGAACCGATCACCAGATACTTCCAGGTGGCTTCGAGCGAACGCGGGGTGCGGTTGAAATACACACAAGGAGCAGTGGCCATGGTTGTCGCTTCCATCGCAATCCACATCAGCCCGAGATGATGTGACAGTGTTACCAGCGACATCATCGCCAGGGCCAGCAACAAGCATCCACAAAGAACTCGATTGTCTCGGTGTGCTCTCAGCCTTAGATATCCGGGAGCGTACAGTGAACAGATGAGAAACAGCAGACTGATGAATCCGACAAACAGTCGGCTGAGCGGGTCGATGGCCAGCCAGCGATCAAGCGTCCATTGACTGCCCTGAGGCAGCAACCAGGCGCACACACTCAAGTGGGCGATGGCCGTTAGCGGCAGCAGCCATGGGCGATATCGGTTCGACGGAATTGCGAACGCAATCGCCGCGCCTGCCAGGGGCAGAATGATCAGCAACAGCATCACGTTTATTTATTCCTTCAGGCTTGAAAGATGTTCGACACTTGCTTCCGGAAACGCGCGGCTGACGTGATTGAAAATGATGCCCATGACAAAGACTCCCACAAAAAGGTCCAGCACGATTCCCAACTCGACAAGAATCGGTACGGCTTCAATCAGCAGCAGGCCGAAAATGAAGATGCCGTTTTCAAGGACGATATAGCCCAGTACCTGGCCCAGCGCCTCGCGGCGAGTGCTGAGCATCAGGAAACCACAGATCACCGTCGCCAGAGATGCGGGAATGGGCAGGTGGCTGACATGTTGTTCTGCCAATGGTAAAGATCGTGCGAAAACAATCGCCAGAATGGTTCCTAAGGCACCGATCAGTAACGGAACAATGGGGCCAATAGTGGATGTCACCTGGGATCGCACGTCAGCAATTCGCATGGCTCGCAAAAGGAAACCCGGAATCACCCAGCCTTTGACAATCACCACCGTTGCAGTCAGCCCAAACAGACGCAGGATTGTTACGACATCCAGCGTATGAGAAACACCTTTTGGCAACAGACCCGTGTGGGCGACGGGATACAACAGCCCCAGCAAAACTCCTTGCAGGGAAACGGCGTAGATCACCTGCTTCAGGCGTGTGACGGTCAGAATGTAAAAATTCAGCAACAGAGCGATGACAAGCCCTGGATCAAGCAGTAGCTCGCTCATACAGACATTTCTGTGAACAGAACGGTGTGATTCATTACGGATAGCTCAGCAGCAGAATGACGGCAAACAGGGACACGACGCCTGCGGTGACAAGAAGCCTCGGAATTTCAGACATCCTGAGACGCGCAATGATCGATTCGACCGTTCCCACAACAACGGCAATCAGCAACGTTCCTCCAAGGAATATCCCCCAGTCCAGTAGACTGTTTCCAGTGTTGAATGGCAGGATCAGGTTGGTGATCATGCCTGCGAACACGAATAGTTTCAAAGCCGCGCCATAGACGATCATGCCCAGTGCCGGCCCGCTGTGATCGAGCACCATCACTTCGTGAATCATGGTGAGTTCAAGATGCGTGTTCGGATCATCGAACGGAATCCGGCAGTTCTCCACCAGCAGCACCACAAACCAGCTAAACGCCACCAGAAGCAACGGTGAGGCGGAAGTCATCCAGCCGCCGGCGACGGCATCTCCCAGCAGACCGCTCATCTGCAACGAACCCGAAATACGCGAGAGCACAAGCAATCCCAGAAACAGGATGGGTTCCACAAGGCAGGCGAATGTCGCCTCCCGTGCGGCACCCATCCCTTCAAACGCAGATCCTGTATCCAGCGCGGCAGACATCGTAAAGAACCGGCCAAGGCCCAACACATAGGCGAACAGGATCACGTCGCCCGCAAATGACAGCGGCGCACTGGAATGTCCCATCGGCACGACAAATGCGGCAATCAACGCGGTCATCAGGCCCACAACAGGACCAAATCGAAACACCCAGGTGGTGGTCTCACTAAAGACGCATTCCTTCTGCATCAGTTTGATCAGGTCGAAATACGTCTGCAGAACCGGCGGTCCACGCCGCCCGGCGATTTTCGCCTTCGTACGATTGATGATCCCAAGCAGCAGCGGTGGAAACACCAGCACCACTGCCACGTGGATCAGACTATGAATGGACCATGTCGTAAACATGACGAAATCCGGTTATCCAGTGGGCTGCCACAACAGCAGGCCGAGCACGATCAGAAAGATGTACAACAAATAGGCCTGCAGACTTCCCTGCTGCAAGTATCTGGATAATCCGAACAGCCACTTCAGAAACTGCGTTGTCGGATTGATGATTTTTTCAAGCACCGTGTCGGAAACGTGACTTTCGAAACGAGCGTTTTCTGGAAACGGTGACTCCAGCTTTGGTTGCTGAACCACGGGTCTCAGAGCCCAGGCAAAGAGTTCCACCAGCCACTGGGCGAAAGACGACGAAGTGTACTGCATCTTTGCGGACGGTGCGGCGTAGCCACAGTCCCACGTCAACGAAGACGGTGACGTCCGCACTCGACGCAGCAGCACGAAAGTTCCAATGCTCAGCAGTGTGATGAGGATTACCGCCACAATGCTCATCGCTCCCAGCGGGGCGAGTGTTGACAGTGAAAGTTCAGAAATATCCGCACTGTTATGAATTTCCGCAGCGGCCATCGTCAGTGCCGCCTTACTCACGAACGGCACCACGGCCAGGGGAGCAATTCCAATCATCACACAACATGCCGCAAGAATGATCATGGGGATGGTCATTGCAATTCCGGATTCATGGGCATGAGCCGCCTTTTCGCTGCGTGCAGCACCCAGAAATACAATGCCGTAGACTTTGACGAAACACGCAACAGCAAGTGCTCCAACAAGTGCCAGACCCGGGGCTGCGAAGGCGGCGGCCGAGGCAATCGAGATTGGGCGATCCGGTTCGATATGAATCGTACGAAACAATCCAAGATAGATCAGAAGTTCCGACACAAAACCGTTCAGCGGCGGAAGTCCGCAGATGGCGACTGCTCCAATTACGAAACATGTTGCCGTCGCCGGCATTCGTCGGCTGAGCCCGCCCATGACATCCAACTGGCGCGTTTCCATGCTGTGAATCACTGACCCCGCACACATAAACAGCATGGACTTGAATATTGCGTGATTCCAGACGTGCAACAACGCGCCGCACAGTCCCAGCATTACCCATTCTGCATGCCCCGTTGCCCGACCAATCAGCGCCAAGCCGAGGCCCATCACAATGATTCCTATGTTTTCAATACTCGAATACGCGAGCAGGCGTTTGAAGTCACGCTGACTGACGGCAAATACGATCCCCAGAACTGCGGAGATCATTCCGAGGGCCAGGGTCACAAGTCCCCACGATAACGGGATGTGCGGAAAGAATGAGGCAGTACGGAACATTCCGTAAATTCCCATCTTGATCACGACTCCGGACATGACCGCCGACACGTGACTTGGCGCGGCCGCGTGTGCCCCGGGAAGCCAGATGTGCATGGGCATGATGCCCGCCTTCGTACCAAATCCAATAAGCCCCAGCACCGCCATCCAGACCGCCGCCGTTGACCCGGATTCGGGCAGAATAGTGTAACTGAACGAACCCGTCTGAGAATACAGAATCGCGAATACGCCGAACGCGCTGAGCGTGGCGAAGTGGCTGGCAGCCATGTACAACCAAGCCGCTTTACGGGTTTCGGCGATGTGATCTTCAGCGGCCACGAGGAAATACGCGGAAACCGCCATCGTCTCCCAGCCAAACAAAAACAACAGTCCGTCTGCGGCAACGACCACCACCATTATGCCGGCTGTCATCAGCCCCAGAAATACCGAGACTCGCTGAGCGTTCGAGGCACCTTTGTCCTGTGGCCAGTACTGCACGCCGTAGACAGACGCCAGTCCGCACACAAGACACACCGGAACCAGAAAAAATGCCGACAGTCCGTCCAGATTCGCTGTGAATTGGAATCCCGGAACAGGCGATGCAAACGACAGAGCAACCGAATCACTGTGAGTGTGGTAAGTCCAGACACCAAGGAGCCCCAGCACGCATCCTGCCACGTTCAGCAATGCGGCGCACTTTTGGCCAAAGCCTGATGTTGCACTCAGCAACAACGTCGGCAGACCGCTGATTCCGGAACAGATGACTCCCGCCAGAATGATTTCGGCACAATTCACGTTTGTATTTCCAAACTATCCGGAATTCTCCAGCGCAACACAGCCTCTGAACTTGTCGTCTTACAACAATGCAATTGCAGAGCAAAGTTTCACGACTCAACCTCGGCGGTAGGATATACTTTCAGCCCGTTAAAATGCCACTGTTGATGATGCCATAAGTTTTGAGCTTGTGGAAATGCTGCCACAGAATTTGCTCCCATTGCAGCCACAACGCGGGGCATCCTGCAGTCTGACAACTTGACACCATGCCACACCGCTCCACTGCAAACATTCAATAACGCAAAATCAGAATGTGGGTTGGCTGACATCTGTCCATGCTTTGCTGTTAGAATCCATGCTGCTGTTGCAAATCAACACGACTTTCGACTGTCCCATATTGACGTTTGATTGGTGTGAGTAGAGGCCATTCCTTCACCGAACATGGGACAGTCAAACTACGGAGATCACTAACTATGGAACTTGGCCTGAAGCAGGTCGCGGAGACTTTCGGAGTCTCCGAGATCAAGATCATCAAATGGATCAACAATGAGAACCTGCCGGCTGATCTGGTCGCCGATCAATACCGGTTTCATCGCGCAGATCTGATCGAGTGGGCCGCGATTCATGGACATCCGTTTTCACCCTCGATTTATGCACAAGGTAACGGCGACTTAACGGCGGCGGGCACTCACCTCACTGAAGCACTCGAAGCGGGAGGCGTCCTGGAAAATGTGGGCGGGAGTGACCTGCGTACCATTCTGGACACCGCGCTCGCAGGATTGCCCCTTCCTCCGACAATGGGACACGATGCGCTGCTTGAGCTGTTCCTCTCTCGTGAAAGCCTCGGAAGTACCGCGCCGGGAGGTGGAATTGCGATTCCGCATCCACGAGAACCAACGTTGCTCGCCGTGCCGGGAGCTGTGATGCGACTCTGTTATCTCAGCAAACCGCTTGACATGGCCGCAGCGGACGGGGTGCCTGTCGATAAACTTTTCCTGATCATTTGTCCGACCGCACATGAGCATCTCCAGTTGCTGGCCCGACTTGGTGCATTGCTTCAGGTAAACGACGTGCGCGAAGCCCTCCGTAACAAATTTACTGGCGATGCCTTGTTCTCTGTTCTGCGGGAGGCTGGCAGAAACTTTCATGAACCTGCAATAGTGACAGGTGAGGCGAGTGTATGATTTCAACAGTATTCGCCCCCCAGACGAATACCTCGGAACGGTTTGACGGAATGGCAGGATGACACAAATTGCTCAACATCTGACAACAACGAATTCGAGTCCGGTTCCACTGACTGACGTGCCAGTCCATTCTTTTGAGATGTTCGCCGATCAACTCTGCGAACAACTCAGGGGCAACAGCAGTGGTCTTTCGGCGCTATTTGGGGTTCCTCGTCCGGACCGCTCGTTGCGACTGTATGCCGTCACAAATCAAGCCAGCACCGCGCGACTGGCAGTCTTTGCGACGAATGTGGGAGATCGATATCCATCTCTCACCGTCAGAATTCCACAGGCTCATTGGTTCGAACGGGAAATCGCTGAACAATGGGGCGTTGTTCCGGAAGGCCATCCGTGGCTCAAGCCGATTCGTTTCCATCGATCTTACAGCGAAGGCCGGGATGCCTGGGGCCGCTCAGCGGATACCGAAATTCTGCCGAGTGTCCAGCCCGCCGGGACCGACTATTTCAAGGTTCGTGGAGACGAAATCCACGAAGTCGCTGTGGGGCCGATCCACGCCGGTGTGATTGAACCGGGGCATTTTCGCTTTCAATGTCATGGTGAAAACGTCTTCTCACTCGGAATCGAACTCGGTTTTCAGCATCGCGGCATTGAACGGAAACTCATTGGCGGTCCGAACAAACGCACGCTGCATTATATGGAAACGCTGTCCGGGGATGCGTCGATCGCGCACAGCGCAGCCTATTGCCAACTGCTCGAAGGACTGACAGGTGTCGAAGCGCCGCTCAGAGCCCAGGCGATTCGGTGTATCGCGATGGAACTGGAGCGCCTGGCCAATCACACCGGTGATCTGGGCGCGCTCGCGCAGGATGTTGGATTTCTGCCTACCGCATCTTTTTGCGGACGCCTCCGAGGCGACTGGCTGAATGCGTCTGCGTTACTTTGCGGCAACCGATTCGGTCGATCGCTGGTGTGTCCCGGCGGAGTGCGGTTTGACATCGACGACGAGATGGCGGCGGACCTGCAAAGCCGCGTGGAAGCAGCCTTTCGTGATCTCACCGGTGCGGCGAACCTTTTGTGGAGTACGCCGACTGTCACAGCCAGGTTTGAAGATTGTGGCACGGTGACACGAAGCATGGCGGACGAAATCGGATTGGTGGGAATGGCAGCTCGCGCCTGCGACATTGATCGCGACGCTCGCCGCGATTTTCCATTTAGCATGTATCGATTCCATCAGATCCCTGTCTCAACGTGGCACACTGGCGACGTCTTCGGACGAGCCTACGTCCGCTGGCTTGAGATCCAAAGATCCGTGCGGTTTATTCAGGATCAACTTCGCGTGCTGCCCAAAACTGCGACACAATGCGAAATCCCGGCTCTGCCGCCGAACTCCCTCATCGTCTCCCTGACGGAAGGATGGCGCGGTGAAATCTGTCATGTGGCAATCACTGACAGTGACGGCCGATTTGCCCACTATAAGGTCGTCGATCCCAGTTTTCACAATTGGATCGGCTTGTCGATGGCGCTGCGGAATCAGGAAATCTCCGACTTCCCGGTGAACAACAAAAGCTTCAATCTGAGTTATTGTGGCCATGACCTGTAATGATGAACA
>Ga0154020_10002117_pt1 | contig 24155 bp, 16 predicted proteins | sample Klosneuvirus_201_FD_109709 | JGI IMG/M metagenome (GOLD analysis project Ga0154020, IMG submission 109709) | Active sludge microbial communities from wastewater, Klosterneuburg, Austria - Klosneuvirus_20160825_MG | ecosystem: Engineered > WWTP > Aerobic digester > Activated sludge | place...
AACGGCACTTACCTTGTGAAAATTAAAAACGGTGACAAAGAAACAACTTCTAAACTGGTGATTAACCGGTAATACAAGCGAATGAAAAAATTCCTGGTTATCCTTTTTGTTTACGCCACTCTAAACGGAGTTTCGCAATCCTGCTGTTCCGGCGGAAGCGGAAGCCCGATTGCAGGCGGTGCCAGTCAGGGTGTTTTACAGGAACGCCAAATGGAGCTATCGTTAAATTACCAATATCTTGGAACTGATCGCTTTAAAGCCGGTGATGTTGATACAGCACGTCTTTTTAATTATTTATATAGCCATTACTTATACGGCAGAGTGGCTTACGGACTGACCAAAAATCTGACCTTATCCATTGAGTCGGGTTATTTTTTAACAAAAACAGAAATTGCACTTCATAAAAAGGATACCTTTTCATCGAAAGGTGTTGGCGACTTAATCATCTTTCCGAGATATAATGTTTATAACCGGAATACAGAATTAACACGCACTGAAATCACTCTCGGACTTGGATATAAAATCCCACTAGGAAAATACAACGATTCGAATGTGGTTTACCAAAATCCGTATACTTTAAAAAAATATTACGCTACCAATCCGCCTACGGTACAACCAACAACCGGCTCTCAAGACTTTATTTTTTACGGATTTGTTTACCGGGGTTGGGTTGAAACAAAATTCAGGGTCTTCGCTAATTTGCTTTATATCAAAAAAGGATGGAATCCATTAGGACAAAAATTTGGTGATTTTGCCTCAGTAGGATTGTTTGCAGGAAAGACTATTTTTAAACGTATAGGAGTAACCCTTCAGGTAAGAGCCGAGTGGATTGACAAAATGAAATATAACCATAATATTGACATGCTGGCATTATACGGAATAGACGTTAACTCAACCGGCAGCAAAAAAATATTTGCCGTTCCACAGTTAAGTTATAGCTATAAAAATTTTACAGTTTACGGCTTAGGAGAAATTCCCATTTATCAGTATGTTAACAGAGTTCAAGCCGTTTCGTATTACAATTTCATCGCCGGGCTAACCTACAGGTTTTACCTCAAAAAAAGTGATGATTCCGGAGAAACCGGCAATTCTACACAGTAAAAAAACCAATTTTTCATCAACATTCTCACGTTAAAAACATTTAACCTCTTATCATAAAGTACTTAAGCCGCTATGTATCTTTATAGGATAATGGCTGCTGAAAGAAAAAATAAATTCAGGGACAACCCTGTTTTTGAAGTGACTTCTAATGAAGAAGAAAATCCGTTTCATGAGATTGAAGAGCCAAAACTTGAGAAAAAAACTTCTGTCAAAAAAAATAAAGTAAAAAAAACTGAAGAGGAAGAAGTTCCTGAAACAGAAAATACAATTAAAGCAAAAAGCAAAAAAACAAAGATTGAAAAGCCAAGCTTTAAAGAACGTTTTCAAAAAGTAATTGATGTTTATCAAAACGAACGTACTCAAAAAATAATTGGATTAAGTCTCATTCTTCTGGGGGCGTATTTCTGTATTGCTTTCATTTCTTATTTTTTCACTTGGGACATTGACCAGGATAAAGTAATGGGGTCTTTATCGGAATTATTCAGCACCGATACCAAAGTTAAAAACTGGCTGGGAAAATTAGGCGCACTGGTATCACATCAATTCATGCACAAATGGTTTGGCGCTTCTTCGTTTATTATTGTTCCGGTACTTGCGTTGTATGGTTTGCAAATGTTGCTGCAAAAATCATTCCTTAAACCACAAGCCTTTAATGCTAAATGGTTGTTTTTAATGGTATGGAGTTCCTTAGTACTTGCTTTTATTTTTCATGATAAGTTATTTTTTCTTGGTGGCGGTTTCGGGTATATTCTTAATCTGGAAATCTCCAACTATGTCGGTAATGCAGGATTATTAGCGCTTCTCGGATTTTCAATGCTGACATTCCTGATACTTAGCATTAATCTTTCCTTCAAACTACCGCAAAAGACTGTTGAAGAAGTGCAGGAAGAAATTGAAAAAGAAAGCGAAATTCAAGAGGAAGTAACAGGCCCAGCTTTTGCAGTCAACGAAACCAAAGAAGAAAAATTATCGGCCGAAGAAGAAGCCGAAATGCTGAACTTCGAGATAAAAAAACCAATTGAAGAAAAAGTTATTGAGCCTATAAAAACCCAGGAGATAATTGCAGAACAAAAACCTGAAGAAGAAATAAAACCGGTTGAATTAAGTACTGAAAACGCTGAAATCATTCAATCCGAAAAAGAAGGTGAGCCCGAATTTGCCATACAAACCGGACCAAAAGAAGATGTTTTAGAGCCTGAAAATAAAGCGGCAAAACTAGTTGAAGAATTTGGCGAGTATGACCCTACGTTGGATTTAGGTAATTATCAATTTCCGCATTATGACTTACTGATTGATCATGGTAACACACATTCAAAAGTAAACCAGGAAGAGTTGGTTGCCAACAAAGACAGAATCATAGCCACACTTAAAAATTATGGCATTGAGATTGATAAAATTATGGCGACAGTTGGTCCAACTGTTACCTTATATGAAATTGTTCCTGCAGCGGGTGTGCGAATATCTAAAATCAAAAACCTGGAAGATGATATTGCTTTAAGTTTAGCTGCTCTTGGTATCCGTATTATTGCACCAATTCCGGGTAAAGGTACCATTGGTATTGAGGTGCCGAACCAAACCCCTGAAATGGTGCCGATGCGGAATATTTTAGCATCAGAGAAATTCAATAATTCAACTTTTGATTTACCAATTGCTCTCGGTAAAACTATCAGTAACGAAATATTTATTGCCGACCTAGCAAAGATGCCGCACTTATTAATGGCAGGTGCAACCGGCCAGGGTAAATCGGTTGGATTAAACGCGGTATTGGTTTCTTTACTTTACAAAAAACACCCGGCGCAAATTAAGTTTGTGTTGGTTGACCCTAAGAAAGTAGAATTAACTTTATTCAATAAAATTGAACGCCATTTCTTAGCTAAATTGCCTAATTCTGAAGACGCGATCATTACCGATAATACCAAAGTAATTCACACGCTGAACTCATTGTGTATTGAAATGGATAACCGTTATGCCTTATTGCAAGACGCACAGGTAAGAAACATCAAGGAATACAATGCCAAGTTCATTCAGCGCAAATTAAATCCAAACGACGGGCATAAATTTTTACCATACATAGTTTTAGTGGTAGATGAATTCGCGGATTTAATTATGACAGCGGGTAAAGAAGTGGAAACACCTATTGCAAGATTAGCACAATTAGCCCGCGCTATTGGTATTCATTTGATCATTGCTACTCAGCGACCGTCTGTAAATATTATTACGGGTACTATTAAAGCTAACTTCCCTGCTCGTATTGCTTTCAGGGTAACCAGTAAAATTGATTCGCGTACTATTTTAGACGCAGGCGGCGCCGAACAATTGATTGGCCGCGGTGATATGTTATTAAGTACCGGAAACGATTTAATACGTATTCAATGTGCATTTGTTGATACCCCTGAGGTAGAAAAAATTTGTGATTTCATTGGCGGACAGCGCGCCTACCCGAGCGCCTTTATGTTACCTGAATATGTAGGAGAAGAAGGCGACGGTGGTAAAGATGATGTTGATTTAAGTGAGCGTGATAAAATGTTTGACGATGCCGCAAAATTAGTCGTACAATTTCAGCAAGGAAGTGCATCATTTTTACAGCGTAAATTAAAATTGGGTTACAACCGCGCAGGCAGAATAGTTGATCAATTAGAGGCAGCAGGTATCATTGGTCAATTTGAAGGCTCTAAAGCGCGCGAAGTGTTGTGTAAAGACATGGCGCAGCTAGAACAGATATTACAGAAGATAAAGGGACAGTAATTATTTTACCGCAGCCCTTTTCAATCTATCATTTATTGCCCTACCCAATCCTTCTTCAGGAAGCAGTTCACATAAAATCACTTCGGCATTACTCTCATCCATTTGACGCAAAGCCATAAATAAGTTAGCAGCTGCCTCTTTCAAATTTTTTGTTGCGGATAGGTTAAATTGATTTTTGGCGTTAATGTTTTTATTTCCAAAAAAAATAACAGCTGCATTTACATACCTCGCCAAATCATTTTCGATATTACCAATCACAACCTTTTTCATTGGGGCATAATGACTTTTTAATTGTCCGGGTGTTGCCGGGTTACTTGATGAATTTATTTTCAATTCCACCTTACCGCAAATTTTCTCTATTTCCTCCAATGCCAATCCGCCCAAGCGGTACACGCAAACTTTCCCCTCCTCCATACCTATAATGGTTGATTCAATTCCAACTTCACAATGCCCGCCATCCAAAATGTAAGACACTTTATCACCTAACTGTTTGTTAACATGCTCTGTGGTAGTTGGGCTCACATAACCAAACGGATTTGCACTAGGCGCTGCCAGTGGGAAATCCAGTAATTTCAATAATTCAAGAGTTAAGGCGTGATTCGGAACCCTTACTGCTACCCTGCTTAATCCGGATGTTACCAAATCAGGTACCTTATCTTGTCTTTCCAATAATAGAGTTAACGGACCAGGCCAAAATGCTTCAGCCAGTTTTTTTAACTCAAAAGGGAATTCCTTAACATATTCCATTGCTTTTTCCGACGAATAAGTATGCAAAATAAGGGGGTCGAACTGAGGTCTGTTTTTTGCCTCAAAAATGGCTGCAACAGCAGTGGTATCAAGGGCATTAGCGGCAAGACCATAGACCGTTTCGGTAGGTATTGCTACTAGTTCACCCTTACTGAGTAAATCTGCTGCTATAGAAGTATTTTTACCAATGGTAGCCATTATACAAAATTAGCAAAAAAGCCTATATTTGTTAGCCCTATGCAAATGGTCACACTAAAAGATAAACAGTTTAAGCCATACATCAGCTCAGATAAAATTGAAGCCGCTGTAAAAAAAGTAGCTGCCCAGATAAACTCAGAACTAAAAAACGAAATGCCTCTGTTTATTGCTGTTTTAAACGGCTCTTTTATGTTTGCTGCTGATTTGATGAAAGAAATAAATTTACCTTGCGAAATTTCGTTTGTAAAATTAGCATCTTATCACGGTACCGAAAGCACAGGAAAAGTAAATGAATTGATTGGTTTAAATCAGGACATTACTGGCAGAACTGTTGTAATAGTTGAAGATATAGTTGATACAGGTAATACAATTTTAAAACTGACTGAAATATTAAAAAGTAAAAATGTAAAGAATTTAAAAATTGCAACTGCGTTTTTTAAACCTTCGATTTACAAAAAAGATATTAAAATTGATTATGTTGGAATGGAAATTCCGAACGATTTCGTAGTTGGGTACGGATTGGATTACGACGGACTTGGACGCAACTTTAAAGATTTATTAGTAATAGCAGAAAAATAATATATTAAACCATAATACCATGTTAAACATTGTTTTATTCGGCCCTCCGGGCGCAGGCAAAGGCACACAATCGCAAAACTTGATCAACAAGTATAACCTTGTTCATTTGTCAACCGGCGATTTATTGCGTAACGAGATCAGCAATTCTACCGAATTAGGATTGAAAGCCAAATCCATAATGGATCGCGGCGAATTAGTTAGCGATGAAATTGTAATTGGTATGATTGAAAACAAAGTAGATGCGAATCCGAATGCCAATGGATTTATTTTTGATGGTTTCCCGCGCACTAAAGCACAAGCTGAAGCTCTGGATGATTTGCTGCAGAAGAAAGGAACTGCCATAAGTGCCATGATTGCTTTAGAAGTGAACGATGAAGAATTAACCAAGCGTTTATTAGAAAGAGGAAAATTATCAGGTCGTGCAGATGACCAGAATGAAATAATTATCAGAAACCGCATTAATGAATACAACAATAAAACTTTACCATTAAAGGAATATTATTCTGAGCAAGGTAAATTCCATTCGATTAATGGTATTGGCAGCATTAACGGTATTTTCGATGACATTGCCGCACGCATCGTTTTCATTGAAGCGGAAATTGAATTAACGCAGCTGGAAAACGATATTGAACATTTAGACTTAACTGTAAATGATTTTGAGGTGGCAACAGAAATTTCTGTAGAACTTGAAAAAGACTTAGAAGAAGTGAGAAAGGCAACTGCAAAATCTCCTGCTGAAGTAAAACCTACAAAACCTGCTGTGAAAATTGCTATTGCTAAAGTTATCAAAACTAAAACAGCTGCACCTAAAAAGGCAAAAACCGCAAAGAAGACAGCAAAGAAGGCAACTAAAAAAGCGGTGAAGAAAAAAGTAGCTCCGAAAAAGAAAATAGCTAAAAAAGTGACTGCCAAAAAGAAAATCAGCAAGCCAGTTAGCAAAAAGAAAACTGTGAGTAAGAAAAAAGCAGCGCCTAAAAAGAAGACTGCATCTAAAAAAGTTGTTAAACGTGCTGCGCCTGTAAGCAAGAAAAAATCAGGTAAAAAGAAATAAATTTTTCTTTAAGAACTACTGTGGATAATAACTTTGTTGATTACGTAAAAATTTGTTGCCGTAGCGGAAAAGGTGGTGCAGGTTCTGTGCATTTGCACCGTGACAGGTTTACTGCTATGGGAGGGCCTGATGGAGGTAATGGCGGCAGAGGTGGCCACGTTATTTTGAGAGGGAATAAACAATTCTGGACGCTAATCCATTTAAAATACAGGAAACACGTTATTGCCGAAGAAGGCGAAAAAGGAGGTTCTGCTAACAGTTCAGGCAAAGAAGGCAAGGATGAAATTTTAGATGTGCCTCTTGGTACCGTCGCGCGCGATGCTGAAACCGGAGAAGTAGTTTGCGAAATCACAGAAGACGGTCAGGAATTTATTATTGTTCCCGGAGGAAGGGGTGGATTAGGCAATGCACACTTTAAAACTTCCACCTTGCAAACGCCTCGATATGCACAACCCGGTGAAGACGGGCGCATGGAATGGAAAATTTTAGAATTAAAAGTGCTTGCTGATGTTGGGTTAGTTGGATTTCCGAATGCTGGAAAATCAACATTGCTTTCAGTAGTATCGGCAGCGAAACCTGAAATCGCCGACTATCCTTTCACGACTATTGTACCGAATTTAGGAATTGTAAAATACCGCGACTACAAAAGTTTTGTAATGGCTGATATTCCGGGGATTATTGAAGGAGCGCACGAAGGAAAAGGATTAGGTTTACGTTTTTTACGCCATATAGAACGCAACTCCATTTTACTATTTCTGGTAAGTTGTCAAAGCCCGAATATTTATGACGAATACAAAGTTCTTTTGAACGAATTAGAAGAATTTAATCCTGAACTGCTTTATAAAAAACGCGTACTAGCCATTTCTAAATGCGACACCATTGACGATGAATTGGAAATGGAATTAGAAAAAGATTTAAAAAAGCGCATGAAAGACAAACACAAAGTTCCATACATTTTCTTTTCGTCGCAAAGCGGAAAAAAACTTCAGGAATTAAAAGATATGCTTTGGCAGAATATTAATTCGTAATTGCCATTATTAGAAATAAAAAAATCCCGCTTTACAGCGGGATTTTTTATAGAGAAAACTTATATATTAGTTAGATGCTTTCACTAATTTTTTACTGAACACTACTTTGTCAGAGCTCAACTTCAGGATATATACCCCGTCAGATAAATCTGCAATGTTAATTGTTCTGATTTCAGTGTTATTATTTACACCATAATACACTTCATGCTTAACAACATTACCTAATGCATCATAAATATTCATTGTAACATCCTGTACGTTTTTTAATTCAAAACTCAAGTTAACAAATGTTGATGCAGGATTAGGATAAACAGAGCTTGAAATAGTTATTTCAGTTGCTTCCTTCACTGAAGTATAAAGATTTTCTGCATCGAATAAAGCAACTCCTTTTCCGGCTGTACCTTCTGAATTCCAAACATGACATGTCTTAACAACCGACGGATTAATATCCACACGAGGCCAAGGATTGATGATGTTTGTTGTTAAGTCGTTATATTGAGTTGTAATTGCACCCCATGTATTTGGAGAAGCCAAATTCATTCCATTCACCTTATAAGGTAACTTATGGTTCGTTGAATCATGATAAACAGCTAAGAAATTATTATTCGCCGGATCATAAGCAATATGAGGTTGATTGTCTTTCTCAGATGTGTTAATAACATCTAAACGATACCACCTGTTTGTATAGTGAGCTGTTTTGTTATACATGCCTAAAATATCATAGTCAGTACCATTACCATTAAAATCTCTTTCAACTAAAACCAGAGCAGTTGTAGCACTACTGTCGTTGTTTATATTATTATGTTGAACTGCGATAACAGGATTACGGCAAAAACCTGCCATTCCTGAAGGAATTGAATCTAAATTTTTTGGTGTGATCCAAGCACCGCCAATAGTTGAAGAAGATCTTGATGTATAAATGTTACCGTTTCTTGCATTGGATGTTGCTAATTGTTCCCAAACACCAAAATACCTTCCATTTGAACCATTCAAACTACGTCCATAAGCTAAATCCACTTTACGGCTATAATAACCTGTTCCTGCAACTCCATATCGATACGTTTGATTGGTTCCACCATTTGCCGAAACAACATATATAATTGAATCTATTGAAGGTGTGTACAATGAATATAAAGCTGCTACACTATAAGGAGTTGCGCCGAAAGCCGGAAACTTATAATCGGATGCAATTGCTATATCATTTACTCTATTTCCTGTTGGATAAGTTTTACTTGATGCCCAGTTTCCTGCGAAGGTACCGGTTGTAGCATTGTATTTATCAAACCACAAAATATGCACATTAGAGGTGGTATTAACATTTACACCTGTAATATACAATACTAAATTATTCGTATCTGTTCCTGCAACAACAATATCAATAACCGGAAATCTTGTATTGGCATATGAGAACGAGGATAACGTACTCCATGTTATTCCACTATTTTTTGATCTCCTTATTGTAATACCGCCATTACCGGTTGAAGTGTTGGATGTAGTAAAAGCACTATACAACCAGCCATTAAAGGCAGCTGAAATTTTAACGTTACGCTGATCTAATGCTGAACTCTCAATAATCACATCATTAAAATACTGTGTTGAGGCACCTTTGTTGTTCTCAGAAAGATTAACGGTTTCGTCTTTTCCTACTTCAACACCACCTTGCATAATTTTTCCTACAGGTGCATTTATTACCCGCGTATCCGATTGCGCTTTTTGTGATGTTGAATTTTGCGAATTAATACTTTCGTCAATTCCGCCTGGTCTTGAATCTTGTGCTTGAGTCGTCATAGTGAAGGCGACTAGCAGGGATAGTAATTGTTTTTTCATGGTTTTTGTTTTATAATTTATACTACAAATCTAAAACCAATCTAAAATCTAAAATATGTTTAGGCTCATGTTTAATAGTTTATTTTGTCAAGACCTTTGCAGATTTTTTTACCACTTAAAACAATTATCGACCTTGATTTTCAGCCTTTTAGAGTACTTAATTTTCCCTGAAAAGCTCCTGTTCATTTTTTTAAATTTCTTTTCCAATTGAAATAATTTATGCCTGGATGAATTCGATTCGGCTCTTAATTTCACGGTTCTTTTATTTACACTCAAATTTATTTTAGGCATATTGATGTTCAGATTTACATTCATCTCCAAACTACCATTTCCTGTTTGAATAGCCGGCATTTCAACAGCTGCTATTTGCTGAATAAAATTAATATCATTCCCCACATTATTATCATTGATATTCATTTGCATTTGTTCCTGCTGCACATCGTCATTCAACACCAAAGGCTGAACTTGCGGATTCATATTCCGGGAAACATTTTGCTGAACAGGAACCCTTCTGCTTACCTGATTATTACGCACTGTTTTCTGCTGATTATTTATGTTTCCTTTGTTAGTTGCTAATACCACAGAATTACTTTGTCTTTGTATATAACTTTGATTACTTAAGCCCACATTAGAAAACACGTTTCCTATTTGTTGTTGTTGTGCAATTCCAGTTAAGGCACATACACAACCCATTATTACCATTATCTTTTTCATCATACTGTAAAGATTTATTTTATAATCCTGATCCTTTGTATTAAGATGTTAATGAAGATTAATTTCCATATGGGATTAACATATATTAGCCACGGATTACACAGATTTTCATAGATTTATTGGTTTTCAATTAGTTATCTACCTCATAATCTGGGTAATCGACTATATCTCTGGCTTAATTTTGTACCTTTATAATCTTGGTAAAAATCGGCAATATCGAATTGGGAGAATTCCCATTACTTCTCGCCCCAATGGAAGACGTGAGCGATCCGCCTTTCCGTTATGTGTGTAAAAAATACGGGGCCGATTTGATGTACACTGAATTCATCAGCAGCGAAGGTTTAATCCGCGACGCCATAAAAAGCAAAAAAAAATTAGACATCTTCGATTATGAACGTCCAATCGGCATTCAAATATTCGGGGGCGATGAAGAAGCCATGGCACTATCAGCAAAAATTGTCGATAGTACAAGTCCTGATTTAGTTGACATTAATTTTGGTTGTCCTGTTAAAAAAGTTGTTTGCAAAGGTGCAGGCGCAGGTGTATTAAAAGATATTGATCTCATGGTACGCCTCACAAAATCTGTTGTTAATTCAACAAAATTACCTGTAACTGTTAAGACCCGCTTAGGATGGGATGAGAGTAAAATAAATATTATGGAAGTTGCTGAGCGTTTGCAGGATGTAGGTGTACAGGCACTAACCATACATGGTCGAACACGCGCGCAAATGTATAAAGGCGAAGCGAATTGGACATACATGGCAGAGGTAAAAAATAATCCGCGTATAAAAATTCCAATTTTCGGTAATGGAGATATAGATAGCCCTGAGAAAGCATTGGAATATAAAAACAAATACGGTATCGACGGGATTATGATAGGCCGTGCAAGTATAGGATATCCTTGGATATTTAATGAGATTAAGCATTTCTTTAAAACAGGCGAGCATTTACCCGCTCCTACCCTTCACAACCGCGTTGAAGTTTGCAAAACCCATTTACTAAAATCGGTTGAATGGAAAGGGGAACGCCAGGGAATATTAGAAATGCGCCCGCATTACACCAACTATTTTAAAGGCATACCACACTTCAAGGAAACGCGGATGAAATTGGTAACAACTGATGCTTTAAATGAAATACTGGATACGCTTGAATCAGTACCTTCCAGGTTTGAATCAGTAACACATTAACAAACTCTGATGAAAAGAATAATAATATTCTTATTAATTATACTTTCTCCGATTTTGCAAGGGCAAAGTTTCGATAAAGCATGGGCAAGTCTGGAAAAAAGAATAAGAGCAGGTGAAGTTTTAAGCGCAAAAGACCAATTAGAATTTTTAGATAAATACAAAAAGGATTTTGAATCTTACCCAATTCAAAAATCCATTTTATATAATGGATTAGGGAATGATGCTTTTGGTAATGAAAACTATAAAGATGCAATTAGTTATTTCAACAATTCAATTGAATTAGCAGAAAAAGCAAAAGACACCGTTTACTTAGCCTTATATAATTATGATTTAGCCACACTTTATAACCATGTTGGATATTACGCGAACGCTGAGCCATTATATTTAAAAGCCTTACCTACTCTTTCAGCTTATTACGGACAAAGCAGCATTGAATACACCATGCGTTTCAAAGTTTTAACTGAAATGTATGTTGAAATGGGCAGGTATAATGAGGCTAAACTTTACAATGACGCTTTGCTTCATTATTTCAAAACTCTGCGCGGCGAACAAGACCGTGAATATCTGATATGCCTGAATAATGACGCCAGAATAAGTCAGGGATATGGCGAATATGATAAAGCCATTGAAATATTTAACAAGCTAATGCATTTACATGGCACTAAAAACCCAATTGATACAGCCGATTATATTACAACCATTAATAATACTGCAGAAGCTTATCGTCAGTTACAAAACTACAAGGAAGCGATAGCTTTATTTGAAAAAGCACTTCAATTGTCATATAGATTTTCGCAAAACGACAATATTTCACTTGCAACCATATACAATAACTATGGCTTGTGTTACAAAGCAACCGGCGATTACCAGAATGCCGAAAAATCATTCGATAACTGTACGGCCATTTATAAAAAACTAAAGCTTGATTTTATTCCTGATTACACTAACTCATTAAGCAATAAAGCCGATATGTACCGCTTGCTTGGAAGGAATAAACAAGCCTATGACCTATTACTGGAAGTGAAAGATATCCGCGAAAAATCCTTAGGAACAAAACACATCAATTACGCCAATACAATTACAAATATGGCGCTGGTGAGAATTTCAGATTATTCCGCTTCGGGAATGAAAGAACATTTGACCGAAGCCGAATCACTATTGCTGCAAGCTAAAGAAATCTATGCAGAATCTCTCGGCGAATATCACCCATTTTACGCCAACTGCATTAACAATATTTCAATGCTTTATCTTCATTTAAAACGCTATCAAGAAGCGGAAGTTTTCAAGTTAAGGGCACTTGATATAGTAAAGAAAATGTACGGCGACACCAACGTACGCTATGCCAATTTTCTTGGAGGTACTATTAGTTTGTATGAAGCTAATGGCAATTATAAAAAAGCCATTGAAAATGTAGAAAAAGCCAATACCATAATTAAAAAAGAACTTGGCGAAAAACACATTGATTACATTGATGGTAATTTTAACTTAGCTTACCTTAAATGGAAAACCAAAGATTACAAGGGTGCAGAAAAACTATTTATTGCAACTCTCCCTCTCTATCAGTTTCAATTCAACAGTTTTTTTGAAAGCATGAGTGAAAATGAACAAATCTCATTTTACTTCACTGTAAGCGAAAAATTTGAAAGGCTGAATAAATTCATGATAGAATATACGAAATTATTCCCAAAAGAAAACCACAATGAATTAATTGCCACTTGTTTCAACAACCAGTTATTTCTTAAGTCGATACTCCTTAATCAAAGTATTTCAACGCGCAGACAAATATTAAATAGTAATGATACAGCATTAATTAACACTTATGAAAAATGGTTAAACACCAAGCAAGTATTGGCCGGAATTTTCAGAGACAGCGACTATGAAAAAAATTACTGGAATGAGGCGGAATTACAACTAGAATGCGATAAACTCGAACAAAAAATAAAATCACTCACCAATTCTTTCAGAAAAACTAACACAATCAACTACAAACAAATTTCCGATAGACTCAATGTTAATGAAGCAGCAATAACTATCTTAAGAGAAGAACTGACAATTAATGACTCTACTGCTTCAACAGAATATATTGCATTGCTGGTTAAAAAATCTTCCTTATACCCTCAGTTAATCAGATTTAAATCTTCCGAATTATTTGAAAATTCATTTTTAGATCATTACCAGGATAATATTGAGAATAAAAAAGAAGATAAACTTTCATATGACAGATTCTGGAAACAGATTGCAGAACAACTAAACGGTATTTCAAAAGTTTACCTCACTGCCGACGGGGTTTTTAATAAAGTTAATTTATATACACTGCAAAATCCTGTAACAGGCAAATACATAATTGATGAATTTGAAATTTCAATTTTACCAAATTTAACTTACCTCAATGACACTTATCAATCAAACAATAATAACACCGCACAACTATTCGGTAACCCTGATTATGAATATGACTTTAGCAAGAAAACTAGCAGTCACGTATTAAATAATGCTATAGCTAAAAACCGTTTTGGTTTTTCTGAATTACCTCCTCTTCCGGGTACACAAACCGAGGTTGATAATATTACCCAATCATTAAAATCAAACAAGTGGAATATTAATACATACACAAAAACTGAAGCTACTGAAGCGAAATTAAAAACGGTTAAATCGCCAAAGGTTTTACACATAGCTACACATGGATTTTTTCTGAAAGATATTGATGAGTTAACCGACAAAACCATTTTAGGATTCGAATCCAATAATTTAAAATCGAACCCGCTATTACGTTCAGGAATTATGATGGCAGGTGCATCCGTTGTTGCCAGGGATACCGCAAATATTTATAAAGAACAAGATGGGATATTTACCGCCTACGAAGCTTCGTTACTGAATTTAACCAATACAGATTTAGTGGTTTTGTCAGCTTGCGAAACCGGATTAGGTGTTGAATTAAATAATCAGGGAGTATTTGGTTTGCAAAGGGCCTTCTATATTGCAGGTGCAAAAAATCTGATTATGAGTTTATGGATAGTTGATGATCATGCCACGCAATTGCTGATGAGTGAATTTTACAAATTGTGGTCAGTTAATCCAACTCAAAAAAACATTTCGACCGCATTTAAAAAGGCACAAACTTCTGTAAGGAATCAATACCCTCATCCATATTATTGGGGCGCATTTGTTTTATTAGGAAAATAAAAAGCTTAGAATTCAATATCAAGACCAATCAGGAATCCTTGAGTGAATTTGCCGTACGGCCCATATCCTACAGCATAATCAAATCTGATTAACTGAAGTATTTTCTCAACCCCAAAATTAATTTCATAATATTGATCCATTTTATCATTAAATAACACATGTCCGCCAATTACTTCCTGAATTCTTGACTTTTTCAATAATGGAATTTTATTAAATATAAATCCATTGAAATGATGTTCCGCATGCGCTTCTGCGTACCAATTCTTTGTGCTGTATGTATAAAACGGAAGTAACTTAAACGAACTGAGATAATTCCTATTAGCGAGTACGGTTTGATTACCGTTGAAATGTTTATAATCCATAAAGTACATGTTTTTATTGTTCAGGAAATAACCCGCCATAGCCCTGTACGAAAATGTTCCTGCTAAGCCTAACCGTATATTATCATCCAGTTGTATAGTTGCCAAATCATAATCTGCTTTCGTATTTAATCCTGCAATTGCTTTTTTATATCCAATATTCAAGCGCGGATATTTAGATCCTGAAATAACTTTTCTGTTTGGTACTGTGTAATATTTTTGTTTGAATCTGATGCGGAATAAAACTTCTACTACTAAAGCATTATTTGTTGCGAAAGAGGAATCATCTCTGGTGATGTTCAAAGGATCATTACTTGTAAATAGTTTGTTAGGATCATCCTTTATTAATAAATCTGTAGTGTTTCTCAGAGGAGACCGTTCCGCATATTCAACAGAGCCATAAAAATAAACTCCGTTTACTAATTCACGCCTATAATACATTTGCAGGGCTGTTTTTTTATAGAGTTTCATAAAATTATCATTCATGTACAAACTATAAATACTGTTCATCGATTCGGAAATAGGGTTGCTATTATTAAACTGATTTACGATCGACTGCGCATACACAGCAAACTGCTGGAATTTTTTAGGGTTCTGCAAATAGGCCCATCCCAGTTTAGCTCCCCACAAGTAATTAGAAAAACCATAACGTATACTAGCCGAAATATTATGATTACGGAAATTTTCATACTCTTTAGTGAAATTGAAATTCATACTGGCGTTGGCCCCTTCAACAGTATTATATTGCACGCCGCTTGTAAGGAGGCCGGTTGTACTGAAATTTATTTTGCTAAAGGTGTTCTTGTAATTATATCCCAGTATAAGAGATTGCACCCTGAACTTATTAGAAATTTTGTCGACCGAATCTTTGTACTGTTTTGTTCCTGTTCTTGCCGAAATACTATCTTTTTTTTGATAGTCTACTACCTCTTCTTTCGTTAATGGAATTGGTCGGTTTTGTTTCCAATATGCAGTATCTTTTTTATTAGCACCATCTTCTACAACAAGTATTTCATTACCAAAAAATTTCTTCGGAAATACAGGATTTAAATCATAATCTGAAACAACAGCATTATAATAACCATTTCCTTTAAAACCTATGAACTTAAATTTGAAGCCAAAATTATATGCTACAGGCATCCAAACGGTATCACCTTTAACAGGCGCATGCAATTGTTTAATATCAAGCGTATCAACAAATTTTATTTTTGCATCCTTGGTTAAGTACATATCTAAACTATGGATCCGCCAGGAGTTTTCAATAATATAAATGATTCCGTGAAAGCATGGGTCGGTGATCCGCTTCGGTGTAACCTGAATCTTATTTATCATTTTACCATCTTCGAAAGTGGTGCCTAATAATTTATACCTGTAAGAAAATAAAGCGTTTTCGTTGATTGGTGAAATAAATGGCCTGTCTGCCAAACCATCAATAGTTACCAGGTTTTCATAAAAATTAAACTTCATGTCGGTAAGCTGGTTAAAGCTGAAGGCTTTATTATCGCCACTAACTTTACTAGAAAACATCACCTCTTTTTCTTCATTCGGCTTTCTGTAATAATACTTGCTTTCGCTTTCCGACAAATAAATTACACCGAGCATTGTGGAATCAATTGGATTTTCACCGGTAGTAATTTTTAATAGCTTGCCAAGATTTTTCGGTATCTCATTTAAACGCTGTAAACCTTTAATATAAGCACGGCAATTGTAAGCCTCTACCTGATTCAAATAAAATTTCCGCTTTTTGATGGCTTGCCGTATAACTGCATAAGCAGGGTCTTCGCCTACGGTTATCTTTACCTCGTTAAGCTGATAGTTGTCTGAGGCTAAACTAACATCCAATTTTAAATCAGCATTAAGATCAATACTCCTTTGCTCTTTCTTATAACCAACATATTGAAAAAGCATTTCGTAATGCCCCGGTTTTAAGCGTAAGGTATACAAACCATCGGCATTACTATTTGTGCCAATTGTTGTTCCTTTAACAATAACTGTAGCGAAAGGTAATGGGTTGCCTTTGGAATCTGTTATTTTACCCGATACAAGAAAAGTTTGCGCGGGCAATATTATTGCGATAACAAAAAAAAGAGATAATAACAGATGCCGCATAATATTATTGGACGGTTAACCCACTCGTAAAGTTACAGTAATTCATGTTTTTATTAAGGATGGCCTTAAAAGAAATTTTTAATAGGCATTAATTTTTCAGCATAAAAACATACGACAAAATATTGGCGCCCATTTTCAATGCTTTTTGCCTCGCTTCTTCGCTATCCTTATGCACTTCATAACTTTCCCACCCATCTCCCAAATCGCACTCTGAGTCGTAATAACAAATTAGTCGGCCATTAAAAATCAAACCAAATCCTTGAGGCGCTTTACTGTCATGTTCATGAATTTTAGGTAATCCTTTTTCGAAATTATATTTCTGATGATAAATAAGGTGATCGAATGGCAACTCTATAAAATCCAATTCAGGAAAAACTTTCTTCATTTGTGTACGGATGAATTTATCCATGCCATAGTTATCACTAATATGAAGAAATCCTCCGCCCAATAAATAATTTCTGAGATTATCTGCTTCATGTACTGAAAAAACCACATTACCATGACCCGTCATGTGTATAAAAGGATAATTAAAAATTTCAGGGCTCCCTACCTCAACAATGGCTTGCTCCGGATTAATATTTGTTTTTAAATTATCATTGCAGAACTTTATTAGATTTGGTAAAGATGTTTCCAGATTAGCATACCAATCGCCACCACCACTATACTTAAGCAAAGCTATCTGATAAGAATACGCAGGTGGAATTGTTTTTGAAAAAACAGGCAATGAAAGAATTAATAACAGAACTATTTTAAAATATCTGTTCAAGCTACTTTTTAGATTTTCGTGTCAGCACGTAATTCTTATCTTCTTTTTGAATATCAATTTTTCCGATATCAGAAATTACCATTTCTTCGGTTACAACCTCGTAACCGATAGCATGAATAGAAACCTTATAAGTTCCTGCTCCTAGTGCTACAACATATTTTCCGGTTTTAGAATTTGGGACGAAAGTAAATTCTTCGTTGTTCGCAGTATTTTTTGCAATGATGGTCACAATTGTAGAAGCACGCTTATAAATTGTATCACTTAATAAAACCTTGCCTGTAAAGATTCTCACGATTTGCTGGTTATCATTAAAACGTATGCGGTAGATATCCAGGTCGCCAAAACTTCCGGGACGGAAAGTGCTGATATAACCTGCACGGTTGTCGGATGTAATACTTATACTGCGATCGTCGGTAGTAGAGTTGATAGGAAAGCCTAAATTAACAGCTTTACTCCAGGTATTGTTATCAGGATTGTAAACTGATTTAAATAAATCATAACCACCCATGCTATTATGCCCTTCAGATGCAAAAAACAGTGTTAACCCATCACTGGAAATTTGAGGGAAGTCTTCATTATAATCTGTATTAACTTCTTCAGGTAATTTATATGGCATACCCCATTTTCCGGTAGGTAATTTACGGCATGAGTAAATATCGTTTTTACCTTCCACCTTATCACGGCGGGCAAAGAAAATCACATTACCATCAGCATCTAAACAACCTGAAGTTTCAATTTTACCATTTACCATTTCCGGTAAGGCTTTCACTTTTGTGAAGTCACCTCCGGCATTTTTTTTCGAGCTGTAGAGATCACCAAATTTTTCAATATGATCTAGGTAAACTAACATCTCAGAACCATCAGGTCGCATCCAAACCGCCTGTTCGTCAAGAGCGCCATTAATAACATTACCAGGATTAACCGCTTTAACCCATTTTCCATTTTCAACTTTACTGTACCAAATATCGCTAGGGTGATAGCCATCCACTTCAATTTTTTTTCCGCCAATATTTTCTTTTCTACGGGAAGTAAACACCATAAATGTTTCATCAGAACTTACGAATGGATAATAATCCGGGTCCTCTGAATTTATTTCCTTACCAAGATTAGTGAATGCCACATTAACAGGGTTTTCCATGAAAATATTGGCATTGTTACACATTTCAATATTACGATTCACCTCCTCAACATTTTTCTTTGGGACAAGTGCTTTATATTTATTGAATGCACCAATCGCATCATCAATCTTACCGGCCTGATGATATGCACGGCCTAGTTGAAACCATGCTTCCTCGTCACATTTAGGCTCTTCCGTAATTTCTTCAAGATGCTTTATTGCCTCTGTTCTGTTATAGTTTGTGTTTAAGTAACACATCGCTAATTTGAACTGAAGCTTTCTGTTGGTTTTTTCTTTCTTAAAAATGTCGCGGTAAATTGGCAATGCCATAATGTAATTACCATGTTTGTAATGTTCATCACCATCTTCAATATCTGCCTTACCTTTTTGCTGGCTAAACATAGATAATGTAAAAGCAAAAAGAAGAATAAAAATATGTAAAGCTCTTTTCTTCATAAAAACGAGGGATTAAATTAGATAAAAACTTTCAATAACAAAAGTTATTTTTTCTGTGAAAGTTTAAATAATTCTTCTTTTTCCTTCTTTGTTAAACTATCATATCCACTTTTTGATATCTTTTCTAACAACATATTTAGTTGATTGTCTTCGGATTGCATTGATTTAGTGGGAGTTTCGTGGCTACGGTGTACGATTTTTAGTTTCTTTTTAGATTTATTTAAAAAATCTATATTCAAGAAATCCCGTCCGCTTTTTAGGTTATACGCATAGATCAACCCAAAAACCGCCCCTCCTATGTGAGAAATTTTACCCCCCGTGTTTACCGCAAAATCAATCACAGTACTTAAAAGGAAAACGATTAAAGCAAAATACTTGAAAGATATTTCGAGAACAAAGAACAAATTAACCTTAAGGTCCGGCGCATAAACAGCCACCACCATTAATATACCAAGAACGGAAGCAGAAGCGCCAATGAGGTAATGACCGGAGAATGTTTCGGGCATAATCAATCCAAGCAGAAGAAATAAAACTCCGCCGAAAATACCGCTCATTACATAAACGTAAATAAGCCGCTTTTCACCTAAAATTGAATAAAATATTTGCCCTGAAAAAAACAATAAAATCAAATTATACAAAACATGCATAAGGTTTTCGTGTGTGAACATATAAGAAAATATGGTCCAGAATTTGAAAATAAATTCATGAGCCGATATTGGTAAACCCAGGTAAGGGGTTAATGCTACATGTGCCAGATTAATTCCTAAGTTAACGGTAAGGAAAACCGCGATATTAATGATAATTAATATTGTTAATTTACTTTGTTGCTGTAAAGTGTGCTTTATATTATCTACAAAACCCATTAATAAAAATTATTTCTTTGCTTTCGCCAAATCATTATCATAAAAAAGCCAAAGAGCATACCGCCTAAATGAGCGAAGTGTGCCACGTTGTCTTCGGGATTTGATTGGATTCCAGAAATTAATTCAATTGCTCCGTAAATAATCACAAACCACTTGGCTTTTAACGGAATTAAGAAATAAATATAAAGCAAGGTATTAGGAAACATCATACCGAATGCTAATAGCAATCCAAATAGCGAACCTGAGGCACCAATAACAATGTGCGAGTTTAAATATTGATGCTTGAAATCGATTAAGAATTGTGAAGCGAGGCTCAACGCTTTTTCCGGTGATTCATGTAAAGCAGAATTATAATCGCCTACAAAACTATCATACTGAAAAATAAAATCCCTTGAAAATTTAGCTTGGAAGCTACCTGTATTAACTAACTCTTCAAACGTTTCCACTGTAAGATTGTTCTGAACCAAATTAACTGATTCTATAACCGGACCAATTTGCAAGTAAAACACTAAATACTGTATTAATGCCGCGCCAAATCCTGTTACCAAATAATAAATCAAAAATCTTTTTTGCCCCCAAACATTTTCTAAAACTGAACCAAACATCCAAACAGCGAACATATTAAAAAACAAATGCGATAAATCGCCATGCATGAATAAATAGGTTACAAATTGATATGGTTTAAAATCAGGTGCAGTAATAAAATGCAATCCCAGCAACTTATCCAGATCAATTCCCATTGCTTGCATAAAGACATGCTTGGCAATAAACATCAAAATATTAATGATAAGTAAATTCTTTATTACAGGTGGAAGTGTATTAAAACTACGGGGCCTGAATTCCTGATAATAACTCATAATTATCTCTTAAAAAAGTTTTCAATTTCACTCTTCTCAATTTCCATCATTACAGGTTTACCGTTAGGACTATATAATGGATCAGTACAATTAACAAGGTGGGAAATTATAGTTTGCATTTCAGAATCATCGAGCACTTTACCGTATTTTATACAAGTATTCTTTGCAAGAGAACGGCATAGATTATCATGCATATCCAGTTTCTTGTCTAATAGATTAAGTTTGAAACTCTCCAGAATTCCTTCAATCATTTGTTGCGCGTCAAACTCACCTAATTCCGCCGGTGTCCCGTTTATTACAATATTGTTCTTCCCAAAAGGTTCAATATCAAATCCAATTAAAGAAAATTCTTTTGATAGATTTTGCATTAGAACAAAATCATTTGTACTTAATTCCATATGAACAGGAAATAAAACCTGCTGGGTCGCAATCGGGCTTTGATCTTTTGTTTTAAGAAAATGTTCGTATAAAATTCTTTCGTGTGCTCTCTGCTGATCTACTAAAATTACATTATTATTAAATGAAGTAACTATATATTTTCCTGAAACCTGAAATACTTTATAGCTGATGGACTCTTCCTGAATCTGATTTGGATTTTCATCCAAATGACTCAATGGTTTATCCACTAATTCCTCAGGGTTATTCTTAAACCCTTCGTATAGCGTTTCCCAATTCTTTTTATTGTTCGAATGATTAGTAGGTTCTGTATGACTTGAAAAAGTTTTAGTTTTAAAAGGATTGTAATCGGGATTATAATTTATAACTGGGGCTGTAATGTTTTTTGTAGAAGAAACAGAAGATGGATTGAAACTCATTTCTGAATCAAAATCTAAACTTGGCCCTACATTAGCTTTACCAAGGGCACGTTTGATTGTACTGTGCAATAAAGCATATATTGTTTTTTCATCAATAAATTTTATTTCAGTTTTTGTAGGATGAATATTGATATCGATGTTCTTCGGATCCACTTCAAGAAATAAATAATATGCCGGATGCGAATCATGAGGCATCAATTCACGATAAGCTTCGTATACTGCGTGATTTAAATATGGGCTTTTAATGAATCGGTTATTGACAAAAAAATACTGATTCCCCCGTTTTTTCTTGGCGTTTTCAGGCTTACCAACATAACCCGTGATTTTCACTACATCCGTAAATTGCTCAACAGGCACAAGTTTTTGGTTAAGGGAGTTGCTGAATAATCCCATCACCCTTTGAATTAATCCGGTTGGCGGCAGATTAAAAATCTCATTGTTATTGCTATACATTATAAAATGAATATTATAATGAGGTAATGCAACTCTTTCGAACTCGTCAATCATATGCCTGAGTTCGGTTGAATCTTCTTTTAAAAAATTTCTGCGGGCCGGTATATTATAAAATAAATTTTTGACACTGAAACTTGTTCCAACAGGGCTCTGACACTCGCTTTGCTGAACGAATTTACCACCCTCAATTTCAATCCATTGTGCAACAATATCGTCTTTTTGTCTGGTTTTTAATTCAACTTGCGCAACAGAAGCAATACTTGCTAAAGCCTCTCCACGAAAGCCTTTGGTGGATATGTTAAATAAATCGTCAGAACTCTTGATTTTTGAAGTGGCATGTCGTTCAAAGCATAAACGCGCATCAAAAGGATTCATCCCGTTGCCATTATCAATCACCTGAATAAGTGTTTTACCGGCATCTTTTACAATTAATTTTATTTGAGTAGCTCCGGCATCAATGGCGTTTTCGAGCAATTCCTTAACAACAGATGAAGGCCTTTGAACGACTTCCCCGGCTGCAATTTGATTTGCTACATGATCGGGTAAAAGAGAAATTATGTTACTCATTGAATTACAAATGTAAAAATAAAAAGACGGGATTATCCTTTAGTTAATAATTGAACCTGTGGTTTTTGGGAAAGTTTAACCACTAAAAATTATGGCTCCAGTTTATTAGAGAGCATTCCGTTTTTTGCCAGGATTAATAGGGCGACTAATATCTCCTAGTCTTGTAAAAAACTATAAATCAACCTTTTAATATCTTAATACTTTGTTTTTAATGTGCAGAACCTGTTAATTATTTTTTTATTAACAAAATAATGTTAATTTTTGCAGGATTATTTAAAGAAATATGAAAAGATTGAAGAAAGGCCTATTTGTTATTGGAGCTGCATTATCGTTATTTTCAAGTAACGCTCAAATTGGAAGCAGATCTCTGAATGATTATGTTTTTAGTACCGATTCAATTCGTGGATTCAACGAAGAAAAGGCGTGGCAAAACGCTAAATCTTTTGTCGCTGATGCTGCCGATTATAAAGGTTATGTGTATAATGCTAAAAGACAATACGTTAACGATAAATACAATTTACTTCAACCAGATAATTCAGCTGCGAAATTCACGCCTCCAAATAGTCCAATGGCAGCACCTTGTGTTAACGAAGGTTTTGAATTGGGCACAATTGGTGGTTGGTCTGCGTCGCGCGGAAATAATTTTAACAGCTGTAACTATGGTACAACACCTACAAGCATCGGTTTAGCTGCTCCTTATCTATCAATGCAAACAACACCTTTCGTAGATGCGATCGTTGGAGTTATTCCCAATTCACCATTTCCTGGTACACGCGTTCTAAAAATGAATGATCAGTTTGCGAGTGGAAACCGAGATGTGGTTCGTATATCACAAACTTTCCCTGTATCATCAACCAACTTCTTATATGAATTTGCTTACATCATGGTGAGTAATAGTATCCATACTTGTTGCGATCAGCCTTTTATGTATGTTAGGTTGCGTGATTGTATTGGTAATTTATTAGGTTGCCCAGTATTCTCAATTACACCTCCTAGTACAGGTTGTACTGGAACAGGTGCTAGTGCTACATGGTCAGCCACACCTTCTAATACCTTTAACCCAACCTGGCAAAAGTATTCTGTAGACCTTACATCTTATATCGGTTCTTGTGTGAGTATTGAAGTATCAGTAGGTGACTGTTCATTGGGAGGTCACTTTGGTTATTCATATTTCGATTCTAATTGTAATACTTTCGGCGTAACATTAAATGGCTCTACATTTATTCCTGCTCCAACCCAAACCATAACTGTACAAGCACCTTGTGCTACAACAGCAACCTTAACAGCTCCTGGTGGATTAAGTCCTTATTTATGGAATGGTCCTGCAGGAAGTGGAGTTACTTCAAATACCAATCAAACAATTTCATCAGCTGTGCCAGGTAATTATACTTTAACAATGAATCCTTTTGGTGTTTGTACGCCAATTTTCAGGA
>Ga0154020_10002118_pt1 | contig 24154 bp, 17 predicted proteins | sample Klosneuvirus_201_FD_109709 | JGI IMG/M metagenome (GOLD analysis project Ga0154020, IMG submission 109709) | Active sludge microbial communities from wastewater, Klosterneuburg, Austria - Klosneuvirus_20160825_MG | ecosystem: Engineered > WWTP > Aerobic digester > Activated sludge | place...
GGCTCGGGCGCCGCGGCGTTCGACGGCGTCAATTCCGGCTCGAGCTGGGGCGGCCTGAGCTCCAACGGGGCATTGCGCTTCGGATTGGTAGGCGCCGATCTGCTCGATGGTGGCAGCGGGGTCGACGTTATGGAGGGTGGTATCGGCAACGACCTGTACCTGGTCGAAAACCTGCGCGATCAGGTGATCGAGCGCGCCGACGGCGGGCACGACATCGTGCGCGCCAGCGTCACGCATGTGTTGTCCGCGCATGTCGAGGATCTGGAGCTCGCCGGTGCCGGAGCGATCGACGGCGGCGGCAATGCCATGCAGAACACCTTGCGCGGCAATGCTGCGGCCAATCGGCTCGATGGCGGCGCGGGCTCGGACCTGTTGGTGGGCGGCGCTGGCGGCGACACCTATGTGCTGGGGCGCGGCTACGGCAGCGACAGTGTCTACGAATACGATTGGACGCCCGGCGTCGTCGACGTGGCCTTGTTCGATGGCGATATCAGCGCCGAGCAGTTGTGGTTCCGCAGACTTGGCAGCAGCCTGGAGGTCAGCGTCATCGGCAGCGCCGATCGGCTGAGCATCAGCGGCTGGTACAGCGGCAGCCAGTACCGCATCGAGCAGTTCAGGACGGCTGGCGGGCAGACGCTGCTCGAGAGCCAGGTGCAGAACCTGGTAGATGCCATGGCAGGTTTTGCGCCGCCGGCGATGGCGCAGACGCATCTGCCTGCGGCATATGCAGATGCGCTGAACCCGACCATCGCCGCCAACTGGCATTGATGGTTGTTTGTGCCACGGGCGCTCAGTCGCCTGCGCGCGCAGCGTCGGGCCGGCTTTGCAACTGGCGCATCATGGAATAGGCAACGGCGCCCAGCACCAGTACGCCGCCAGCGAGTACCAGCCACAGGATCAGCTTGCGCTGGTCGCCGCTGCCCGGCATGAATTGCATCAGGCCTTGGTTCTGGCGTGCAATATCCTGAACCCGTGCCGGCTCCAGTGTGGCTGCTGGCAATGCGTCCAACGGGCCGGGAACGACTGCGCGCAACATCGACGCGTCCACCATGCCTGCCGCGGTGTCCGGGCGGCCCACGGCCAGTTCGAACGGAGCCGGACCGGAGGCAAGAAACACCAGTTGAACCGGTCGGAACTCGGCACTTGCCGCCAGATCCGTACCCGGCAAGTTCATGCCGTGCGTGGCCTCCACGCGCAACCATCGTGCAGTGGTGCCGTTCATCGGTATCGCGCCATTGGTTTTTTCCTGACCGGCTGGGCCGATGCGGTAGACCACGCCTTGTGCCATCGGACGCCAGGCCTGGGACGTGTCGTTGCGTCCGAGGATACGCACCGGTACCAGCGTGTTGGCCCGCGTGGTCTGCAAATGCAATGCCGCCAGCGGCATCGCAAAATCGATCGGCCAGATCAGGCTGTGCTTGCCTTCGGCCACCATGCCCGACAGGGGCGCGCTGACTGGAGGCGCCGCCTGATGCGCCTGGGCAACCCGGCCGATGGCCGATGCAACATTTACCCCGGCCGTGTCTTCCCACTCCAGCCGCAGATACTGGTTCTCCAACTGCAAGGGCTGCTGCAATTGCAGCGTCTTGTTGCCGGGCGCATCCGTGCCCTCGAAGCGAAACAGCGGGCCCTTGACCGCAACGGCGCTCCAGTGAACCAGGTCGGAACTGCGCGCCAGGGCCATGTTGACCAGCATGTTGGCCGGCAATGCGGCTTCGATCTGCAAGGCCGTCACGCTGCGTTTCTCGTTGCGGGTGTCGAACAACACGGCGGGCAGTGCGCGGGTGCCGTCAGCTGGTTTGCGCGCGGCATCGGCCGGCGCAGTGTTTGTTGTCATTTGCACCCATACCGAGCCCTGGCTTGCCGCCGCGTCCATTTGCACCCGCACCGAGGTCTTGTCGGGCTGTTGCGAGCCGGTCGACGCGAACAGCGGTAGTGCCGCAAATGCGGCCGTGTGCCGCGCCTCGGCGACGCTGGCTGGCGGCGCAACGAGGGTCGTCGCTACCGCCTCGCCGTTGGCATTGAAGACGCGGATATCCTGCGCCGTGGCGCTGCGCAGCTGCAGCATGGCTTGGGCTGGCAGCAGGATCCGGGCAGCCGACACGCCGGCCGGTGTGCCCAGGGTGGCGCGCCAGGCAAATTCGCTGGGTTGCGGCGCGGCCGGATCCTTCGCCGGCGCCAGGTCAGCACCCATCAGCATGGCAGCGACTGCCAGCACATGGAGGAGTTTCATGCATGCCCTTCCAGTGGTTCGGCATCCACAGACGTGGGACGCGGGGGAAGTGGTGCGAAATAACCGACCACCAGCATCAGTGCACCGACGGCGATGAACACGATGATGCGTTCGGAGCCGCCGCGGTTCGACAGGTCGATCAGCAACAGCTTGAGCACGGTTGCGCCCAGCAGCACCGCGCCGCCCATCCACATCGCACGCATCTGGCGCCGGTGCGCGGCCACCATCAGCGCGAGCGCCAGCGAGGTCCACAGAATGGAGTAGCCGGCCTGCACCAGGAAGGAGTCGAACAAGGCCTCGGCGTCCCAGCGCACATCGAAGTACTGGTGGGCCACCCGCAACCAGACGGTGTTGATGGCCACGAACGCAAGGCCGGTCAGCACCACCGGCACATGCGGCTTGTCGGCCAGCCGGGATGGCACAAATTCTGCTGCGCGCACACGCATCCACCAGATGGCGCAACTGGCCAGGCCCAGTGCCACCGCCAGGTCGGTGGGGTTGAGCAAGGGTACATAGGGCAGTGGCTGGGCATTGCCATTGGAGTGCCATGCCACCACCAGCGAGCCCAGCGCCACCAGCACGGCCAATGGTGCGGCGGCCCGCCACAGGTAGGCATCTGCGAACCGGTCCAGCGGCCAGCGCTGGCGCAGCCGGCTTTGCGGATCAAAGCCGTTGCGGCGCGCCAGCAGCAGCAATACGCCGGTGCCCGAGACCAGCAGGATGACCGATGCCCACGAGGTACGGAACAACTCGCCGCGTTGCACCGCCCACAGCAGCGCATTGCCAGCCAGCAGCACCAGCAGCCAGACGCCGCCGCTGTGGATCCACGACCACAGCCGCTGCGGCGCCGTGGCGTCGAGTTGCTGCAATACCCGCAGATGCAGAAGCAGTGCCAGCGGCCATATCCACCACCCACCCTGGCCGAAACCGTGTCGGTCCAGCGCGAAGCTGCCGATGGCCGTGACCAGCATGATCGGTAGGCTGAACCATGCCGGTGTCGCGGCGATGGGCCAGGGCCGGTCTCGCGATTGCAGTGCGAGTCGATGGGCCAGGAATGCGCCCAGCAGCCACGCCAGCATCTGCAGCTTGCCATGCATTCCAGGCTCCAGCACCGGCTCCAGCGCCCCTGGCAGGTTCAGCCGATAGCGACCAATCTCCTGGCCCAGCGCGAACTGGGCCCACAGGAAACCGACCCAGAACAGCGTCGGCGACAAGGCCGCCTCGATGCTGGCAAACCACTGCGCCAGTCTGGACTTGCCGCCTCGCTCGACCTCGCGTGTCCAGTGCGCCAGCGCCAGCGCTGATGCGGACAGCAGCGCAGCACCCACAAAAGCCGGGTGGACCAATGGCCAGTTGGCGGGTTTCACCTGGTCGAGCGTGCTCAGATACGACAAGCCGGCCAGCGCCTGCAGCGCCAGTCCGATGGCCCGGGCCAGCCAGCGCTCCTGTCGACGGCCGATCCAGTAGACCGCTGCGCCTTCGGCCGCCCAGACCGCCGAAGTCCAGCGCGGGTCCAGCGCCAGCGGCACGGCCAGCGTCGCAAAACCCAGGCCCAGCGCCACGAAACATTCGGCCATCCATCGGCCGACGCCGTTATCGCTGCGTGCACGCCGCAGCGCCCAGTAACCCAGCGCCAGGTAGAACGCGCCCATCAGCAGCGACGAGAAACCGGTCGCATATTCGATGTCGCGCACCAGGCCGGCCTGCAGACCGAACGCCACCAGCGGCACGCCGAATATCAGCGTCGCATCCACCGCCTGCTTGGGTGCCAGCGAATGGCGCGTGGCGTATAGAAGGCCGGCCACCAGGTAAACCAGGAAAAACGCGATCAGGAACGGCTCGGTACTGGCATATTGCTCTGGCCGGTACTGCAGCACGCCCCAGAAAGTGGCGACGCCGAAGGTCGCGAAGAAGCCGAGCAGGTTCAGCGCACGCCAGGCACGCAACCAGGCGATCGCCGCGATGGCGACACCCAGCAGCAGGTAATAGGAGAACAGACCGACGTGGTTGCCCTGGCCGGTCGAGACCAGCAGCGGCGCGGCAAATGCGCCGGCGAAACCGATGAAGGCCATGGCCATCGCGTTCTGCATCAGCGCGATTGCGGTCGAGAACGCGCAAATCACTGCCAGGGCTGCAAAAGCGGCGCCCGGCGGCAGGAACTGGTACAGCCGGAACGCCGCAAACACCGTCAGATACAGCACGGCCACACCACCGCCTTGCAGCGACAGCGCATACGCCATCTTGTCCGGATGGCGTGAACGCAGGCGAATGCCGAACACGAACAGGGCGATGCCGGCCGTGCCAATGCCGGCCAGGCGCAGTTCGGGCGGCAACATGCTGTTGTCTGCAGCGTATTTGGCCAGGAACGCCAGGCCGACGAACAGTACCAGCATGCCCAGGCGCACGATGGTATTGCCACCAAACAGCCAGCGCTTGGCAGCGTCGGCCAGTGCGGGGAGATCGATGCTGTGTTGTGCCACCTTGCCCTGGGCGGGACGCAATACGTAGCTGGTCGGCGTCTGCGGTTCGGGTGGCTGTTCGAGGTCCGACACCCCGGCTGTGCCGACCGGTTCAACCGCCGCCGTGGCACTGGCCATCGCAGACTGGGCAACAGGTGTTGCGCCAACCACTGTATCCGCCATGCGTGCAGCGGCGCTTGCAGGCAACGCTGCAGCTGTGGCATCTAACCCTGCCTGCCGGGCATCCGCAACGGCTGGCTGCTTGTCGATCTGGCTTGCGATCTCCTTGCGTATCACGGCGCGCAGACTGGCGCCCGCCAAGGCGCCCAACAACACCCCGACGAAGACCTGGAACTCCCAACCGTCTGCGAGCAGCATGCCCAGCACGCCGCCCCAGAATCCGCCCCATATGATCATGGCGATGGCCTTCCGTCTGTTGTTGTCGGCCCGTCCGATCCCGCGCGGGTGCGGCACTTGCCGGCGCCCGATGGCCATGCTCAGAGCGGCAATCCGTCAAGCATTTCGTAGCTGTTGCGTAGCCATGTCTTGACGCGCTGGCGCTCCAGCATGCCCAGGCTGTCCTCGTCTGGTGCGCGGTTGTTGATCGCGGCCCAGAAGCTGGCGTTCTGCTTGTCGATCTTGCGCATGCTGCTCTCGTGCAGTGGCGACAGTGTCACCACCGTGGCGCCCAGTGCGATTGCCTTTTTCATGGCCGCCGATTGTTCGAGTTCGGTGAAGTCGGAACCCCGGCCCAGGTTCTTGACGATGATGTAGTTCGGCCCCGGGCCAAAGGTGTTGATCAGCCGGTCGAGCAGATCGATCGAATCCTTGCCGGCATCCGAGACATGCCAGAAATTGACCGTGACACCCATTTCACCGAGCAGCGGCAACAGGTCGGAGTCCTTGATCCAGCGCGCCAGAGGTGCTGCGGTCTGGGCCGCGAGGTCGACGATGACACTGGCTTGCTGGCCGACCGCTGGCACTTCTTCAAAGCAGCTGGCAATCTGGTCCAGCCCTTCGTACCGGTCGACGATGACCGGCGAGGCATAGTCGGCGTAGAAGCGGGTGAACGAGGTATGCGAGCGATCGGTGTCAAAACCGGTGAACGGACGTCCACGATCAATGAAATACTGGGCCAGAAGGCGTGACACCACGGACTTGCCGACACCGCCTTTTTCACCACCGATGAAGTTCAGAGAGGCCATCGTCAGGTTCCTTTGGGATAGTGTGCTTGCAGGGGATCAGTTCAGTTTCTTGACCAGAACCAGGCTCTTGCGGTCCCAGTTATACAGGCGGCGCCGCGCTTCCGGCAATTGGTCCGGATCTGCCTGCGTGAAGCCGCGCTTGAGAAACCAGTGCTTGGTGCGCGTGGTGAGCACGAAGATGCTCTCGATGCCCATGGCCTTGGCCCGTTGCTCGACCCGCTTGAGCACGCGTTCGCCATCGCCCGAACCCTGCGAATCGGGTGAGACGGTCAGCGCCGCCATTTCTGCCGTCTTGGCTTCCGGGTAGGGGTACAGCGCCGCGCAGGCGAAGATGACGCCGTCGTGTTCCAGAATGGTGTAGTTGCCGATGTCGCGCTCGATCTCGGTGCGTCCGCGTTTGACCAGCGTTCCGTCTTTCTCGAACGGTTCGATCAGCTGCAGGATGCCACCGACATCATCGGCCGTGGCCTCGCGCAGGTTTTCGAGTTTTTCGTCGACCACCATGGTGCCGATGCCGTCGTGCACATAGACCTCGAGCAGCAATGCCCCGTCGGTGACGAACGGGATGATGTGGCTGCGTTCGACACCGCTTTTGCAGGCCTTGACGCAATGTTGCAGGTAGAACGGCGGATCCAGCGGCCCGGATGCCGGTGGCATGGCAGCCAGCAGCTTTTCGGCCTGTGCCAGCGGCAACTCGGTGTCGATCGGGTTGTCCTCGCTCATCGGCTCGTTGGGCCGAACCAGGATGCCGGGGACCTCGGTCAGGAAGATCAGCTTGTCGCTTTGCATTGCGATGGCGATCGACGTGGCGACTTCTTCCATGTTCAGGTTGAACGCCTCACCGGTGGGAGAAAAACCGAACGGCGACACCAGCACGATCGCGCCCATATCCAGCACGCGCTGGATGGCGACGCTGTCGACCTTGCGTACCAGGCCTGAGCTCTTGAAGTCCACGCCGTCGACGATGCCGAACGGCCTGGCGGTGATGAAGTTGCCCGAAATCACCCGTACCGTCGAATCGGCCATCGGGGTGTTGGGCAGGCCTTGGCTGAATGCGGCCTCGATCTCGTAACGCAACTGGCCGGCAGCCTCTTGCGCGCAGTCCAGCGCGACCTCGTCGGTGATGCGGATCCCGTGCGAATAATGCGGCTCATGGCCCTTGGCCTTGAGTTGTTCGTTGACCTGCGGACGGAACCCGTGCACCAGCACGATCTTGACGCCCATGCTCTGGATCAGCGCCAGATCCTGCGCCAGGTTTTGCAATTTGCCTGCCGCGATCGCCTCGCCGGCGATGGCCACCACGAAGGTCTGGTTGCGGAACTTGTGGATGTACGGCGCAACCGAACGGAACCACGGCACGAAGGTGAAATTGAATACGGTGGACATCGGCAGTGCGGGCGGTGCGGGTCAGCGCGGGGGAGGGATGGCAAAAGTGTAGCAGTCACCTGCAGGTAAGGTGCGCGCCAACCGGGATAATCGCCCGATGTCAGAACCGGTGCTCGAATTTCCAGAATCCCTGCCGGTATCGGCAATGCGTGACGAGATCATGCGCGCGATGGCGCAGCACCAGGTCATCATCGTCTGTGGCGAAACCGGCTCGGGCAAGACCACCCAGCTGCCCAAGATGGCATTGGCGCTGGGCCGCGGCAAACGCGCACTGGCGCTCGAGGGCTGGGGCAAACCTGCGCACGCGCCCGGACAGGGCAAACTGATCGGCCATACCCAGCCGCGCCGGATCGCTGCCAGTTCGGTGGCCAAACGCATCGCCGAAGAACTCAAGACGCCGCTGGGCGAGGTGGTCGGCTTCAAGGTGCGCTTCCAGGACCGCCTGTCGCGCGATGCCTCGGTCAAGCTGATGACCGACGGCATCCTGCTGGCCGAGACCCAGACCGACCCGCAGCTCTTGGCCTATGACACGCTGATCATCGACGAGGCCCATGAGCGCAGCCTGAACATCGATTTCCTGCTCGGTTACCTGCGCCAGATCCTGCCGCGCCGGCCCGATCTGAAGATCATCGTCACGTCGGCCACCATCGATGCGCAGCGCTTTGCCGACCATTTCGCGTCGCGCCACGGGCCGGCGCCGGTGATCATGGTCTCGGGCCGCACCTTTCCGGTCGAGCAGCGTTACCGGCCATTCGAGGAGTCGCGCGAGCACGACCTGAACGATGCGATCTGCGACGCGGTCGACGAGTTGTGGCTTGGCCCGGCGGCCGCGCGCGACGCCGGCGACATCCTGGTGTTCCTGCCCGGCGAGCGCGAGATCCGCGAGGCAGCCGACGCGTTGCGCCGCCATCTCAGCCACCAGGTCCACCTGCGCCATGCCGAGGTGATCCCGTTGTTTGCGCGCCTGTCCCAGGCCGAGCAGGACCGGGTGTTCGACACCGGTGGCGGTCGGCGCATCGTGCTGGCCACCAATGTGGCCGAAACCTCGCTGACAGTGCCGGGCATCCGTTTTGTCGTCGACGTGGGAACCGCCAGGGTCAAGCGCTACAGCTTTCGCAGCAAGGTCGAGCAACTGCTGGTGGAGCCGATCAGCCAGTCTTCGGCCAACCAGCGCGCCGGACGCTGCGGCCGGGTGGCCAACGGCATCTGCATACGGCTATATGCGCAGGACGATTTCGAGCAGCGTCCGCGCTTCACCGATCCGGAGATCCTGCGCAGTTCGCTGGCCGGCGTGATCCTGCGCATGAAGTCGCTGCACCTGGGCGCGGTCGAGGACTTCCCGTTCATCGAGCGCCCCCAGTCACGCGCCATCGCCGATGGATATCAGCTGCTGGCCGAACTCGGCGCCGTGGACGACGCGAACGAGCTGACGTCCATCGGCAAGGAACTGGCGCGGCTGCCGCTCGATCCGCGGGTCGGGCGCATGATTCTGGAGGCGCGTGAGCGCCAGTCGCTCGACGAGGTGCTCGTGATCGCCAGCGCGCTCAGCGTGCAGGATGTGCGCGACCGGCCGATGGACGCCCAGGGCGCAGCCGATGCCGCACATGTGAAGTTCGACGATGAACGCAGCGAGTTCACCGGCTACCTCAGGCTGTGGAAATGGATCACCCATGCCCGCGGCGAGAAAGGCAGTGCCGAGCATCGGCTGTCGAACCGCCAGTACGAACAGCTGCTGCGGCAGAACTTCGTCAACATTCGCCGGGTCCGCGAGTGGAAGGACATCCATTCCCAGCTGCACACCGTCGTGGCCGAGCACAAGTGGCGGCTCAACACGGCACCGGCGACGTATGAGCAGCTGCACCTGTCAATGTTGTCCGGTCTTCTGGGCAATGTGGGGTGCAAGCTCGACGACGATGAAGCCTACCTGGGTGCGCGCGGCATCAAGTTCTATCGCCATCCGGGCGCGCACCTGAGCAAGAAGCCGGGCCGCTGGATCCTGGCAGCCGAGCTGGTGGAGACGACACGGCTGTTTGGCCGCGGCATCGCCGGCATCGAGCCGCAATGGATCGAGCAGGTCGCCGGCCACCTGCTCAAGAAGCAGCTGCTCGACCCGCACTGGGAGAAGAAATCGGCCCAGGTGACGGCGCTCGAACGTGCCACCTTGTACGGCATCGTGGTCTACAGCGGGCGCCGGGTCGATTTTGGCCGGGTCGACCCGCAGGGTGCGCGCGAGATCTTCATCCGCCAGGCGCTGGTCGCCGGCGACTGGGATACGACGCTGCCGTTCCTGGCTGCCAATCGCAAGCTGGTGGCCCAGGTGTTGGAGCTCGAGCACAAGTCGCGGCGCCAGGACGTGCTGGTCGACGACGAGCTGATCTATGCGTTCTACGACCAGCAGTTGCCGGCCGACATCTGCAGCGGCCATGGCTGCGAGCAGTGGTACCGCAGGGCGGTGCGCGAAACGCCCGGCCTGCTGGTGCTCAGCCGTGACGAACTGATGCGCCACGAGGCGGCGGGCATCACGACCCAGGCCTTTCCGCGCAGCCTGCGCCTGGGTGGCGTCGACTGCCAGGTCGAGTACCTGCACGAACCCGGTGATCCGCGTGATGGCCTGACCGTCACCGTGCCCTTGTTCGTGCTCAACCAGGTCAACGAGGAGCGCTGCGAGTGGCTGGTGCCGGGCATGCTCAAGGAGAAGATCCTGGCCTTGCTCAAGAGCCTGCACCAGAAGCCACGTTCGCGATTCGTGCCACTGCCCGAAAGCGCGGCCCGGATTGCCGAGCAGTTCAGCGCGCCGGAGGTATTTGGCGGCGGCAGCCTGGTCGATGCCCTGCTCAAGCTGGTGCGCGAGAAGACCTCGCTGGATATCAGGCGTGGCGACATCAAGCTCGACACGCTCAGTCCTCACCACTTCATGAACTTCCGCGTGACCGACGACAACGGCCGGCAGATGGGCGTGGGCCGCAACCTGGCGGCGCTCAAGGCCGAACTGGGCAGCCAGGCCCGTGGCGCATTCCAGGCGCTGGCAGCGCTCAAACTTGCCAGCACGGCTGCTGTATCGGTTGATGCGCCGGCACCGGTCCGCGCTGCGCCGGGTACCAGGACAATCGATGGCGCATCTGCAGCCGGACGTCCGGGCGTGGCAACCAGAGCAGCCGTGCCGGCACCGGCTGCCCAGGAGCGCCATGTGGCTTGGACCTTCGGAGAGTTGCCCGAGCTGCTGGAAATCCGTCGCAAAGGCCAGGTTCTGATCGGATTCCCGGCGCTGATCGACGCCGGTGATGCGGTCATGATCGAGGTATTCGACGAGCCCGAAGTGGCAGCCGCGCGGCACCGCGTGGGTCTGCGCCGCCTGTTTGCGCTGCAGCTGCGCGATGCGCTGAAGTACCTGGAGAAGAACATCCCCGATCTGCAGAAGATGGCTACGACCTTCATGCCGCTGGGCACGCTGGAGCAGCTGCGTGCCCAGATCCTCGAACTCGCGCTGGACCGCGCCTTCCTGCTCGAGCCGCTGCCGGCCGATGCCCCGGCGTTCAAACGACGGGTCGACGAGGGGCGTGCGCGGCTCACGCTGATCGCCAACGAGGTGGCGCGTCTGGCCTCCACCATCCTGCTTGAATATGCAGTGGCGGTGCGCAAGATCAAGGACAGCCGCAATGCGCCGGACGCCGCAGCCGATGCGCAGCAGCAACTGCAGCGCCTGGTGCCGCGTGATTTCCTGAACCAGACGCCCTGGCCGCAGCTGCAGCATGTGGTGCGCTACCTCAAGGCGATCGTGATGCGGCTGGACAAGGTGCGGACCGATCCGGCGCGCGACATGGCGCGGTTGGCCGAGATCCGGCCGCAGGAAGCCCGCTTCTGGCGCGAGGTGGCCGAACGCAAGGGCGTCACCGATCCGCGCCTGCAGGAGTTCCGCTGGTTGCTGGAGGAGCTGCGTGTGAGTCTGTTTGCGCAGGAGCTGCGTACGCCGCAGCCGGTCAGCGTCAAGCGTCTGGACAAGGCATGGTCGCAGATCAACAGTTGACATGCATTCCGTGAGCGGCCGATTCGCCCCCAGGGCCAACAGCAGTGCAGCGCGTCGCGCGGAGGCAATTTCGTGAGCCGCCATCAGACCCGGTACCAGAATCACCGACTGCGCGGCGCCGTGCTGGTCATGCGCCGTGTCGAGCGATTGCCACCGACCGTGCGAGGCCTGATGTGGGTCGGCCTGTCAGGCTTTCTGTTCGTCATGCTCAACACCTTGCTGCGCACGCTGAGCCTTCAGTTGCACCCGATGCAAGTGCAATTTCTGCGCTACTTGGCGGCCGTGATCGTCATGCTGCCGCTGGTGACCCGCGCTGGCTTGGCCGCCTATTGGCCGAGCCGGGTGGGCGGGCAGTTCGCCCGCGGCGCGATTCACGCGTTCGGCCTGGTCCTGTGGTTCACGGCCTTGCCCCATATTCCGCTGGCCGACACCACCGCCATCGGGTTCACCGGACCGATCTTCATCATGCTGGGCGCCTACCTGTTCTTTCGCGAGACGATGCGATGGGAGCGCTGGCTGGCGTCCTTGATCGGGTTTGGCGGAGTGATGATCGTGGTCGGGCCGCAGCTCTCGGGAAGCGCCGGCGGCTACAACCTGCTGATGCTGGCATCGAGCCCGGTGTTTGCCGCGTCGTTTCTGTTGACCAAGGCGTTGACACGTTACGAACGGGTCGAGGTGATCGTGTTCTGGCAGGCGCTGAGCGTCACCTTGTTCAGCTTTCCGATGGCATGGTGGTTCTGGCAATCGCCCAACGGCTGGCAATGGTTCGGCTTCCTCTTTGCCGGTCTGATGGGTGTGGCCGGACACTACAGCGTGACCCGGGGTTTTGCGATCGCCGACATTTCGTCGACCCAGTCGGTCAGGTTCCTCGACCTGGTATGGGCCGCCAGCATGGGCTGGTTGTTTTTCGGTGACCTGCCGACGCAATCCACGCTGATCGGTGGCGCAGTGATCAGCGCATCGACGATCTGGATTGCACACCGCGAGTCGCGGCGCAGGGTTTGACGCAGCTGCAGCCGCCGCTACCACCGGCCGGGCCAGTGGTCAGAGGCGCGCCAGCCGCTCGAGTGCCAGTTGCAGCGTTTCGTCCTTCTTGGCAAAGCAGAATCGAACGACGTTCTGGTCGAAACCGTCGCCGTAGAACGCCGACAGCGGTATCGCCGCCACGCCGATCTCCGAGGTCAGCCACAGGCAGAAGTCCGCTTCTCCCAGGTCCTTCTCGGGTACGGCCAGGCCGGACTTGTCGACACACTGGAAGTAGCTGCCTTCGCTGGGCAACAGCCGGAACCGTGTGTTGGCCAGGCCGTCGCGGAACAGGTCGCGCTTGCGTTGGTAGAACGCCGGCAGGGCAGTGTAGTGCGTCGGATCGGCCATGAAGCTGGCCAGCCCGAACTGCATCGGTGTGTTGACGGTGAACACGTTGAACTGGTGCACCTTTCGGAACTCGGCCGTCATGGCTGCAGGCGCCGCGACGAACCCGACCTTCCAGCCGGTGACGTGGTAAGTCTTGCCGAAGCTCGAGACGATGAAGGCCCGTGCCGCCAGCGCCGGGAATCGTGCTGCGCTGTGGTGCTGCTGGCCGTCGAACACCATGTGTTCGTAGACCTCGTCGCTGATCAGAAAAATATCGGTCGGCGCCAGCAGATCCTGCAGACGCAGCATGTCCTGCGCGCTCCAGACAGTCGCACTGGGGTTGTGCGGGCTGTTGACCAGAATCGCACGGGTGCGGGGTGAGATGGCAGCGGAAATCTTGTCGAAATCGGGTCGGAAACTGCCCGGCGTCAACGGCACGCGCACCGGGATGCCGCCGGCCAGTTCGATGTTGGGCACGTAGGAGTCGTAACAGGGATCGAGCACGATCACTTCATCACCGGCGCGCACCACCGCCAGGATTGCGGTGAAGATGGCCTGGGTGGCGCCGGCGGTCACGGTGATCTCGCTGCCGGCATCGTAAGAGCGTCCGCCGTGGGGTCCGTGCCAGGCACGCAGCTTGTCGGTTATGGCTTCGCGCAGCGGTGCCACGCCGGTCATCGGCGGGTACTGATTCAAGCCCTGGCGCATGGCCTCGGTGACGGCGCCGATCAGGTTCGGGTCACACGGGAAGTCCGGAAAACCCTGGCCCAGGTTGACCGCCTTCTTTTCTGCAGCCAGCGTCGACATGACGGTGAAGATGGTCGTGCCGACGTTGGGCAGCTTGGTGACGAGGGCGGGCGTGCGGGGGGCGGGGGAGGTCATGGTTCAGGAAGCGAGGGGATGGCGGGGTTTCGGGGTGTCAGATCATGTCCGGATCAGGACATCCGGACTTCCGGACATCCGACACAGTGTTGGCGACAGAGCTTGTTCACTGCGTGTAACCGCGGTCTGTCCCGCAAGGTGAACAACCGACTTCCGACAAGATGTTGGGGACAGAGCTTGTTCACTGCGTGTAACTGCGGTCTGTCCCGCAAGGTGAACAACCGACTTCCGACAAAATGTTGGGGACAGAGCTTGTTCACTGCGTGTAACTGCGGTCTGTCCCGCAAGGTCTCACAATTCATAATCACTCGCCTCCCCGCTCATCGCGCGCGCCACGAGGTTGCGGGAGAGGCGGTCGCTGAGAAGTTCGGCAAACTTGAGCACGAAGTTGCGCAGGTAGGCTCCGCGCTTGAAGGCGACGCGGGCGACGTTCTGGCCGAACAGGTGACCGACCGGGATCACGCGCAGGTCGCTTTTGCCCCCGCTTTCGGCGATGTCGCGCACCGCCATTTCGGCCACGATGCCCACGCCCATGCCCAGGCGTACATAGGTGGTGATGACATCGGAGTCGATCGCCTCCAGCACGATCTGCGGATGCAGGTTGCGCGTGGCAAACGCCTGGTCGATGCGGGTGCGGCCGGTGAACGACGGGTGGTAGGTGATCAGTGATTCGGTCGCCAGATCTTCCAGTGTGATGCGCTCGAGTGCACACAGCGGATGGTTCAGCGGCAGCACCAGCATATGTTGCCATTCATAACAGGGCAGCGTGACCAGGTCGGGATACGCGGCCAGCGATTCGGTGGCAATGCCGATGTCGGCGGCCTCTTCGATCACCATCTGCGCGACCTGGTCAGGTGCGCCCTGGTGCAGGCTGACCTTGACCTTGGGATAGGCCTGGCGCAGCTGCGTGACCGACGCAGGCAACACATAACGGGCCTGCGTGTGGGTAGTGGCTATCGACAGCGTGCCGCTGTCCTGGGCGCTGAACTCGTCGCCGATGCGTTTGAGGTTGCCGACCTCGCGCATGATCAGATCGATGCTCTTGAGGACTTGCTGGCCGGGTTCGGTGACGCGTTTGAGCCGTTTGCCGTGACGCGTGAAGATGTCGATGCCGAGTTCTTCCTCGAGTTCGATGATCGCCTTGGAGACACCGGGTTGCGACGTGTGCAGGGCTTTGGCGGCCGCGGTGAGGTTCAGATTGCGCCTGACGGCCTCCTGGACAAAGCGAAATTGGTGAAGATTCATGTCGATCGGCAACCCATGGCGCCTGATTATGCCCGTGGCATGGGCACGTATGCCTGCAGGGGCGATCAGTCCAGCGCGATTCGGGCCAGCAGTTCGATCACCCTGGCGTCTTCGCCAATCGCAGGGCGCAGCCCGATCGTGTGCTGCGGGTACGCCGCGCCCAGTTGTGCCACCAGTTCCGGCAAGTCTTGCCGGGCGTGGCGTCCGACACCCAGGAACATCGGCACGATGGCGATATCCTGCGCACCGGCGGCGACCAGCGCATCAACCACTGTCGGCAGGTCGGGTGGGGTGAGTTCCAGATAGGCGCATCGCACCAGGCACGCGGGTTCCAGCGCCCGCATTCGCTGCGCGACCGCCTCGATCGGTCGACTCCACGCGGGATCGCGCGAGCCATGCGCAAACAGCACTGTGGCGCGGGTCGCTGGCATCAACGGCGCAACACCAGCCAGCTGAATGCCGACAGCGAAAGAATCGAATAAATGATGCCGGGTGCCGCTGCGGCCAGCCACGGCCACCAGTTGCGCAGGTTGCCGAAGTGGCTGAACAGGTTGTTGAGCAGGAAGAAGCTGATGCCGGTCATCACGCCAATAAATACAAAGGTCGAGATTCCGGCGGTCCTGAAATGCAGGTAGGCGAAAGGCAGTGCCAGCACCAGCATCACCATGCAGCTCAGCGGGTAGAACACCTTGCGCCACAACTCGATCTCGTAACGTTGCGAGGCCTGGTCATTGGCGTCCAGGTGGCGCATGAACTGGAACAAATCGATGATCGGCATGCGATCGGGCCGCAGCAAGGCGACCGCGGCCATTTCCGATGTCAGACCGGTACGCCAGCGAAATTCGTCCAGGTTCTCCACCCGGGCCTGGGGATGGCCGTCGGCACCGATGCTGAAAACCGTGCGCCGGACGTCCTTGAGCTGCCAGAATTCGCCACCGGTGAAGGTGCCGCTGGCCGATTCACTGTTGGCCACCAGTTTGCCGTCTTCGGAGTACTCGATGATACGGATCCGCCGCATGCCCCCATCGGCTTGCAAAAAGCCGACATTGACCCAAAAGGAATTTTTGTCCTGCTTTTCGCGCAGCCAGGCGCCGGTCTGGCCAACGGTTATCTCGCGCACGTATTTTGCACGCAGAAACTGGCCTGCGCGGTCAGCCACCGGAACCAGAAAGTCGCCAATGGCAAAGGTGACCAGAGTGAACAGAAGACCAAGGCCCAGCATGGTTTTCAGTGCCCGCCAGGGATCAAGTCCGCTGGTGCGCAGCACGGTGAATTCAGAGTTCTGCGCCATGCGGGCCATCACGAACACCGACCCTATCAACACGGTGATCGGCAGCAGGTCGTACAGGCTGCTGACTGACAGTGTCGCCACGTAGGCGAGTGCATGGCGCAGCTGGTATCCGTCGGGCCCGGCATTGTTGATCCAGCGCAACTCGCTGACAAAGTCAAGGAACGAAAACAGCGCCAGGAAGGCCAGGGTGGTGAACACCACGGCGGCGATGACCTCGCCGTAGATCATGCGACGCACGGTTTTCATCGTGGGGCAACCGATGCGGAATCGGTGGGTATCCGTCGCCTGAATGAGGGCAGCAGTTGCAGGTTCCAGTGCTTCTTGAGCAGCAGCAGGCTGGTCACGGCAAAGACTCCGCCGTGCAGCGCCAGGTTGAAACTCCAGAACCCGCTGGCGCCCGATGCAACGCGGCTTGAGCCCAGGTTGACCATGTTGTAGTAGACGATGAAGGTGAACAATGCGAAAAGCAGGTTGCCGTTGCGCCCCACGCGCGGGTTGACGGTAGAGAACACCAGGCCCATCAATACGAAGTTGATCGCCGAAAGTGCCAATCCGATGCGCCACGACAACTCGCCGAGGTAGGCCGGTGTATGGCCCATCCACAAGGTCAGGGTCGACAGCACCCTGGGCGGCAGCGCCCGCGCCACCTGTTGTGCCTTTTCGTCCACGAGCACACCGTATTCCTCGAACTCGCTGATCTTGAATCCGGGCGCGTTGATCTGGTCCTCCATGCGCTGCCCTTTGGAGAGCATCAGAAATCGCTCTTGGCCGATGGTGTCGATCCGGCCGGCGCGCGCCGACGTGACGATCTGCTTGCCTTTTTCGCGCGCAGCGATGAAAACCTGTCCGGCCGTCTTGCCACCTACCGAGTCCTTGTCGATGAAAAATACGCGCTCACCGCTGGCCGACTCCTGAAATTGACCCGGCACGATGCGCTCCAGGTCGCCACGTTGTTCGTAGCGGTCGGTCAGGGCATCCGACTGCTGGTGCGACCAAGGCCAGACGAAAACCGCGAACAGGGCAATGATCAGCCAGATCGGCCAGGCAAAACGCAGCAAGGGCCGCAGGAAGCTGGCCAGTCCCTGGCCGCTGCTGAACCAGATGGCCATTTCACTGTCGCCGTACATCCGCGACAAGGTCGATACAGTGGCCACGAAAAGGCTCAGGGTGAGAATCGTGGGCGCGTGACCGAGCACGGTGTAGCCCAGCACCATCATGACTTCGGCCGGATCGACGCTGCCGCGCGAGGCCAGGCCCACCGTGCGGATCAGCAACATGGTCATGACGATCGTCGCCAGCACCACTGCGGTGGCACTGAAGGTCCGGGACATCTCCTTGCGGATGGAAGAATGGAATAACATCGATGGCAATGAAAGACGCAATTATGAACTTTGAAATCGAATCGATGGATCTGTCCGGTGCCGCTGCCTACAAGGCAGATGCGCTGGTGCTGCTTGTTCCGCAATCGTTCAAGCCCGTCAAAGGGGTCTTGGCCGACCTGATCGCTGCGGCATTGAAGACCGGAGATCTCGAAACCAAGCCAGGCAAGCTGCTGGCGATGTACAACGTGGACGGGGTTGCCTGCAAACGGGTCGTCCTCGCGGGTTGCGAGGCGGGCACAACACGCCAGGTGCGCCAGGCTGTCGCGGCCGCGGTGGCCGGGCTGAAAGTGGCAACCGTGCGCAAGGTGCTGGTGTGTTTTGCTGCACCGGTCGATGACGCAGCCCTGCGCATGGCGGTGCTGACGGCCGCTGACGCCAGTTATGTCTACACGACCAGCAAATCCAGGCCCGAGCCACGCACGTTGACCCGGGTGACGCTCGGCGTGCCCGACGCGCAGCAGTCCCAGGCGGTGTTTTCCCAGGCAGTGGCTACGGTGCGGGGAGTGGAGCTGGCCAAGGAGTGGGCCAACCGTCCCGGCAACCATGCGACCCCGACGCTGCTCGCTGGGGCGGCCAAGGAACTGGCAAAGATGCCGCTGGTGCAATGCGAGGTGCTGGGCCCCAAACAGGTCGCCAAGCTCGGCATGGGTGCCTTCATGGCCGTGGCCAGGGGTTCGGCCGAGGAGTTGCGCTTCATCGTGCTGCGCTATAACGGCGCGGCCAAGAAACAGGCGCCGACGGTGCTGGTGGGCAAGGGCATCAGTTTCGACAGCGGCGGCATATCGATCAAGCCCGCGCCGGAAATGGACGAGATGAAGTACGACATGTGCGGGGCCGCCAGCGTGCTGGGAGTCTTCCGCTCGCTGGCAGAACTCAAGCCTGCGATCAATGTGGTCGGCCTGATCCCGAGCTGCGAAAACATGCCCGACGGGCGCGCCGTCAAGCCCGGCGACGTGGTGACCAGCATGAGCGGGCAGACCATTGAAATCCTCAATACCGACGCCGAAGGCCGGCTGGTGTTGTGTGATGCACTGACCTACGCCGAGCGGCTCAATCCGCGCGTGGTGGTCGATATCGCCACGCTGACCGGTGCCTGCGTGATCGCACTCGGTGGCGTGCGCAGCGGCATGTTCGCCAGCACCGATGCGCTTGCAGCGGAGTTGATGCAGGCTGGCGAGGCCGCCCAGGACCTGTGCTGGCGCATGCCGCTGGATGACGAGTACGGCGAAAGCCTCAAAACCCATTTTGCCGACATCGCAAACGTCGGTGGCCGGCCTGCGGGTGCGGTGACGGCGGCCAAGTACCTGCAGCGATTCACGGAAAAGTACCCCTGGGCCCACCTGGATATCGCCGGAACGGCATGGAAGGGCGGGGCGGCCAAGGGCGCGACCGGAAGACCTGTCGGCTTGTTGCTCGAGTTCCTGCTGGCCCAGGCCGGATCCGATGCCAAGGCCGATGCTGCAAAGCCGTCGACCGCCAGGCGTGCCGCGTCCAAGCCGCGCAAGACTTGATCGATACGCTGACGCCGATGCCCTCTTTCCCGATGCGAACGCCTGCAGGGGTGTTGCAGGCGTGGGCAATGCCGGTGCTGCAATGACCGAAATTGCCTTTCACTTCAACATGCCGGACAAGACTGCCTATGTGTGCCGTCTGCTGCGCAAGGCCACTGCGCAGGGTGCCCGTGTCGCTGTGGCTGGCCCGCAGGCCGTGTTGCGCAATCTGGACCAGGCCCTGTGGTCGTTTTCGGCAGTCGACTTCGTGCCCCATTGCAGCGCAGACAGTCCGGCTGTGGTGCGTCATGCCTCGCCGGTACTGCTGGGCGTCGCGATGGACGATCTGCCGCACCAGGAGGTGTTGCTCAATCTGGATGCCGACGTGCCGGCGGGTTTCGAGCGATTTGCGCGCGTCATCGAGATCGTGGGAACCGACGCGCAGGAGCGGGCGCAGTCGCGCATGCGCTGGAAGTACTACCAGCAGCGGGGATATCCGATCGTGCGGCACGACATGGCCAGCAAGGAGACCGACTGATGGTCACGACGGCACGTGCTTATCCACGGTTTGTCCCGACCCTGACCGAGGTGGTCAAGGCACCGCCGCCACCGCCTGAGCCGGTCGAGCCACCGCCGGACCCGGCCGTTCTGGAAGCAGCCAGACGGGAGGCCGAGGCCGCCGAGTTGGCCGCAGAAATGGCAGCGCGGGCTGCGCTGCTACAGGCTGAGGCGGTGCGGCTGGAGGCTGAAGCCGCAAGTCGGGCAGCAGAAGCGACAAGACGCCAGGCGCTCGTTGAACGGATGCGGGCGCATGTGCTCACGGCGGTCGACGACAGGATTCAGGATGTGGTGGCATCGGCGATGCTTGAGCAGGTGGACCTGATGGGCGAGCGCTTGCGCAGGCAGATGGATGACATGGTGCGCGAGTCGCTGGAAGCCGTGGCTGTGCGCCTGCGCGCTGAATTTGAAGTGTTGGTCGACCAAGCCGTCGATGCGGTTCTTGCCGTGCCTGATCCGCATCCTGCGCCAGCCATTGCGCTGGCCCCAGGATCGGACACTGAGCCGAAGGCGTCGGCAAGCGGTGTGCCTTGATCCTCTGCCGCGCGCCGGTAACCCGCCGGCTGGTGGCGTTGCTTTTTTGCTGATTCAACCCACGGACACTGGGTGTTTCCATGTGGTGCGGTGGCACGAAATGCGGTATCCTCGCCGGCTGTTGGGGCAAATAATGCCCAAACTGAACAAAACCCCCCTTGGAGTCCTTATGCAAATGAAATTTCGTACTACCTTGACGTTGTGTGCGGCTGCTGTATTGATGGTCGCCTGTGGCAAGAAGGAAGAGCCGGCACCTGCTGCTGCGCCAGCGCCTGCCGCTGCACCTGCTCCCGCAGCGGCTCCGGCGCCTGCGCCAGCCAGCGACGTCATCAAGATCGGCCACGTCGGACCGACCAGCGGTGCGATCGCCCACCTGGGCAAGGACAACGAAAATGGCGCCCGCATGGCGGTCGAAGAACTCAACGCCAAGGGCGTGATGATCGGTGGCAAGAAGGTGACGATCGAACTGTTGCCAGAAGACGACGCCGGTGATCCGAAGCAGGGTACGGCAGTGGCCACCAAGCTGGTCGATGCCAAGGTCAATGGCGTGATCGGTCACCTGAACTCCGGCACCACGATTCCCGCTTCGGCCATCTATGATGCAGCCGGCATTCCCCAGATCTCCCCTTCGGCGACCAACCCCAAGTACACCCGTCAGGGCTTCAAAGGTGCGTTCCGTGTCGTGGCTGACGACGTCCAGCTCGGAAGCACGCTGGGCAAATACGCTGTCAACACGCTCAAGGGCAAGTCGATCGGTGTGATCGATGACCGTACCGCATATGGCCAGGGCGTGGCAGAAGAGTTCAAGAAGGCCGTCGAGGCCGCTGGCGGCAAGGTTGCCGGCCACGAATTCACCACCGACAAGGCCACGGACTTCAACGCCATCCTGACCACGCTCAAGGGCAAGAAGGTCGACGTCGTGTTCTTCGGCGGCATGGACGCTGTTGCCGGCCCGATGATCAAGCAGATGGCCCAACTCGGCATCAAGGCCAAGTTCATGGGTGGCGACGGCATCTGCTCCAGCGAACTGCCCAAGCTCGCTGGCGACGCCCTGAAAGACGACATGGTCTACTGTGCGGAAGCCGGTGGCGTTGAAGGCGAGCAGAAAGCTGGCATGGATAAATTCCGCGCCGACTTCAAGGCCAAGTTCGGCGCTGACGTCCAGGTGTATGCACCTTACGTGTATGACGCGCTCAACGTGATGGTGGCTGCCATGGTCAAGGCCGACTCGGCCGATCCTGCCAAGTACCTGCCTGAACTCAAGAAAACCGAGTACAAGGGTGTGACCGGCAATATCGCTTTTGACGAAAAAGGCGACATCAAGAATGGTGCCCTGACGCTCATGACCTACAAGGGCGGCAAGCGCACCGAACTGGCCGTGATCCGCTAATCCGGTAATCCTGTCAATCTAAAAAAGCCCCGCACTGCGGGGCTTTTTTTCGTCTGCGCGTCGTGCCTGGCGCAAGCAGATCTTGCCCTACGGGTAGCGGCTTGAACCGCCATGACACGCGCAAGACTCCCCATGTGCGGCCGCCACCAGTTCGTCCAGGATGCCGCAGTGTCCATCGCCGGTGCCTTCACATTGGGCGCGCAGCTGGAGCAGCTGCTTTTCCAGCGCCTGCATGCTCTTGAGCCGTGCGCGCACGCGGGCCAGTTGTTCGTCGACCAGCAGGTTCACGTCGCCGCAGTGGGGATCGGGTGCATCCACAAAACCCAGCAGGCGGTTGACCTCTGCCAGCGGCATGTCCAGCGCCCTGCAATGGCGGATGAAGGACAGGCGTTCCAGATGACCCTCCTCGTAGTTGCGGTAGCCGTTGTCGCGTCGTGCAGGCTTGGGCAGCAGCCCCTGCTTCTCGTAGTAGCGAATGGTTTCGACGTCCACGCCGGTGGCGCTGGCCAGTTCCTTGATCTGCACGGCAATGCTTCTTTTCAAATGACGGGTTGACACTGTAGCCGCTCCAGGGTTTCCAATGCCGGTATCGAAAGGAATAACCATGTCTGCCCATTGCTGTGACCACGATACCCCCGGGGTCGAGACCATCGTCAACCTTGCCCGCTATCGCAAGATTCTCTGGATCGCCCTGATCGTCAACGCCACCATGTTCCTGGTCGAGATCGGCGCGGGTGTCCAGGCCGGTTCGCTCTCGCTGCTGGCCGATGCGGTCGATTTTGCGGGTGACGCGCTGAACTATGCCGTTTCACTGGCGGTGCTGGCCTCGGCGCTGGCCTGGCGTGCCCGCGCCGCCATCCTCAAGGCAGTCAGCATGATCGGCTTCGGCTTGTATGTGCTGGGGGCTGCCTTGTGGTCGGTCTGGCACGGTGAGGTGCCCCAGGCGATGACCATGGGTGCGGTTGCGCTGCTGGCGCTGCTGGCCAATGTGGTCGTGGCCTGGATGCTGTATGCCTTCCGCGACGGCGATGCCAATATGCGCAGCGTGTGGTTGTGCTCGCGCAACGACGCCATCGGCAATGTCGCCGTGTTCATGGCCGCGCTCGGTGTGTTTGGTACCGGTTCGGCCTGGCCCGATCTGGTGGTGGCCAGCCTGATGGCGGCGCTGGCCCTGCACGGCGGCTGGACGGTGCTTCGGCAGGCGCGCGGCGAACTGGGCGAGGGCAGTGCCAACGCAGACCACCATGGCCATGTTCACTGAACCGATGGGTGGTCGTCGGTTTGACTATGATGACCACGCCGACTTGATCGCGTCGACAACGCCTGCGCGCGGACATTGAAACCCTTGCTGCCTGCCATCCGCCGGATGCGCGTTTTTTCGGTCATGTCGGTGTGCACGCTGGCGCCGTTTCAAGCGCCGCTGCCGTGTTTTTTTGCTTGACCGTGAGCATCTGCGATTCACGGGTGCAGAGTTGGCGATGGCGCGGTGGCCCTCTGACAGCGGTGAGACCTTATCGGCAGGCGGCGCGACCTGATGGACGAATTGACCAACTTCATCAATACTGAGCCAACGAAGGGTGCAACCGTAGTGCAGACGCGATCGGTTGTCGGGATCGACCATTGGCATCGTCGCTGACACCGATTGGAATCGCCATGGGTGAAATTGCAACGATTCTTCAAGTCGCTGGTTTTGCAGCCAAGCTCGCCCAGGAAACGCCGATGCACGCAGCGTGCCAGGTGGCTGCCGGCGCCCTGCGCAACGGCTTCAAGTTCGAGCCGCCGCACACCGATACCAACCTTGAAGCGAACCCGTCGAGTTCGGCCTGCCATTCGACAACCAGGCCTGTTACCGGCAGCGGGAATACACGGCGGCGATCCGTCCGATCGCGGCTTGATGCCCAGCCACCCGTTCGGCCTGGCCATCGACGCCATCGCCTCAACCCTTGAGCAGGTCGCGCGCGACGATTTCCTTCATGATTTCCGTGGTACCGCCGTAGATCCGCTGCACGCGCGCATCGACCCAGGCGCGAGCGATGGGGTACTCGCGCATGTAGCCATAGCCGCCAAACAGCTGCAGGCACTCGTCCAGCACCTTGAATTGCATCTCGGTGCACCAGAACTTGGCCACGCTGGCGGTGGCGGTGTCAATTCGTTCATCATGGCCTTGAAGCCGGCACCCTCTTCGCCCAGCAGCGTGTCGGCGTCGACATCGAGGTCGGTGAAGAACAACTCGCTGGTGTCCTGCGCATGCATACCCAGCTTGTCCAGACGCTTGCCGCGGCCAAAGCCCTTGAGCGTTGTGTCCACCAGCAGCAGGCTGACGCCTTTAGCGCCCCGGGAGGGATCGGTCTTGGCGGCCAGCAGCAGCAGGTCGGCGATCTGGCCGTTGGAGATGAAGATCTTCTGGCCTTTGATGCGCCAGCCGCCGGCCCGCGGTTCGGCACGCGTGCGGATTGCGGCCAGGTCGCTGCCGGCACCGGGTTCGGTCATGCCGATGGCGGCGATGACTTCGCCGCTGGCCATGCGTGGCAACCAATGGCGCTTTTGCGCCTCGGTGCCATAGTGCACCAGGTAGGGCGCGACGATGTCGCTGTGCAGGTAGAACAGCGGCCCGGTGGCACCGGCGCGCGCCATCTCCTCCACCGCGATGGCGCTGTAGCTGAAGTGCACGCCGGCTCCGCCGTAGGCCTCGGGCACGGTCAGGCACAACAGCCCGAGTTCA
>Ga0154020_10002119_pt1 | contig 24149 bp, 14 predicted proteins | sample Klosneuvirus_201_FD_109709 | JGI IMG/M metagenome (GOLD analysis project Ga0154020, IMG submission 109709) | Active sludge microbial communities from wastewater, Klosterneuburg, Austria - Klosneuvirus_20160825_MG | ecosystem: Engineered > WWTP > Aerobic digester > Activated sludge | place...
CGCGACCACCGACAACGGCTACGACGTGATCGAGTCGACGCTGCAGCTCACGAATCCCACCGACGCGCCGGCCACGGTGACGCTGAACTTCACCGAAGCCGACGGCGTCGCGGCCGGCACGCGCGACGTGACCCTCCAGCCGAAGGAGGTCCGGTCCATCCCCACCGTCTGGTACTCGACCATCGGCTACGGGAGCGACTTCGGGCGGCTGGACGTGGTCCCCGCGACCGACTCCGCCGTCGTCTTCGCGACCCTCCTCAGACGCGACAACAAGACCGGCGACGTGGATGCGGTGCTCCCCCACCTGATGGCGAAGTAACGCCGGGAGAAAGACCGGACGAGACGCTCGTCCGAAGCGCGGCTATCATCTCCGGAGTTTTTCGAACGGAGGAAAGATGAAACGCCACGCTTTCGTCGCCGGAGCCCTGTTCTTCGTCGCGCCGGTCCTCATGGCGCAGACCACCCCTCCGCCCGCCGCCCCGACGGCCGCGGGCGCGAAGGCTCCCGCCAAAGCCGCGGCGCCCGAGGAGGAGGAGGAGTACGTCGTGACCGGTCTCGGAAACCGGTTCGTCCAGTCGTACACCCCCCTCGTCAACAAGAAGGGGCTGTTCGAGGCGGCGGTCACGCACCGCTTCTACCAGCCGGCGCGGGAGGCCGGAGGCGGCGGGGCGCTCGGCCTCGACGGCGGCAACAGCTTCGGTCTCTTCCTCGAGTACGCGTTCCTGAAGAACCTCGCCGTCCAGATCGCCCGCTCGGACGCCAACGCCGACTACGAGTTCGCCGCGAAGGTGACGCTCCTCCGCCCGTCGAAGTCTCTCCCGCTCGCCATCGGGCTCCGCGGAGGCCTCGACTGGCAGACGGCGAACTACCTCGGGCCGAACAAGAAGAGCGGCTTCTTCGGTCAGGCGCTCGTGTCGATCACCATCGCCGACGTCATCACCCTGGCCGCCGCGCCCACCATCGTCGAGAAGACGCCCGGAGGCGGCGGCTCCGACGGCAACAGCAGCGTCTTCAACGTCCCGATCATCGCCCAGATCAAGATCACGTCGTCCATCGCCGCCATCGGCGAGTACGTCCCGGCCAAGACGTCCCGCGTCCCCGGAACCGTCGGGCAGTGGTCGTTCGCCATCGAGAAATCCGTCTACCACCACAAGTTCGCGCTCCGGTTCGGCAACTCCGGCGCCGTCACCACGGACCAGATCATGGCGGGCGACTGGCAGGGCGGCGTGACCGAGTCGAACATCCGGCTCGGTTTCAACCTGACGAGACAGTTCGACATCGGGAACTGAGAGGCTCTTTCACCCGCCCGGGAGTCGAACCGTGAACGTGGATCCCTTCCCGTAGGCGCTCGACACCCCGATGTCTCCTCCCATCAGCTGGCAGAGACGCCGGCTGATGGCGAGGCCCAGACCCGTGCCGCTGTACCGGCGGCTGGTGGCGTCGTCGGCCTGCCAGAAGGGCTCGAAGAGCTTCGAGAGCTGGTCGTCGGTCATGCCGATCCCGGTGTCGCTGACGCGGAAGACCACGTCGTGGCCCACGAGGTCGCGCCCCTCGCGTGAGACCTCCATCCGGATCGTCCCGTTCTCCGTGAACTTGTTCGCGTTCGAAACCAGGTTGAGGAGGATCTGCCGGACGCGCATCGCGTCGCCCGACACCTTCCCGACGTACGGAGCGATGGTGACGTCGAGCGTGTTCCCCCTCTCCTTCACGAGCTGCCTCACGGTGGCGGCCACGTCTTCCACGATCGGACCGGCCTCGAATCGCTCTTCCAGCGTGTCGAGCTTGCCGGCCTCGATCTTGGAGAGGTCGAGGATGTCGTTGATGATCCGGAGGAGGTGTCGGCCCGCGGTGACGATCCGCTGGAGGTCGGGGCGCACGAGCGGGAGCTCGTTGTCGGCCGCGGTCTCCTGGAGGAGCTCCGCGTAGCCGATGATCGCGTTCAGCGGCGTCCGCAGCTCGTGGCTGGTGTTCGCGAGGAACGCGCTCTTGGCGCGGCTCGCGTCCTCGGCCGCGATCAACGCCTGCTCGAGGCTCTCCGTCCGCTTCAGGACGAGCGCCTCGAGCTCGCGGCTCCGCGACCGGAGGCGGCGCGTCCTCAAGAGGTGGAAGCCCGCCGCGCCCCCCACGAACGCGAGGACGCAGAAGCCGACGAACGCCGCGGTCTGGTAGAGGCGCGGCAGGACGCGGACGCGGAGCCCCTTCGGGTGCTCGTTCCAGAGCCCGTCGTTGTTGCACGCCGTCATCTCGAAGACGTAGGAGCCCGGGCGCAGGCTGGTGTAGTACGCCGTCCGCCGCGTTCCGGCCTCCACCCAGGAGCCCTCCAGCCCGCGGAGCCGATAGCGGAAGCGGACGCGCTCCGGCACCAGGAAGCTGAGACCGTCGTAGTCGATCTCGAGCTTCTCCGTGCCGGGCGGCAGCACCAGCTCGCCGGCATCGACCTTCAGGAGGTGGCCGTCGCCCGTGACACGGTCGACCGCGAGGAGCGGGGCCAGGTCGTTTCGTCTCAGATTCCCGGGGTCGATCACGACCGCGCCCTTGATCGTCGGAAACCAGAGGCGGCCGTCGCGCGCCCTGACCCCGGCGGGCTGCGTCGCGCCGTTGCACTGGTCCGACCCCATCCCGTCCGCGCGGCCGAGCACCAGCGCGTTCACCCGCGCGGCCTTGCCGTCGGCCACGGCGTCCAGCTCGTCCCGGGCGACGCGGCAGACGCCGAGGTTGCTCGACATCCAGAACGCGCCGTGCCCGTCCTCGAGGATCTGGAAGATCTTGTCGGCGAGGAGGCCGTGATCGGCCGTCAGCGTGACGAACCGCCCGTCCTTGAATCGGCGGAGCCCCACGCTGGTGCCGAGCCACTGGGCGCCGCTCGCGTCCTCGTGCGCGGCGAAGACGACCTCGTTCGGGGCCGCCCCTTCGGGGGCGAGGCGCCGGAAGCGCCCGTCGTCCAGGCGGAAGAGCCCGTCGTCCGTCCCGGCGAAGACCACGCCCTTGCCGTCCTCCGTGACGAAGCGGACGTCGATGTTCAGCAAGCCCTCCGCTTTTCCCCAGTGCTCGAAGCGCCCCTCCCGGAACCGGCTCACGCCGCCCCCGAACAGTCCCACCCAGACGCTGCCGTCGCGCGCCTCGAAGAGGCTGTTCGGCACGTTCGAGGCGAGGCCGTCGGCCGTTGTGTATCGCTTCATCACGCCGTCTTTCCACGCAGCCAGGCCGGCGCCGTTCGTCGCGAGCCACAGGGTGCCGTCCCGGGCGCCGAGGAGGGCGCGCACGTAACGGTTGGGGAGCTCGGCCAGCTCTTGCAGGGGCGTGAAGGTCCCGTTCCGGAACGCCTCGACGCCGCCATCCCCTCCCACCCACACCGTGCCGTCGCGGTCCTCCCCGATCGTCCGGACGCTGTCGAACGACAGGCCGGAGCCCCGGCCGTAGCTCATGACTTTCTGGTCCTTCAGGCGCTCGAGGCCGCCGTTCGTCCCGAGCCAGAGGCTCCCCTCGCGGTCCACCGCCAGCGAGCGGACATACGCCTGCGTGGGCCCCTCGCGCGTCCGGTACGGCGTCAGCACGCCGTCGCGGAACCTCACCAGCCCGCCGGTGTCGGTCCCCACCCACAGCGTCCCCTCCCGGTCGAAGACGAGGGACCAGAGGAGGTCGATGGGAAGGCCGTCCTTCGTGGAGTAGGTCCGGAAGGCGCCGTTCGACAGGTGGGCGAGGCCGCCCCCGTAGGTCCCGATGAAGAGGCTGCCGTCGGGCGCCTCCTTCAGCGCGTAGACGGCATCGTGCGGAAGGCCGCTCGTCCCCGCGCGGTAGGTGGCGAGCGCGCCCGCCCGCCACCTCAGGAGGCCGGCCCCGTCGGTGCCGATGTAGAGCGCGCCGGTCCTGTCCTCCGCCAGGGATCGGACGGCCACGGCCGGCAGCGCGTCGGCGCCCGCGAGCGGCGCCACCTTCCCGTCCTTCACGCGCCCGATCCCCCGGTCCGTCCCCACCCACACGCTGCCGTCGGCCGATAGCGCGAGGGCGAAGACGGAATCGCCGGGCAAGCCGTCCTTCGAGGTGACGGCGCGGAAGTCGCCGCCCTCGCGGATCACGAGCCCGCCGCCCACCGTCCCCACGAAGAGGCGGCCGGCGCGGTCTTCGAGGAGTGCCCAGACGGTGTTGCTCGTCAGGGCCGGCGTATTCCGGCGGTGGAACGTCGTGAACTTCACGCCGTTGAAGCGGGCGAGCCCCTCGTAAGTCCCCATCCAGAGGTAGCCGTCCCGCGTCTGACAGATCGCATGGACGCTGTTCTGGGGCAGCCCCTCCGCCCAGGTGTCGTGCCCGTACTGGGAGAGCGGCGTCTTCGGATCGAGGCCCCGGGCGGGGCCGGCGGCGAGAAGGGCGAGCGAGACGAGGAGCGGAAGGCGGCGCAACGCGGGGCGATGATAGCGGCGCTAGACTTCCCGCATCGTTCGACAGGAGCCCGCCCCCGCCCACCGTTCCCTCCTCCTCGGCATCGCGATCGTCGCCTTCGCGCTCGCCGCGCCCGCGCTCGCAGCGCCCGCGTCCCGCGCGGACGAGCGCGCCCCCGTTCCGTCGGCCACACTGTTCGTCCCGATCGTGCTGTCGGTGTCGGGCCAGGCCGGCTCGAGCTTCACCTCCGAGCTGACGCTCGCGAACCGCGGCAGCGCCGACGCCACGGTGGAGCTCGTCTACACGGCGGCCTTTGGCGGCGGGTCGGGGACGGGCACGGACACCCTGCAGGCCCGCCGCCAGAAGACCGTCCCCGACGCCATCGAGTACCTCCGCACGCTCGGCGTGCCGATCCCCGGAACCGGCGACCGTGGCGGCACGGTGGCGGTGAAGTTCTTCGGCCTGTCGTCCCCCACGGCCGGAGCGGCCTCCGTCCGGACGACCACCGGCGTCCCGCGCGGACGCGCCGGCCTCTCGTACCCCGCGGTGCCGCCCGCAGGGCTCACCGGACCGGTCTACCTGTGCGGCCTCCGGCAAAACCAGGAGGACCGCTCCCATCTCGCGCTGATGAACACCGGGAGCGAAGGCGCGGGCGACGTCACGCTGCGCGTCACCGTCTTTTCCGGCGACACGGACGTGTCGACCCGGCTGAACGACGTCACGCTTTCTCCGGGCGCGTTCACGCAGATCCCGGAGGTCCTCCTCTCGGCGGGCCTCGCGATCTCGAACGGCTTCGTGAGGGTCGAGCGCGCCGGCGGCGACGCGCCGTTCTACGCCTACGCCGTCGTCAACGACCAGGCGACCTCCGACGGGTCCTTCCTGCCGCCGCTCCTGGCGTCGAGCGTCGCGGGGCGCGACGGCCTCACGCTGCCGGTGGCGGTGGAGGCGGGTCCGTTCACGACGGAGCTCGTCCTGACGAACTTCGCCGGCGGACCGAAGAGCGTGCGCCTGGCGTTCGTCGGCGACGCCACGGCTACCACGGAGCTGGCCCTCCGGCCGCGGGAGCAGCGCGTGATCCCGAGCTTCTTCGAATTCCTGCGCGACCAGGGCGCTCTCGACGCGACGCGGTCCGGCCTCGCCGGCGCCGTCTTCGCCACGGTGCCGGAGGGCGACGTGGGCGGCCTCGCCGTCGGCGCGCGGACGTCCGCGGCCGGCGACGGCGGGCGGTACGGCCTCTTCTATACCGCGGCGCCGGCCGGCGGCGCCGCGAGGAGGTCCGCGTGGCTCCACGGCCTCCGGCAGGACGCCGAGAGCCGCACGAACCTGGCGCTCGTCGTGACGGGCGAGACGGATGACGAGCCGGACACGCTCCGGCTCGAGCTCTTCGACGGCGCGACCGGAGCGCGGGCCGCGACGGTGGACGTGACGCTCGGCGCGCGACGCTGGACGCAGCTCTCGTCGATCCTCTCGGCCTACGCGCCGGCCGTGACGAACGGCTACGCGCGGGTGACGCGGATCGGCGGCCGGAATCCGTTCCTCTGCTACGCGGTGGTGCACGACGGCGCCGGGCCCGGCCAGAGGAGCGACGACGGCGCGTTCGTGGCGATGGACCTCGCGGACGATTCCGGAGCCGCGACGCCCACGCTCGGGGTGAGCCCCGCGGCCCTCGACTTCGGAGACGTGGCGCTCGGGACGACGCGCGACCTCTCCGTCACCGTGCGGAACGACGGAGAGGGGATCCTCTCGGGGAGCGCCACCACGACCGGGGCGCCGTTCACGCTCGCAACGGGCTCCCCCTTTCGGGTCGAGGCGGGCCGGAGCGCGACCGTCACCGTTCGCTACACGGCAGCGGACCCGATCACGCAGAGCGGCACGCTCTCCATCACGAGCAACGGAGGCAGCGCGGCGGTGCCGCTCCGGGGCTCGGGAGCCGGAACGCCGGCGCCCGAGCTCTCCGTCACGCCGGCGGCGGTCGACCTCGGGGACGTCACCGTGGGCCTGGCGCGCGAGGCACCGCTCACGCTCCGGAACGCCGGCTCCGCTCCGCTGCGCGTCAGCTCCCTCTCCTTCAGCAATCCGCGCTTCTCGGCAGGCATCTCGACGGCGCTCACCCTCGACGCGGGCGCCGCGTACACGCTCGCCATCCGCTTCGAGCCGACGGTCGCCGCGAACGAGACGGGCGATCTGACGATCGTCAGCAACGACCCGCGCCGCCCCACACTGACCGTTCCGCTCGCGGGCCGGGGCGTGGCCGGCCCGACGTCGGACGTGGAGCTGACGACGGACGACGGGTCGCTGGAGACGGGCGTCGCGGAGGACGGGCTCATCGTCCTGAATCGCCTCACGCCGCCCCGCTACCCCGCCACGCTGAAACGGATCCGGATCTTCTTCTTCCCGTTCCCCGGCTACCTGGATCCGACCTCGGCGACCGTGCAGCTGGTCGTGATGCCCGAGCCCTCCGGCGCCGGACGCCCCGTGGGAGCGCTGTCCTACGCCGCTCCCGTCCAGCTCCCGACGATCCCGCCCGGTGGCACGTTCGTCGACTTCCCCGTCGCGAACGGCGCGACGATCCCCTCGGGTGACCTCTACGTCGGCTTCGCCGCGTCCGACCCGGCGGCCGGCGTCGTCTTCGCGGCCGACACCAGCGGGCCCCCGCAGAGACGCGCGTTCTTCTCGAACGACAGCGGCGAGTCCTTCCAGGGGCCGCTCGGCCCCAACATCATGATCCGGGCGGTGGTCACGGTCCCGGGCGACCGCCCGGCGGAGCTGGGCTCGCAGGAGAGGCCGGCGCCGGCGGTCCACTGACCCCACGCCCGAGGCTGCGGCCCGACGACGCTTCGAGCACCTCGGCGCCGGGCGGAACCGGGAGCGAGACGGTGACGGCGAGCGGCGACACCCCGACGATCGGGATCGTCAGCGTCGCCGGGCTCTTCCGGGGGCCGATCCTCACCGCGACGGCCTCCGGCCCGAGCCGGAAGATCGGCCCCGCGTTCCGCGAGAAGAGCCGGGCCGACGCCCCTTCGAACCGGAGCCCCGCGAGCTGATCGGCGTGGATCAGGTTCGGCGGACGCGGCGTCAGGAAGAAGAGACGGAACGTGCCGACGTCCGAGACGCGCTCGACGCGGAGTCCGGGCGGGCGTTGTCCGAGGGCGTCGATTTCCGCGGCCCTCGCCCCGAGGCGGCTCCGGTCGACGGCGACGACCGACGCGCCGAGCTCCTGGAAGAGCTGGAGCGCCGATCCGGTGTCCACCTGCTCCAGCGTCCGCTCGAGCCAGGCGTGAAGCGGAGGCCAGTATGAGTGGTAGCCGTTCACGACGCGCCGGCCGTGGACGAGCTGGTCCACCCACGCCTGCACGGCGGCGTCCTGGCCGCCCGGATAGACCGCCACCATCGCGTCGGCCGGCAGCGCGCCGAGCGACGCCGCGTAGGGGGACGGCTCCGGAAAGCGCGTCGCCGGGATGTCCGCGGGCCAGACGTCGAGCACCGAGAGGAGACAGAGGGTGGCCGGAAGCCACGCGGCTCCCACCCCGGCCCGCCGGAGAGCCGCGAACGAGAGGGCCGCCGCCGCGCCGAGCGAGATGTCGAAGAACTGGTCGAAGCGCGAGACGTTTCGGAGCAGCTCGAAGACCGGCAGCTGGTAGAGGAGCGCGAAGGGGCCGGGACCGAGCCGCTGCCCGGCGAGCCGCACGGACGGGCCGAGGGCGAGGACGAAGCAGATCGCGGCCGAGACGAGCCACGGAGAGAGCGTGGGTGCCCGTCTCCTGTCGCGCCGGAAGACGACGAGGCTGAAGACGACGAGGAACGTGAGCGTCAGCGTCGGGAAGAACGCGGCGGCGCCCCAGGGGAAGCCGGGCGCGAGCCGTTCCAGGAGCTGCTTGACGGGACCGCCGAACGTCCCGCCGTGGACGAGGGAGAGGAGGTCCGCACCGAACCGCTCGAACGTCTCGCGCGTCGTCCGGACGCCCACCTCGTGGCCCACCCGCGCGTACGGGAGGTTGTAGACGGCCGCCAGGCCGAGCGCCACGAGCCCTGTCCCCGCGAGCGACGCCGTCCTCGCGGGATCCCGGAGCCTCCGGAACGCGAAGAGGACGAGCGTCACGGCCGCCCAGAGGCCGCCGGTGGCGAGGCCGTAGAGGCTGGAGAGAGCCTGGACGAGGATCGACGCGCCGAAGACGAGGAGGTCGCGCCGCCGGCCGTCCTCGAGGAAGCGGAGCGCCGCGAGGAACGCCAGCACGACGAAGGCGGTGTGGAGCGTGGCGACCACGCCCACCTGGTTGAGGCGCGCGGGGCCGTAGGCGACGACGAGCGCCGCGAGGAACGCGCCGAGCCCCGGCCCCGCGAGATGGGCGTAGAGCGCGTAGAGGGCGACCGGGAAGAAGACGAGCCCGAGGTAGTACGTGACGTTCACGCCGAGCGGTGTCGAATGGAAGAGGCGGGCGAACGGGTAGGCCGCGAGCGCCGGCAGCGGATAGAACTCCCCCAGGGCCACGGCGTCGGGTATCGGAGCGAAGACGCGGTCGTCGGTCACCGCGAGGATCCCGCGCTCCCAGCGGGCCCAGGCCCGGGCCGTCGCGGTGCCGTTCAGGGCGGGGTCGCCGAGCGGCGGCGCCGAGGGATCGCAGGCGACGAGATGCGTGGCAGCGTGCCGCGTCACGCGGTGGAACACCCCGAGCGGGAGGAGGAGCGCGGCCACCCAGATCAGGGCCCTCCATCGCCGGGCCGCGACGTCCGACGTTCCCGATTCGCTCACTCCGGGTCAGACTAGCACCCGTGTCGCTCCGTTGACTTCGCCCCCTCGTTCCCGTAGCGTCCTTTTCAGTAATACCCGACTGTCGGAGAGGGAGACGGATGGCAGCAGCCGCACCCGAGCGGATCCGGTCACCGAGGAAGGCGCGCGAACGGATCGATCGCGCGGCGATCGACATCGCGGCCACCCCGGACAGGTGGCGCTCGATCGTCAACCAGCTCCGTCCGGCGCTGGGCCGGCCGCCTTTGGCCGCCGAGGTCCTCGCGCCGGGCACCTACGACTTCATCCGCGCCCACCACGGGGCGACGTCGCTCGCGTACCCGATCAAGCGGATGCAGGCGCTGGACGGCGGCGGCATGAACACCGTGCTCCGGACGAACGAGTACTTCACCGGCCGCGAGATCACCGTCCGCCGGCATCTCCCCGCCGAGTCGGCCGTCGAGGCCGCCGCGAGGCTGGAGCGCGACACGCTGGTGCGCGAACGGCTCTCCACCCTTCCGCGCCACCCGATCATCCCCCGCTTCTGGACGACCGGCGTCGTGCAGGGCGAGGCGTGCGACGTCTTCGACTTCGCGCCGGGGATGAGCCTCGCCCGCTACGTCGCGCAGCGCGGTCTGACCTACGGGATCCTCCTCGACTTCTCGCTCCACGCCGCCCGCGGCATCGGCTACCTGCACCGGAACGGCCTCATCCACGGCGACGTGAAGCCCGAGAACTTCTGCGTGGAGACGCGGATCACCGCCAGCCACGAGCCCACCGTGCACGTCTCCCTGATCGACTTCGACATCGTCTCCACGGCCGCCGAGCAGATCCGCCAGTACAGCCTCGGCAACAGTCTCGACGGCACGCTTCCGTACATGCCTCCCGAGAACTTCCGGCAGGACATCCCGGAAGATCCCGAGGACGCCCGGAAGATGGTCTTCTCGAAGGACGTCTTCGCGCTGGGGCTCACCATGGCGCGCACCTCGATCGGCGCCTTTCCGCGGAGCTTCTACACGCAGGTGGCGTCGCTCCTGGAGAAGAAGGTGGCAGGAGACGAGATCGAGCTCGAGTTCCCGCCGCAGATGCCGGCGAAGATGCAGGTCCTGATCCGCGCGATGTGCAGCAGCGTGTGGCAGGAGCGCCCCGCCATCGCCACGGTCATCCGGGCGCTGCGCAGCCTGCGCGACCCGGCCTCCGCCGAGGACCGGCGCATCGTCCTGTCGTCGCCGGCGGAAGACATCGTCACGAAGGTCGTGCCCGCGCAGGAGGTGGAGACGGTGGGACCGTACAACCTCCTGAACCGCAGCTACCTGCCCCGCCCCACGAAGGACGGCCACGACCTCCCCCTCGCCGAGTTCTCCGACCCGTTCGGACGCAAGCTCATCGGCGTCCCGTTCGCCTTCGACAAGAAGGAAGACGAAGCCGCGTTCTACAAGGAGCGCGAGGTGCTGCTCCTCGACCTGAACGCCGTCCGGCTGAAGCACCCCGAGCTCTTCCCCGGCAGCTTCCGCGACCTCGTCCGCGAGCAGCGGGACGGCCGATTCCTCGTCTGGATGCTCCGGCCGCTCCTGGAAGGGCCGAAGGACCTCCTGCAGTTCCTGAAGGAGGACCGGCCGAACGCGCCCATCAAGGAGCGGATCGCCATCCTCCGCCGCGTGGCCGAGGCTCTGGCCGTCCTGGAAGAGGCCGGCTACACGCTGCCGAAGCTCACGCCGGAGCTCGTCTTCTTCGTCGCGGCGCCCGCGGAAACCTCCAGCACCACGAGCCAGGCGCTGACGCGGCCCATCAAACGGCTCTTCGACGTCCCGGCCAGGGGCGAGCAGCGGTATCGCCAGGAGCTCATGGGAACCTCCTCCGCCCGCAAGGTGAATCCCGCCGAGAAGGGGAAGCGCCTCGTGACCGACCTCCTCGACATCGCGGAGCAGATCGGCGTCTTCGCCGACATCGGCCTCGCCGAACGGAATTTCCTCCTCCAGATAGCCGGCGTCGACACCTGGCGGGAGCGCGTGAGCATTCTCGTGTGGGTCGAGATGCAGACCGTCTGAGCCGGATCCAGAGACAAAGCACGACGAGAGAAAGGGGCCGCCTGTGAACCTGAAATACGTGGACGACAACCTCTACCGACGGATCGACGGCTGGCAGAGCCCCACGCTGGGGCAGTACATGCCGATCGTCACCTACGGCCACGCCGGCCACCCGCTGCTCCTCTTTCCCACGGCGTCGGCGGACTACCTGGAAAACGAGCGTTTCTTCCTGGTGAAGTCGATCGAGCCGCACCTGATGGCGGGCCGCGTCAGGGCTTTCTCCATCGACAGCATCAACCGGCAGGCCTGGATGGACGAGAAGGTCCCGGTCCCCGAGCAGGCACGTCGCCAGGCGCTCTACGCCCGCTACGTCGAGGAGGAGGTCGTCCCGTACATCCGGTACGTCTGCGGCAATCACCAGATCCGCGTCGGCACCACGGGTGCGAGCTGGGGCGCGTACCACGCCGCGAACACTCTCTTCCGCCGGCCGGACCTCTTCGACACCGTCATCGCGATGAGCGGGTTCTACGACCTCGAGCCCCTCTACTTCAAGGGCTACACCGACGACAACTGCTTCTTCAACAACCCCGCGTGGTACCTGCCCGGCATGTCGGGCCACTACCTCGACCTGCTCCGCCACGCGTGCAGCATCAACATCGTCTCCGGTCAGGGAGCGTACGAGGCGCCCGAGGCCTCCCGGTCCCTGGCGCGCATCCTCACCGAGAAGGGGATTCCCCACGACCTCGACCTCTGGGGCCACGACGTGAACCACGACTGGCCGTGGTGGCGGAAGATGCTCCCCTACTACCTCGACAAGCTCGGCTGGTAGCGCCCGCCGGCGCGCGCCGGGCGCAGCGTCTACGCCCTCTCGAGCGTGGCGCTCGGGATCCCGATCGACCGGGTGAGCCTCGTCCGGCCGCCGAAGCGGACCGTGTGGTCGTTCCGCAGGCGGATCACCGCTTCCCCGGTGAGATACGCCTCGAGCGCCTCTCTCGACTCCATCTCGTAGACGATGAGCCATCGCTTCCAGCCATCAGGGGCGTCTCCTTCGAGCCTGTACTTCCGGGCACGAAGGAAGCCGGGCTCGCGGAGGACGTCGGGAAGGTGATGCTCCGTGTTCCAGGCGTCCCAGGCGGCCTCCACGTCGGGGGCGATCTCGCCGCTCACCATGTACAGCACGTTCATCGACTGTCTCCTCTCGATCTCGCGGTCAGGGGGAAAAGAGCGCCAGCGCATTCTGGCCCAGCAGCCTCGCGAGATCGGCCTCGGAAAGGTCGAGCGCCCGGAGCTTCCCCAGCTCGCGATCCCAGGCATACGGGAGGTTCGGGAAGTCGGTGCCGTAGAGGATCCGCTCCGGACGGCAGGTGACGAGGCGGACGGGCGCGGGGCCCGGGAAGTAATCCGCCATGGCCATGGTGGTGTCGAGCCACAGATTGTCGAACCGCTCGAGGAGCGATTCGTAGGCGTCGAACTCGTCGGCGCCGAGGTGCGGGATGACGAGCCTCAGGTCCGGATGGTCCCGCAGCACCCTCTCGATCCTCTCGGCGGAGCAGAGCGTGTAGACGTCGCACCTGTAGCTCGCGCTTTTCGGCTCGCGCCCGGCGTGCAACACCAGCGGCTTCCCCGCGGCCGCGCAGGCCGCGTACACCTCGTGCATCTCCGGAGCGTCGGGCGACACGCACTGGACGTGACAGTGGAGCTTGACGCCCGCGAGGCCCGCCCGGAACGCGTCCTCCAGGATGCCGGCGGCGCCCTCCTCGCCCGGAAAGACCGTGGCGAGGCCGATCACTCGCGGCTCCCTTCGACACACCTCGGAGACGTACTCGTTGAGGGCGCGCGCCATCCCCGGTTTGTGCGCGTAGTGGAGCGCCACCACGCGCTCGACGCCTCGCGAGAAGAGGAACTCGAGGACGCGCGGCGTCGTCAGCTTGTACCGGATCGGCCAGCCGTACGCCTCGAACCACCTCCAGACGGCCTGGAAGACCCGGTCCGGGAAGAGGTGGACATGCGCGTCGACGACCGGCGGCAAGAGTGACGGCAGCCGCTCGCCCTCGACGTCGGCCAGGGCCGGCAGCGGGAGCGTCACGCCGTCGCGGGACCAGCCGGGGTACGCCACCCGTCAGACGCCGTCCGGAAACGCCACGACCTTCCGCTCGACGGGAGGAACCGACTTCAGGTAGTCGTAGATCGCGCCCAGGTCCCCCTCGGTCATCCCGGAGAACGCCAGCCAAGGCATGACGGTGTTCCTCCCCTTCGGCGCGATCGGCGCCTTCTCGCCGTCGAGCTCCACGAACGACTTGAAGCGTCCGACGAACTCTGCCTTCGTCGCCTTTCCCATGAACGTGTCCGGATGCGGCGTGAGGTTCGAGGTGACGACGCGGCCCCACGGCCCCACCATCGTCCAGCCCCCCGACAGCTCCTGGCCGGCGATCCGTTGCTGCTTGGCGTCGTGCGGCGTGTGGCACTCGAGGCACCCGCCGATGGTCACGAGATAGCGCCCGTAGCCCAGGGGGTCCTTCGCCGCGTCGGGTGCCGCCACGGGCCCGTCCACGGGCCTCGGCGCGCTCTTGATCAGGAGGTTCACCGGAAAGGCGATCTGCTTCCTCGGCACCGCGTTGCGGATGGGCGGGAGCGTCCGGAGGTACGCCACGATGCTCGTCGCGTCGTCGTCGGCGAGATTCCGGAAGTCCCCGTACGGCATCATCGGAAAGAGCGCCTCGCCGTTCCGGTCCACGCCTTCACGGATGGCCCGCAGGATCTCGCCGTCCGTCCACGAGCCCAGGCCCGTCTCGGGATCGGGCGTGATGTTCTGCGCGCAGACGAGGCCCGGCACGCCGAACTTCTCGTCAAACGGAAACCCCCCCTTGCCCATCCCGCCGGGCTTGAGCGGCATGCCGAAGCGCTCCGTGACCCGCTCCGAATGGCACCCGTGGCAGTCGGCCACGTGCTCCGTCAGGTACCGGCCGCGGGCGATCCGCTCCGGGGTCGCCTCGAACGTCCCGGTCCTCGCGGGACGCATCGCGGGCTTCTTCAGGGCGAGGGCCGCCACGAGGCCTCCGACGGCGACGAGCAGCACGCTCACCACGATTCCGCCGATCTTCAGGATCTTCGACACTCTCACTCCTCCTCGATCAGGGCGACGCGATCCAGAGGCTGCCGTCCGTCTCGGCGTACTCGTAGGCGATCTCGCCGCCCGTCGGTGACCAGTCCGGGTACCGGTAGTAGGCGTTCAGCTTCGTGCTGCTCGTCAGACGCCGGACCTCCTTCGTCGTGCGCGAGACCCAGTAGAGATTCCAGAGGCTGTCCCGGAGGCCCGCGAAGACGACCCGGTCGCTGTCGGGCGCGAAGCCGAAAGCCCACGAGAGGCCGCGACCGAACGTCAGCTGCTCGGGGGTCCCGCCGGCGCTCGAGATCAGGACGACGTGAACGTCCTCGCCCCGGCGCGCCTCGGCCGCGATCCACTTCCCGTCGGGCGACCAGCATGGGAAGGCGAACATGTGGCGATCGAACGTCAGCTGTCGCGCGCCGCTCCCGTCCACCGACACCACCCAGGTGTTGAGCGTGACGCCTCCCGCCTTCGACTGATACGCGATCCGCGTGCCGTCCGGGGAGAGCCGTGGAAGCGCCGCGCCCGGCGCGAGCGCGGGGAGCGGCGTGACCCCCTTCGACGCCACGTCGAGGACGTACGCCTCGCTCCGCTTCGTCCGGTCCGAGATCATGAGGATCCGCTTGCCGTCCGGAAACCAGCTCTGCCCCCAGTCTCCGCCCGGGTCGTCCGTCAGGCGCACGGGCTCACCCCCCGCCGAGGACATGAAGTAGAGGTCGCTCTTGGCGCCAGGCTTCTCGTGCCCGAACGCGATCCGGGAGCCGTCGGGGGAGTAGATCGGCCAGGTGCTGCGCCCGTCCGCCATCGACGTCAACGGGCGGGGCGCGCCCGCGGCGTCGCCGCCCGGCGTCAGCGGGAGCGACCAGATCCTGGCGCTCGTGTTCAGATCGGCGAAGGCGAGCCGGCCGTCGGCCGCGACGGCGGGCGAGCGCGCCACGCCGCCCTTCCGGACGAGGACGGGGGCGGGCGGGCCATCGACGAGGCCGTTCGAATCGAGGTCCACCGTCCACAAGCCGTACTCGAACGTCCCCGAGACCCCGCCCCAGAAGAGGGATCGCCCGTCGGGCGACAGCACGGGGTCGTAGAGACGCTGATGTGTCAGGACCTTCGTGAGCCTGGCCCCGTCGAACGTGTACGACCAGAGCTCCGCTTCCGCGAACTCGGGGTTGCCCGTGACGAAGTAGAGACGCTTCGCGTCGGCAGAGAAGAGCGGTCGCCCGTGACCGCCGGCCGGGACCCCCTCCGACGTCAGGTTTCGCGTGGGACCGCCCCGCGAGGGGACCGTCTCGATGGTGGAAGGGGCGACCGCGACGGCGCCGGTGGCCGTGACGTCGGTGAGCCCCTGGGACTGGAACGCGATCAGGGCGCCGTCGGGCGACCATGACGGCTGCGAGCCGTACGACGTCCGGAAGGTCGGCTCACCCCCTCCCGAGGGGACGACCCAGATGCCTCCCCGGTCCTTCGAGTGATAGGCGATCGACCGGCCGTCCGGCGAGAAGGCCGGCTGGAAGTTCTGCTTTCCGTCGCTCGTCAGCGGCTTGTCCGTGCCGCTCGCGAGATCCCGGACGTAGATCTCGAATCGACCCGATCTGTCGGATGCGAAGGCGAGCTTCTTCCCATCCGGAGAGAACGTCGGGTAGAGGTCGACGCCGCGGGAGGTCGAGAGACGCTGAGGCGCCGAGAGGCGCGGCCGCGTCACGCTCTTCCTGGCGCAGGACGAGGAAGACAGGACGACCAACGCGGCGATGCCGAGACGCTTCATCGTCCTTCCACTGCCGTCGTGAGCGCGATTCCCGGCCGTCACGTCGATCGTCAATGCGTCTCCAGCCCCTCCGCGATGGTCACGACCAGCTTCTCCTTCAGCTTCCTGGTCCCGACCGTCAGCGTCACCGAATACTCCCCGGACTTCACGAACTTGCCGCGCGCATCTCCGCCGGAGTCGAGGGAAAACTCCTTCCCGCGCTTCAGGTCCCACGTGACTCGGTTGAACCCCGGCCGTCCGGCGGGCTTCAGCTCGGCGACCGGCTGTCCGGCGGCGTTCGAGATGCTGATCTTCGGCTCGGCGCCAGGCTCCTTCAGGTAGAACGTGAAGGTGGCGCCCTCCGGCGGGTTCTTGCCCCGGAAGGCCCCCTTGCCCGCGGAGCCCTCCCAGCCGGCGAGGAGCTCACGGCCGAACGCCGGCTTCGGCGGAAAGAGGTGCGCGTCCTTCGATAGAAGCTCCGCCGTCACGTCGCGCAGCGGCGAGAGGTCGTCGACGATGTAGAGGCTTCGCCCGTGAGTGGCGATGACGAGGTCGCTCTCGCGCGGATGGATCACGAGATCGTCGACGGCGACGGTGGGCAGGCCCCCGAAGCGCGTCCAGGCCGCTCCGCGCTCGAACGAGACGAAGAGGCCGTGCTCGGTGCCGGCGAAGAGCAGGCTGGGGTTCCGCGGGTCCTCGCGGATCACCTTCACGGGGCTGTTCTTCGGCAGGTTGGCCGAGAGGAGAGCCCAGGTGAGGCCGCTGTCCGCCGTCCGGTAGAGGAGCGGCGCGTCGTTTCCGTCGCGGTGAGCGTCGACGGCGAGGTACAGGACCTTCCTGTCGTGAGCGCTCGGCTCCACGCGGCTCATCCACTGGCCCTTCGCGGCGGCCGGCAGGCTGGCCGTCAGGTCGACCCAGCTCGCGCCGTCGTCGTCCGTCCGCCACAGCTTGCCGTCGTCCGTACCGGCCCACAGCAGGCCCTTTTCGATCGGCGATTCGGCCAGCGTGTAGACCACGCCGTAGTTCTCGGCGCCGCTCCCGACGCTCGTGATCCGGTCGACATCTCGGGTCGACAGGTCCGGGCTGATGACCTGCCACTCCTCGCCCCGGTTCGACAGACGGAAGACGCGGTTCCCGGCCAGGTACATCACCCCTCTGGCGTGGTGGCTCGGGATGAGCGGCGCGCTCCAGTGGTACCGGAAGGCGCGCTGTCCCTCCGCGGGCTCGGGACGCAGCCGCCTGAGCTCGCCCGTCCGGAGGTTGATCCGATGGACGAACCCCTGCTGCGATTCCGCGAAGACGACGTCGGCGTCGTCGGGATCGAAGACACAGTAGAAACCGTCGCCGCCACCGAGGTTCACCCAGTCGGAGTTGACGATGCCGTCCTTCGTGAAGGTGCGGCTCGGGCCCAGCCAGTTCAGGTTGTCCTGCAGGCCGCCCGCGATCCGGTACGGCGACCTGCCGTCGACCGCGATCCGGTAGAACTCGCCCGCCGCGAAATTGCTCCGGTGGTCCCACGACGCGCCGGCGTCGAAGCTCTGGTAGAGCCCGCCGTCGGTGCCGAGGAGCAGGCGGCGGCAGGACTTCGGAGCCTTCGCGTCGGGCTCCGCCTTCAGCTCCTCGGGGTAGATGGCGAGCGCGTGGTTGTCGGCGTGGACCTTCTCGAAGAGATCCTCGCGCCACGTGGCGCCGCCGTCTTCCGAGACGTGGAGCCCCACCCCCAGGACGTAGACGCGCCTGTCGTTCACGGGGTCGAGCCGGATCTGGCTGAAGTAGAACGGGCGCGGGTTCAGCGGGCTCATCCGCGTCCACGTCTCGCCCGCATCCTCGGAGCGGAAGACGCCACCCCGCTTGCTCCTGTTGTCGCGCAGGGGCGTCGAGCCCCCCTCGTCGCTCTGGACGATCGCCATGACGACTCTCGGGTCCCGGCGGGAGACGTCGAGGCCGATCCGGCCGGTGAGCGACGGGAGCCCCTTCTCGAGCTTCCGCCACGTGGTGCCGCCGTCGGTCGACTTGAAGATCCCGCCGAGGTCCTTCCCGCCCGTGAACGCCGCCCCGAAGGTGAACGACCAGGGCGTCCTCTGCCGCGCGTAGAGCGCCGCGTAGAGCGTGTCCGGATTCGCGCCGTCGAGCGCCACATCGCCGCAGCCGACCTTCGACGCCTCAGGTCCCGCCGCCGAGAGGACGAGCGTCCAGCTCTTCCCGCCGTCCGTCGTCCGGTAGAGGCCGCGCTCGCCCCCCGGCTTCCAGAGGTCACCGGCCGCCGCGATCCAGGCGGTGTCGGGGTCGGTCGGCTTCACGACGATCCGGGCGATCGCGTGGCTCTCGCGGAGCCCGGCGTGGCTCCAGGTCTCGCCCCGATCGGTGGACCGATAGACGCCGTTGCCCCAACCGGAGCTGTTCCGGTCGTTCGCCTCGCCGCTCCCGGCCCAGAGGACCTTCGGGTTCGAGGGCGCCACGGCGAGCGCCCCCATCGACGCGACGCTCTCCTTCTCGAAGATCGGGGTGAAGGTGACGCCGGCGTTCGACGTCCGGAAGATGCCGCCCGTCGCCATGGCGAGGTAATAGCGGAAGGGGTCGGAAGGGTCGAGCGCGATCTCCGAGATCCGCCCCCCCATCACCGCCGGGCCGATGCTCCGCGCCTTGAAAGCCTCGAGACGCGAGGCCGCGAGGGAGACCGCGGGAGCCGGGGCGGGCGAGCCCGGCTCGGAGCGCGTCCCTTTCTTCGGCTTTTCGGCCGCGTGGAGCGGCCCGAGCAAAGCAAGAGCCAGCGCGACCGCCGCGAGATTCCGCATCGACATCTCCCTCGAGCCCGGAGTCTAAGGGAGACGCAACCTCACGAGTAGGTCATTCAGCTCGCGCCGGACCGCCCTCGTTCTTCCGCGACGCGCGATAGAGGAACGCGCAGATCGCCAGGATGAGGAGGAGCGTCCCGATCTGCCCGAAGCCGCCGGGGATCCGCGAGGCCATCGCCTTCGGAGCCACCTTGAGCCCCACGAGGAGCGCGACGAGAACGCCCGCGAGCCCCTCGCCCGCCACGAGCCCGGAGGCCGCGAGGACGCCCGGATCGCCCTCCGACGTCGCGCCCTTCGAGCCGCGCATCGTCAGCGCCTTGACGCAGCCCCCCACGTAGATGGGGAGCATCGACGCGAGCGGGAGGTAGACGCCGATGGCGAACGCCAGCCCCGAGACCCCGCAGAGCATCGCGCCGATCGCGAGGCCGCCGCCGGTGAGGACGAGCCCCCACGGCAGCGAGCCGGAAAGGACGCCCTCGATGATCGTCTTCATCAGCGTCGCCTGCGGCGCCGCGAACTCCTTCGTGCCGAAGCCGTACGTCCGGCCCAGGAAGAGCACCGTCGCCGCCACCGCCCAGCACGCGAAGGCCGCGCCGATCAGCTGTCCCAGCTGCTGCTTCGCTGGCGTGGCGCCCACGAGGTAGCCGGTCTTCAGGTCCTGCGAGATGTCACCCGCCTTCGAGGCCGCCACGGCCACGATCGTCCCCACCGTCAGCACAGCCGCGCGCGCGCCGGGCTCCACCCAGCCGGCCGCCGCGAAGACGGACGCGACTCCGAGCAGCGTGACGAGCGTGATCCCCGACGTCGGCTGCGACGACACGCCGACGATCCCGACGATCCTCGCCGCGACGGCGACGAAGAGAAGCCCGAACACGCCGACGCCCGCGGCGCAGACGGCGCGGGGCAGAGGGCCCATGTTGCCAGCGAAGATCCCCGGCACGAAGCCGGCGACGAGGACCACCGTGACGATCCCCGCGATCACGAAGCCGCCCGGCAGATCGCGGTCCTTCTCGTCCGGCACCGTCTCGCCAGCGTCCTTCCTCGCCATCCCCTTCGCCACGGCAATGAACGCGCCCGCCATCGACGGCAGGTTCTTCAGCACGGTGAGGATGCCCGCCGTCGCCACCGCGCCCGCGCCGATGTACCTCACGTAGCGCGACCAGATCTCGCCGGTCGTCATGTGGACGATCAGCTTCGTCTGCTCGGGGAAGAGCGGCACGCGGAGGGGCGACCCGATCCAGGCGATGAGCGGGATCAGGACGAACGACGAGATGATCGAGCCCGCCACGATCACAGCCGATTGCCGGTAGCCGAGGATGAAGCCGACCGCGAGGAGCGCGGGGGCGAGCTCGATGGCGGCCTCGGCCTTCGGCAGGTACGGCAGCTTCTGGGAGATCTCGTTCGGTATGAGGAAGAGGAGCGACACCAGGATCTTCACCCCGGCCCCCACCGCCATCCCCCGGAAGATCCAGACGCTCCCCGACGACTCCGCCGCCGTGGCGCGCAGCACCTCGGCGCACGCCGTCCCTTCCGGATACGGGAGCTCGTCGTGCGAGTCGACGATGAGGAGGCGCCGGAGAGGGATCATCGCGGAGAGGCCGAGGAGCCCGCCGAGGAAGCAGAGCGCCACCACCTGCAGGTACGGCGGCGCCGCGCCCCAGAGGAAGAGCGCGGGGATCGTGAAGATCGTCCCCGTGGCGAGCGACGTCGATGCCGAGCCGATCGTCTGGGACAGGTTGGCCTCGAGGATCGTCCCCTTCCGCCCGAACGCCGAGAAGACCGCCACGGTGAGGACCGCGGCCGGGATCGAAGCCGACACCGTCAGCCCGACCTTCAGCCCGAGGTAGGCGTTCGCCGCGCCGAAGACGATGCCGAGCACGATCCCCGCGACGACCGCGCGAAGCGTGAACTCCGCCACGGACTCCTTACCGATCAGCCCCATCGCTCCTCCTCGAAAGACTCAGAATGCTAAGCCATATGGAACCGATCCTCGTCCTCGGCGCGGGTTATCTCGGCGGACGCCTCGCCGCGGCGCTGATCGACCAGGGACACGACGTGATCGCGGTGAGGCGGACGCCGGCTCCGCCACCGTTCCTCTCCGTCGATCTGCGGCAGCTCGACGCTGCTCTCCACGCGCTAGGCGTGACGCGCGTCGATGCCATCGCCGTCACCCTCGCGCCGTCGCGAGGCGCCGGGTACGAGATCTACGCCGAAGCGACCGGGAAGGCCGTCGCCCTGGCCCGGGACTTCGCTGCGAGCTTCGTCCTCTACACCTCGTCCACGGGCGTCTACGCGGAGCGGGACGGCGGCCTCGTGGACGAGACGTCCCCGCTCGCGACGGACACGGACCGCGGCCGGCTCCTCGTCGCCGCCGAGGCGCGCCTCGCGAACTCCCCGTGCCCGGTGGCCGTCCTCCGTCTGTCCGGCCTCTACGGTCCCGGCAGGAATCCGATCGAGCGATACCGCGCCAACGGCTCGACGGCCTACACGAATCGGATCCACGTGGACGACGCCGTCGCGACAGCGAGCCTCGTCCTTTCACGACGCGAGCCGCTCCTCGTCAACGTCACCGACGACGAGCCCGCGCGCGCCGTCGACATCGCCCGCTGGCTCGCCGCTCGCGAGGGAGCACCGCCGCCCGAGGAAAGGCCTGGCGAAGCCGGCATGCCGAACCGCCGGATCTCGAACGCCAGACTCCGATCGCTCGGGATCACGCTCCGCTACCCGACCTTTCGCGACGGACTCGAAGCCCTCTCGTCATGAACTGAGTGGCCGTATCCCGCCGCATCGCGATCTTCCGGGAGCGCTTCCGCTTGCCGTCGCCACCTGCCTTCGGTAAGCCCACCACCTGGTCGACTCCACCGCGGTGCCCCCCGCGGACCGATGGCAGGAAGACGAACCGCCGAGGAGCCGAGGCCCGTCCCGGCGGACCCTCCGAGCAAGGCCGAGGTATCCGCTCGCTCCGGAGCCCGCCCGCCGACGTATTTCCGAAGGAAGAGAGCGCGCGCTGTTTGAGCGCAGCGAGTTCGCGCGCGACGTCGGCGGGCGGGCTCCGGAGCGCAAGCGGATCGGCCGGCGGAGGGGGTCCGCCGGGGACGGGCCTCGGCTCCGTCCAGCCGGAAACACCAGCTCGAGCTCTTCGGAACTCTTCGGCCGAGGGACCGACCGCCTCCGGCGTGGGCCCTGAACTCGAATTGTATCGGCGCGAACGACCTGCTCATCGCCGCCCACGCCATCGCCGCCGGCCTCGTCCTCGTCACCGACAACACGCGGGAGCTTTCGAGGGTCAAGGGACTCGTCGTCGAGAGCTGGCGAACCTGAAGGCTAGGCCCCGCGCAGCTCCGCCGTCATCCGGAACCGCCCCACCTCGTCCCCCAGCGAACCCGCCATCGACTCGAGCGCCGCCGCCGTGTCCTCCACCGTCGACGCCGACTCGAGCGTCTCGCGGCTCGCCGACTCGACGTCGGTGAGGAGCTCGACGAGGCGATGGCTCTCCGCGGTCTGACGGTTCAGCGCGTCGTGAATGCCGTGCATCAGGGAAAGCGAGCGGTCGGCCGCGACGGCGATCTGCGACGCCGCGCTCTTCTGCTCCTCCACGGTCCGGTCCACGAACGCCGCGAGGTCGCGCACGCGGGTGACCACCTCGCGGATCTTCGCCGCCTCGCGCGTGTTGCGCCGGCCCTCCTCGGAGAGGGCGTCCAGCCCCTGCTTCACGTCCTCGATCGACGCCGTCGTGGCGCTGATCGCCTCGGTCTGCCGCCGCGCCGTCTCCTGGATCGCCGCCACCGCCCGCTCCGCCTGCGCCGCCACGGCGCCGACGGCGGCGATGGCGTCCTTCGCGCGGCCGGCGGTCTTCGCGCCCTGCTCCACCAGACGGACCTCCTCCTCGGCCGCCTCGCGCGCCGCGCCCACCTCGGCGCGCATCCCGTCGATGAGCGTCGCGATGCCGCGCGCCCCGTCGGACGTCCGCTCGGAGAGCTTCTTGATCTCCGCCGCCACGACGGAGAAGCCGCGCCCGTGCTCGCCCGCCTTGCTGGCCAGGAGGGCGGCGTTCAGCGCGAGGAGGTTCGTCTGGCGGGCGATGTCCTCGATCACCTGGAGGATCCGCCCGATCTCCTGCGACCGCGATTCGAGCCGCGTCACCACGGACCTAACGGTGCTGGCCGACGTCTGGATGGCCGCGACGGACTGGCGGACCTCCTCGACCACGGCGACGCCGAGGACGGAATCCTGCGCGGCGCGCTCGGCGTGCGAGCCCGCGAGGGCCGCCGAGGCCGTCACCGAGGCGATCGACTGCTCGTTGCGCCGGGCCGAGCCCGTCAGCTCCTCGGCCTTCCGAACGAGCTCGGAGAGCGTCGCGTCCAGGACCTCGGCGCCGTCGACCAGCGACGACGCGGCGCGCGCCCCCTCGTCCGAGCTCTTCGACAGGTCCTCCGCCCGCGCGTGGACCTGCGACAGCGAGGCATCCACCTCCGAGACCGCCGCGGCCGTCTCCTCGGCGCCGGCCGACAGGCTTTCCACGTTCTCGGCGATCGTCCGGACCGCCTCGTCGAGCTGCGCCAGCGCCCTCTCCGCATGGTCGAGGCGGGAGAGGCTCTGCGTCGCCTTCTCGCGGGTCATCGCCGAGGCGGTCTGCAGGACGGCGATCTGCTCGCCGAGCCGCCCCTGCTCGCGCTTCACCGACTGGAGGAGCCGCGCCCCGCTCGCCGCGACCGCGTTCAGCAGGCGGGCGAAGGCGCCCGAGAGCCCGTCGGACTCCGGGACGCGCGCGGCGAGGTCGCCGTCGGCCAGCCGGCGGGCCGCGTCGAGAGCCTGCTCGGCACGGGCGTTGCGCCGCACCACGGCGATCGCCCCGGCCCCGGCCGCCGCGAAGCCGGCGACCACGGCCGCGAGCAGCCCGAAATCGAAGACCCCCGAAGCGCCGAGCGAGCCCCCGCGCATGGCCAGGGAGATCGCGCCCGCCACGGCCACGCCGCCCGCGAAGGCCGCGACGCCGACGGCCAGCGGGGTCGAGTCGGACGAGCTACCGTGCTCCTCGGGAAGGGACATTCCGGGAGTCTACTAGCCGGCGCGGGCGAGTCCTGACCCCGGACGCGAAAAACGGCCCCGGGAGATCCGGGGCCGCTCTCCTGAGGATGTCTCGGAAGCCTTACTTGCCCTGAACGGCGAACGCGATGACCAGGGCGTAGATGACGAGCGACTCGATCAGGACGAGCGCGAGGAACGCCTGCGCGCGGATGGGAGCCGCGGCTCCCGGGTTGCGCGCCATGCCGTCGCAAGCCGCGACGGCCGTCTTCCCCTGCGAGAGCGCGCCCGCCGCCGCCGCGATGGCGATGGCGATGGCCGCCGAGAAGTGGCCCCAGCCAGCGCCGGACGA
>Ga0154020_10002120_pt1 | contig 24144 bp, 23 predicted proteins | sample Klosneuvirus_201_FD_109709 | JGI IMG/M metagenome (GOLD analysis project Ga0154020, IMG submission 109709) | Active sludge microbial communities from wastewater, Klosterneuburg, Austria - Klosneuvirus_20160825_MG | ecosystem: Engineered > WWTP > Aerobic digester > Activated sludge | place...
GATTGCGGTTCCTACTAGTTTGTTGATTCCTACACTTAGAGTAGTAGAGAGCACTCCGGCGCTATCCATGTAATAAGATTGGCCCGGCACGAGTCCTGTGAATCCATCGATCACACCACGGTAAGTTACCAGAATTGTCCCTACATCGCTCTTCTGAGAGATACCCGAAATTGGCTCTACAATTCGGACTTTAGAGGTTACACCGTTTTGAGTAGTGTATTCTACATACCCGTAAAGATATTCATTGGTTCTACCAATATCTAAGAATAGCTGACCACGAATATCATTTATTGGGACAGGAGCTAAAATACCTTGCTTAAATTCGATCATGTCCTCTGTGATTGTATCGAAGGACATCATACACATCTTATTCGCGTAGATGAAGATCACTTCAACCGTAGTGGTTCCAGGAATATATCTTAGAAGAGCAGTACTTATTCTCCCGTCGTTAAAGGTTACATCGTAAGGATAAGGGAAGGAAGCAATATTAGATATGCCAAGTTTAGCACTAGATTCTGATTTGATAGTAATCGCTTCTACATAAGCCGGAGCCACATCATAGAGTTGAAGATCATTAGTTCCGGTATTAAAAGTCAGGTAAGTCTTAAACTTATATTCTCTTGGATGAGATTGCCAGTTTTCAAGAGAAGCTGGTAGCGCAGATACAGCGGAGAATGGCACAGCAGGTTTTGATTCATTTATAAGTTTGATGATAGAGGACAGCATTACGAAGCGATTTGAATTAGAGTTGAATAGGATATTGTTGCCAAATTTGATGATATTCGCTTTGTACAGAGACCAACTAACGTTATCAATTGTACCGTATTCAATAGCGGTGATCTGACGAGATCCTGAAAGGATCTGTTTTGAGGCGTACCCCTCAGCAATATTACCTACGCCATTCATATCAGTGGTGATAAAGTATTGAGCGATCGTAGTATCTCCTGTAACGTTACCGTAGGAGATAGCAAGACCACTGATTATCACAGGTTTAATAGACCACGCAGTTTGTAGGTAATTTACCTGATTAGAACCACCTGAATCACAAGCTTCATATATATTTGCAATGCTGCTGGAACAGACATATTTCCCAGGCTCTAGTTTAAACATGTTTGAGAATATATCAAATTGACGACTACTTTGATTAATTGTGTATGGATAAGTATAAGCTGTGTTAGAGCTTATTGCGAAGTTATTCGGAGTACCAAATACAATCGTAGAAGCTACTGTAGTAACGACGCAATGGTATTGAACTAAACCGTAATGTGTGAACATGTTGGTCGCATCGTTAGGCTTATAGGATCCCGCTGCATATATCAAGAATTTATCAGCGCTTACTAAATCAAGTTTAATCTCTCCAACTAGAGTAGAGGTCGAAGCAAAGAACGAGTTCACTCCGTTTACTGAATAGCTCGAGTTAGGAAGAATAGATGCGGTGTTAAAAGACAGGGAATCACCAACGATGTCTGCAATTTGAACGGACACACTTACGTTGGCATTATCTGTAGTATTACGATAGCATAGAAACAGTCGAGTAGAGTCGATCTTCTTTACTACGATGTTTTTCTTGCCTGTTTGAAGAGTATCAAATACAGCGGTCTCTGATTTGAACTGGAAATTGTTAGAGTAATTGATCCACTTGTATTTGATGGTCAGGGTGATACTATCTTCCCACAAGAATAGGTATCGATTGTTGGTGATCTGTACTAAATTGGGCGAATTAAGATTACTGAGGTTCGTAGTGATGTTAGCTAGTAATTGAAATTTCAGATCACTGTTAGGTACGGCTTCAGACTGAATCTGACCATCTGAGTTTAAGCTAATCCATCTGCGAGATGGGATAGATTCGTACTTATCGAAAACCTTCTCAACGTTAGCAGTATTTACTCCGCTGATGTATTTAGCTATTAAACTCATATCCAGGTCGCCTTAATTAGTCTGCCTAAATTCCCATAATCAAAGACAAGTGTACCTATCGCAGTATAGGACGCTCCATTATCTGTGGACTGCTCAAACACAATTTGATTAACTAGATTCTCTGAACCATAGTTTGTAAGGAAGTACTGTTCGAGTAATCCCGTATTGATAAGAGGTACAAAGGATCCTCCGATGGTTTCAGAGATTTGAAAAGAGTTTGCATTAGAGTTTACGACATAGTAGGTCTTACCAATATCAACCGGCCAAGCTACGTACCCGCCAGGAGATGCATCGAATGAGATTGGATCATCATCTGAGAGCAGGTGATCAGAAATATTAAAGAAGCTGGTGATTGCGTTAACTCCGGCTGGTAGGAAATTGCGCTTGTTACAGAATATACTTAAAGTACCTGTGCCTAAATTGACTATATCAATAGGAGCGCCGCCGAGAGTATTAGAGATTTTGAAGCTGTTACTAGTCGAATCTACTACGTAGTATTTTTGAGTAGCTACAATTCCCGGAGGTAGAGTAGAAGATGATTTAAAGTTTACAGTATTATTATCATGCAATCCATGAAGAACGATATTGAATTTCTCATTGACTAGATCAATCGTGCTAGCAATCTGAGGAATAGTGAGGATCTTATTTACTCCCCATGTAAAATTAGCGCGGATTATATTCTGATTCTTCTGATACAGAACATAGTGGGGTTTGTCTAGGTCATACCCTTGGACGAAAAAATCCCACCCTTCAATCTCACCTATGAGAATATTAAGTTCTTCTATGGATTTTATAGTAATCATGTTTTCGCTTCGACACTTATTAGTTTCAGATTACCACTGTGGTTTGTTATTACAGTATTGTCTCGGGATAGCTCGATAGTGAACATCGATCCATTAGCTCTTTCCGTGCCTTTGATATGGATGTCGTTTACAGTCGTAGTTAACACCTGCTCAGCTGCTGTATTATCCGGTGTGAAAGTAATAGATCTAGTAGCGATCAGCGCTGTATCCCTATAGATTTTAGCAGTCAGCATTACATTCTGAGAAGCTATCGCAGCAGACATCATGTATCTTAATTTCAGAATTAAATTTGCGTTGTAAGAGATGTTAGAGGATTGTACAGGGCTCTCAAATTCAAAGTAGATAGCAGGAGTTCCCGCATTAGGAAATACAGTTACATTGAGTGGCCCAGATGAATCTGATCCTAGATTGAGAACTCCACCATTTTGTACGTTTGAATTACTGTCTGCTCGAGCAACAGTTATCATCTTAGAGAATTTCGGAGAAGTAAATCTTGAATTCAATGAATCGATTGTTAAGCCGAAAGTTCTTGCATCGTAGCTAACAACAGATATTGATCCCAGATTGTTTACAGTGACCGTACCTAAGATCACGTCTTTAGCTTCGAGTATGAAAGGTATGCTCGAATCAAGAGCGAGGAAGTCTACCCAGTTATCCGTAACATTAAACCATTCAAATCTAGCTATGACGTAATAGATTTTGTTTGCGAGGAGAACACCAGATAGAGGAAGAGTAATATTAGAGAAAGTTCTGCATCTTACAGAAACATCTTTCCCACCCTTATCCTGAATCCAGAGAGTTCCAGGCTGAACTCGGATCTTACCCGTAGTTGGCAAGTTAGCATCGATTAGGAATCCGTCGTAAACACCTGGAAAGATGGATTGATGAAGAATTCTGTTGAACTCCTGACCTTTCGCTTTGTGTTTAAAGTCGAAGGTTAGATTCTGATTACCACTATTTAACGCGCCCATCTCTAGTTAATTAGTATGGATTACGGGATCTCAGGAGGTTGAGGCATAACGAAGGACAAGTTTTCTATGAGGTCTGTACCGTCATATGTGTATTTACCTAATGCAAAAGTAGTCAAGAAGTCAGAGGGGACATCCACTTCCGCAATATTCTCTCCGGTAATCTGATCGGATTCTCCGGCGCATTCTATGTTACCATTGAGATTATATCTTAAAGTTAAAATCATTGTTTCCTCTATATTGCTAAAAACCGAGCGATTACGCTTGCATTATAGTTAGATACCCACATATGGATCCCATCGAAGGCAGCATAATACGGAGCGATGCCTGTAGAAATAATGCTATCAACTGATCCACTTGCAATAGAAATCTTAGAGATATTGTTTGAAAGTCTATTTATTACCCAAAGATGAGTCCCACTAGTAGCAATTCCTATGGGTCCAGTTCCAACAGCTACCGTACTAAGAACTGTGAAGGTGTTTACATTGATTCTTGAAACTGAATTCCCGGAACTATTTACTACCCATAGATAAGCACCATCGAAAACCGCGTCAGTCGGTATAGATCCAACTCCTGGAGAAGATATAATAGTATCCGTAAGGGTATCGATACAAGAAACACTACTGGATCCAGATTGAGTTACCCAAATATAGGTACCATCAAACGCTACTCCATATGGAGCTCCGGTAACAGCTATTGTGTTTACTACTGAATTAGTAGTTATATCAATTTTAGAGACTGTATCTGAACCCTGATTGGCTACCCAAAGATAGGTCCCATCAAACGCCATACCAATAGGATTAAATCCCACTGATACAGTAGTTAACACAGAGTTTGTAGATATATCTATTTTAGAAATTACAGTAGAAGATACCCAAAGATGACTCCCATCAAAAACCAAATATTTAGGAGCGCCCGTTACTGATACAGTAGCTACTACTGAATTAGTAGCTATATCAATCTTAGATATATTATTGGATGAGTTGTTAGCTGACCATATATGACTCCCATCAAAGGCTACTCCTTGTGGTTGGGATCCTACGCTAACAGAAGTGGGCCCCTTATTATAATAGGTTTTTCCTAAAGTCAGAGCTAATAGTGGAATATAATTGATACGATCAATAGAAGAACCTCCGACACCTCCTGGAATCGTAATAACAGTCTTCCCTCCCGCATCGGCTACAGATACTCCTGCACCTGTAAAATTAATATTAGGTCTCTGAGTAACCGCAGCGCCCTCATCTTCTACGATATGACCAATTGGAAGAGAGCTACCGTCACTCTTGACTAATTTATCTGCTTGAACTATTTTTTCCATTACGCTACCACTCTGTATTTAACTCTCACTAAAACTTGACCTGCAGTTAATTGATCAAGATTAGCTCCGATAGCTGTAAAGGTTGCAAGGAGCTGAATTGCAGAGAAACTTATAGGAGAATTGAAGTTACTGTTTTGGAAGTTCGTATCTGTTACGGCGGCGAGTATATCGAAAGAAGTAGCTATCCCTGTCGGAGTTCCCGTGAATCCAACCTCTATTCCTAGATCCGTAATACCTGTTCCAACGAAAGCTGTATTGGATTTTACTGTTACAGATTCAAGTATCGCGCCTGCAGGTAAATTAAGCAAGTTAGCTGTGTTGGTCAGAGCTGCTGTAGAAATATCAGTGTAGTTAATTGTGTAATCCGCTATGATGGATTCACCAGTATCTAGAGCAGTAGGTACATAATTAGTCCCGTTCCAGACAAGCGCATCTCCTACGTTTGGAGCTGCAGATAGAATTGAATCTAATACAGATTGATTAGCGTGATCATGCTTTTTAGTTACTGCATCCGCTAAATCTACTTCAGTTTGCGCGTAGGTAATTAGAAGAGCGATATTTGATATATCGGTAGACAGAGGAGCTGGAACATAGTTCGTACCATTGAATCTGAAATAGTCTCCTGTAGTAGCTGGAGCGGGTTCAATAATCAGATCTAGAGTTGCATTGTTTGCATGAGCGTGCTTCTTAGCTACAGCGTCTGCGAGATTGAGTTCGGTTTGAGTATAGGTAGCGAGTAAAGCGGCGTTAGGTAGAACCATCCCGAAATAGGCTTTATTGAATCCCTGAGTTCTTGTCGCAGTGTCAACAGAAGCAATCACTGTGCCACCAGCATCGGAGTAGTTTACTCTGCCGATTATGATTTCGTTAGTAAAAGCCGGATCCGATTGTTTGCGTATGAGGAAATCTGCGAATACACTCTCAACATTTTGCCAAGTAAACTGTAGGCATAGAATAGCTGGATCTGTATCCGAACCTAATCCAGCTACATCTTGTACGATAGGAGAGGATGTTCTTACTCTTATAGATATATCTGAATTTACTGAGTCATTTAACCACGAGGTGAAAGGATTGATAGTGACAACAGTACCAAGAAAAGAAAGAGCACCACCATTATAAATGCCAACATCGAAGATACCTGATACCACACCATTGTATCCAGCGGAAGCATCTTCCTGCTTGTAGCGGAATGTGATATTCTGATTACCGTAGTCTATTAAGCCCATAAACTATTTATTAGTCTCTAAGATTGAATTGGAAATCGAATGTATGGAATACCGTCGGGTTAATCTCAATCTTGGGAAATCGGCAATAGAACAGTAAATTGTTAGAGGAATCCTTTACTGCGATCTCAGAGAAGTGGAGAATAGTATCAGACGTGTTGAATATGCGTGTATTCTCATATATATGATTCTTAAATAGGAATTGAGGTATGGATTTACTTATATCTTTCTGATCAGAGATCAAGAAGTTCTTAAGTGGAGTAGTAATTGGGTTACTAGCGGGAAGAAGAGCTAGCAAGTTCCCTGTATATTCGCCAGATCCCAGATATACGCGATGAGCTGTGTTCAGATTTCCGATATTTACTGATTCATAGCTACTGAGAATATTCATTTCTTCATCGTATACGGACTCTGTGTAGAGTTTGTTCTGAACCTTAAGTCCGTTGAGGGGTAAGCTGAGCTGGTAGTGAGGGACTTCGACCAATCTTTTATTTTGCTTCACGTCTCCGTGTAAAGCCAACCATGATGGACCGGTTATCTGATGAGTAGAGCTCTCTCCGAATTGAATGCGGAAGGCTAGTAGAATATGACGAGTAATCGCGCCATAAACATCCGCTATATCTAGCGTCCAATTAGAGAGAGTCGCGGGAATGATCGCGTGAGGAATTCCAGGGAGTTCATCTAACGTATCTTCAATATCTAAATTAGATCCAGAGTCTAGAGTTTTCTTGAGATAGTAATCTATCTCATCCTCTCCTTCGTCCAGGGTTTGAATAGTATCAATATCGATCCCGAAATCATCTTGATCTCTATCCAGGGTTTGTTCAACATCAATGAATCCAGGGAAGGTCAGAAAACTAGTGAACGGCGCTAGATCTTCTTCCTCAGTTTTCAGAAGAGGATAAACATTACCCTTGAGATTGAAGATGTAGAATATGTACTGATAAGATTTAGGATTACTCCGATTGAGTAAACGAGGGATGAGGGTGATCTTCTCTTTCTCTAAATATTTAAGAGTAGAGGAGTACCCGCTCAAGTAGGTGATATCAAATCCGAATTGATAGGCGTAGTCTAAATAGTCTTCTACGTCTACGAAATCTTTTGTGATCCATTTTTTGAGCTTATTGAAGAGGTAACCTAAAGTTCCCTGCTCATATTGTTGTACTGTATCGAATAAAGCTACGTTGTCTTTATTCTGATCTACAGTAGGGAGTAATGCGGAGTACTTAATCATAGGACAGATCGAACGCCATGTCTTCTACTAAGCAATCCACGATGTTATAGAAATAGGGCAGTCTAATGTCTTCTGTATTATTCCCGTTACCATCTTCGGTCTTATATCGGATTTTGATTACGTATCCGTCAGTATCATTCTCGCCGGGATTGAGTTTACCAAACGCAGTAAATGGAGATCCTTCGTCAGGGAACACTCCACCAGAGACAGGGATGATTGGACCTTGAAGAATATCATTTATATTGAAGTCTATTTCATTCGTGCCATAATTCACTACGCCTGCAGTAATAGTATAACCGTTTGCTCCGTTGATTATAGCATCATCTGATACTCCAATCAACAGATCAGGATACCAAACTTTATTGATTTTTCTTCGGAGGTAGAGCTCTAAGGAATTGTTCTTGATAAGTACTTGTTTTTCTACGTTAGGTTCTTCTGCTGCAGTTTTAGATGTTTGAATCTTATAACCTGCAGTTGCAGCGTTAATTGTAGAGATATAATCGCTTCGCTCGTAGTGAGAAAGAGTAGTTTTATGGAATTTCACATTATCTAGATTATCAATAAACGCTACATAGTTAGAAGCTCTAATTGAGACGGCGAAATCATTTAGTTTGCTCAAAATAGAGTATTGAGCGGTTAGAGCTCCAGCAATCTCTGCTTTAGCCTGTTCACTAGGAATGTTCTTAATTGTTGCCTTGATATTAAAGAATGTGTGAACGATGGACAATGGCTCCCATTTGATTATATCAGAAGTAGATTTGATTGGATTGAGAAGGTTAACAGATATTGCTGTTTTCTCAGAGGAGGTCAAGGGTCGACCGGCTTTAGATACCGCAGTAATATGAGTAACATTCATGTTACCCTGGAATATCTCTAACTCTGCATCAGTCCAAACTTTACTTCTGAGAACGAGAGGGTAGGAATTAACTACTGCTTGCCAGCTCTCAGGTTTAGAGAGAATTGAGAGACGATTGCTTAATTCTTTGCCATTGATTCGAATACTCTCAATATCTTCTAAATCCGAACCACCACTAATCGGATCAAAGTTTGTGAGATATAGAGTTACGTTATTGCCTTGTGAATTGAGAACAAAATTAGTATCAATCGTAGTGATTGCTCCAGCTGCGTTGATGTTACCTGAAGCACCTAGAGTTTCTGCATACTTTATTAGATATCTCTCATTCTCGACAGTTTTACGACTGCGCACACCATCACCGAATTTGACGATTACCTGAGTGTATTCGTCGTTATTGATTACTTGACAAGCATAAACAGAGGTATCGTTTAAAAGATACAACTCTTTTACGATATCTACTTGCTGAAGTATGTTACCTTGATCGTCGGTTAGATAGACCTCGAAGATATCATTCTCAATTTTATCAGAGAACAGAATGATCTCTTCGTCTACTTCGCCGGTCGCTACATAAGGATATTCTTTGGGTGTACCCTGTTTGATTGTGATAAGAGCTTGACCTGCGTAAATTTTTACGTTAGTATCTACGAAGGTTTCAGAATTGAAGGTAGTCTCTATGATAATGAAGTCTGCTTTGAATATCGGATCAGAGGAATTATTTAGGTTAACATATTCTCCATCATAGTATTTGGATCCTACGATTTTAAGAGGAGAGTTAAAAGGAATCTCGTGTCCTGTAATTTGAAGACGCACTCTACCATTACTCGCATCTACCGCAGTAGAATTCAGGTCAGGTGATTTAACCACTACCCTAGTGTTGTCGTAGATGATTTTGGTTTCTGTAGTGTAAGCTTCAATAGATCCTGCTGCGTTTGATACAGGAGTCCATTTTGGGATATACTCTTCACCAGAATTATATAGAGCGCTCACTGTATCCAGTGGGAAAGGAGATACGATAATTTTATTAGAAGCACCTATTCTACGATGAGGAGTATAGTTAAGTAGGTAAGACTGAGGAATCATAGATTCTCTACGAGTCGCTTTCTTCCACACCCCTTCTTTGAATAAGAACTCTGCGTAATATGCCCATTTCTCTAGGACGTAAGCGAACAAATTCAGTATAACATCATATACACCAGAGGTAATTACACTCTTAGTGTACTTGGTCAGTTGCGAGAAGATCTGAACAAGTTCAGTTTTAATGGAGTCTTTGCTGAAATTCATGATCTATTTATTAGTATGCTAATTCAAAAGCGCCTGAATATCTGAATAGTAAGGATCTGTATTTTTGAGTCCACTGAGTTTGTATTTACCCCAGTAGTAGTAATCTCCTCTTGATTCGTAAGAGAGTAGTGCATTCTGAGAATCTTGCAGAGTTACGAGAGTAGCGTATAGGTTTTCTCCTGTTAGCGGAATATCCATTGATGCAAGGATTACATTTTCAGATTTATTGCCTGCTGCTTTATCTACGTTAAATTGCAGACCGTTTTCTGTGTTGTTCTTCAGGTAAATATAGGCTATTGCAATCTCAAATCTCTGTTTCTCAAAATTAGGATTTACAATTACATCGGAGACCTCGATAACTCCCTGGAAGTTGTATTCAAGATTAGTCCGTAAGATTTTCGATATCTCGTCTGGGTTGACCGTGTTCATAGATTTGAATTTCAAGAATTCTATAATCCCGCCGAGATTCGGTTCTTCGATATACTCACCTTTACGGATTTGTATGAAATGAAGTAGAGCATTAGATACGGCCATCTCTTCAGTGTGTTCTGTCGGATTACCGAATACATCAGTTCTTCCGTAAAGATCTAAATCCACTAAAGCCATGTTTATTAGTTGATCTGTATATCTGGACTGATAGTTGAAGAAGCTGCAGAATCTGCTCCAATAGGAGGTAAATCTGCATCAAGTAAATCCCATAATTCTTGAACAGAATCTCTAAGGAAGAGCATGTAATGATAATAGGGTTTAGGATGCCCAAGTATGATGTCCATCATTTCTGTAAAGTTTTTATGATACTGCACTACCTGACATCCCCAAGATTTATTATTGATTTCAGTAGGAGCTGGGCCATTAGCTGGAACACCAATAGATACATAAGGAGCAGAAGTATGAAAGTTCATTGTGCGATAATATTGAGGATCTAATTTAGTCTTAGCCGAATATATTCCAGATTTTACTCCGTTTTTCTCTCTCCAACCCATGGATTCCGCTGTACTGTTATTTGTTACTAGAGCGGGATTATTATAGAATTTTCCAGGCTGGGAACTACCATGTTGTCCAGGTACAAAGAGATCTTTATGAAAAAAATCATAGTAATAGTAATCAGCTTCTCCTTTTGCCGTATTTTGACTTTTCTCATCACCTGGAGCTTCGGTAGAGTTTAAATTACGAGGAGCTCCAGGTCGGGTAGTTCCTCTTGTCCATTTACACCTCCATTTATCGGTAGCTAGATCATAGTAGGCTACGCCAAGAATATCTTCCCAAACATTGGTTCTTTCATTTTTATTACGAATACCAAACAGATTAATTCCAGGATCCCATTCTCCTCCTTTTAGTCTATAGTTCTCCAATAGCAGATCATAGATAGAATTGGATCTTGTTACTAAGGGGAATCTCGTAACATTGTCATCTGTGTCTTTGAGTACGAGAGTAGCAGTTTTGGGGGGATCTGTAGGAAGAGATAGGCATTTTAATTTAAGTACAGCCTTTTGAAATAGAGGTAGAGAATTGATAGAAACAGGGAATCCTCCAGGAGAAGGTTCGATGTGTTCAATAGTAAAAGAGAGCTTGTCTGGACCTTCAATGAATGCGTCTTTCTTTTTAATATCTACGTCTGTTCCTGTATATTGTCCTTCAAGATATAGTTCTCCAGATGGGTTAGAGTTGAGCTTGAAATTCAGTTTGTCTTTACTTACTACAGAAGTATCATCCCCCTCCGGAGTAGGGTAGGAATTAAACATGTTTTTCCAGGACAGAGGAATAGGACTATCTGTAGATACGGAAGTACTAGGGATACCTTCTGGGACTATCCCCAGTAGTTGATTCAGCATGCAATTCCCAAATTTCAGGATAGGAACTTTAGCGTTGAATGGTAATCCTAATCCTGCTGCGATCAGATCCCAGATCTTCTTAAAGAAGTCAAAGTTGATTGCAGGGAATTCAAATTGAAGAAGTCCCAGGATGATTTCATAGATAATTTTAAAGGGGAATATTAGGAGACCAATCAGAAATAGAATGTAGTTAGGGATCTGAAATATCCAGCCTGGAGGACTAGGAAGACCTGTATCTATCCCCGGTAGAGGAATAGAGATAATTCCTAAATCTATACTGAATGGAGGAAGATTTACTTTAAGACCTAGTTCAAATTTCTTCCATATTTTATTCATGAATAAATCATACATCGCCCCGATGAATCCTGTTGAGTAGGGGATCAACCAATTTGTTAATCCAGGGATATCTCCGTTTAAGATAAACTTGAGCGGTTCAAGAGCGTACAATAACAGATCTATGATTGCATCAAACATGACTTTGATCATGCTTGCAATCCCAGGTAATTCTGGACCGCTCAGATTTCCTAAATCAAAATCAAAGAGGGCTTCCTCAACATCAAAAATACATGCTACTGTTTTAGAAATTGGTTCATTTGCTGCCATTTATTCGCCGTCCAATCCCGCATCTGAAGGAGGTACGATGACTACAGGTGGAGGAGTTTCATCCGCTCCTACGCCACCAAAGAAAGTATCAAATCCTAGTTTAGCCGTACCTATATCTGGGAACAGAGGAGCTCCCAGATTACCTACTCGAGGAGCGAAGTAATTCTTTATTCTAACTTCTGAGACTACTTTATCTGGAGTTTGATTTTTCTCTCCTATGAAAACTTCACCGGTTTTATTGATGATGATCTGTTTACCTGTATTATGAATGATCCCCCAGAAAGCGTTTTGAGGATCAGATGAAACAAATTCACAAACTCCTGATTTGTAAGCCGTAAATTTAACATGAGGGTATTTAAGAGTGCTGCCGTCTTTAACGTAAGGGGCATAGATCTGTTCGAATACATTACCACAGTTGAATTCTTTGAACTCTGCGTTAGCTAAATAGTACGGATGTTTGAGACGATTGTTATCTGCGAACCATACCCAGACTTTACTGTTCACTTCTGGGATATAAGAGGATCCATGAAATTTAGATCCACCCGTGCCACCAGAGATCCAGGGTTTAGCCCAAGGTAATAGATCCGGATCCATCCCTTTCATAAATTGAGGAGAATAGATTTTGATTCGGTTAGCTTTATCAGGATCGTTGTTGTCTAAAACATGTACTGAGTAGATATCTTTAAATAGCATTATTTAGAATTACGCAGAATGAAATTTTCGATTGAGGATTTCGGAGGAATCATAAGTTTCTGTCCTACTTTCAAATCGAAGAAATCTGGCACCTTATTAATTAGTAATAAAACGTCAATGAGATTTACGTCACCGTAGTAGAGGTTTGCAATGAGATAGGGACGAGCTACTTCATTTTCATCTACGATATGTTCGAGTATGTTGTTGATCTCGAAGGTACTCCAATCGATAGAGAATAGATTGAAGAAGTCTATTGAGTTCTGCGTAAAGGTTTTCTGTAAAAGATCGTATCTCATGTGAATAGTGTTTTTACTTGATTGAGTAATCTCGCAGTACCTATCGCTCCAGTATTGAGAGCTAAACCTGCACCGGCATTAATTAGCATATTATCTGTAGCAGGCATTGTAGATTTTACAGTGAATTGGATAGTACTCCACAGAGGAGCACCACTCTCAGTTCGTTCCTTAGACCATGTAACTTGGCCGCCTTCTACGAAAGCATCATTTAGATCTAAGATGCCTGGAATAGTGATACTGAGATATTTAGACGGATGTTTGGCGTTTGCATTGTTTTTCAGAGCGTTTGCAGGTTTTTTAGCCTGAGCTTTTTTTGCATTTGCTTCGTCTGTCTTTGCTTGTGTATTATTGGATTTCTTTTTACCTGCTCTCAACTCCGCGAGATTTGGCATACTCGCACCGGGAGTACGGAAGTTAGTTACTTCTCCAGCCTTGTTGTAGTTTGCAGATATAATCCCAAGAGAGGCTAGACTTACCGTAGGTAGCCATACATCTGCCCACGCGTTAGTTTTCGTGTGAAACGAGAGGTTAAGAGAAAATTCGATAGGATTGGTCGCGGTCCAGACTTTGAGTTTGAAGAGATCGAATAGATCTTGAAGTCCATTGGTCTGACCACTAGCTCCCTGGAACAATTTATTAATCCCCTGCACTTTAGTAAATGCAGTACTGAAACTGCCGAATACTTGTCCGATGATCTCAGAAGCCTCATCGAATTCAGATTGCAGAGTGTAGGAGAAGTCTTCCTGAAGAGGCAGCTGTAGTTCAATATTATAAGCGAATCCATCATAATCGCGTTCATCACCGTAGTATTTCACATAAGTAGATTTATGTGCTGCAGCTACTTTAGCTATTTGAGGATTTGTATCAATCCATTTGAGGTTTACTACGTTTGCCATGATTATTTATCCGCTGTAGCTATTTTCTTCATAGTATTAGATTCTGCAGGTTGAGCAGGTGGAGGGGGATTTTTCTGTAAATTTTTATTGATCTCTTGTAATAATTTAGTAGATTCCGCTGATTGAAAATTCATATTTCCTGCCGCGCCGATTTCCTGTTTATCTAGTTGCGAGGTGACAGTGGTTACAGATTGATCTACCAGAGCAAGTAATTTCTTAATAGATTCAGGATCCATGCCAGCTTTAGTGTATTTATCTTTTAAGTCTGATTTCAATTTTTTCAGTCTTTGCAGAGCTTCATCAGAAGATTTAGATTTATTAAGCTCTCCTCCTAAGTTTTTCAGAGTGTATTCTACAGCTTGTCGTTTATCATCATCTTCACCAAAGCCTAGTGTTTTACTGATTTCTGAAAATTCAGTTCTGGACTCAGCACTGGCATACGCGTTATCTATCGCTAGATTTTTGGCTCCATTGGTAACGGTCGCAGCAGCGTTTTTAAAGAATTTCACAATAGGATCTATTAGATACTCTTTAAAGAAATTACCTATCCCAGAAAATCCTGCTTTGATTTTTTCCCACAGCCAGGAGCCTAATTCAGCCAGAGCTCCGAATGCAGCTTTAATGCCATCCCACAGCATACCAGGGATTTTCTTTAAGAATTCCCAGATACTCTTACCGAGACCCTTTAATAGATCCCAGAGCCACTTACCTAGACCTTTAATCATTCCCCAAATAGCCTCTATAATTCCAGTTAAGAGATTCCAGAGAGCCATGCCTATTTTCTTGATAAATTCCCAGAATGAAATTTTACCTGTAAATAGATCTTTTAATGCTCCGAATATATCACTGAAGAAATCAAATATTCCTCCGAAGATTTTCTTAAGACCTCCAAAAATTACTCCTAAAAAAGAGTCAGGGCCACCGACAATATCAATTAACCAATCGAAGATTCCATTGAAAGCACTCTTAAGTACTCCCATTAATTTCCCGCCTAATTCTAACACAATTTCGATCAAGCTGAAAAATAATCCTTTGAATGCTTCTCCTATTTTACCTTCAAATAGGAGTCCGAAGAATTGTTTTAATGCTGCAATAGTCTTACCTATCGTCCCCTCTTTACTGAATAACCATCCAAAAAATTCAAGAAGAGTTTTTAGAAATCCTCCTCCAGGAAGTTTCTTTGCCCAATCATAAAACATCCCAGAGAATGCTTCTGCTATTCTACCAAGAGCGGTTAAGATTGCTCCTATGATTTTGGGTATTTGTTTTCCTATTGCAACTAAGACTACAGGTAGATACTTCCCTATTGCTTCGATCACCCAGATGAATGCGTCAGTTAAGAAATTGATAACGGTAGTTAAGAATCCGCCACCTGGATCAAATATTGCAAGAGCTCCCAATAAGAGTAGTAGATCTAACCAGAAGCCAGCTGAGTCCTTAATCGATTTCCAAGTTTTCTTCCCTATATCATATAGACCAGTCAGTTTACCTTTGATCATCGAGAAGAGATTGAATTTCTTGTCTTCTTTATCTTTAGCTTTCCATTGAGTGAATCGGTCTTGGAAAGATTTATAGAATCTGTCTTCGGATTTGTCTCTTTTATCTTTTTCAGAGGGCTTCTTATTAAGAGATTTAACTTCTTTCAACAAATCATCTAGGATCTCCGCGGTTTCAGCTAGTAATTTAAGCTGATCATCGGAAGATGCTACAGGAAGAATTGGTGCCGAATCAGCCATTATCTAAATGTTTTCCTAGCTCCTCTTGAAGATTTAAAAGAAGCTCCACTCGTTTTATTAGTTTTCTTCGGAGAGCTTTTCGCAGGTTTGTTGTCTTTCTGTTTATCTTCCTGTTCTTTATAGAAGTCTTCCAATCTCTTAATAGAAGCGCGAAGCCCTCTATGGTATGAAGTGTTCCAATACCAGTCTGAGGGATCGCTGAGCTCCATCCTACATAAAAACAATTGCTGATGTAAGGTTTTGAGATTTTCCTGCGGGAGGAGATCCCGTATTCGATTGGAATGGTAGTAAGGAGACAAAAGTGAGGTCGCGATGAAGTGACCTCTTCTCTACGCGGCCGCAGAGGTTACATTCTACATCTCTTTCATCCTGCAGACCAAATCTCATTTTACTGCGATAATCCGCATATTTACCAAAAATATTCTTAGGAATATTACCAAATTCCTGAATCCTCTGTTCGTAGTTAAGTTCAATGCCGTCTTTACGAACTAAGCAGAGAGCTTGAGATAGAAGTACTGTGTCTTTCTCTTTTTCTTCCTCAAGCTTAGAGATCTCTTCTTCTTTTTCAGCTTGAGTTATATTTCCTGGAACACCATGTTTAGGCTGACGCGCTCTAACTGCTCGGATTTTAGCATTAAACTTACTAGAAGAAATCTTGAGAGATCTAGCAAGATCTCCGATACGAGAGAATCTCAGCTCATAGAGAGTTTTACCTACTAAGAGGTACATAGGTTCTTGAATCCGGAATTCTTTAACTACTTGATCAATAGATCTGAACTCTTCATCTTTGTATTTGATTCGAAGATAAGATTTATATTGTTCTTCTGTATATTTTGACAATTCTGCATGAAGTTCAATTCGGATTTTTTCTTCCGCTTCTTCGATCGAGGTATATTTCAATCGAGATAGATCGATTTGAACTTTAGAGAAGATCTTGTCTGCATCATCAACAGGATCCTGACATTTACATAGCCACTGATAAGAGTAAGATCTACCGTCTTCTGCGAATTGAGCTTTCAATCCTATGAGAACTTCATAAAACTCCTCAATGAGCATGTTCTCCGCTTTGAAATTAGGATCATCTGCTTTTTCAGTTATGATCGCAATTAGGGTTTCAATCAAAGTTTCGCCTTTAGACATAACGAGGTTTGAAATATCCCGAGTAGAATAGTCCTGGAATTTAAGAACTGCAGGAGTTTGAAATCTACCTCTTGTTTCAAAGGGGATCCTGACTCTATCGTCAGCTACTTCAAATTTGTCTACATCATCAGGAATTTTATATTCGCTGTCAGATTTGAATTCTGTAATTACTTCGTCCGGGATTGTTACACTAGTTTCTTTTAATACTTTTTTTTCAGCCATACCTACTTAGTTAGGTTTGAAAATGATGAAATTTTAGAGAAGATTGGGGATCTTTACTTCGTCTACTGAACAGGTAAGATCATACATTAGCGGATCTGGATTATCCTGTTTGAGATTATAGTCGTTTAATTCTTGGTATACTACGCCGTGCATCATAATTCTAGGATAGCGGGAAATAAGATTAGCTCCAGAATTCGTAGGTTTGAGTAACAGCATCCCGGTTCTCTTAGCTGCTTCCTGATTGTCTTTAAATACGTAGGTGCCTTCTTCTCCTGGAAATCCGCCTGAATTAAGAGATGAGGATAGACCTGTAAGTACTCCACCAGCAGCTCCACCTACAGCACCTGCTACAGCTCCAGCTACTCCGCCTAATACTCCACGAGTTCCAGCAGGTACCATGATCTCATTTTTCCACTGAGTAATGTAGCGGCGAACTAATCCTGCATCATCTGCGAGGATTTTCAGATTGATAGTCTCTGGGTAAATAACAGCTTTTGCATATTTGTTACCATTGATTCTCTCATACTCAATCTTGATCTCATTAGGAACGGTGATCTCTTGTATATGAAATTTCATTACGAAGAGATCAGCGGCTACTCCGACTACAGAGGTAGCTACGTTGATAGCAGCATTAGCTGCTCCAAGAGTTCCACCTGTATTTGCTCCAGTTGCGAATTGATTGATAGGATTTCGAACTAGAAAGAGTTCGAATTTACACTGCGCCTGTAGATCTAGGTTAGTTAGATAATCTAAAGGACTAGCAGGTAATGAAGTAGACATTAAGCACTGAGCTTATTAAGTTTAGCGATAATATCATAGAAGTTGTCTTCGTAGATAGTATTCAGTAACTTAATGAACTTCAAGTTGTTGAAGTACTTCTTGAAGTTCTTTTTTTGGATTTCCAATCTACCATGATTTGCTGTAGGGATTTCGAAACGTATATCATCGTTGAATTTACTGATAATTAAAGTCGCACTGATCTCATCATTTGCAGATGGGATCTTGAATGTAAACTCCTCCGTGTCAGGATGACGATATACAGATTCAAAAAGTTCTAGTTTCATAGTTTATCCAGGATTTCTGATCTCGTTCATGTAGACATAATTAAAGCGGAAGTCACCAGTTACAGGATCACCAGCAGCTGAATCGTAGCTACCTGATGGTACTGTAGCGATCTTTACACCAAAGTATTCCTGACGGAATTTAGGTTTAGAACCACCGCCGTAGTAATCAGCATGCATTACAGTACGAGTTGCTTTCTCAGAAGCTGTCTCTCCCGTAATAGGATTGAAGATGTAGCTCATCCACGCACGGAATGCACCGTAAACCATCCAATCATCATCGAAACGAACTGTAAGAGAGAATGACTTATCTGTTGCTTCAGTCGGAGATGATCTCTTCATCTTCAGACCTTGTACAGCAATCTCATACTCAGCCAAAGAAGTTTCTGGCGGAGTCCAAGACTGAGTTCTTAAAGAGATCTCTCTTGCATCAAATCCAGGAGGAATTGTTGGGAGAGCGTTAAAGAACGCAGTATTTGGGAATCGGATGATGAATTGTGACTGTATTTGGTCACCATTCATATCCAACATCTGGAGAAGATTTAAGTCAGCTGCCATTTCTATTTACCTCTTATGCTGCCAAGAACTGTACGATTGACTGAGTCTGGCTGATTCTGATGAATCTCAGAATTACCTTTTCAGACGATGGAGACGCTTTTACATATACATCTATAATGAACTTACGTGCTTGAAGTACTGCATCAGTATTGTTTACTGAGCTACAAACCACTTCAAGCTCTCTTACCAGATTGCGACTTTTAACTGGACGTAAGAATTCATCCGCAAGGATCTTAGCTTTGTTACGATGCTCATCATCGTTGAATCTAAACTCTTGTCTGCGCAGAACCTGACGAATCAGACCATCGATCATGTAGTTATATACACGACGAGTATGAACAAACGAAGTATCACTGTTAGATACCTGCATGGTCTTATTACCATAAATCATTACGCCGTATATTGGATCATTAATGATCGGGTTAATACCTGCTTCGTCAAGTAACTGAAGATCAGTATCATTATAGTCGCGCTCTACTTCAAAGACTCTGAATCCTTGATTGAGCTGACCACCATGGTTATCCTCGTCCACCCCTGCGATTGGCATACCGTCAAATACGTTATTCATTTGAGCGTATTTGATAGCGACTTTACCCATACCGGATACCCAAGCTGAAGAGTTGTTATAAACATCCTCAATTCTCATCCAGTTAGTATAGAGCGACACATTGTCAGTATCAGGTAATGAAGCACGAGCAATAACAGCATTCGCACGATTGTTACCGAATGGAATACAAGAGATACCATGCGCGTATGGTTGGTAGTTCTGAATTATGTCATTAACTGTGTTGGTGTTAGTTCCGTAGATGTCTACCAAGGTCTTAATACGATATTTGTTAACGTATTGGAAATTCTGATATGCATCGTAGTAGTCCGAAGTAAGCGGATCAGCTCCTCTCTTACCACCAGTCATTGGGATTAGATCAGCTGAGGTGGGAGTCGCTGTACCTACATAGGAAGTATTGATAAAAGGAATAACGTAGAGATCATCACGGAATACGTCTCCGATATAGATCGAGCTACCACTGTATCCTTCTTTATCTCCACGAGTTAAAGAATAAACATACTGAGCTACTTGCGCAGTTTTATTCTTGATTGTCTTGTACAGAGTAAGTTGGTACTTAGTTCCACCAAGATGAATCACGTTAGCTGACATTGGGTCGTACGCATCATCGTAAGGAGAAGCAGTAAAGAAAGAGTGAGATACTGCAGTAGAAAGGTTCTCTACGTAGATAGCTCCGAATGCTACAGATTCTCCCGCTTTAGGAATATAACCTGTTGGATTGGTAGCTAGTGAGTCTTGAAGAATAGGGAATGAAGTAGCTGCAGAATCGATTACTGTGACTACTGCACTATTCAATGTGGTAGGATGAGTGATTTTAATCGATCCAATAGAAGGATTGATTATTGATCCTTTGATCGTTACGAAGTTTGCAGGAGTTGCAAATGCTCTAGTAGATCCAAACGCAGCATTGATTGCAGAAACCAAGCTCGCTTGAGTAACAGTTGTATTACCAATATCGATATCGTCTTGAACTACGCCGTCGATTTCAACTCGGATACCTGCATTCTTACCATCGATAGGAGTCATCAGGGTATACGCATTGCTCGCGTTTAAGCTAGCAAGGAACAGAGGAGCAGTACCTGCATCAGTAACTACGATTGAAGAACCTGAACCAATAGAGGTAGACGTAAAACGAAGTCTACCTCCCGCGATGGAAGCTATTGCTGCACCAGCTAATTGGATGTTGATATCTGCGAGGATTGTTGTCCAATCGTCACCAGAAGCAACACTGATAGAATAGACTGTAGCTCCGCCTCCGTCAATATCAAGAGTGATCTCATAAGTATCCGGAGGAACAGGAGAAAAAGTAGGGACAGCCGGGCCAGATATTGGGAATTGGAAAGAGATCTCTTGCATACCCGCAGTTGCAATAGAAGCGACTGAGATAGGAGCTGCGAAAGAATTCTTAGTGATGTACTGAGCAGCATTACCCGCAGTACCAATCACAGTGAAAGAATACACACCAGTAGCGTAGTTAATTGAACCGGCGCTGATTACTGTTGGAGCGGTAGTAAATCCGCCCAATGCATCATCAACTGCAATTATATTACCCGCAACTTTCAGTTGAACTGAACCTGGAGTAATTGGAGTATTGAGAAGAGTTCCTGAGAATGAAGCAGTTGTACCATCGCCAGTAGCAATAGTTTGATCGTAGTCTGTAGATACTGCGTTATAGTTGATAAAGGAATCAAGATCGCGCCCTGATCTTTTACCGAAAGCTACAACTGAATTAGATTTAACGTCGATACCTGCATAGAGAGCGCCTGCTCCAATAGGAGATACCACCCAAGCAGGTTGACTACGAATATATTGAATTACTTCGAATCCGCCCCATTTTTCTGCGTTAGGTTTACCATAAAGTTCGATGAATGCAGATTCTGAACCCGGGTCAATAAACTTAGGAGTTTTAGGTCCTTTAGGAGAATTGATTACAAATCCGTAAACTTGACTGTTGTTGTTTACGGTAAATTGTGAAAGATCTATTTCTTGTACTTCGGAACGATATCCCATGTTTTATTAGTTCGCGCTTTACTTTCTTTGAAAGATCTTCTCGAAATGATCCTTCAAATAGAGACAAATAAAGTAACCATCGAAGTCATCATTCTTGAAATCCGGGAATATTAGCTGACCTAATTCTTTGGATTTGGCTTTGAGATTATCTCTCCCTTTGATATCTACTCCTAAATAGAGTTTCTGCCAGTTTTTACTGTCAATGAAGGAGTACTTAATCTTAAATTTTTCAAATACGATCAAGGTGGCTTCTAAAGCTCGCATAGCGGAGAGTGAGGCTGTGTATAAACCAGGATTATTCAAAGGTCTTTCAAGCAAAGCATATGTGTCCGATTCTTTCCAATATTTTTGAATTAATTCTTCTAAAATCGGAGTGTTAATTCTAGTTATACTAATATTCTTACTGCTTTGGTAGTTTTTACAGTGAAAAACTGGAGTCTTATAAAAATGATCGCATTTATCTTGATTGAAGCATACCGATCCTGTGACTCCGTTATCTACACCAATCAGGGTCATACTTATTAGTATGAATTTTTATTATAAATATTTTACTCAATTTTTATTATAGTGTATCTAATGGATGATAAAACGTACGTACAAAACGCAATAAAGACCGCAGCTTCTCCTGACGGATTCAAGCATCGATTTAATGAAACTCGAATGGACAGACTCAAAGGAGTCACTGAACAATTCGTTCTCTTCGCGGGAGATCTTGATGGTATCAAAAAGACTCATGTCTATGGCAAGAACAACATCGATCAATTAGAGAGCGGGAGAATGGGATCCTCTCTTACGAATGAGCAGGGTAACCTGATTCATGGCTTACTCGGTATTATGACCGAAGCGGGAGAATTAGGGGAGATCTTAATTAAAGGCGTCGAGAAGGTAGACAAGGTAAATCTCCAGGAAGAGATCGGAGATATCATGTGGTATATAGCTCTCATCTGCAATACTTACGGATTTGATTTAGGCGAGATTAAGAAACGCAATATTGATAAGCTCGCAGCGCGTTACCCTAATCTCTTCACAGAACAAGACGCGCTGAATAGGAATTTAGATACAGAAAGGAAGATTCTTGAATCATGAAAGACGAAACTAAAAATGAGAAATTCATAAGGATCACTAAGAAGCGATCTACAGATATACAGAATTCTTTTGTAACTCTATCTCGATGTGCGGATACTCGACATTTCAGCTATTCTAAAGAAGAGGTTGATCTGTTATTTGAGCAGATTGACGAAAAGCTGAAAGAGTGCAAACAGACTTTCTATAAAACTCTGTATTAAGACTGACGTATAACAATAACGTCTGGGATTTGTTCCCACTTGTCTTTGATTCGAGTTTTGATTTCTTCTGCTCTAGATTTAAGTGCGTCTGTAGCTACCTGTTTCTCCAATGTACTATCAGAGACAATCCCACCTGTATCAGCTAAGTGCATCAATAGGTACGCTTGGCTCAATTCAATCACGTCCCATTTGTATTCTTCAAGAACATCATTTTCGAAGTTATTAGATTTAGACGCCCAAGTAATCAACATCTCGCAATAAGACGAGGAGAACAACTCGAGTTGTTTGAGAACCGAGTTTACGTAGTGAGTATAAGTAACGTTATTCGCTACGGTATCTAAGACCTGTCTTTCTGCAATCAACGCCTGAGATAAGCCGTTGAAGTTGTAATATCTAGCTCGAGCGTTAGTACTTCTATTGGTATAGCCTTTGTTGTACTTATTCCAGCGGACAACATCCCAAAATGAGGAGTTCTTGCCTGTCTGACTGAATTTGTTTACGGCGCGAACATCTGTGATACCGTAGGTCTCTGCATCTGGGAATGGAACGGTGAGAGGTCCATTACACACTACCTGATAGCGAGTCTCTTTAGGAAATTTAATGAAGTACTCGAATAGAGCTTGAAATACACAATAGTATTTAATTTCGTCGTCGGTAAGAAGTACAGAGGGTACAGCTGGGAAAGCTAGAACCTTCTTGATCTGCTTTATCCAATCTGAAGAGATGATAGGCAGATTGATTGCAGGTAAAGTAGATACCGGGAGAACTGTAAAGTATTCCCAAGAATCTGGAACTACAATCCCACCTATTTCCGCGTTCCAATTTATAGTCCAGAGATTAGATAGTTGAGCTCCGAAGGGTACAGCATAGGTAGTTTCATATTTACCCATTCCTGTCTGAACTCCTATTCCGGATTGAATAGTAGCTCCTAGAGGACTTTTGATTACATACGTAGGAAGACTGTCAGTGTTAGTTAATACTCCGCCCGGATAGTTGAAGAAAGAAACATCGAGTACAATGCTCGTTCCTTGGGCTGCAGCTTCTAGGTTACGTGGATTACCTGCCATTTACCAAGTTCTCCTTTTCATGGATAGTGCTCTCTTACGAGCTGCGACATTCTTTTTAGATTTAGCTTTACGCGCTGTGATCCTAGCTGCGATTTTACGCTTACGGACTTCAGAGGGCTGCATCTTTATTTCTTTCGGTCGACCCTTAACCTGCTTTACTTTATAGCCTTCTCGATCTGTCTGATATTTGATTACGGGTTTACGATTGCGTACTACTTTCACACGCTTGAGACTCTCATATAGAGTAGTAAACTCGATCAGGCGTTCCATACTTAATTAGTTAGGAAAAACTTGCAAAGGGCATGACTGCGAGCTGTTCAGCTACTGCTTCTGCTGTTTCCTTGATGAAGTTATCATTTCCGCCATAGGAGAATCGCAGTTCATCCGCTAAAGCTACGCCTCCATCTGCTACGTAAACATAGCTCTTATCTGTATCAAACGTGGTGAAGTCATATCGATAGAATCCATCACCAATGTTGGTCATTGGATCAGCGGCGATAATTACAAGTCCTGTACCTACCTCTCGTATTTTGATAGTAGGAGATAGTGAGGTAAGTGGTAAACCATTCTCAGTATAAC
>Ga0154020_10002122_pt1 | contig 24141 bp, 16 predicted proteins | sample Klosneuvirus_201_FD_109709 | JGI IMG/M metagenome (GOLD analysis project Ga0154020, IMG submission 109709) | Active sludge microbial communities from wastewater, Klosterneuburg, Austria - Klosneuvirus_20160825_MG | ecosystem: Engineered > WWTP > Aerobic digester > Activated sludge | place...
GGGTGTCTCGCGCTTGATCGGCTCGGCGCCCTTCGCGATGCCGAGCATCTCGCGAAGCGCGTCGCGCTTCGGTGCCAGCTCGGCCATCCACGGCACGACCTCGTCCTTCTGTGGTCGGCGCAGGCCTTCGGGGGCGGGCGCATCGCGCACCGTTGCTTGGACCGCGACGAGGAACGCTATATCCGACAGCGGGAGGTAGCCGGCGCGGAGGACGTCGTGCTCGTTCTCGTAGTAGACGCCGTTGAAGCGGCCCTGCCGGTTGTACTCCTGGAACGCCGCGTTCGCGACGAGCGTGCCGAGCCCGAGGTACACGGCGGCGACCGAGCCGCGCTCGTGATCGCGATCGGCGTCGACATCGAGCCGCGGCGCGTCTGCCTCGCGGTACGGATCCGACGACGGCCGATGGACCACCGCGTGCGCGACCCCGAGCTCGTTCGCGAGCGTCCCCGCGATATCGTCCTCACCGAGGTACTCGACCCGGAATTGGAGCGTCTTCGCTTCGACGGCCTGCAGGCCGACGCGTGTCTCGGGACGGCGATCGGTCGGCGGTGCGCCGAGTCGCTCGTCGACCACCGCGATCGTGCGCGGGTTCCCCACGTGCCACGCGAGACGCCGCAGGACAGCGATCGCACCTCCGCGAGTGGGTCGCCATGGTTCGGGGAACGCGTCGGGCCCCGGCTCGATCGGTGGTGCGAGAAACGGCCCCGCTCCGCCGCGCGCGACGAGATCGCCGAGCATCGCGAGCAGCGCTTGTCGACGGGCTGCGGAGGGCTCGGCCGGCGGCACGCCCCATCATATCCGCGCTTCCCGCACAGGATCCGCGGCGCACGGTCGAACTGCGCGCTCTTCGTACACGCGGGGCACGCGCCTTGCCTCTTGTTCCGAACAAAGGAGCTCGAACATGAAGATCTTTAGCTTGAAGCGTCTGCTGGGTGCCGCGGCTGTCTATGGCGCGGTTCGTTACGTGCGCGCGAACGGTGGCCCGAAGGCCGTCTTCGAAAGCCTCAGCGCGAAAGCGCGCGGCATGATGAATGCGAAGGCCACGATGGACGACGAGAAGAAGAACGTCGCCGACACGAGCTTCGCGACGAACACCGGTCGCAACGGCCGCATCTCCGAGAATCCCTCGGGACGCGGCTCGTCCTACGCGAGCTACGACCTCGACGGCGACGAAAAGCTACGCCACTGAGCGTCGCCGCTCGCAGTCGGGTCGGCGCACGCTCTCGAGCACGCCGACGGACGAGACTGCGAGATCGTCGAGCTGATTGTTCAGCGCGCGAGCGCACGACGTGCGTGATCGCGCAGAGCCCATCCAGCAACGCGCCCCTCGAAGAACCGAGTGGGCGCGTTGTTCTTACGTTCGCGCGGATCGCTCGCGATCACTCGCCCGTCACGCGCCGCGGCACACGTGATGCACCACCTTCGGGCATGAACGCTTCCAACCTCGTCCACACCATTGGTTCTTCGACCGGTGCCTTCGCGAAGCGCGTGGGCTCCGGAACTGCCGACCTCGCGGCCAAGGTCGGCGGCGGCACCGCGTCTGTCGCTCGCAAGGTCGGCGGCGGAACGGTCTCGGTCGCTCGCGCGATCGGTCCCAAGCGCGGCCTCATCGGTCTCGCGGTGATCGGCGGCGCGATCGCCGGCGGCATCTACCTCGCGCGCTACCTGAAGCGCCGCGCGATGGAAGCCGAGAGCATGGACGCGTCGGGGGAGTTCGCCCCGAAGAACAAGAAGAACGCTCGCAAGAACGGCAAGAACCACAAGATCGAAGACGCGGTCACCTACTAAACAGTCCTACGGTCGCGACTACGTTCTCGCGTCGTCGCGAGCTCCGATCTTCGCAACTCACCTTAGTTCGCTTTTCACGAACCACTCCGCGAGTCCGGGCTTTGCTGCTCGGGCTCGCGTTCGTGCTTTCGGCGTGTCGCGCGCGTGACTACGCGGACGCGGTCACGGTCGACGAGCTCGCCGAGCCGGTGCCCCGCGCGCCCAGCTTGGACAGGTTCACCGAGACCAGCTTCGACACACCCGGCTCCTGCATGGTGACGCCGTACAGGTTGTCCGCGGACTCCATCGTGCGCTTGTTGTGCGTGATCACGATGAACTGCGACCGGTCCGTCATCTCGCGCACGAGCTCGTTGTAGCGATCGACGTTCGCTTCGTCGAGCGGCGCATCGACCTCGTCGAGGATGCAGAACGGCGACGGCTTGATGAGGAAGATCGAGAACACGAGAGCGACCGCGGTGAGCGCCTTCTCGCCACCCGACAGCTGATCGACCGTGACGTTCTTCTTGCCCGGCGGTTGCGCGAAGATCTCGACGCCCGCTTCGAGCATGTCGACATCGTCGCCACCCGCCAGCGAGAGGTGCGCTTGGCCGCCACGGAACAGGCGCGGGAACACCTCTTTGAACGTGGCGTTGACCGAGGCGAAGGTGTCCTTGAACAGCTTGCGCGAGGTCTTGTTGATCTTGTCGATGGCGCGCTGCAGCTGATCGACCGCGCGCTCGAGATCGATCTTCTGGGCGGAGAGGAACTCGAACCGCGTGTTGACCTCGGCGAACTCTTCGATCGCCGTCAGGTTGATGTCGGTGCCCATGCGCTCGATGAGCTCGCGCAGCTCGCCGAGCCGCGTCTCTTGCTCCTCGGTGATGCCCGGGCGCTGGTGGTAGTCGTGAAGGATGTCCGCGATGTCGATCTGGTAGCGCTCGTCGATCTGCTGGACGACGACGTTGCGAGTCATCGTGATCTGACCGTTGCGTAGCTCGAGGTTATTGACCTCTTGGGCGAGCTTGTCTGCGCGCGAACGCAGCTCGCGCGACGTCAGCTCGATCTCGGTCAGCGCGGACAGGCGGGCCTCGTACGCGCGACGGCCTTCGTCGAGGAGGACGAGGTCACCATCGCGTTGAACGCGAAGCGCCTCGAGCTCGGTCGCGAGCGACTCGCAACCCTCGCGCAAGACGAGCACCCGGCGCGACGCGTCTTCGATCTCCGACGCGAGGCGCTCGGAGCGCGTGGCGAGCTCGGCATCGGTGCGCGCGAGGCGCAGCGTCGCGGACTCGGCGGCGGCGCGCTTCTCGCCGAGCTGCGCGGCACGGATGCGCGCCTCGGTGAGGATCTGCGCCATCTCCTCGAGACGATCGCGGTGGGTAGTGACCTCCGCGACGAGATCGAGCTGCGAGCGCTCGAGGTCGGCGATGCGATCGACCGCGGCCGTGTGGCGCGCTTTCGTGGATTCCTCGTCGGCCGTGATCACGCGGAGGCGATCCTCGAGCTCGAGCTGCTCCGCGTTGAGCTGCGTCAGACGATCGCGATGACGCTCGAGGTCCGAGCGCACGCGCGCTTCGTCCTTCTCGTGCCCCATGATCGCGAGGTCCCCCTCGTGGACCTGCGTGCGCAGCCCCTCGAGCGCTTTGATCACCTGCTTGAGCTCGGTCTTCGCCGTCACGAGGCGCGTCATCGCCTCGGACAGATCGTGCTCGAGGCGACCGACGATCTCGACGAGGTCGCGGATCTCGCGCTTCTGGGCGAGCACGCCGGTGCCCTGCGCGTCGCGCGAGCCACCGGCGACGACACCGTCTTCGTCGACGACATCGCCGTCGAGCGTGACGAGCCGGTCGGTCACGCCGTTCTCGTGGAGGCGCAGCGCCGAATCGAGATCCTGGACGACGACGGTCCGGCCGAGCAAGCGCTTGCCGACGTCCGCGTAGCCGTCCGCGAAGTCGACGAGGTCGGCCATGCGGCCGAGCACGCCGTCCGCGGGCGCGCCTGCGGCGATCAGCGCAGCGTGGGCCGCGGTGAGCTGCGTGCGATCCTCGACGATGATCCCGCCGCCGGTGGGCGTGCGCATCGGATCGGACTCGGCGAGGTCCGCGTCGTCGAGCACGGGGCGCTCGAACGAGCCGCTCGCGTTGCCCTCGCCTTCGAACGAGAACACCGGGGTGGCCGTCGGTGCATCCGCCATCGGCGCGGCGTGCGCGGCGTGCGCGATCGACGCCTTCGTCGACACGGCGAGCGGCACGAACGCGCTGCGTCCGCCACCGCCGCTCTTGAGGTACCCGATCGCCGCGAGGCCGACCTGCGGCTCGCTGACCAGCACGCCGCCGAGGCGATCACCGAGCGCGGCTTCGACCGCGATCTCGAGCGTCTCGGGCGCGCGCACGACGTCGGCGACCACGCCCTTGATCTCGCCCTCGAAGCCCTTCTCCATCCCCGCGAGGAGGATGTCGTCGGCGCCTTGCATCACGGCGCGAGTGCCGCGAGCGAAGCCTTCGTAGCGCTCCTGGATCTCTTGCAGGGATTGCAGGCGCGAGCTGCGGCGTTGCAGCTCGTTGCGCAGCGTCTCGACCTCGGCCTCGCCGCGTTGGGTCTCGTCGGTAAGGATCTCGCGACGCGCCTCGAAGCCCTGGTTCTGGCTCCCGAGATCGAGCCGGGTCTGGCGCAGCTGCACGAGCGCGCCATCGACGCGGCGGCTCTCGCGATCGAGCTCTTTCACGCGCTCTTCGTGTTGCGCGGTCTCCGACATCACGCGCTCGAAGCGGCGCTGCGCTTCATCGCGCCGGCGCGTCAGCGCCTCCAATGTCGTGGTGGCCGTCGCGATCTCCGTGCGCCGCGTTCCGATCTCTGCGCGCGCTTCGTCGAGGCGACCCTGCGCGTTCGCGAGCATCTGGCGGCCCTCGCCCGCCGCAGCTTCGCGCGACGCGACTTCGGCGGCTTCACGCGCGACATCGGCTTCGAGAGCATCGAGCTCGGTTTGCCGTTGCGCGAGCTCCTCGGCGCCGCGTGTGCGCTCGGCGGCGATCTGCTCGATCTCCGTTCGTGCGGCCGCGTTGCGATGATCGAGCTCCTCGGCCTCGCGACGCTCGAAGCCGATCTTGCTCTCGCCGAGCCGGATCCGGTTATCGAGCTCGTACACGACCTCTTGCACGCCGACCAACCGGCGTTCCTCGAGCGAGAGCTCTGCGCGCTCGGCGACGACGTGGGCGTCCTTGGTCACCCACTCGGTGCGCGTGTCCTCGAGCTCGGTGCGCGCTTCTTCAAGGCGATTGCCGACGAGCCGTCCCTCGGCCGCGAGCTCGAGCCAGCGATGCGCGCCCTTCCACAGCTCGATGTCCTTCATCTCCGCGCGGTACTTGCGATAGCGCTCGGCCTTCTGTGCCTGGCGGCGCAGCGTGCCCATGCGCTTGTCGAGCTCGGTGACGATGTCCGAGACGCGCATGAGGTTCTGCCGTGTCTGATCGAGCTTCTTCTCGGCCGCCTTCTTCTTCACCTTGAACTTGGTGATGCCGGCGGCCTCCTCGATGATCATGCGGCGATCGGCGGGACGCGAGCTGACGATCTGGCCGATGCGGCCCTGCTCGATGATCGCGTACGCCTTGGTACCGACACCGGTGCCGAGGAAGAAGTCCGTGACGTCGCGGAGGCGGCACGGCGTCTTGTTGATGTAGTAGCTCGACGTGCCGTCGCGATAGAGGCGGCGCGTGATGGTGACCTCGGTGTAGCGCGCGAAATCGAACTCGGGCGCGCGCTCGGCGAGGATCTCCGCGACTTCCTCGGTGGCCGACAGCGTGGGGTTGCCCTCTTTGTCGAGGAACACCGCTTTGGGTGCCTCGGGCTCGAGGGGAGGCGCTGCTTCGTCGAGCGCTTCGATCTTGTCGACCGCATCCGCGACCGCGTCCGCGGCGGCGGCAGGCTCGACGCCCGTCGTATCGATCGAATCGAGCGCGCGCTCGGTCTCGGCTTCATCGGAGTGGCGCGCGAGCTCGAGCTTCTCGTGCGAGAAGCCGACGTCGTCGAACGTCAGCGACACTTCCGCCATCGGGGCGGGCCCGCGGCTCTCGGAGCCCGCGAAGATCACGTCCTCCATCGCCTTGCCGCGGAGGTGCTTCGCGCTCTGCTCGCCCATGCACCATCGGATGGCATCGACGATGTTCGACTTGCCGCAACCGTTCGGCCCCACGACGCCGGTGATCTGCTCGCTGATATTGACGACGGCCCGGTCGCAGAACGACTTGAAACCGATGATCTCGACGCGCTTGATACGCATTGTGCGAACGCAGGTTGGATCGACCCTATGACATCGGGATCGCTTCCTGCCGTGCTATCACTTCTAGCGTGCGGTTTGGGGTACTTGCGTTCGCGCTGATCCTCGTCGGGACGAGCGCGCGCGCACGCGCCGCGCCAACAATCGACATTCGCGCGAAGACCCAGCTCCAACTCGAGTCCGTGAAGCTCCGGGACGAGGGGGTCGCGGAGGTCGCGGGCTTCCTCTCCGACCGGCTCACCGGCGATGGGCTGGGCGGCCAGGCGGTCTCGATCACCATCAATGGTGACACCGTGACCTCCACGACCCAGCCCGACGGTCGGTTCCGCGCGAACATCGGCGTGCCGATCGGCCCGACCAAGGTCGAGCTCGGGTTTCGCGGCGGGCCGCTGCTCGACGCGTCGACCTTCGACACGATCACCGATCCATCGCGCGAGCAGGTGCAGCTCTCGATCGTCGTCGATCCCGACGAGGTGACCGAGCCCACCGGCGCGACCGACACGACCACGCGACCGAGCACTCCGGGGCTGAACCTCGAGACCAGCCGTCCGCTCACGCGCGTCGTCGGCGTGAGGCTCACGGTGAACGCGCTCGACAAGGCGAAGCTGACCGTCCAGATCGAGGTCGGCAACGCCGCCGATCCGGCCCTGAAGAAGGTGCGCACCGTCGAGACCGGGACGCCGTTCGTGATCACGCGCAAGGAAGCCGGCGGACCGGGAAGCAAGCGCGTGCGCGCGACGTTCGCCGGCGATGCCACGCGCCAGACCGCGAGCGCCGAGGTCACGCTCGAGCTCAAAGGCGACACGAACACGAGCATGAGCGTCTCGACGACGAACCTCGCGTACGAGGACGAGCTCGTCGTCACGGGCAAGGTCACCGACGACACCGGCGTCGCGATGCCGCGCGTCGCGGTCACGCTCGTCGCCGGCGATCGCCGCCTCGCGCAAGGCGCCACCGACGACAAGGGCTCCTATCGCTTCGAGGTCGAGGGCGAGATCATCGGCCAGGGCCAGTTCGGCGTGCAGGTGCAGTCGGACGTCGGCCTCGCCTACCTCAAGCCCTCGCGCTCGGATCCCGCGATCATTCGCGTCGCCGCGCCGCAGCCCGTGCCGGTGAGCTACACGATCGCCGCGTTCATCGCGACGGGCCTCGCCGCCGGCGGCTTCTTTTTCGCGCGGAGCAAGCCGTGGCGCAAGCTGCGTCGCGCGAAGCAAGCCGCCGATATCCCCGCGAACGAGGGCCCGACGGAGATCATGGATGGCGGCCTCGTCACCAACAAGCCGAGCGTCATCTCCACGCTGCGGCGTCCGCAAGATGATGGCTTCTCCGGCGTCGTCCGCGACACCGTGCGCAGTCGCCCGGTGCCCGAGGCCGTGGTCACGCTGACGTTCGGCGAGGTCGAGCGCAGCGTCCGCACCGCGTCCGACGGTAGCTTCACGATCGAGAAGCTCGGCGCGGGCGAGTGGAAGGCCGAGGTCGCCGCGCCGGGCCATGTCACCGAGCGGTTCGGCGTGTCGATTCCGCATCGCGGCGAGCTCCGCGGAGTCCGCGTCGATCTCGTCCCGGTGCGCGAGCGCGTGTTCCAGCTCTATCGTCACGCCGCCGAGCCCGTGCTCCCCGAGCCGCGGCTGTGGGGCATCTGGTCCCCTCGCCAGATCGTGGACCACGTGAAGTCCAAGAAGCGCAGCCCCGCGATGAGCGACCTCACCGACTTCGTCGAAGAGGTGTACTTCTCGTCGCGGCTCGCCGCCGAGACCCTCCTCCCGGGCGCCAAAGAGCGCGTCGATCGCGCGATCAAAGAGCGCACGATCAACCCGAATGCCTAGGTCCGTGATCGCGTCGTTCGGCGCACGCAAGGGAGGGCCGAGGTTAGTGACAACGAAAGGTCTCGGCCTTAGGGTACGCCCATGCAACCGAACGAGCTGATCCAGCTCGGCATCGCGATCGTCGTGATCGCGCTCGTGATCTTCCTGCTTCGCAAGGCATCGGCGCGAAGCAAAGCGAAGGGCGCGGTCACCGCGCGCGAGCGCCTCGGCGTCGAGACCGCACAAGAAGAAGGCCGCCCGCGCCGCGAGCGGAAACGTCCACGCCCCGGACAACCCGACAAGCCTCGCGCGAAGGAGCCCGAGCCCGAGGAAGACCTACCCGAGGTCCCCGAGGGAGTCGTCGACGAGGACGCGGCCGCGGCGTACAAGGCCGGCCTCGCGAAGACGCGCGGCGGCTTCGTCGCCAAGCTCGGCAAGCTGTTCGGCAAGAAGAAGATCGACGCCGCCACGCTCGACGAGCTCGAAGAGACCCTGTTCACGGCCGACATCGGACCGCGCGCTGCCGAGCGCATCTTCACGTCGGTGAAGTCGGGCCTGTCGAAGAACGACCTCGAGGACGCCGACAAGATCTGGGCGCAGATCCGCAAGACATCGCGGCAGATCCTCGCGGTCGATGCCCCCGCGTTCGACATCGACAAGCACGCACCGTTCGTGCTGCTCGTCCTCGGCGTCAACGGCGTCGGCAAGACGACGACGATCGGCAAGCTGGCCAAGAAGTTCAGCGACGAGGGCAAAAAGGTCCTCCTCGCCGCCGGCGATACGTTCCGCGCCGCCGCGACCGAGCAGCTCGAAGAATGGGGCAATCGCTCCAACGTTCCCGTCGTGAAGGGCAAGTCGCAAGGCGATCCGTCGAGCGTGATCTTCGAAGCGATCAAGCGCGGCGTCGACGAGAAGTTCGACATCGTGATCTGCGATACCGCCGGTCGATTGCACTCGAACGCGGGCTTGATGGACGAGCTGAAGAAGATCCGCCGGGTCGCCGACAAGGCCATGCCGGGTGCCCCGCACGAGACGTGGATGGTCCTCGATGCCACGACGGGACAGAATGCGATCTCCCAGGCCAAGACCTTCAAGGCCGACATGGAGATCACCGGAATCGTCCTCACGAAGCTCGACGGTTCGTCGAAGGGCGGTGTCATTTTGGGCATCTGTGACGAGCTGAAGGTGCCGGTCCGCTTCGTCGGTCTCGGGGAGAAAATCGGCGATCTGAGGCCGTTTGACCCGAACGCGTTCGTGAGCGAGCTGTACAGCGATGCGTCCACCAGTGAAGCCGCTTAGCAGCTGTTAGCTGACGGGTTTCGCAACCTGGCGGCACCAACGCCTGTCATCCAAACCTGCGCCAACTTGTTGAGCGCGGGCAAAGGCGAGTGTTATGAAGCCTCTACGAATGCGGGCATTCCATCGATCCGTCCTCGTCCTCGCATCTATCGCGACGCTGGCTGGGCCTGCGTTCGCGCAAGCAAAAAAAGGAGATAAGCCTGCTCCCGCTGCCGGCGGAGAAGCCGAGCCCGAGATCGAGATGGATCCCAACGCCCCTCCGGCCGACAAGCCGGCGGACGGCGGTGAGATCGACATGGGCACCGAGCCCGGTCCTGGTGACCTCGCCGCCGACATGGCCGCGTCCGATGCGGCCGCCGCCGCCGCGGTCAAAGCCGGTCCGGTCACGCGCACCAAGCTGTCGTGGAAGGACATCCTCGTCGTCGTGCGCAAGCCGTTCTTGAAGGCGCGCCGCACCGAGCTGCTGCCGATGGTCGGCACCACGATGAACGACAACATGATCCGCCACTACACGGTGGGCGGCATGCTCTCGTACTACCTGACCGACGTCCTCGCGATCGGCGTCGAGGGTCACTATTACCAACCGTCGTTCCGCGAGCCGTTCGATCTCGTGGCTCGTCAGGCGCGCCGTCTGCCGACGGTGAACACGTACACGTGGAGCGCTGCACTCGACTTCCACTACGTGCCGGTCTACGGAAAGTTCGCCGTCTTCGACAAGAAGCTGATCACGTGGGAGGTCTTCTTCACCGCGGGTATCGGCGCAGGTCAGAGCAAGGTCGAGCCGCGCGACACCAAGTTCCCTGGCTTCACGAACCTCCTCATCCAGCCGAACGTCGGCGCGTCGATGCGCTTCTTCCTCGCGAAGTGGCTCACCGTCAGCGTCGGCATCCGCGACTACGTGTTCTTCGACAAGTTCGAGCCGACGGATCGCTCGCCGACGATGAACGCCACTGCCGAGCAAGCCAAGGAGAACTCCGACGGCGCGCTGATCAACAACGTCATGTTCCAGATCGGCGTCAGCTTCTGGTTGCCGACGAGCTTCGAGTACACGACCTTCCGCTGAGCCAGAGGAGTTGAGCCATATGAACAAGACCATTCTCAGCGCCATTGCTCTCGCTGCTCTCGCCACGCCGATCGTCGCCGACATTTCGGACGCTCACGCGGAGCGCCGCGAGAACGGCCTGCGCGCCGACAAGGCCGTTCGTCATCGCCGTCTGCTCGTGAAGGGCCGCTTCGAGTTCGCTCCTCTCTTCGAGTCGACGATCAACGCCGACTTCCGCCACATCATCGGCGGTGGCGCGAAGCTCGAGTACCACCTCGGTGACATGCTCTCGATCGGCGTCATCGGCGTCGGCTCGACGGCGCTCAACACCGGCCTCGTGAAGAAGATCGAGCCCACGCTCGAGGCCAGCGTCGACAACATGACGCGCGAGCCGAGCCGCGACGAGTTCATGACTCGCCTCAACTCGATGCCGCTCCACGGCGCGGCGTACATCAGCCTCACGCCCTGGTACGGCAAGCTCGCCGCGTTCAGCCAGGCCTACGTGGCGTTCGACTTCTACTTCCAAGCAGGCGTCGCGTTCGCGCAGCTCAAGAGCGACTGCCCGGACAGCATCTGCAACGACACCCACCCGGGCGTCCCCGACCCGAACAACAGCATGGTCCCCGCGGACAACAACCCGAACAACGATCCGCCGCTCAACAGCGGTGGTCGCGCGGGCCTGTACCTCGGCGGCGGCATCCACGTGTTCTTGAACGACTTCATCGCGCTCGACCTCACGGTTCGCGACTACGCGTTCAGCGATAACCCGTCGGGTGCGGACTTCAACGCCAACCTCGCCGTGACCAACGACGACAACCGCTTCATCCACCACCTGTTCTTCGGTGCGGGCGTGTCGATCATGTTCCCGACCACGGTCAAGCGGACGCCCTGACCCCGGCGCCCTCGGGACAACCGAGGCCACCTTTGGTGACGCCCTGCCAACCCCGTTGGCGGGGCGTTTCTGTATCTAGCCGAAATCCTGTACGCTTGCGGAGCGCGGTCATGGATCGTGCCTTGCTGAAGCACTAACGGTCTCGATGCGTCGCCTCCTCGTCATCCTCGGTCTCGTCCTCGTGGCGCAGAGCAGCTGCATCACGCCGTCGATCCCGATCCCCCCGCCCGACCCGTCGCAGATGACGTTCCAGCTCGCCGGCGACGTCGGGAACACCACCGCATCGTTCTCGTATCCCGCGAACGTGAACTACGAAGAGACCGTCGTCTTCGTGTTCAACCGCACCAAGGGCATCGGGGTCATCGAGACCGCGCGGCCCGACGGCAGCGTCGGTCCCACAGCCCCCGTGAGCGCAGACTTGGGGAACGAGATGGTGATCTCGTTCCAGCGCGAAGATCAGACAGTCTCGACGTGCATCAAGCTTCGCGAAGGCGCGCAGAGCGGTAACCCGCCCTGCGGTTCGTAGGCGCTGGGTCAACCGTCTGCGACGTGGCGCCACCCGTGGATCTCGTCGCCACGGCAGTACACGACGGCCATGCATGGAACGGCGAGTGCCTTGTCCAGGACCTTGCGACGTAGCGACGAGTCACAGACCTCGCGACTCGCCGCCGTTCCATCTTCGAAGTGAAGCTCGACGAAGGGGACGCGGATCGTCGTCGACTGGCTCCCCTTGAACGGGTTTGTCTGACGATGCTCCACGGTCGATGCGACGATCTCGGCGAGCTCTCGTTGGACAGGCAAGGCAGCGCGAGCCCTCTCTCCAGCGGTCGAGATGAACAGCACCAACGCGAAGCCCACGAGAACGCATCCGACGATCGCGACCATTTCGTCGGTCGCGAGCCCGAGGACGACCACACCGATCCCGACCACCGCGCTGGCCGCGGTCAGGATTCGAGTCGCACGGGGTGCCGGCGGTTCCGGAGCGTCCATTGCCGCCGCATAGGCCGGCGTCGCCCTCGCCAGGGCAAACCGATCACCGGGAGTGGACACCCGTCGTTAGTACGTGATGGCGGGCCACGCGATGAGCGTGGGGCGCATCGTGCGGGTCTCGCCGTTGCGCTCGATCAGCAGCGACGGCCGGGCACCCGGGTGCGATCCGTAGATCTTCTCCTGGAGCTCGCTGGCGGAGTCGATGCGGTCGCCGTTGATCGACAGCACCTTGTCGCCCGGTTGGAGCTGGATGGCCTCGGCCGGCGTCGCGGCGAGGACACTGTCGATCTCGGCGACGCCGTCGTGGAAGACGTAGCGAATGCCGAGGAAGCCGTGATCGGGTCGCACGTCGACCGTCGTCGTGACTTCGGCCTGGTACGGACATCCACGCGTCGACATCGAGTCGGCGACTTGCATCGCCATCAGCGTGGTCGCTAGCGCGAGTCCAGACGCGACACCAGCCATCGTGCAGACGACGGCTACCGTCCCCAACCCACGGCTGCGTTCGTTTGGAAGCAGCGCCTCTCTCCGGAGAACAGGAGCAGTTTCGGGGGCAGCAGGAGTCTCATCAGACATCTACGTTTCCTCGCTTTCGGTCCTACTCCCCACTCTACGCGCCGACCCCATCGAAGGCCACGGAGAAATGACGCAACGTGAATGACCTCACGCACGGATCGTCGACGACGACAGCGATGGTAGGTTCGGTGCTCGGGTGAACGGCACCCCACGTAGCGCGCGGCTCAGCCGGTGGCTCCTGGTCATCGGTCTCCTCGTAGTGCTCTTGCTGGGCACGGCGTTCGCGGTGTTGCGCGTGAAGTTCGAGGGGGAAGATCTCGGCGACAACATCGCGTCGATCCTCAACAAGCGCATGCGCGGCCGCATCGCGATCGGCTCGATCGAGTGGCAGCCCTCGGCCCTCAAGAAGCTCGTGACCGGTGGGTGGGTCCCCGTGACCGTCCACGATATCAAGGTGTGGGACGACTGCGCACTCAGCGCCGTGACCACGGTCGACGTCGACGATCTGCGGACCAGCGACCCCAACGAAGATTGTACTCCCGATGACCGTCCCGACCCGAACCCGACGAGCACCCGCAAGCCGCGCAAGCAGCTCCTGCGAGCTCCTCTGATCACGGCCGAGCTCGACATCCACGCGCTCCTGTTCGGCAACCACGACTTCGTGTTCCGGCGCGTGACGATCGCGCCCGGTGCGGAGGCGCTGATCGAAGAGACCCGCGAGCCCTACCCGCTCCACGCGTACGACCGCGTGATCGTCAGCATCGTCACCGCGTTCTATCCGCGGCTCAAGGCGGGCTTTCGCGCGGGCATCACCGCCGAAGCACCGCCGCCGATCTTCGACATCCGGGACATTCACATCCGCGATCTGAACCTCAGCGTTCACATGAAGCCGTACTCGGTGAAGGGCGACGATCAGATCGGCTACTCGTTCGCCGCGCGGCTCGAGGGCGTGAACGTCGATGCCGAGGGCCTCGGCGCGAACGAGGATCCGAAGAACCCAGGTGGTCGCGGCCTGCAGAGCTACCTGTACATGGATCCGACCGATCCGCTGATCGCGAAGTTCTACGTGCGGCTCGCGGTCGGCGCGCGCAAAGGCGTCGTGCGCATCCTCGACGAAGGTCCGCGCACCTCGTTTCGCATGCCATTCGCGGGACCGGCGATGACGCCCGAGACGTATCCACCGCCGGGCCGCAAGCCGCTGTACGCGATCGATCTCGTCGACGTGAAGCTCAACCGTTTGGCGCAAGTGCCGACCGAGTGGCCGAAGCGAGACTTCGTCGCGAACACGCTCGAGCTCGATCTCGAAGCGACCGCGATGCCGTGCGCGACGCTCGAGCAACAGAGCCCGAACGCGAAGGACGCGGCGCAGCTCCACCTGACCGGCGAGCTGCACAACTACTGGGACCGCCCGTACGACGGCTCGTGGAACTTGAAGCTCGAGGCGAAGAACCTCGGGCCCGTGGTGCGCACGTGCATCAAGTCGACGGCCGGCGGCGATAACCTCGACGGCACGATCACTCTGACCGGCCCGTTCGTCGCGTCGCCCAAGGTCGGCCTCGATCTCAAGAACCTCGACGTCGACGTCTCGCTCGGTGCGAAGGAAGAGCCGCTGCGCCTCACGCTCGCCGAAGTGCACGGCGCGATCGATCTCGTCAACGAGCAGGGCTTCATCGACAAGACGAAGGCGCTGATCAAGGGCGGCAAGGAGCCCGGCGAGGTCGAGGTGTCCGCGACGTTCGGCCTCAAGCCGATGAACGCGAACGCGCAGATCGAGATCGCGAAGGCGATCGACGTCGGGCGGTTCTTGCCCGGTCGCATCGCACAAAACGTCGGGAAGTTCTTGAAGGGGCGCTTGCGTGCGCGCGGCGATGTCGAGGAAGGCTTCGCACTCGAGGACTTCGATCTCTCGCTCGGCGCCACACCGACCGATACGGCGATCCGGCTGCACAAGGGGCGCCTGTTCACCGACGACGACTTCGACACGATCCACATCGAGAAGGTCTACGTGAACGCCCGGCAGTCGAACGCGATATTCGACGGCAAGGTCGACCTGCTGCACCAGGATCTCGATCTGCGCATCGAAGGAAACTTCCCCGATCTCGACGTGTGGCTGAAGAAGTTCGAGCTGCCCGCGTTCGTGCAGAGCGCGGGTGGCGGCAGCGTGATCATCATCAAGGGGCCGATCAACAAGCCGCGGATCAACATCACCACGTCGCTCGCCGGCATCCCGTGCATCGACACGCTGCGCTTGGTCGATTCGCAGATCGCCGACGGGGTCCTCGACATCCGGCGCATGACGTCGGCCGGTCTCGGCGGCGAGCTCAGCGGATCCGGACGCATCCGCATCGACGGCGCGCAGCCGTACATCGAACGACTCACGCTGAGCGGGCGCCGGATCGAGGCGAGCAAGCTGTGCGGCATCGGCAAGACGATCAAGGGCACGCTCGACACCGTGGAGCTCGAGCTCGCGCGCGCGACCGTCGACAAGAACCGCGCCGCGATCGATTGGCTCGACTACGCGAAGGTCTATGCGAAAGCGCCGAAGCTGCAGATCAAAGGCGACCCCTACTCGGATGTCTCGATCTGCGTGAATCGCCCCGACGACACGCTTTGCCGTCCGCGCGCGATGTACGTCGCGCCCGAGGATCTGAAGAAGTGCACCGACGCGAAGAAGAATGGCGGTGCGTGCATCGTCACGACCGCGAAGCGCGATGCGGGCGGCATCCTCGACGCGACCATCGCGAAGGCGGCGGCGTCCGCGAAGCCCGCGCGCGGACAGACGGCGAAGCAGTCCACGCTCGGGGGTGCGGTCAGCGTGGATCTCCCGCTCGCGATCGTCGACCAGTTCGTCGGCAAGCGCATCATCGGCGGTGATAGCCGGATGACCTTGCACCTCGGAGGGACGCCGTCGCTGCCGGTCGCCGATGGCCAGGTGACGCTGCTGCGGATGTGGCTCGCGAACGCGTTCATCGGCGATGCGCAGCTGCGCGTCCTGCCGATCACGCTGCCCGGGGGCAAGCCCGGCGTCTCGATCGCGGGCAAGGCGATGGCGGATCGCTTGCTGATCGAAGGCACGATGGGCACGACCGCGCCCTACCCCGTCGAGCTATCGATCAGCGGACGCCGCGTCGAGATCGATGCGGCGATGGATCTGACGAAGCTGCTCGGCATGCCCGAGCCCGTGCAGGCGTGGGTCAGCGGCAAGGTGACCGTGAAGACGGAGCTGATGCCGGTCAAGCCCGTCGAGCCCGAGGCATGGATCGAGCTCGACGAGGTGGTGGCGATCGTGAACCACCGCAGCGCCGATGGCCGCATCGTTCCGCTGCGTCTGTCGGTGATCGATCAGCAGCCCGGCGCGCGCCCGGCGGTGTCGATTCGCGCGACCCCGAGCTCGATCGAGCTCGCGTGCAAGAACCCCACGGCGACCGGCGGCCGCGAGCCCTGCACCACGAAGGTCGCGACACCGGCGGGCGTCATCACGATCCGCGGTCACGCCGCGCCGTCGTCGGTCGCGATCGAAGCCGACGGCACGCTCGATCTCGCGCTGATCGCGCCGCTGCTCGACACTCGGTTCGACGAAGCATCGGGCACCGTGCACCTCGCCGCATCGGTGAGCGGCACGTTCGCCAAGCCGTCGTACGAGGCCGCGATCGATCTCGATCCGAACGGCGTGTGGAAGACCGATCCGAAAGCGGCGAACCCGGTGCGGTTGCGCCCCGTCGGTGGCGAGACCGTGCTCGAAGCGCCGACTGGCCTTATCAAGCTCGCGAACGGCTCGCTCGGCTTCACCGACGTGATCATGCAGGTCCGCGATCAGCACCTCGACGAGAAGGGCGAGCTCCACGTCAAGGGCAACATCCTCCTCGACGGACTCACGCCCGCGAGCTGGTCCGTGCTGATCAGCGGCAAGCTCGCCGGCAAGATGTTGCTCGTCGCGGTGCCCGGCTTCGTGTCGCAAGCCGGCGGCCTCGCGACGATCGATGGCGATCTGATCCTCTCGGGCAAAGGCACGCTGCCGCTGATCAGCGGCACCTTGTCGTTCGATCCACCGGCGGACAACCCCAAGCTCCGCCCGATCTCGCTGATCCCGCGCGGCGTGCGTCGCGAGATATCGTTCACGCACGGATCGATCGACATCGAGACCACGGTCGCGAGCGACCTTCGCCGCACCTATGCGCTCGCGATCAACGATCTGCGGGCCTCGATCGACGGCGAGGGCTCGCTGTCGAACATCTCGGGCAACGTCGAGTTACGCGATGGCGTGCTCACCTCGCTCGGCGTATCGCTCGACGCGGACAACATTCCGTTCCGCCTGCCCGGCTCGCTCGATCTCGTGGTCAGCGCGCGCGACGTGCAGCTCGCGAAGTCGCAGTTTTCCGAGCTATCCGTGCGCGGCAACGTGTCGATCATCGACGGCACGTACCTGCGCAACTTCGAGCTGACCGACCAGATCCGCTCGATCGGAACGACGGCCGCCCCGACGAAGCCGTTCTGGGAGGAGTATCCGACGCTCGGCAACGCCGAGCTGCGACTCACGCTCGACGTGCGCCGGTTCGCCGTGCGCAACAACATCGCGCAGATCGAGCTGGTCGGCCCGCTCATCGAGATCACGAACACGCCGCGCGATCCGCACATGTCCGGCTCGATCCGCATCGAGCGCGGCGAGTTCCGCATCCCCGGCACGCGCGCGCGGTTCACGCGAACGACGGGTTCGGTCGACTTCAGCGAGAACCGCAAGGCCGGCGATCCCGAGCTCACAGTGACGAGCGAAGCACCGGACTTCCGCGATCAGTCCGGCCAGGAGCACCTGATCACGCTGTCGATCACCGGAGCACTGTCGAACCCGCAGTGGGACCTGCGGACGTCGACGGGCTACAACAAGAGCCAGACGTTGTCGCTGCTCGTCCTGGGTCGCAACCAGGAGTCGCTGCGGCGATCACTCGGCGATCAATCGCTCGGTGCGGATCCGCAGAACATCGATCCGACGACGAATCCTTCGCAGGGCTTCGCGGATCAGATCGTGAAGGACCTCGCCGGCGATTGGGTGAGCGGGCTCCTCGGTGACTCGCTCGGCAAGATCACGAACGTCGACGTGCTGCGCATCGAGATCGGGTTCGGCTCGATCGGATTGCGCCTCGAGAAGCGCATGTTCGAGAACGTTCGCGTCGTCGGCGATGCAGAGCAGACGCTGCGCGGTGCTACGTACTCGGCGCGCCTCGAGCTGAGCACGCCGTATCGTTTCCGGCGCGGCGGACGGGTGAGCATGCAGTTCGGTTATCTCAACAAGAACTTCTCCGATCCCGCCGAGCTGGATATCGTCGACCTCAGCGCGAAGCTCGTGCTGCCACTGTTCATCCCGTGATGCGCGCTCTCTTCCTCGTCCTCGCGATGTGCACCCTGATCGGGCGCGCATCTGCGCAGACGATGATCGAGGACACGCTGACCGCGCAGAAGTTCGATCCGGCGACCTGCATCCAAGCGCCGGTTGCACCGCAGCCCATCCCGGGTGGGATCGCCGCGCCGCCCGTGACGTGGACCGACTTCGAGCTCGTCGGTTCGCTGTCCGAGGGCGCGACCACCGTGCGCGCGCTGTTCGAGCCGACGCTGCGCAGGCATCGCGCGATGACCGACGATGCGCGCAGCGACATTCGCCGCATCGCGTACGCGTTCGGTTACCACCTCGTCGGTCTGTCCACGCGCGAGACACCGGACGGAACGCTCGCCGTGGTGCACGTCGCGCCGCTCCCGCTGGTGCGCCGCATCGACGTGAAGGTGAAGGTCGATTCGTTCTGGGACACGCTGCTCGACGACGAGATCCGCCGCCGCATGCGTGTTCGCGCGGGCAGCTACCTGCCGTGGTCGCCGAAGGACCGCGCCTGCGACCTCTACGAGGAGACGCGGCGCATCGAGGAGTTCTTGCGCGACGAGGGCTTCATCGACGCGCGCGTGCGCATCGGCCAGACGCTCGACAAGTCCGCGGATGCCGGGCTTCGCCTCACGATCGATGTCGTCACCGGGACGCGCTACACGACCGGACGCATCGACATCATCGGCGGAGAACCGTCGGAGATCAGCGAGACCGAGATCCGCAACGTGTTCCGCCACGACAACTTCTGCGTCCCGCTCCTGCCGTGGTGCGTCGGCGAGGCGCGGTTCCGCCGCGAGCAACATCAGAAGGACGTCCAGACGGTGATCGACATGTATCGCCGGCGCGTCGGTTATCCCTCGGTCCGCGTGCGCACGGACTTCGATCCGCAGACCTCGTTCGATCGAAAGTCGAAGCGCGTGAACTTCACGATCACGATCGATCAGCGGCGCAAGGTCGAGACCGTGTTCGAGGGACACGACGACTCGATCAAGATCGACGACCTCCGCAACCAGCTCACGTTCGATCAAGCGCAGAGCGCCGACGACGTCGAGGTCGCGGAGTCCGCGCGGGCACTGACCGGGTTCTTGCAGAGCAAGGGCTATTTCGACGCACGCGTGACGTGGACCCGCGAGCGCTTCGAGCGCTTCGACCGCGTGATCTTCCGCATCGAGCAAGGCGATACGCGACCCGTGCGCGCCGTGACGTTCGCGGGCAATCGCGCGCTCGGTGACGACACGCTGCGCGCCGCGATCGGAACGAGTGCGGTCAAGCTGTCGACGAGCCTCCTCGGCCGGACGACATCGGCCACGTCGGCGCGGCTATCGGCGGACGTCGACGCGCTCGTCGATCTGTATCGTCGCTCGGGCTATCGCGAGGCGCGCGTCACCGTGTCGGCGGCGACGGATCCCGCAGCGCTCGGCGATGCGGCGATGACCGCGGCGCTCGCGCTCGCCGACCGCGGCGATGGCCTGTTCGTGCGGTTCTCGATCGAGGAAGGGCTCCCGACGCTGCTCACGCAGATCGAGGTCACGATCGGCAAGGAGGGGCTCGAGCTCACCACCGACGATCAGAAGCAGCTGTGCGCGAGCGTGCTCGCCGATCTCTCTCGCTTCTATCACGAGCCTCAGCTCGCGAAGTCCGCGGCACCGAGCCGCTGCATCGCGCTCGCCGCGAACCTCAAGTACCGCGAGGCCGAGGCGTTCGAGACACGCGAGCAGATCAAGGATCGGCTGTTCAGCGACGGCCGCCCGCGCGCCAAAGTCGCGTTCGAGGTGACCGCGGCCGGTCAGCGACGGATGACCGCGCATTACAAGCTGACGGACATCCAGCAGCTCCGCGTGGGCAAGGTCGTCGTGCGCGGTAACTTCCACACGCGAGACTTCATCGTCGAGGACGAGCTCCGCTTGAAGCAAGGCGACCTCCTGACCAAGGACCGGCTCGCCGAGGGCGCGCGCCGGCTGCGCAACACCGGCTTGTTCGATGCGGTGAACATCGCGATGCCGGATCTCGACGGCACGAGCGAGGGCGAGGTCAATGCGGTCGTCGAGGTCACCGAGCGCTACGATCGCCGCTTCGGTCTCGATCTCGAAGGCGGCTATTCGAGCTACAGCGGCGCGTTCTTGAAGCTCGTCCCGACGGTGAAGAACATCGCCGGCATCGGCATCTCGTTCGACGTCCCGGGCACGATCGGTCTCGATGTCGGCGATGCGTTCGACGGCAGCGTCACGCTCAAGCAGCTGTCCGTCGAACCGACGCTACGCATCCCGCCGTATCTCTCGAAGTACTACCTGTTCGGGATCCCCGAGGTCGCGACCGAGCTGTCGGGCTTTCATCGCCAGCAAGACACCGAGCGGTTCGGCGAGATCAAGACGACGGGTGCGACGTTGTCGTTCGCGCGTACGTACGCGCGGCAGCGAACGGAGACCGAGACCGGCGCCGCGCTGACGATCGGCGTCCACTACGACTTCCGACTGCGCGAGCGCCCTGTCGACGTGCTGCGTCCCGCGGGCGCCGACGACGATCAGACGCAGGTCCCGATCTCGACGCGGCTCTCGTCGGTCGGTATGTCGATCGAGTACGAGAACCGCACGGATCGCAACGGCACGCTGTCTCCGCTCGCGCCCGAGCGCGGCCAGCGCCTCGAGGCCCAGGCCGCATTCTTCGAGCCGTGGCTGCTCGGCCAGGACAAGTTCGTGAAGGTCTCGGTGGCCGCGTCGAAGTTCCACCTCGTCGGCGATAACTTGCTGCTCCGCGCGGACGCTCGCTACGACCAGGGCTTCCCGCTCGGCGGCGCGGTGCTCCTGCCGGAGGTCGAGCGCTACTTCGCCGGTGGGGATTCGACGGTCCGCGGCTACGAGGACGAACGGCTCGCCACCGAGATCATCCAGGTCCCGGTGCCCCCGTTCGACAACGTGTCTCAGATCCGCGTGCTCCCCGCCGGCGGCAACATCCGCGTCCTCGGCAGCCTCGACGCCCAGCTGCGCATCTACAAGATCCTGGCGACCGCGGTCTTCGTCGACGCGGGCATGATCGCGAACACGTGGTCGTCGGTGGAGACCGCCGATATCCACCCCTCGATCGGCATCGCGGTGGCCCGTATCGTCACGCCGTTCGGGATCGGCGCCCTCGAGCGCGCCATCCCGCTGAACCCCAACCTCGGCGACAACCCCCGAGGGCGCTGGCATTTCTCGTTTGCCGCACGTGCCCAGTTCTGAGGGGGCTGTGTTATACGGCCCGGCATGGGTCGCAACGACAACCGCCGTACGAAGAAGATGCGCCGCAAGCGCAGCCAGCAGAAGCTCAAGGCGCGCACCAAGCGCAAGATCGAAGCCGGCAAGGCCGCGAAGAAGCCGGCCGCTCCGTCGAAGAAGAAGTGAAGTCGAAGTAGTCTCGGGTCGATGACGCCCGAGCAGACTCGCTGCGTGATGACGCAGATCGTGATGCCGATGCACACCAACGGCGTCGCGGGCGTCATGTTCGGCGGCATCATGATGCAATGGATCGACGTCTGTTCAGGCGTCGCGGCCATGCGCCATGCGTCCGGCGCGGTGCTGACCGCGTCGATCGACCGGCTCGACTTCCTCTCGCCCGTGCACGTGGGCGAGGTGGTGCTGCTCAAAGCGCAGGTGAACTACGTCTCGCGCACGTCGATGGAGGTGGGCTGCCGGGTCGACACCGAGGACATGACGACGGGTGTCCACCGCTACGTCACGAAGGCGTACCTGACGTTCGTGGCCATCGGTGAGGGCGGCCGTCCTCGCCCATTGCCTCCGCTAGAGCTAGAAACCGAGGACGACCGCCGTCGCCACGCCGAAGCCGAAGGCCGGCGGAGCGAGCGACTCGAGGCGGCCGGCAGGAAATCATCATGAGCGTCAATGTCGTCGTCGATCGCAGCACGTGGGGCCGGCTCCGAGTCACCGGGGGCGATGCCACGCGGTTCCTCCAAGGCCTCACCACCATCAACGTCGAATCGCTCGCCGACGGTGCGCACGGCTGGGGCGCGATCCTGAGCCCGAAGGGCCGCGTGCTGTCGGTGATCGATATCGCGAAGCTCGGCGCCGCGTACCTGATCGCGTGCGAGGGCACGATCGCCGCTGCGACGCGCGCGCTGCTCGAGAAATACGCGGTGATGGACGACGTGACGTTCGAGCCGATCACCGGCCCGGCGCACCAGACATGGGAGTCGATCGCGGACGTGTGGATCGCGCCGATCGTCGATGGCGCCAACGACGCATCTCGCGACGAGAACGAGCCGCAGGTCGAGCGCATGCGCATCCGCGCGGGGTTCCCTCGCTACGGCATCGACATCGACGACGATCACTTCCCGTTCGAGACACCGCTCGCGCAGTTCCTCGACTACGGCAAGGGCTGCTACGTCGGACAGGAGCCCGTGTTTCGTGTGCACGCGCAGGGCAACGCGGCGCGCACGCTGCGCGGCCTTCGCATCGACGGTGCCGAGCCGATCGCGGCGGGCACGCAGATCAAGCACCCCGCCAAGGACAACGCGGGTGTCATCACGTCGTCGGTCATCGACGGCGAGCTGACGCTGGCGCTCGGTTATCTGCACCGCACCGCGTGGGACATCGGTGGGGTCGTCGACGTCGGCGGGCGCACGGCGACGGTGCACGAGCTGCCATGGACCTAGTCCGCGGCGCGCCCCTTCTCGCCTTTCTTGCCGCGCTCGCTGTCGGGGCATCGGGCTGCAGCCTGATCACCGACAGCTTCGTCACGAACGAGTTCTCCGGCGACGAGTATCCGATCCTCGTCGACACCTCGAGCGGCGCGCTTCGCCTCGGGCTCCGCTCGACCGGCACGGATCGCTCCGCCATCCTCGACGTGCTCGCGCCGCTGACGTTCATCGATCCGGGGCCGACCACGCCGGCCGCCGTCGAGACTCTCTCGCTCACGCTGCTCGGACTCGATGCGCCCGGCGGTGCCGCCGATCAGCCGCGCGCGGTCCTCGTCGACAAACAGGTCCTCGTCAACCATCCCTGCGCGCCCAGCGTCACCACGTGCGTCGTCGGTCCCGGCACCGCGCCCGTCGGATACGACGCGATCATCGGCGCCGACGCGCTCGCGGGCGACGCGGTTCGCCTGCGCCTGGGCGACGATCAGATCTTCGTGCTGCCCGACATCGGCGGCGACGAGGTCCACCGCACGCGTGCGTGTGACGGCGTGTTCCCGTCACCGTATCGCGGCGGTGGAACGCTGCTCGTCCCCGGCGGCGGCGAGCTGTCGTTCGGCGGCCGCCGGATCGCGATCGCGACGTGCCTCGGCGACGTCCCCACCGCGCGATTCACGCAAGGCTACCGCGGCGCGGACACGCTGTTCGTGATGTCGACGAGCATCGGCCCTTCGATGATGGGCGAGACCGCCTATCGCCGTTACGTCGACGCCTATCCGCCCTGCACGCTCGTCGATCCCGAGTGCCCACCGATCCGTCCGTCGCTCGAATCGCTGCCCACGGGAACGATCAACCTGCCCTCGGGCCCCGTCGAGGGACGCATCGGCACGATCCCCAACCTCGCGCTCGTCGCCTCCTCCTCCGGGACACCGCGCGCCGCGTGCCGCCAGGTCTACGCGAGTCACTTCATGCTGCAGCGTGACTGTGTCACCTCCGACGATTGTCCCTGCGAAGACCCGCAAGACAGGTTCTGCGGAGCGCCCGCGATCGTGCATGTCGCGCCCCCTACCGGCATCGAGATCTTCATCGTCCCCGATTCGGACCCGACGCTCCAAGCCCTGCGCACCGAGCTGCGCCCGAACCAAGCCGAGGTCGATGGCATCCTGGGCACCAGCGTGCTCGAGACGATCGAGCTCGATGTCGACTACCCGCACAACCGGCTCCTCGCGCGCTGCACCGGCGACGGCTGCGTCACGCGACCGCAGCTCACCGAATCGAGTGATCGGACACAGACGCGCGGGTGCTTGAAGAACACGCCGGCCGGCCCGGTGTTCTGATCCGCCGCCGCGGCTTCGATCTGCCGCCAAGGCGTGCGGGTCACCAAGGCGTGCGGGTCACCGCCAAGGCGTGCGGGTCACCTCCAAGGCGTGCGGGGTCACTGCCAAGGCGCGCCAAGCAACTGTGTTGCTGGTCAAGCGGCTTTCGCGGCATCGAAGCTCCAGACGGTGTTGGTTTTGACCATCGCGTTGAGGACGGTCAGCAGCTTTCGAGCGCAGGCGATGAGA
>Ga0154020_10002123_pt1 | contig 24140 bp, 4 predicted proteins | sample Klosneuvirus_201_FD_109709 | JGI IMG/M metagenome (GOLD analysis project Ga0154020, IMG submission 109709) | Active sludge microbial communities from wastewater, Klosterneuburg, Austria - Klosneuvirus_20160825_MG | ecosystem: Engineered > WWTP > Aerobic digester > Activated sludge | place...
CTTCTGGCCTTTGCCGTTACCCTTGAAACAGACCGCCAGACCAAAGCGGTTTTCAAGGTCGCCGCCGGCGCTGAAAAACACGTCATTCTTTCCATCGCCGTCAAAGTCATCGACAACGGTCGCGCTGGAGGTACGGAAAGTCCGATCCTTGGTGTTGTACTCCGCCAGTGAAATGCGCCAGAGTTCTTTTCCGGACTTGGGTTCAAGCGCAACCAGCGCGCATTCGTCCTCTGGTTGAATCAGCAGCTCAACTCCCGGGGCACCATCGACTTCAGCCACGACCGCACCGCGCCAGACCGCCCCGGCGCCAACTGCCACGTTCCACACCAGCTTGCCATTGCCGTCATAGGCAATCGCGCGGCTCTTGCCGTCTTTGCCGGCAAGCGTGGTCACGATGACTTCCAGCTTTCCGTCGCCATCGATGTCATGCATCGTGGTGGGCGCGAGAATGTGCAGGCCCACATCAATCACGCGCACGGCTTCGCCTTTGAGATTGAGAATGTGCAGGCGCTGGTCGTAGCCGCCAATGGCCAGCTCGTCTTTACCGTCGCCGTCGAGGTCGCCCACTGACGGGCAGTGGTACATCCAGCCGCCGGCCTGGTACTTCCAAAGCGGCTTTCCGTCTTTGCCGGAAAATGCCTGAACCGTGTTGTCGCCGCGCCAGGTGGCCACAACGCAATCGTCCAGCTTGTCGCCGTCGATATCGACGAGCGTAACCGAGTTCTGAATCCAGCCCTGCAACTTCTGCTGCCAGATGATCTTGCCGTCCTTGCCCGCGCGGCTGTAAAGCACGCCCTCGCCGGAGAGCCTGAGGGCCGAAGCAATCAGTATCTCCTTCGTGCCGTTGCCATCCAGATCGCCCACCGCAATCGCACCGTCAAACGTCTCGCCATCGATCTCATCATCGACGGCCCAGATCTGCTTGCCCTGACCATCGAGGCAGACAATCTCGCCCGAGGCCGAGCCCGCAAACAAAACTTCCGGCTTCGCGTCGCCCGTTACATCGGCAATGACAACGGAACCGTCGATGGGGCCGCGCTTGACCTCGAAGAACCACTTGACCTTGCCCGTGGCGCCATCAACGCAATAGGTACGAGATTCGCCAAAGTAGGTCCCGAACACGATCTCGGGCTTGCCGTCGCCATCAAGGTCACCTGTTGCGGCGCTGCCAAACGCGGCGCCTTTGAGCGGCATGTCCCAGAGTTTGGCCGGAGCGAAGCTCGATTCGCCCGTCTTGGGTGGAGTTGTGCCGGTGCCCTGGCTTTTGTCGAGTTCAACTTCGAACACGGCGCGGATGGCCTCGGGTTTGCCGTTAGCCAGCTCATATTCGCCCTTCTCGTTCTTCTTCCATTCCTGTTCGAGATCTCCGCGCTTGCCCGATGCTTTCAGGTGCAGAACGGTGGAGCCATCCGCGCAGAGTTCCAGTTCGGCCTGCAGGCCGAGGGCAACGTCCTGCCATTTGCCATCGCGTTTCACCTTGGCCTCGATGAGCTTCTTGTTGACGATGTGTGTGGCCGAGCTCGGCAGTTTCACCACCGCCAGAAGCCGCGCGTTGTTGCCGCCCTCTTTGCGCCACGGATCCCAGATGCGAACGTCCTGCGTCGGATCATTGACTTCCAGCGTCACGCGCACGCCCTTTGCGCTTGCCTCAACGCTGACTTTCTCGACATCCGGCGCTGGCTTTGAGAATGGGTTGAAAGCAGGATCGCCGATCAGCACACGGTGCAGGCAGTCCACCCACATGCACCAGCCTTCGTCATGGGGCGAGGGTTTGTTGGCAACCAGCTTCGGCACGAAAATGCTTCGATCCGCCGATCCCATCACCAACTCGTTGTAGCAGCGCAGCATCACATCGCCCAAGGGTGCACCCATGGTGAGTATGTAGGAGTTTTCGATTGAGGCACGCGAAGCGTGGTTGGCCGCCAGTGGGCCAATGTATGCCGTGGCGCCGTGCGCGATTGCCGCCAGTGGGAAGGACTGCTCGGGCGCAATTTCATGGAAAATCACCTTGCCCTCGGTGTCGCCAAAGGTCGAAACGATGTCAGCTTCGACTACCGTGCGGCAGGTAACTGCTGAGTGACAAGATCCGTTCACGACCACGGCGGGAAACACATCAGGGCCGTCCTTGCCGCCGAAAATGATTTCGGGAGTCAGGCGCGGCATCTCGCCCTTGGGGTCTTCGCCGACCTTCTTGGGGTCGTACTTCCAGTGCTTTTCACGCTGCATGTTGCGCTCGGCAGGAAAGAGCCAGATGCCCTGTGAATCGCCGCAGGAGCCCAGCTCGATCAGGCCGTTGCCCTTGAGATGGTCACGGCGTTCCTGCCACCAGTTCTTCCAGTTGGCATCCTTGCCGTAGACGTAATGCTCGCGATAGGGGAAAGCGCGGCCAGGTGCGCCGTAAATCGAATCAGCTTCGCCCAATTCCATGCACTTGTCGACGGTGGCGGCGTGCAGTCCCACGCCGCGCCCAGGAACGCCTTCCTTTTCGGCGCGAATGATGTTGTTGACGAACTTGAGTGCGTCTGAGGCCGTGGCGCCGGTGATGACCCCAAAGGCCACATCCACGAACGGGTCTTCGTCAATGCCGGTCAGCAGCGGCACCAGCTCACGGGTTACGTTGGCATCCAGCGACTGCGGGCGCATCACCAGCGCCAGGTAGCGGGCCTTGGCGTCGCGCAACTGCGGGACCAGTGCCTTAAGGTCATCGAGTTTGAAGGGGACAAGTTTGGCTTTGCGGTAATCTGCCAGTTTCTTGCCGACATCCTGCCAGGCTTCGCCCGCACCGTCTTCGACGGCGACGACGTAGTTCCCCACAGGTGTTGGCGCGGCGGATGAGTCGCCCGATTCAACAACAAAATCCGCAAAGGCCGTGGCACCTGCATCGCCAATGGGCAGGGCATCCCCAGCCACGTCAAATTGCACGTGCAGGAATCGTTTTTCACCGCGGGTCTCAATCTGCCATGCGCTGTAAAGCGGAGAGCCGAGATCCCGCCCGTTGGACTGGAGCGAGGTCGCCCTGACGTTGGACACGGTTACGCCGGCTGGAATCTCCACGGTGGCCATGAGCTTGCTGGCCATGTGGCCCTTTTCATCGCAGTGAAAGATGTCAATGGCGCCATACCAGTCGCCGGCACCCATGGTGATGCGCCCTTGACGGCTGCGCCAATCAACGTTGGCAGCGTACATCGGTTCGACTAATGCCTGCTGGTAGGGCTTGAAGGCAGGATCGCCGAACAACACTCGGCAGGCGGCGCCATGGCGCATGATCTCGAAGTACTTGTTGGCGCCCACCCCGGCTTTTGCGGGCTGGGGCTTGCCGTCTTCAAGGCGATGGAACTTGCCCTTCATTTCTCCGCCCGCCATTGTGACCAGGCCGTAGGAGTAGGCCATGGCCGCGCCCAGCTCGCAGCCGGTCTCCATCAAATGCTGCATTTCCTGGCCGGCCGTAATGCCGTGATCGGGATCAAGGGCCGCGAAGAAACCCGTGCAGCCCGAAGCCAGCAAGTTGAGGCAAAACGATTCTTCCGGGTCAATGACTCTCGCTGCACAAATGGGCTTTCCGAGCGATTTGTCAAAGGTCCGCCCGCAGACCCCCGTGTAGCAGGCCCCGCCAAAAATCACCGCGGGCCACGTATCAAGGTTCTTCGCCTGCGCGGCGGTCATGCCGTCACAGACGCCTTCCGGCATGCCGTGGCCCCAATAGCGGGCGAGCCCGACGCCGTTGAGCAAGTCCTTGGCAGATTCTGGAAACCCCTTGGTGCTGTGCTGAAACGTCGTCATGCGGAAATTGCCGTGGTGCGGCTGGGTTGAATCGAAGGCTCTGTCCTCTTCGAGACTGACGGGGCCAAAGTCGACTCCGCTGTGCGGATGCCCTGCAGGGTTTTTCTCGGCTCGAATCGTGTTCTCGACCAGAGCCAACGCGGCCTTTGCCGACTTGCCGGTGATGAAGCCATAGGCGAAATCGACGAAAGGATCGTCATCCAGCGCGCTGGCGCGCTCGAGAATCTCGTAGTTCAGGTTCAGGTCAATGTCGCCCGGGCGCAGCACGAATGTGACGAACCGCGGCTGAAGCCGCTTGAGCTCCACAAAAAGTGGCTCCAGATTGCGGCCCGCAAACCGCGCCACGGTTTTTGCCTGGCGGTGATCCTGCAGCTTCCTGACCGCCTCGTAGTACTCGTCGCTCTCGGCCAGGTTGGTGGCGATGACGTAGTCCTCGCGCACCACGGGCTCGTTCTTGCTCTTGGATTCCTGGGCAGAGGAGATCGCGTCAGGCACGTGCACTGCGGCAAGGCACAGTCCCAACGTCGCCAGCGAGAAGGCAATCAGTCGCGTATTCATGGTTTCGCTTTCTGGGTAATCCGTGGTCGTTACTTTCTCGAGCGCAGGTGTTCGCGGAGCGTCAGGGCGAACTTGCGCATCGAGCTTTCGGGAAAATCCTTTTCAAGCCGGGCCAGTGTCTCAAGCGCGGCATCTGTTTTCCCCATTTGGGAAAGATAGGCGGCTTTGAAGTAAAGCACGTAATCGCAAGCCTCATGTTGCGGGTGCGCGAGCAGGAATTCGTCGCCCAGCGCGATTGCTTCCTCGAGTCGGGCTTGGTTGCCTACGGCACAGAAAATCCGGAATCGCGCCTCACCTCGCGTCACACTTGCGTCCGTGGGGCAGTCGCGAAGCAATTCCAACATGGCTTTCTCGCAGGCCGCGTAGTTCTGCTGTTGCCACTCACGGTAGAAAGTCTCCCACAGCACCTGTGCCCGTGCCGTCTTGGCGCCTTCCTGCTCGTTGATCAGGCACTGCGCAAGCTCGCGCAGTTGCGCAGACCCCGTGATTGCAACTTCTGCGAGATGACCTTTGCCCTTCTCGCGCTCGCCAAGGTCAATCAGGTACTTTCCCATGAAGAAACGCACGTAGGGCACCGTCGCGTCGCCGGCATAGGCCTTGATGTAGGACTCGCCGATGACAACGGCGGCTTTCTTGTCGGCTTCGCAACCGGCGGCAGCAAACCAGTAGAAATGGGCGTAGCGACGCGAGGTCACATCCAGTTCGGAACTACTGGCAGCGGCACCAAAGGCGGCACGCGCTTGAGCGTAGTCCTTGATGCGCCAGGCCTCGAACCCTTTCACGTAGGCCGACCACGCTTCAACGCGCGAAGCCGCTTGCTTGCCGCCATGTTCGTGGCGGCCCTCGCCCAGTGTCTCAGTAGTGTTGGTAGAGGACTGTGTGACAGTCCCGGAATAAACGCACACCAGCGTTGCCGCGCCTTGAACTGTGACGCTGAAGTTGGAACGCGACTTGTACTTCTTTCCGGCCGCCATGACTTCTGCGCCGCTCTTCGCGCCCTGCAACTCGATCGAACCGCGCTGCAACCGCAGCTCTCCTTCCGCTGCCAATTGCGTGCCAGGGTAGGCGAGCCAAGTTGCGCCGGTTTGGGGGTCGCTGACCTTGGCATATTCCTGCTGGCCAAGTTCGAGGCTGCTGCCTGAACTCAACCGTTGCTCCGTACGAACCAGGGCATTCTGTGTTTCTGATGCGCCAGGGCTGAACCGCTCGACTGTCCATTGCTGGTACTTGGCCGGCACCGGCACTTCTGGTGCATTGATCGCAATTGTGTTGCTTTGCTCATGGTCATCGCGCACGGCAAGCCAGTAGATCGAGAGCCCCGCCAGAACGACCGCCACTGACGCCGCTGCGGCAAGAAGGGGACGCCAGTATGACGCTGTGGGACTTGGAAGCTCGGCAAGAATCCGCTCACGGAGACGATCGGCATAGCCGTCATCGGAGTGGATCTTGCCCAACGTTTCCCGGAGCAGGCGCGCATGCTTGCGTGCCAGCTCCAGTTCGGCGCGAAGTTCGGGCCTTTCGCGCAAAGCACGTTCGAGCTCGGCGGAAGCAGGGCGCCCGTCCGCGTATTCAGATCTGCTGATGGATGTCTTGCTCGTTCATAACCTAAGAGACACGGGGGATCGTGAAAATGTCGGGACTATTTCAAGAATTCCTGCAGCGCAAGCTTCGCGCGGTACAACCGGTCACGCACAACCGAAAGCGGCTGGCCCGTTGCCGCAGCGATTTCTTCATAGGAAAGATCGCTCAGAAATCGCAGCAACAGAACCTCGCGAAGGTCCTCCGGCAACTTGCTCACTGCCGGGGGCAGCTCGTTGCTCGCTGGCTCAGGCGCGGCCTTGTCTGCAGCTTCTAAGTCGTGCGACATGCGGGCTTGAAATGAATGGTCGCGCAGCCAATTGCGCGCACAGTTTTTTGAAATTGTCAGCAGCCATGCCGAGAACGCTGCGCTGGCCTGCAGGGTCGGCAGCGCTTGCCATGCGCGCAGGAAGGCGATCTGGGCGACGTCTTCAGCGCTTTCCCGGTTCTGAACAATAGAGAGAGCGCTGGCCACGACGGCGGGCAGGAACATCCGAACCAACTCAGCAAATGCAGCCTCGTCGCCCCGGCGGGCGGCGAGTACCAGGGATGCGATGCCCGGCGCTTCACTCATACCTGATGGGAAAGCATGCCCGACAGGGCTGCATTAATCGACTGGCTACTTGCGTTCGCTAATCGTCGTGCGTGATTACAGGCCTGCGCGTCACCGGCACCACCGCGCGCTTGAGGAACAGAATCGCAAAACAGTGATCAACAGTATTGGGCCCTTTGTTCTCGCCGGTGGGCTTCATGGCCAGAATATCCGGCCAGGCGCCGTCACTCCGTTGCGTTTCAACGAGTAGAAGCGCGCCTTCCGCGTACCATTCGACGTCGGCCATCTTTCGTACATTGCTGAGCACGCCGGCGCGTTCGATCGAGTACATATCGTAGTACTTGTTCCAGCCCTCAGCGCCGATTCGCATTAACAGTTGCCCGCGCTTGTAGCGATAACTGAATTTGCTGCCAACCCAATGCAGCGCGCCATGGATATGCAGGTCGATATCGGCCTTGAGCTTGGCGTCGAGAAGTCCGCTCAACCTCATTTCGTCGCGGCAGATCACCAGGCTGGATATTCCAGCTGCGGTCATGGCCACCGCGGCATAGGGCGCGCCGTCCTTGGGCGGCTGCTTTGCGCTGATGTAATCCCATCCGCCCGGGACGATCGTGGAAGGCACATCGGTGCCCGTGCGTTTTTCGTCGTTCTCGCCAGCCAGCCTGACACGGATTGGCGGAAATGACTTGTCCGGAAGATAGCAGCGGATCAGCCGTTTCGCTTCACTCGCGAGAATCGCGCGATTGAACGTAGCACCCAGCAGCGACGCTGATTTAAGACCCATGACAGCGTACTGCGAATTGCTGTTGTCGCGCCAGGCGGTGCTCGTGATGTCCTCCGACGTACCGTCTTGTGTTGCCGGGGAGAGATAACTCCAGCCAAAGCCGTGATCCTCTTTCGACAGCACTGCCACCATCTTGGCGATCATGTCGCGATGTTCAGGTCTCACGCTACGCCAGACTTTCGCCGTGGCTTTCTTGTAATCCTCGGGCTCTGACGCTTCGAGCACCTTTGCGGCCAGTTGCTCCTTCTCGTAGTACTTCTGGAAAACCAGCAGAGCGACGGCGTAGCTGTAAACCGGTCCATCGAGCTGCACCGTTTCAAGCCGTCCCGCATCCATGTTCTGCAGCGCCCGAAGCGCCTTTTGAATGCAGATGTCTTCGCGCGGGATATCCGCGTCCAGTAGCGCCAGCATGTTCAAGCAATGTCCGCCAAGTCGCGCACTGTAGTTACCATGGAAGGTTCCGTCGGGCCGCTGCTGTCCTTTGAGCCATTTCGCGGCTTGGTTGATGGCGCGCGAGATTTTGTCCTGCAGTCGCGGCATCTTGTGCGCATCCAGTACCGCGAGCGCGCCGGCCCAGGTATTGAATTCATCGGGAGTGCCGATAACGGTGCATTTCTCGGTGGGGCCAATCCCGCCGCAAAAACCCAGCAGATTCAAGCTGAGCTGGGCGATATACTGCTTGTCGTCCAGCGAGTCGGCCGGCACGCTTAGTTCGCGCATACTCTCGGGCAGATTCCAGGTAGGTTCAACCAGCCAGCCCGTTGCAGTCGCAAGGCCAAGTCCAGTCGCTTTGAAGTCAACCGCGGCAAAATAGGGCAGGGACTTCTTGCGCAAGTGGCTTTGCAGCGGCGTGCAGGAATCGGGCTCCATTTCTTTGGGAAACAGCGCGAACAAAGCCGCACCATCCAGGTCCATGGCACTGGCCCAACCCTGACGGTAATCACTGACAGACCGCGTAACCGCGCGGCACGCGGCCGTGTAGCTCTGGGCCGGCGAGCCCTTGGTTACGTCCATGCACGTCTCGAAGCGCACCATCGCAAGCAGTGCGCCCATCCACAGCGAGCTTTGAGCTGGCGTTGAGTTCTTGTCGGTGAATGCGATTGCTTCGGGCCAAAGGCGGCCCTTGGAACGCAAGCGCTTGCAGAGGGACTCGACGACCTCACTCCAGCCGGTGGGAAGGTCAACTGCCCAGCCGCGCCGCGCAGCATAGCGCCTGCAGAGAGCCTCACAGGCCAGGTCACGGAGCTGTTCGGCGCTTGGCGCTGCTTTGGGTTCCTTCGAGGTCCAGCTCAGCAACGCACAGGCTTCCTTGGCGCGCGTCGATGCCTTTGCCTGCAGCGTGGCGAACTCCCTTTCTTCCCGCGCGCAGATCGCGTCACAGACCATAAGGTCGAGCAGCACTTCACTGAAGCGCCCGGCCCGCGCGCTGCGCGCTGAGTCCAGGTAGTACGCGGTTTCGTTCACAAGGGCGTCGACCGCCGGTAGACCCGCACGCAGGAGTGCCGCCAGGCGCAGGGCATCTTCCGGCGCATCGGCGAGGCTGGCGGCGCCAGATCCCAACGCTACTGCACGCGCAAGACGGTTGAGCGGAGCGGCCTGCGCACTGTCGTCGGCACGATTGGCCAAAATCCGCATCGCGTTGGCAAGGGCAAGCTGCTCTGGCGTGAGTTTGCCCAGCGCGGCTTCCGCCTTGGCGACTTTTTCAGCCGAGGGACGCCAGGGTTCTTCAATACGCTGGGCGTCAGAGGTCGGCGCCTTCACAGGTTTGACGTCTTTTCGCGCCTGCGCATCTGTGATCCGTGCGACACAAAACATCGCGAGCAACGCAAACACAAAGCAGCCTGCATGCATAGGGCGAAACACACTCATGGCAACCCCCCCCAGGACCCTTAACTGAAACGGCGACAACGCCACTGCACCGAAAGGACACGGTGAAAACTCCAAACGTTGGACAAAAACATCCCGGGAGCTCAGGTTTCGCACGCCGGAGGAATGCCAGTGGCGTCCTGATCGAGCATTTTTTGTGGATAACTGATTTTTAGTAGCGGTTAATTGCCTCGGCCCGCAGCAGCGACTGGGCTTTGAATGAGGCGCATTAAACTACCGCGCGCCGCACCCAAGTTCTTCGTCAAACTGGGTCTCGGGGCAGATGGGTTCAACGCCTGCTACTTACTGTTGGTTTGGGCGGCTTGGAGGGCGGCTAGGGCTTGCATGGCTACGCCGGAGAACTCGGCGTCCTGCTTTGCGGCGAGTTCTTTGAGGTACTCGACCGCCTCGGCAAGTTTTGTGCGGCCGAGCAGGGCTATGGCGCGGGCGCGTTCGGGTTTGGGCAGGCTTTCGTCTTTGGCGGCTTCGAGCACGCATTGCTGCGCACGCGGATCTTCGAGCGCCGCCAGCGCGTGCACCGCTTGGTAGCGGTCGGTACCGCCCATCCTGGCCGCGCTTAGCAAGTCGTCGAGCATTTCCGGCTGCGGATCGATGCGGCACTCGCGCAGCGAGCGTGACCGAACATCGGCGTGGTGCGAGTCGAGCGCCACTTTGAGCACTGCAGCCTTTGAGTCTCCTTGCGGCCGCTTGGCGAGCTCGAGCGCAACATCAAAGGCACGGGCTCGAATCGCCGTTGAATCGCCGCGTTGCATGCAATCCGCAAGCACGCCGATCGTCGCCCTGGCCCATGGCTTGGTCGGCAGCCCATCGAGCAACGTCAGCCTGGCTGCTTCATCGGGCGCCCTCGCAAATTCGCTTTCAAACAGATTCTCCGGCGTAGGCGCGGCTACGGCCGCCGGTTGCGAGGGCAACGCCGCGATCGGCTCGGGCTCAGGTGCAGCCAAGGACCGTGGCGGCAACTGATTCTCGCTCGCCAACAGCCACCAGCCCAGCGCGCCCAATGCGATCAACGCGGTGGCCGGCAACACTACGAGTACCAAGGCGCGTGATTGCTTCATTGGTAATGCATTCATGCCATGAATTTTCGCCGAATCAAGCCATAGATTTGTCATTAGACCTAAGTGGTGTGCGTTCTGTGCAATTTGCTCTGAACTTGAGAATCTTTTTCTAATCCGTAATTGAGTTCGACGTTCTCGCGTGTATTTTCTCTCAACTCAACTCCTTTTCCCAATGCGACCCACGGTGCGGCGATGCGTTCTTTTCATTTGAGCTGGCTGATCTTGGTCCTCTTGACCGGTTTCTCCTCGGCGCTGGCGGCGTCGCCGCTTGCACCGGATGAAATCAGAGTGGCAGATTCGCCTGTCGGCGGTGGGCAGATTTGCGGCCTTGGTGAAGGCGTGGGCATTTCGCAACACCCGTACTTCTCTGTTGTAAGCCGCTGCGCAGCACCCAAGCGTGCGGCCACGAAGCTGCGCGTGCAGCTCGCACTGGACCCGCTTTTCAGCGTATTACTGTGGGACAGCGGCTTTGTTGCCATCGATGCGACGGGCCCTGATCAGCGCACGCCGTACATTGCATACAACGGTGCGCCGCTGCCGCTGGGCGCGCCCATTTACGTCCGCGCTGGCGTGAAGGACGACCAGGACGCGGCCAGCCCGTTCTCAACGGTGCTGCCCAACGGCGCAACGCCCCAGTTCTCTGTTGCAACTCCCGCGGGAGCGTGCGACCTGCGCGTGGGCACCGATATTTCGAGTGAAAAACAGGGCAACCCCGCCGTTCTGCCCTCGCACAAGCTGAGATTCACTGCCGAATACGTGGGTGCAGAACTCCAGGCGAACCAGGCGCAGGTCGAAATTTCCATGGCCTCCGATTTCCAGGAGATACTCTGGGATTCCGGCTGGGTCACCATTGCGGCCATCAGCTCCGGACAGCGCTGCCAGCCGATCCTGACCGAAGGCGATTTTGACGCCAGCACTGCGTACTTCTGGCGTATTCGCTTCAAAGACACCACCGCGGCCATCTCCAGTTGGAACGCCGCCGGCGCCAGCTTCGTCGTGCAATACCCTGATCCGACGCAGCCTGCGCCTGCCGGCTTTGGCGGCGTCAAGCGCGACATCGGCATCTTCGGGATGCAAAGCAGTGACATCGCCGTTGATGACCTCAACGTTGACGGAATACCCGACGTCGTAATCGCCTCGGAAGTTGCCGGCGAGCCTTTCACGCTTCAGCTTTCCTTCGGCGCGCTCAATCAGGGCGCCGTGCTCTATTTTGGCGCGGCCCTTGGCGGCAAAACGCGTTTGGCCTGCCTCGACGTTGACCAGGACGGCGACCGCGACGTCGCGGTGCTGGCCGGCCACACATTGACAATCTACCTGAACTCAAGCCTGACCTTCGTACCTTTGGACCCAATCGAGATTTCAGGCAACGGAGAGCTGCTGGAACTTCACTCCGCCGATCTCGAATGGAGCGGCTGGCCCGGCCTGGTCGCGAGCTACCAGGACACTGTGTACTGGCTGCCAAACGATAACGGCCTGTTCGAGTCCGTAGTCGAAGTCTCCACCATGGCCGCGCCGGTGCTCGATGTCTCCGTCGCGGACTTTCTCGATGACGGTCGGCCCGAAATCGTCGTGATGCGTGAGGGTCTTGTACTCGCGTTCGGCGTTTTCAAAGGCTACGTGAACGATCTCGGCGTCTGGCCCTTTGCCGGTGCAAACCAGTTCAAAGTTGTCGCGGGCAACGGCGATGTCGCCAAAGACATCCTGTGTACCAACGGTTGGCAGGTCGAAATCCGCCGCCTCAATGAACAAGGCGAGTGGTCCGTGTTGAAGCAGGCCGCGCTGGCACATGGCGGCATGTGCCTCGAACTGCTCAGCGGCGACCTCAACGGCGACGGCCTTATCGACGCGGCTGCACTCATGGACACCGGCTCGCTGCTCTGCATGCAGACGGCGACCGGGTTTGCCGAGCACGAGTACGCCGGTTACGGCCTGGAAGGTGCCCACGCGCGCGGCAGCATTGCTGATGTGAATGACGACGGGCGCCTTGACATCGTGGCGACGCGACCGGGTGCCACGACGCAGGTTTACTACAACGGCGCGCGCCGGCAGGTATCGATCAGCAATGCCGCTGCAGTGCAACCGGCCTATGGCGAGGGCTACATCGAATTCGAGCTCACGCTCGATGCGCCGTCGTGCTCTTACATTGAAGTGGATTGCGCCACCGACGAAGAGGGCGAGGGCGAAGGCGATCGCGTTCCCAACGATACTTCTTTCCTCAATGCCCAAGCCGGGCCGGGGCCGCTGATTTCGACTTCGGGCCGACTGGTATTTGTGCCCGGCCAGATGCGCGCCATGTTCCGTGTGGCGCTGAGCAAGGCCACGCTGCCCCAAGTTTCGACCGGGCAAGTTCACATTGTCGGCGCACTGGGTGCGCTCGTGACGACCTCAACCGCAACGGGCACGGTCTACGCCGCCGGCGGTTCTTCCAGCGGTCCCGCGGCTCAAAGCGGCATACAGCGCGACTGGACCTTGCGCGGGCAAGTGAACGCCATGGTTCACGCCGCCAACGGAAACGTTTACTTCGGCGGCGAATTTGACGGCGTTGAATGGCAGGCCAACGGCCTGGCCGCGCTCGATGCAAGCGGCCTGCGCCAGCGCGCATTGCCAGGCGTCAATGGAACCGTCAAGGCGGTGGCCATGGACACCGACGGCAGCGTGTACATCGGCGGCCAATTTGTGCTCACGCATCTGGGACTGACTTACAAGAATGTCGTCAAGTTCAACTACGACGGCAGCCTCGACACGGGTTTCAGGCCCAACCCGAACACCGCGACGGGCGACGGCGTCGTCAACGCGATTGCGCTGAAAAACGGCAGCGTGTATCTCGGCGGACGGTTCACACAGCTCGCGAACTGCACGCTCGCAATCAAGAACATCGCGTATGTGTTCTCAACGGGCGCGTACCCCGCGCGGCCGGATCGCTTTGGGGTGTACAAGTCATTCAGCTACGGGGACCCGCCGCAACTGCCGCCCGAGGTGCTTTGTCTACTCGTCGCTGACGGCGGCTTTGGCTCGCAGGAATTCCTGATTGTTGGCGGCAAGCGCTTTGACCGCGCGGTTTCCACAACGGGCGGGTCGGTGGTCGTGGGCAATCTCGCGCTCTTTGGAACCGGCTACGGAAGCCCGGTTGCAAACATGCCGCGCGTTTCGGGCGAGGTTCGCGCCCTTGCCGTTTCCAACGAGATGTTCTCGAACTGGGGCACCGGCGGCTACAGCCGCACCATCCTGTTCGGCGGTAGTTTCGAGTGGGTGTTCTATCCCAAGATGGGCGCGAGTGTTTCCGAGACGCGCATGAATCTCAACTCAACGAATTTCTCCGGTGAGCTCAAGTACGGAAAGAGTGCGAGCGCCCTTTCTCATTCACCTGTTCACGCATTGCATGTCGAGTCAGGCAACAAGCTCTGGGTCGGCCGCGACAAGCAGCATATGGGCTACAGCTACGATCCACTCTCCATCTACACCGTCACAAGCGGCGATTTCGTCCGCAACACCTCTTTCGCGTCGGGATTGAATTCCGCAGTGCGCGGCTTGGCGCTTGGTGAAAACCAGATGCTGGTCACGGGCGACTTCACCCAGCGCACTGTCGGTGCGTCGTCGATACCAGTTGGTCGCGCGCTGGCTTTTTCGACGCAGACGCTTGGGGTCGTTTCTTCATTCCGCGCCAGTGTTGACCAGCCGATTGTGTGCGTTGCTTCGGCGCGCGATACGCAGAATCGCTTGCGCGGCTTCATCCTGGGCGGTTCGTTCACGAAACTGATCGCCCTGCGCGGCAATCTCGCTGCCATGAACGCAGCCGGAGAGTTACTGCCCTGGGGGCCGAGCGTCGATGGGCCGGTACACGCCATGTCTCTGGATGGCGGCACCGTTTTCTTCGGCGGCGAGTTCACCCAGGTAACTGGAACTCAGATCAATGCCCGGCGTTCTCTGGCGTGCGCCACCGCCAATGACGAAGCCGTTGACGCAGCCAACTGGATTGCCGATCTTGCCGGGTCAACGTGCGAAGTGCGCGCGCTCGTGATTGATGGTTCCGTGCTCGCGATTGGCGGCGACTTCACGGCGGTCAACGGCGCGCTGCGTGAGGACGCCGCGGCTGTGGACAAAACCAACGCTGCCGTCACGTCCTGGAACCCCGATCTTGCGCACGACGCGGCTTCCAAAGTCTACGCGCTTTTGATTGACGGCAACAACCTTTACATCGGCGGCAGTTTCAGCGGCACCGTCGGCGTTGCACGGCCGGGCCTGCTGGCAGTCACCAAGCCTTCTTTGGGGCCCATTTCGCTCCTTGCCTGGGACGCGGCCATTGCTTCGCCTTGCACGGTGCGAGCTATTAGCGCCAGCACCACCGACATTTTCTTCGTGGGCCAGTTTGCGACCGTTGGAGCCCAAGCGCGTAACGGTGCAGCCGCCGCAGCGAAATCCGGTGCGGCGCCGACCCCGTTTGCGCCGGTGATCAATGGCAACGCGTATGCATTGGCCGTGCTGCCATCCGGCGCGGCTTACGTGGGCGGCGACTTCAGCACGGTGAGCGGACTGACCCGAAAGGGCGTAGCCGCGCTGGATGCGGCGGGCAACGTGCTGACGTGGGATGCTTCGGTGCTGGGAATCGCATCGGGCGAAAGCGTTCGCGCCCTGTCCTTGGTGGACACGGCGCAGGCTTCGCAGCTTTGGCTGGCAGGCAAGTTCACCGGTACGCCGCACGTCGGCCAGCGCCACCTGACATGGTTCTCGCGCGCGTGGAGCATTACCACGCCGACGCTGCCAAACGCCAACGAGGACCAACCCTACGGCCCCGTGACCGTGGGCCTCAGCGAACCTATCGCGTGCAACTGGTCGATCTATGCTCCCGCGGCTTCGTGGCTGCAAATCTCCACCACGGGCGAAATCTCCGGCCCATGCCCGCTGGGCGCTCCCGCGCTGATTCCGGTGAGAATCACCGCCACACAAACGGCCAACCCGGGCATATTCGCAGACCGCTGGTACATGCTGGCCGTGACGCCCAAGCCGCCGCCGACGTTGATCTCGATCAGCGGCCCCGCCTCGGTGAATGAAGGTGACGATCCAATTCTCGAGCCCGCGCCGGTCGTGACGATCGCGCTCAATCAGCTCTTTGGCGCTGACGTTGAAATCGAGATTCAATACATCGACGTCGGCGCGGCCAACGGCCGCGACTACGCGGCGGTGGTCAGGCACGCGAAGATCAACGCCGGCTATTGGACCGTTGACGTGCCGCTCTGCATCTTTGGCGACACCATCACGGGAGCGCCCACGCGCGAGTTCATTGTGCGCATCGTTTCACAGACGGCCAATGTCAGCGCCAGCGCGGCGGCCGATCAACTATCGGTGACCATCCAGGAAGACGACCCAGCACAGCCATCCCACGCCGTCGTTCACAGCCTGCACGTTTGCGAGTCAGCGACGGCGCCGGCGGATCCGGCGCACGTCGTCAGCAACCAGCCGTTGTTCAAGTGGTCGTTCCGCTCCGACTTCGCGGGCGATGCGCAGACCGGCTGGCAGGTGCAGGTATATGACAATTCGACTTTCACCGGCACAGCCATCTGGGACAGCGGCGCGCAAATCGGCACCGAGACTGAAATCCTGCTCGGCGCCATCGGCGGCGCCGCCACCCTCATCGACGGCCAGAACTACTTCGCCCGCGCGCGGCTTTGGTCCTCGCCGACTGAAGTGAGCGCGTGGCGCACGCTGGCCTTCCACACCAACACGCCGCCGCCGGCCGTGCTGCATTCCTCGCTTACGCCCTCGGGCAACGTGTTCACCTCGCGGCCCACGCTGACGTGGGACATCTCCCCCGATGCTGAAAGCGATCCGCTCAACTTCAAAGTCACGCTCAGCGGCGCAAGCACTATCGAATTCGACTCGGTGGTGCAACCCTGGATCTTCGAGCGCCTCAACGCCACAACATCGGCATGGGAGCCCTTCGGACAGGCCGGTGTCGGTGCGGGCTATTCCAAAGTGCGCGTCACCGTGCCCATGGGTTCTGCGCTGGCTGCGGGCCAGTGGAGCTGGACAGTGATCGTGAATGATGGCTTTGAATCTACGGCCGTCGCCGCGCCGACGAATGTGACAATAAATGTTCAGCCCGCCTATGCGGCTTCGGGCCGCGTGCGCGATGCCGCGCTGCATCCTGATGGCGGCCGAACGGTTTCGGTCTATCACATGCCAGGGCACACGTTGCTGGGTTCGAATTTCACGAATGCCAACGGTGACTTCATCATTCCGCTGGGCGGCACACCCCAACCCGGCGACGTGCTCGCCATCGTCATTGACAATCCTGCCAGCCCGCCGCCAAGCTACACGCCTGCCTATGCGGCCGCCTTCATTCGCTTCTCCGGCAACGATCTCGTGCAGACGAGCGGGCCCGACCGCGGCATTGAGCTGATTCACGGTCGCGTCAGCATTGATCCGCGCGGCCTCGATACCCTCACGCTCGCCGCGCTGCTGGATAGCTCTGGCGGTGATCCGGACTGGCCGTTTGCGGTCAATGGCAGTCAACTCGTGCTGCGAGACGAAATGTCGGGCATCGACATCGAAGGCGCGCTGGCCGTTCTCGGAACCAGCGCGGCTCCGGGCGAGCCCACGACGCTTTCGCTGCCGGGCACGGTGCAGGCACAGCAGCTCAAGACCGCCAACGGCGGCGCACTGCTCATCCAAGGCGGCGCGCATGTCAGTGCAACTTCCCTTGTCAACGATGGCTGCGTTTCTATCGAAACCGGCGGCGAGATGAGGCTGCGCGCGCCCTCCACGACGTCGGGCCAGTTCGTGATGCAACAGGGTTCACTGCTGGAATTGAACCTGGCGCAACTCACAATCACGGCGGGCTACCCGCAGTGGCAGTCTGCGAACGTGCACGGCATCAACGGCAGCGAAATCGTGGTCGTGCAGGGCGGCGCGCTTTCGGCGTCCGGCACGACGTTCAACGGCGTCACGCTTGACATCGGGGCTTCCGGCGACGTGACCGACCTCGTAGGTGCTGTATTCACAGGACCTACGCTCGATCACCGCATCGGCTGGAGCCGCCAGCGCGCCACCGGCACAAGTCTCCGCTCGATCCGTTTTGACGCGGGTGCAACCTACAACGTGGCAGCGACAGCCGGCGCAGACGCGCTCACACTCTACGGATGCGGCGGCGACCTTGCCGGCGAAGCCTCAGACCTTGATCCCGGCGAAGCCACCAGCCAGGACATCGTTCTATGGGTACTCAGCTCCCTGCAGGAGTGCTGCGCGATCGCCGGCGATACGCGCGTGCTGCTGCTATGGAACGCAGGTGCTCAGGGTGGCACGGGATTCACCTATAACATCTACACCACGCCGGCCCCGGGAGGCCAGGTCACTCAAATAGGCACCACCCAGAACTCATATTACGTCGATAGCGGCCTGACCAACGGCACCGCACGTTATTATTATATAGAGCTTTCGGCCTGGGGCACTCACAGCACGTGGAGCGCCATGCTCGAATGCACGCCCCAGCCGCCTGCGCTCGAAGAGGCCTACCCGATTGCGCTGCGCCAGAGCGGCACAGCGCCCGGCATCGCCGAAGGCAGCGCCACGCACTTCAAGTCATCCACCAGCATCACCTCGCCCCAGACCGGCATCACCATCCCGGCCGCCAGCATCGACATCATCAGCGAAACCCTGATTCTCTTCGAAGTTGAAACCAACGCAGCCGCGCTCGGCCAGGCCACCATCGAAATCACCACACCCGACGTCTGGATCGAACACGGCTTTTCCGGTTACTCCGAAACGACAACCTTCCAAGCCGAAGTCAAACCCCCGGCCACGCCAAACTACCCAAGCGTTGTGTTCGTACAAACGGGCGGAGCGGTAGGCCCCGACGCGCTGACCGATGGCGCGTTCACTGTCGCAGTGGAGTTCAACAAAGAAGGCGGCGCGGACATCGAGCCGCAAAGCTTCGAGTGTGTCGTCAACCGCGACATCATGGTCGGCGGCCAGATCGTAGCAGCAGGAACCAACCTCGCAGGCCCGCAATTCGGCCTCTGGGGCACACCCACCGCCACCGGAGCAACGTGGCAGGTCGACCAGATCCAGGTCACTACCGAACCTCAGGAAGAGTTCATCTCCCGCGGCGAGTTGGTCATTAGCGTAAGAGTCTCCAACGCGTTCGGCTACACAACGCCATGGCACCCCATGCGCATCCACGTCGAGGGCGGAGATCCAGACTTTGCGATCACCGAGGGCACGCTCGAACCGGGCAAGACAAACCAGTTGCTCACAATTCGTGCAGGCTGCCTGCAAAACACGACATATGAATTGGCCTTCCCGCAGGGGTCAGGAATTACAGTTCAGTCCGTTACGACAAACTCCTCCAGTGGGATAGCACTGGAAGTCATAGTGAATGCGGCGACTGAATCCCCGATAGGATCGGATACATATGATGTAGTGCAGGCCAGCACCCAGCAGATCGTAGCTACGGGCACCTACCGGACCGCATACAAGTATGCGAACCTGTACTCAGCGGCTGGGTCCGGGGCTGGACCGCGGGCGGTCACTGCTGCGGTAGGGGTAATTCTAAAGACGGGTGAATTCACGTGGAGTGATACCGACCTCGTGACCAAAGCTCGCAAGTTCCCCATTGTTTGGAGCCGTACCTATCGGAGCGGTCGAAGCGAGCGGCGCGACACACCCTTGGGGAAGGGATGGTACAGCCCATACTTCCAAAAAGTGGAGGTTGGATTCAACTCGCTTCGCTGGCAGACAGCAACTGGCGATTTTGTTGACTTTGATAACCCCCAGATCAAGGACGGCAAATATGAATGGAGGTGTCCTCCAGGATACAACGTTTTAGCCAAAACCAAGGACGAGTCCTCCATTCACGAATGTGATATACAAACGTCGGATGGTCTGACCTACCGGTTTTCTAGAGGTTGGGGGCAACTTGAGACGCTCTTGTTACGGGAAATCGTCGATTCCAACCTCAATCGTCAGGTATTGGAGTATGACGACGATGACGAGCATCTCTTGGTGATTCGCGGAGATACCTACGACTTCACGGGAAGCACATCCGACTTCGGCGTCGCTGAATGCCTGCGGCTGACATACTACAAACATGGGGTAGATCTGATTAAGACGGTGACGCGAGTTAGATCGGTGAAGGATCAGGCCGATTCGGCACCCCTTGATAGGATTCGCTACTACTATACTGCGGGCGAGCGATTGGCTTTGCAGAGAGTCCCGGATGGTGACCGGTTCAATGAGCGCTCGTACAGGGGATATTTTTACGAGCAGGGATTGTTGAGGAAACTCTTCACGCCATCGCGTACCGTGACAAGCCCAAATCCGATCACTCCTTCATCCAATGATAACGACGAAGAGTGGAACTGCGTTGCGGTGGGAGATGGAACCTCTGTTCCCATCTCGGCACTCACGGTCATGTACGACCAATCTGGCCGCGTCGAGAGTCAAGTCTTGGGTCCGATCGGAGGGCCAAAAGAACGGCGGTATACGATTGCGCATGGCTCGGGCAGCACTTCCAATGAACGCACCGTGACGCCTCCGAGCGGAAGCGCGTCTGATGTCAAGTATGTACTGAATGACGACGGTCAGGCGACTTCGATAACCCAGTACGCACCGGCTGTCACGGGCCCGGGCTCAAGTGTCTTTATGACAGCCTTTGAGTACGAAGCGTACACGCAGAATCTGCTCAAAGTGACGCAGCCGGCGGGCAACAGTACCTATTTCAGTTATACTCCGGGCAAACCCAAGTCCGGCGGGTCAGGAAATTTCATTTCCCTGAACCTGCCTTCGGGATCGACGACAACGGAGTTAGGGTTGCAAATGCCCGGGAGCGGCAGCCCGAGTTGGGTCGGGTGCATGGCGAAGATCCAGCAGCTCGGTCCTAGCGGCATGCGCAAACGCTACTACGTGGTGGCTCAGGGAACGACAACCGGCATTCTGGTACTAGGGGCAAATTTGCTCAACGACGGATTTGTGGCCGGAATTCCTGGCACCTTCGTAGTTTATGACGCCAATGGCAATCCGCTGTCACGTTCGCTTCTGATTCAAGAGCGCCGCTGTGAAGGGTCAGGATGGGCCACGAGCGATTTGGTCACTACATATGTTCGTGTCGATTCCACTCGTAATGGCTACTACTACTCGAATCTCACTCAAGTAATTGATCCGTGGGGACGGAGAACGGTCACCAAGCACACGCATATGCAAGTATATCTGCCCGCCGATGAACGGTCTGACGAAAGAATCACGACAAAGTGCAGCGTGGCAACAGCGAAAGACGCGCAAGGGGACAATCCCAGCAGCTATATACAGGTCACCCACGACTGTTATGACAAATTCGGGCGGCTTGAAACCTCACTCAGCCCAGAGCGCAGTGATCGCTTCCCGTCGACCGGCAAGTTTGACGAAAACTCTGCCATAAGTTACTACTATGCAGCGGTAGGCCGCTCAGTAACACCGGACGTGGGAACCTATTCGGGCCAACTGTGTTTCTCTATCACACGCCGCACGGGGTCATCAGAGCACGGTCCAAGCTCAGCTACCACGGATTACACCTACGACGCTCGCGGGAGCATAAGCAAGGTCCGACAGCCGCGCGGAGAGAGCCCCATTCCCTATGCAGCCGCGGCTTTTGAATCGACAATCGTAACTAACGCCGCTGGGCAGGTGATTCACGTAACGGGGCCGGCGAGCGGACCGGCGGGTTCGTGCAAGACTTCCGAGACCTGGTATTTCTATGACAAGGATGGCCGAGTGGTACATCAGTGCGAGAAATTCGTGCCTGTCGGTCAATCGAATCCTACGCTAACCGGTAATGGCAGTGAGCAGAATGAAAACGCGATCATTGCCGCATTTGCGCGTCCGCAACTGATTGCCGTCGGTGGCAGCGGCAGTAATGACAAATTCATCGGTTCAGGCTGGATCCACACACGCTACGAATACAACGATTGGGGTGAACTAGAGAAAGAGATACAGGACTTCGATCTCGATTCCGCTGGAAACGTGATCGTTGCGCAGACCGACTTTGAATACGACTTGGAGGGTCGCCAAACGGTCGTCAACGACCCGCGCGGACGCATCACGCGAAGCCAGCATGAGCCGCGCGGCTTGCGCTCGGTCACGTTCGCGTCCGGTACGGCGGAGCAAAGCGCTGTTGAGTACCGGTACGACAATAACGGCAACCTGAACTGGGAGATGATCGGATCCGCGCCGGGCACTACTTACCCAATGAATATGCATGAGTACGACGGATTCAATCGGCGCATACAATCGACGCATTTCCACGGCGCGGGAGGGGTGTGGAGCGAGCTCTTTGAGTATCCGAAGCCTTCAGGCCCGCTGGAAACCGGAAGCTATCTCGCCATCGGCGCAGGCAGCAATCTCACCAAAGCGCGCGGCTCGAAATCGCTCGAAGACGGCGCCGGGCGCGTCTATCGCAACTGGACCATTGCCCAGAACAAGTCGGGTAGCGCGCTGGACGGCGCGGTCAAGGAGGGAACCCTGCATTGGGCGGTGTCCGCCAGTGAACTTGACGCTCGCGGCATGCCCATCCACTCCTGGGTGCGGTTGGGCGAAGGATGGATGCCTCCCGTCGCGCACAACACACTCGATGGCCGGGGCACGCTGGTGAAGGCGTTCGGACCATCAACTAACGAAGATGGCGAACACATTTCGTACTTCTACGACGCTGCCGGAAACACGGTCAAGACTATCACACCGGTGGTCGGAACCGACCAGATGATCGCCTCGAGCATAGCCGAAGTCGTTTATGACCCAGGCAACCAGCCTTGGAAAACTACGCTGAAGTGGCAGGACTTCAACCAAACCAGCCCTGAGACAGTTTCGACGACCACCATTGAACGCAACAACCTTGGCTGGCCCGAGCGCGTGGTTGACGGCGCCGGGCGGGAGACCCGCACCGATTACAACCTTGTCGGCTTGCCGCGCCGAAGCGTGGTGTTTGAGAACACCGGCGCCAAGGGCGTGACCGAGCGCGAGTACTACAGGGATGGGACGCTGTTCAAGGAAACCGCGTATCGCTCTGTTTCCGGATCGCCGTTTGCCGGGACGAAGCAGGAAACCATTTACGAGTATGATGCCAAACGCCGGGTCACCAAAATAACTCGCCCCGGCAACCTGAGCTGGCTTTACACATATACATTGACCGATCAGGTTAAGACCGAGCGCCGATCGGACGGCACTGTCATTACCAATGACTACGACCTCGTCGGCAACCTGACATCAAGGTCGATCACTTCACCAGGCGGCAATAGCACGGAAACGGAGACGTACACGTACGGACCGTTCGACGAAATCAAGGAGGCGACCACAAAGAACGCCGCAGGGAAGCCCACAACCAAACTGGAGATGGAGTACAACTCACTTGGGCAGATCGAGCGCCAGGTGTTGACGGTTTACGACGATCAGGGACAGGCCTTGAGCCCCTATTTCGTCGAGCACAATCTGGACAGCAGCCAAATCGGTTTCACATCGCTGTACAAGTCCACAACGCTCGGATTCAGTTCCTTCGAGATGAAGGCCCAATACGATTGCCTTGGACGCGAGATCCAGCAAGAGTTCTGGGACAAGCGAAAGGTCAAGTCCGAATGGTGTGCGGTGCTTCCGTTCAGGTTGGTCGATAACACCTTTGAGGACGGAATACTGCTCGCGCAATTCTTCTCCTATGAAGACAGCATCCTGTACGGGCGCGAGTTCCATATGGGAACGTTCAATGAACTCTTCCACGTCCGTTCGATGAGGCCATCGCGTGAGGGCCGGAAAGTCCCGCTGGCGGAAGACGTAAAGAGCGCCACGACCCTCTTTGCATTCGGCCCTCAGGGTGGGCTTGCCGAAGTCAAGCACAGCCACGCCAAGCTCGCTGCCGGCGGCGTGACGCACGGAAACTTTGCCCACATCCAGTCTCGCTATGACGGTGCGGGCAACCCCGTGCTTGATCGTGCGGTTCATCGCGGCGGGCTTAGCCGCGTCGCGAAGTACGATCACTCCACGCGCCTCAAGAAGTCGTTCCACGGCCATCTGATAAGCATGAACACGCCGGCTTTGATCCTGAGTCCTCTCGACGCCAACCTTAACCCGACCGAAGCCCAGTGGGAGCGCACTTACACGCAGGACACGCTCGATAACATCACCGGCATCTCCGACGTCGTCGGCGCCGACACGACCAGCCGGACGTCCACTAGCGTTTCCATTCCAGTCGTCAGTGACACCGAGAATCTGATCAAGTCCATCGGTGCGAGTGGCTTGTTCAACTACGACACCTGCAAGAGCCTTGAGACCGATCCCACCACCGGCCTCACGTACAAGTACAACCACCGTGGCCAACTCATCGAAGTAGTAAACGGCAGCGGTACTTCCGCCGTGACTGTCCGTCGCTGCATCTACGACTGCTTCGGCCGCATGGTGCACCAGATCGAGGCGCCGGGCACAACTGCCGAGCGCGGCACGATCTTCATTCCCAACGTCGGTTTTGGCGGCGGGGGTGAGGGTGCGGATCTGGCCGCCGAGATCACCTATGAGCGTGACGGCACCGTCATTCGCGGCCGTGAGGTCGTGCAATACACCTACGGCGTCGGCGCCGTTGGCGGCGGGCTTGGGCGCAAGCGGCTGGTCGAGTTCGTGGCCTATTGCGCGGAGTTCGCGCCTTACTACCGCTTCCTGCACGAGGACACGCAGGGCAACACGATTGCCACGACGTCGCTCTGGGGTGATCGCCTCGATGAATATGATTACACCGACTACGGCGTGCCGCTGCACGCTCCCGTCGCTCTGGACGGCCGCTGGATTGCCAGCATCGCCTCAGGCGCGGCTGACGTCAGCACCGTCACGCTCAGCAACTCGGACATGCTCGTGCCCAACGAACTGCTGGGTTGCGAGCTGCGCGTGGCGATGTCGGACGCGGCTACGGCCAAGACGGTCTTCCTTGCCGGCACGGTGA
>Ga0154020_10002124_pt1 | contig 24128 bp, 20 predicted proteins | sample Klosneuvirus_201_FD_109709 | JGI IMG/M metagenome (GOLD analysis project Ga0154020, IMG submission 109709) | Active sludge microbial communities from wastewater, Klosterneuburg, Austria - Klosneuvirus_20160825_MG | ecosystem: Engineered > WWTP > Aerobic digester > Activated sludge | place...
CCTCGAGCAGGCCATCCGCGACAACGCGGCGCAGCCCGCGAAGGCGTCGGTCGATGGCCAGACCGTGGAGCAGCACCCGCTGAAGGACCAGATCGAGGCGGATCGGTACCTCGCGTCGAAGCAGGCCGCGCGGACGCCAAGGAATGCCCTGCGGCTGACGCGACTGGTCCCGCCCGGGGCGGAGGGGGGTTGATGCTCGGATTCTTCAAATCAAGATTGGGCGCTCCCTCCGCCCCGCGGGTTCGGTCCGCCTACAAGGGCGGCCTCCTGCGTCGCCTCGTCGTGGGCACCGCGCTCCGCGCCGGGTTCGACTCGGCCGTGACCAACGACGCCAACCGCCGTCACTGGGCCAACGCGGACGGGCTGTCGGCCGACGCCGCGGCTTCGCCCGAGGTGCGGCGGACGCTGCGCAACCGCGCCAGGTACGAGACGGCGAACAACGCCTACGCCAAGGGCATCGTGCTGACCCTCGCCAACGACGTGGTGGGCACGGGGCCGCGCCTGCAGCTGCTCACCGACGACGACGACGCCAACGAGCGGATCGAGCAGGCGTTCGCAGCCTGGGCGAAGGCGATCGGCCTGGCCGAGAAGCTCCGCACCATGCGGGCCTCCCGCGCGACCGACGGCGAGGTCTTCGGCGTGCTCACGAGTAACCCTCGCCTCCCGACGCCGGTGAAGCTCGACGTGCGGCTGATCGAGGCGGACCAGGTCACCACGCCGGACCTGTGGGCGCTCGACGACAACGCGGTGGACGGCATCGTCTTCGACGCCTTCGGCAACCCGATCGAGTACCACGTCCTCAAAGGGCACCCGGGCGACACGCGGACGTGGGGGGCGGGGTTCCTGGGGCTGGAGTACGACCGTGTTCCGGCCGACTCGGTCATCCACTACTTCCGCGTCGATCGCCCCGGCCAGAGCCGGGGCATCCCGGACATCACGCCCGCGCTTCCGCTGTTCGCCCAACTTCGCCGGTTCACGCTGGCGGTGCTCGGCGCGGCGGAGACCGCCGCGGACTTCGCGGGCATCCTCTACACCGACGCCCCCGCCAACGGCGAGGCCGAGGCGGTCGAGCCGATGGACGCCATCGAGCTCGAGGCCCGCTCTCTCCTGACGATGCCCGGCGGCTGGAAGATGGCGCAGGTGCAGGCCGAGCAGCCCGCGACCACCTACGCCGAGTTCAAGCGCGAGCTCCTCAACGAGATCGCCCGCTGCCTGAACATGCCGTTCAACGTCGCGGCGTGCAACTCGTCGGGGTACAACTACGCCAGCGGCCGCCTCGACCACCAGACGTACTTCAAGAGCATCCGCGTCGAGCAGGAGCACCTGGCGTGCGTCGTGCTCGATCGGCTGCTCGACGCGTGGCTGCGCGAGGCGGTGCTGATCTCCGATCTGCTGCCGCTGCCGGTGCGCACGCTTGTCGCCACCGGGCAGGGCCTGCCGCACCAGTGGTTCTGGGATGGCAACGAGCACGTGGACCCCGCCAAGGAGGCGACGGCCCAGGCGACGCGCCTGGCGTCCCACACGACCACGCTGGCCGCCGAGTACGCCAAGCAGGGACGCGACTGGGAGAACGAGCTGCGGCAGCGGGCCAAGGAAGTCTCGCTCATGAAGGAACTGGGCCTCGCGCCGGAGCGGGACGAACCGCTCGCTCCTGTCGGCACGGGCAAGGAGGACGACGATGCCTGACCAACCCTCACACCCCACGCGCTCCTCACGCCCTCCGCGCACGCTGAGTCTGTGCGCGCCGGTCGAGGGCTGGCTCGAGGCCGCGCCCGCGGCGGGCGACGCACAGTCCGCGAACCTGCGCCGGTTCTCGATGGTGGCGTACACCGGCGGCCCCATGATGCTCGCGGGCTGGCCGCACCCTGTGGTCGTGGACCTCGCGGGTCTTCAGGTCGCCGGCGGCGGGCTCAAGAGCCGCCCGATCCTCAAGGACCACAACCGCTCTCTGATCGTCGGGCACACCGACGCCGTCAAGGTCGAGGGCTCGCAGCTCCTGGTCTCGGGGGTGATCTCCGGGGCCGGCCCTGTCGCCCGCGAGATCGTCGAGAGCAGCCGCAACGGGTTCCCGTGGCAGGCGTCGCTGGGCGCGGTGGCGGGGCAGATGGAGTACGTGCCCAAGGGCCGGAAGGCCGCGGCCAACGGGCGCGAGTTCGAGGGGCCGGTGCTCATCGCGCGCCGGAGCACCCTGGGCGAGGTGAGTTTCGTGGCGCTGGGCGCGGACGACAACACCAGCGCGGCGGTCGCCGCCGGCGCTGCACACAGAGTCAAGGAGGACGACATGACGTTCGAGCAGTGGCTTGAGGCCAAGGGCTTTGACCCCGCTTCCCTCACCGAGACGCAGAAGACCAACCTCCAGGCTCTGTTCGAAGCGGATGCCACTGCGGCGGGCGGCACGGATGCCGACCCCGACGCGAGCGGCGGCGCGGGCGGGAGCACGGACGCCCCCACGATGATCGCCCGCCTCCGCGCCGAGACCGTCGCCGAGACCAGGCGGATCGCCGAGGTCCGGCGCATCTGCGCCGCGGGCGGCGGCCGGCACGCCGAGATCGAGGCGAAGGCCATCGCCGAGGGGTGGGACGCGGACCGCACGGAACTGGCGGTGCTCCGCGCCGACCGCCCCACGATTGCCGCGGGCGGCGTCCGCGGCGACAAGGACCATGCCCTCGCTGGCCGCGCCCTGGAGGCAGCGCTCTGCCTGTCGGCGGGCCTGCCGGAGAAGCAGGTGGGCCAGTGGTACGACGAGAAGACCATGAACGCGGCGGTCGGGCGCGACCTGCGCGGGGCCGGGCTGCACACGCTCATCTACGAGACCATCCGCGCCGTCGGCGAGCACGTGCGCCCGGGCCGCGTGGACAACGAGACGATCCGGGCGGCGTTCAGCGCCGAACGCCGGCTCATCCAGGCCGCGGGCGGGGGCGGGGGGTTCTCGACGATCTCGCTGTCGGGCATCCTCTCCAACGTCGCCAACAAGACCATGCTCGCGGCGTACACCGCCGTCGAGAGTGTCGTCGGGTTCTTCTGCGCCGAGACGGACGTGAACGACTTCAAGGAGGTCACCCGCTACCGGCTCACCGGCAACGGCGTCTTCGAGAAGGTCGGCCCCGACGGCGAACTCAAGCACGCCGGGCTGAGCGAGCAGGCGTACACCAACAAGGTCGAGACGTACGGCCGGATGATCGTCCTGAACCGGCAGATGATGATCAACGACGACCTGGGGGCGTTCCTCCAGATCCCGCGCATCATCGGCCGCATGTCGGCGCTCAAGCGCGAGGAGGCGGTCTTCGAGCTGCTCCTGGCCAACCCGGCCAACTTCTTCGGCGTCGGCAACAAGAACTTCTTCTCGGGCGCGGACACGGCGCTGTCGATCGACGCCCTGACCAAGGGCGAGCAGATGTTCCTCGACCAGACCGACACCGACAGCAAGCCGATCCTGCTCGCGCCCGCCGTGCTGCTCGTGCCGTCGTCGCTGAAGGTCGCGGCCCAGGTGCTGATGACCGAGACGCGGATCAACGAGACGACCACACCGGACAAGGGCAAGCCCGCCGTCAACCCGCACGCGGGCAAGTGGAAACCGGTCGCCAGCCCGTACCTCAACGCGCAGGGGATCACCGGCGGGAGCGCCAAGGCGTGGTACCTCTTTGCCAACCCGGCGGACGTGGCCGCGATCGAGATCGCCTACCTGCGCGGCAAGCGCACCCCGACCATCGAGTCCGGCGACACCGACTTCAACACGCTCGGCATGCAGTGGCGCGGCTACTTCGACTTCGGCGTCGCCATGCAGGACTTCCAGGCGGCGGTCAAGAGCAAGGGCGAGGCGTAAGTCACCATGGGCGACGTTATCGAGGGCGGCGGCGAGATCGAACCAGGCGAGCCGGGCGAGCCCGGCTCCGGAGGATCACAGATGTCCACGACGAAGTTCGTACAGGAAGGCGCGGCAATCGACTACACCCCCGGGGCCGACATCCCCGCGGGCACGGTGGTCGTGCAGGGCGACCTGGTCGGCACCACGCGCGTCGACCTCAAGGCGAATCAACTCGGCTCGCTGGCGGTGCAGGGGGTGTTTGACTTCCCCAAGGCCGCGGGCGCGGGCACGGCGTTCACCGTCGGCACGCTGGCGTACTGGGACGCGACCAACAAGGTCGCCACCAAGACGGCCTCGGGCAACAAGGTGATCGGCAAGGCCGTGCGCGCCGCGGCGGATGCCGACACCACGGTGCGCATCCGGATGTCGCAGTAACCCCGGCGAGAGGAGGGCGGCATGGGTGACCTGCTCGAACAGGGCGCGGCATTCCTCGACGACCAGCGGCATCGGCACATGAGCCGCTCGGTCGTCTACAGGCGCGGGGCGGAGGAGAAGGAAGTCCAGGCCACCATCGGCCGCACCGAGTTCGAGCAGGCGGATGAGGCGGGCCTGATCCACCGCGTCGAGTCGCGCGACTTCCTGATCCGCGCAGCGGACCTGGACCTTGGCGCGGGACCGATCCAGCCCAGGGCGGGGGACCAGGTGAGGGAGCAGGTTGGTGGCGTGGGGGGGCAGGTGCTGGTGTACGAGGTCAACGCGCCGGGCGGGCAGCCGCCCTGGCGATACAGCGACCCCTACCGGCGGGTGATGCGGGTTCACACGAAGTTCGTGGGTACGGAGGCGTGATGACGGGACCGAACGGACAGAATGGCACCAACGGCGGCAAGGCGTCGCTGCGCGTGCAGTGGGCGGGGATCATCGTCACGATCCTCCTCGCGGCGGGCGCGATGACCGTCCAGTGGGGCGTGGTGACCGCCAAGCTCCAGCAGGTCGAGAAGCGACTGGACGAACTCATCGTCGAGGCCCGGGCCCTGCGCACCGAGTACCAGGCAATCGAGCGTCGCGTGTCGTACCTCGAAGGGCGGCTCAATGGAAGGGGTGGCCAGTGAGCACCATCTCGACCATCGCCGACGCCGTCGCCGCGCACATCAACGCCGGGACGTACTCGCGCCCGGTGAGCGCCGAGCGGATGTACCAGCCCGCCTTCACGCTGGAGGACCTCAAGGACCTGTGCGTGTCGGTGGTGCCGCGGACGGTGGGCATCTCCGCCGCTAGCCGCGACAGCAGCATCGTCGAGTGCGTCATCGACGTGGGAGTGCAGCAGAAGTTGTCGGCGACCGGTGAGCAGGCCGAGATCGACGCCCTGCTCGACCTCGTCGAGGAGATCGCCGACCGGCTGCGGCTGGCGCGCCTTCCCGGCGCGCCCGAGGCCGCGTGGGCCGGCATCGCCCACGAGCCTGTGGTGTCGAGCGAGTCGCTGGAGCAGCACCGGGTCTTCACGAGCGTTCTGAGCGTCACGTACAGGGTGCGGAGGTAGGAGGCAGGGCTGGTGCGGAACTTCATCGCGCTCAAGATCGACCTGGACAGCAACTACGCCGCGCTGTCGGCCACGCCGCTGGTGGCGACGTGCACGCTGACGTTCGCGCACACCAACACGCAGGACGCCACGCTCAAGGGGACCGACGGCAAGGAACTGCTGATCCCGCCGAGCGCGCAGTACCGCCTGGAGCGCGTGGACATCTCGCGGATCGAGGTCAAGAGCAAGAGCGGCGAGTGCGTGTACGTGGTCGGACACGGCGGCTGAACCCCCCACCCCCCACGACCCCCACCCCCAAGAGAGGCAAGGAGACCGGCGATGGCGATCAAGCTGGGCATGGATGCGGTCCTCAAGTACAAGACCGGCGGGCAGGCCGGAGGCGGCTCGTGGACGGCCCTGGGCAACGTGAAGGACGTGACGCTCAACCTCGAGACCGGCGAGGCCGACGTGACGACGCGCGCGAACGCGGGGTGGCGCGCGACCGTTGGCACCCTCAAGGAAGCGAGCGTCGAGTTCGAGATGGTGTGGGACACCGCCGACGCGGGGTTCACCGCCATCAAGAACGCCTTCTTCAACAACGCCGTGATCGGCCTGCAAGTCCTCGACGGGACGAGCGGCCAGGGCCTTCAGGCGGACTTCTCCATCACCAACTTCTCGCGCAGCGAGGCGCTCGAAGAGGCGATCACCGTCTCGGTGACGGCGAAGGTGACCTACTCGGCCACGGCACCTTCATGGATCGGCGGCTAATCCACACGCACACGCACCTCACGGAGGAAGCACGGATGCAGACATTCACGGACAACGCGGGCAGGCAGTGGCAGGTCGAGGTCAACGTCGCGGCGCTCAAGCGCGTCCGCGGGCTTGTGCGCGTGGACCTCATGCAGCCCATCGAAGGCACGGGCGGCCTGCTCGAGCGCCTCGTGCGCGATCCCGTCCTGCTGTGCGACGTGGTCTACGCGCTGTGCAAGTCCGAGGCGGACGCGCGGTCGATTTCCGACGAGGACTTCGGCCGGGCGATGGCGGGCGACGCCATCGAGCACGCCACCGCCGCGCTGCTGGAGGAGCTCGTGGCTTTCTGCCCGAGCCCGAGGGACCGGGCCAACCTCGGGCGGGTGCTCCAGGCCACGCGGGAGGTGATGGACAAGGCGCGGGACCTGGCGACGCGGCGGATCGATCACCTGATCCAGAGCGGGGAACTCGAACGCCTGGCGGAGAACGCGTTGGAGGAGGCTGTGCGGGTGGACCCACCGCCGCCGACGCCTGGCGACTCGTCTGGCAGTGCGCCGGAGCCGTCGGCGTCGATCCCGGGCCTCTGACCCTGCGGGAACTGGTGGAAATGCTCGAAGGGCGGCAGCGCCACGACTGGTCCATCGCTTCCTCGTGCCTCTCCGTCATCGCCAACCTGCACCGCGACCCCAAGCGATCCCGCCGACTCAAGCCCAGCGACTTCGACCCCTTCGCCCAGCGCGCCCACGCACAACGCCCCATCACCGTCCCGGTCTCGGTCCTGAAGGACGTGTTCATCGACGGCAAGGTCCCCGACCTGCCACTGGAGGTTCACGGATGAAGTACCTCGGCTCGCTCTCCACCCGTCACGTCGTCTACCTTGTCGGCCTGGTTCTCCTGGCGCTCGTGCTCGCCTCGTGCGCCGGGATCGACCTGGGCGACCTCGTCAAGGTCAAGACGCCCAATGCGATCCAGCAGACCACCGGCCTGCGCTCGACGCTCTCGCTGAACGAGGCGGAGGTCGAGTACCAGAACTGGTTCAATCAGGTGCAGGCCACCGGCGCGCAGTGGAAGGGCAACATCCAGCGCGCCGGCGAGGTCCGCGGCCTGCTCGGGCAACTCACGCTCTCGGCCCTCGACACTGTCGGCCCCACCGTCGCGGGCCTGCCCGTGCTCGGCCCGGCGCTGCCGGCGCTCACCGGCATCGTCGGCTTGTTCATCGGCAGCGGGCGTCTGCGCAAGGAGAAGGAGGCGTCGTTCAACAAGGGCCTGGAAACGGGCCGCGACATGGCGGGCGAGGCCTGATCCGCACCACGCATGCAAGGAGGCTGTCACATGAAGATCGTCGCCGGACGCTTCGTCCGCGTCCCCAACAAGCCGCCGTACCAGCACCCCGCCGCCAGCCCGGACTACTTCGCCACGCGCGGCGAGGTGGTCTGTGGCGGGCGGCGAGCGGAGATCGACCTGCTCTTCACGCCGACCGAACTGCGCCGGGCCGCGCACCGGGCGCAGAAGAACCGCGAGGACATCCCGCCAGCGAAGCGGCGCACGCTCCTGCACCTCATCCAGCGGCTGCTGGGAGGCCGGGACCGGTGATCACCATGCGGATCAAGGACATGTTCTTCGACCGGCACGTCGTCATGCGGGCGATGGACTCGGCCAAGCGCAAGGTGCTCAGTCAGGCCGGGGCGTTCATCCGCACGGCGGCCAAGACCAGCATCCGCAAGCGCAAGGGGACCGCCCCGCCCGGCAAGCCGCCGCACTCGCACGAGGGCAGCCTGCGGAAGCTGATCCTCTTCGGATACGACCGCGCGAGCGATTCGGTCGTCGTCGGGCCGGTGGGGTTCGCCAAGAGCACCGCCCCGCGGGCGCTGGAGCACGGCGGAGAGACGGTCGTGCATGTGCGGCGCAAGGGGCGGCTCGTGTCGCGGAAGGTCAAGATCGCCGCGCGGCCCTTCATGGCCCCGGCGCTGGAGAAGGAGCGGCCGAAGCTGCCGCTCTTGTGGCGGAACTCGATCCGCAAGGGAGGTTGATCGGTGGCCGACACACGGGGCATCCGGGCCGGACGGGCGTTCGTTGAACTCGGCGTGAGCGACAAGCTCAGCGCCGGGCTCCGCCGCGCCCAGAAGCGCCTGGAGGCCTTCGGCCAGGGACTGCGGAGCGCCGGCACGCGACTGGCGGGGATCGGCGCGGCGGCGGTGACGGCGCTGCTCGGCAGCGTGAAGGTCTTCTCCAGCATGGGCGACGCCCTCGACAAGATGAGCCTGCGCACAGGGGTGAGCGCCGAGGCCCTGAGCGAACTGGGCTTCGCGGCCGAGCAGTCGGGTGCGGACCTGGAGACGCTGGAGAACGGCCTGAAGTTCATGCAGCGCTCGCTCGTGGACGCGGCCAAGGGCTCGGCGACCGCCCAGCAGGCTCTTTCGCTCCTCGGCCTGTCGGTCGAGGACCTCGCGGGCCTCTCGCCCGATCAGCAGTTCAAGGCGCTGGCCGATCGCCTCGCGCAGGTCACCGACCCCGCGTTGCGCACCGCTCTGGCGATGGAGATCTTCGGGCGAGCCGGGACCAAACTCCTCCCTCTGCTCTCGTCCGGCGCGGCGGGGATCGAGGAACTCCAGGCGCAGGCCCGCAGCCTCGGCCTGACGGTGAGCACGAAGACGGCCAGGGACGCCGCGGAACTCAACGACACGCTGAACATCCTCTGGCGCGTGGTCAAGCAGGGCGTCTTCGCCATCGGCGGGGCGCTCGCGCCCACGATCAAGGACCTGTCACAGCGCATCACGCGCGTCATCGTCGCCGCCACCGACTGGATCAAGCGAAACAGGGACATCGTGGTGTGGGCGCTCAAGGTTGCGGCGGGGGTCGTGGTGGTCGGGGCCACGCTCATCGGTTTGGGCGTGGCGATCACCGGCGTCGGCGCGGCGATGGGTGTGCTGGCGAGCGTCGTCTCGGGCATCGGCGCGGCGTTCGGGCTGGTTGGTGCGGCGCTGGGCGCATTGCTCAGCCCCATCGGCCTGGTCGTCGCGGCCATCGTCGGCCTTGGCGCAGCGCTCCTGGTCACCAGCGGCGCGGGCGGAGCCGCCCTCGAATGGCTCGGGGATCAGTTCACGCGCCTGCGCGAGTGGGCAACCAAGGTCATCGGCGGCATCTCTGATGCGCTCGCGGCGGGCGACATCGCGCTGGCCGCCGAGATCCTGTGGCTCTCGCTGAAAGTAGTCTGGCAGCAGGGCGTCGCGGCGCTCAACAAGGCCTGGCTGGAGGCCAAGCAGTTCTTCGTCGGCACGGCGCAGTCCATGTGGTACGGCGCGCTGGCCGCCGCCGAGATCGGGTTCCACGCGATCGAGGTCGCGTGGATCGAGACGACCGCGTTCCTCAGCAAGACGTGGACGAACTTCACCACCGGCTTCCAGCAGATCTGGGAGTCCGCCTCGTCGTGGGTCGCCAAGCGGATGCTGGAGATCCAGGGCCTGTTCGACTCCGGACTCGACGTGGACGCCGCCAAGAAGGCGGTGGACCAGCAACTCGAATCGCGCCTGGTCGAACTGGAGGACGCCGCCCAGCGCGACGTGGCCGCGCGGGAACGCAGGCGATCTGCCGAGCGCGAGCAGGCGGCCGCCATCCACGAGGCCACGCTCGCGGCGATCGGCCAGGACTTCGAGAACGCGCAGGACGCCCTCCGCAAGGACACGGAGGCGGGGCTCGCCGAGTCGCGTGCCGCCCTCGACGCCGCGAAGGAACGCCTGGCCGCCGCGATCGAAGATGCACGGCGCAAGCGCGAGGCGGCGGACGCCGAGCGTGGGCCTTCACATTCACCTCGTGACCTCATGGCCGAGTTCGACGAGCGGATCGCGGGCCTGGGCGACCTGCTCGCCAAGGGGATCAGCGTGCGCGGCACGTTCAACGCCAAGGCCGCGCAGGGGCTCGCCGCGGGCAGCGACGCCGCCGAGCGCACGGCCCGCGCGACGGAGCAGACGGCGAGGCACACCAAGCGCCTGGCCGACGCGGCAGGAACGGGCGGATTGACGTTCGGCTGATCGGAGTGACGGATGCCCATCGAGGTGCGCGAAAAGTTCGAGTCCCGCCGGCTGGTCAAGGCCGCCGGCGGCAGCAACTCCTCGGCGGAGCTCGCGTACATCGTGCTCGGCACGGACAACGACATCGCCGCGCGCGATGCGCTCGAGGCCGAGGCACCCGCCACCTACGCCACCCTGCCGCGCCAGAGCGTGCAGATCGAGCCCCTTGGCCCGGGCCTGTGGGACGGCGTCGTCCGCTACGCCCTCTCCGGGGGCGGGGGCGGCCTGCCGACCGGCGAATCCACCTTCCAGTTCGACACCGGCGGGGGCACGCAGCACATCACACAGTCGCTGGCTACCGTGCAGCGCGTCCCCGCGCCGGGCATGGTTGCGCCCGACTTCCAGGGGGCCATCGGCGTCAGCGCCGACGGCGTCGAGGGGATCGACATCACCGTCCCCGTCTACCACTTCGCCGAGACGCACTACAAGCCCGATGCCCAGATCACCGGCGCGTACAAGGGCGTGCTCTTCAACCTCACCGGCAAGGTCAACGGCGACTCCTTCCGCGGGTTCGCGCCCGGCGAGGTGCTCTTCCTGGGCGCGAGCGGCGCGAAGCGCGGCAGCGGCAGCGAGGCCGACTGGGAGATCACCTACCGCTTCGCCGCTAGCCCCAACGTATCGGGCCTGTCCATCGGCCCCATCAACGGCATCACCAAGAAGGGCTGGGAGTACCTGTGGGTGCGGTACAGCGACCAGGAGGACACCGCCGCCAAGGCGCTGGTCAAGCGCCCCGTCGCGGCTTACGTCGAGCGCGTGTACGAGAGCGGGAGTTTCGCGGGACTGCAACTGGGATGACGAATGGCAGATGAACTCCGCACATCACTGGGCAACACCCTGCTCGGCTGGCCATCTCGGCCATGCAGGATGTGGTGTGCGACGCGGACATACGTCAGGCAAGGCTACAGAAGCCCCGCAGTTGTCCCCACCGCGAGCAGAAATGTGCCGCCCCCGCTCAGTGCCAGAAACAGACGGCGATTTAGGCGCTCGTGCGGAGTCTCGCCTCCCCACGTTGCGATCTCTTCGTGCATCTCCGCGAATATCGCCCATAGCAAGAGTAGTCCACCGGGAATCTGCGCCCACTTCAGAACTGTCGCGGGTATCCATCCAACCAGCAGATACCCGGCGAGCACGCCAAGACCGACTGTCGTGCCGGCGAATAGGCCGGCATTGCGGAACCTGCGCCACACTGTTGCTGACTCGTCTGACATCACCACACTCACGCAGGTCGTTGGATCGGCTCATCTGGATGATAGACGCCGCAGCGCGATCTGCAAGGCACTCGCACCTGTGATGCGCCGATTGAGAGGGAGCAGATCGCATGGGTGACGACCTCCGCAAAGTCCGGCCCGGCGATCCGCTCCGTATCCCCGCGCGGGCGTACAACGCCTTCGTCGATGCGGCGCTGGAGACCAAGCGCCGCCAGCAGGACCGCCGTGCCGGCGAACTCTGGGACCGCGGGCGCTCCTTCATCGGCGGGGGCGTTGTCGCCGTGCGCAACGACAGCAACGCGGACCTGGATCGCTACCACACGCTGGCCATCGACGGGCCGCTCTTTCTTCCCGACGACGACGGCCCCGAGAAGTCCTTCCAGAACCGCCTGGCCTTCAAGGGCATCACGCCCACCGACGCCACGCGCCCGGGCTCCTTCGCCATCGCGCGCGAGCCGATCCCGCGCGGCGAGGTCGGCCTGTGCGTCGTCCACGGCGTCACCCCCGCGCGAGTGCTCATCGAGGACGAAGAGCACGCCTTCGCCGAGGTCGCGCCCGACGAGACGGTGCTCACATCCGCAGGCTCCGGCAGCGCCGCCATCCTGTGGAAGGAAGACGGCGTCGGCGAGAAGTGGGCGCTGGTCGAAGTGGGCCGCCCGCGTGGGGGCCGGATCGTCGCCATCCTCGGCGAGGGCCGCGAGATCGAGGGCGAGCGCTTCCGCTGGCGCTACCCGTGGACCGAGGCCGCCATCGACGGCGACCCCGGCAGCGACACCTTCGGCCGCTACATCGCGCTGGAGGAAGGGCTGTCGTCCAAGGGCGCGGGCGGCGAGGAAGACCCGTCGCGCTGGGCGATCAACAGGTTCGAGAGCCACCACAGCGATGTGCCCGACGAGGAACCCGAGGGCACCGACGGCTTCGGCGGACTGCGCTCGCTTTTCGTGCCGGGGCAACTCGAGCCGCTCGACCCCGCGGGCTACTGCCCGCGAAAGGCTGCGGTGCCGATGCTGCGCCCCATCCTCAATGGCGTCGCGGTGGAGATGTTCGCCGAGCGCGACACGCGAGGCAAGACGGTCTGGGCGTTCCAGGCCCTCAATGGAATGGAACTGGTCGAGTTCGACGTCCCGGTATGGCTCTATGTCTGACGCGAACGTCTCCATCCCCGTGGACCTCGAAGCCCGGCGCGAGCACGAGCGGCGGAAGTACCTCGCGCTTGCGGCGCACGCCGGGGGCACCTACGGCTCGACCAACCACGGGCGCTTCGCGTACCGGCTGGTTCAGTCTTTCAAGCCCCGCCCCACGTTCGTCGTGGACTTCGGTTGCGGCCGAAACCTCTTCATACAGCACCTCCGGCGGCTGGGGATCGACGGGCTGGGCATCGACTTCGCCTTCCCCGAGGCGGACATCGTGGCGCCCATGCACCGCGTGCCCGTCTCCGCCGGCATCGCCGACGTGGTGACCTCGTTCGACGCCCTCGAACACCTTCTGCCCGAGGAAGTGGACGAGGCGCTCGACGAGATGCGGCGGATCGCCGTGCCGGGCGGTGGCTTCGTGCTGTCGATCTGCACGCGGGAGAGCAAGACCAGGGTCAACGGCGAGGGCCTGCACCCGACGGTGCGGCCGCTGAAGTGGTGGCTCGACCGGATCGGCCGCGTCGGCACGGTACGCCAGGGACTCGGCGCGCCTCGTGGGGGGTACATCGCGGGGGTGTTCAACGATGCGTGACAACAGCGGGGACATCGCGGCGTTGCAGGCGGGCCTCAAGCAGCGCAGGCCGGCGCGGAGCGGCGTGCGCCTCTACACCTCCGACTTCGACTCCGTCTCGCTGTGCGACTTCTATCGCGGGCGCTCGGCCTTCCTGATCCTCTCGGGACCGTCGCTGGCCTCGCTGGACCTTGCGCAACTCAACCGGCGCGGCATCGTCACGATGGCCGTCAACAACGCCTGGGCCGTGCATCGCCCCACGCTGTGGACCTGCGTGGATGACCCCGGCCGCTTCATCGACACCGGCTGGAAGGACCCGGGCATCCTGAAGATCGTGCCCGTCTCGCACTTCGACAAGCGCCTCCGCGTGCAGAACCCCGACGGCTCGTTCCGCGCCAGCGCGTTCAAGGTGCGGCAGATGCCCGGCGTGCTCTTCTACCGCCGCAGCGATCACTTCGACCACAGCCGGTTCTTGAAGTCCGACACCATCAACTGGGGCCAGGACGGCGAGCACACCGATTCGCTGGGGATCAAAGGCAAGCGGAGCGTCATGCTCGCCGCGCTGCACCTGCTGCACTACCTGGGCTTCCGCACGGTCTACCTGCTCGGCGCGGACTTCAAGATGGCCCGCGACCGGCGCTACGCCTTCGACGAGCACCGCAGCAAGGACGCGATCCGCCACAACAACATTCTGTACGAGAGCCTCCAGAAGCGCTTCGAGGCCCTGAAGCCGCACTTCGAGCAGCACCGCTTCCGCGTCCTCAACTGCGCGCCCGATCCAGAGATGTGCGAGCTGAAGGCGTTCGAGTTCGTGCCCTTCGAGCAGGCCGTGAGCGACGCCGCGGCGGAGTGCAGCAAGCCCGTCAACACCGCCGGGTGGTATCAGCCCGCGAATCCAGCGCAGGAGAACAAGGGATGAGCGACGAACCCCGCCGGTACTTCCTTTACATCCCCGTGTGGGCCTCCACCGGCGGACCCGGCGGCTCGGGTTCCGGCTCCGGCTCGTCCGGCAGTTCGGAGAGTTCCTCGTCGGGCTCGTCGTCATCGAGCGGGAGCAGTTCGTCGGGATCGTCGAGCGGGTCATCGAGCAGCGGTTCGGGCTCGTCGAGCGGAGACTCCAGCGGCGCGAGCAGCGGGGCCAGCAGCGGCGCGTCGAGTGGGGCGTCGGGAAGTTCCGGCGCTGGCAGCAGCGGCGCGTCCAGCGGCGGCGGCGGAAGTTCCGGCGCATCGGGCGGTTCGTCCGGCGGTGGCGGAACGAGCGGGTCGGGCTCTGGGTCCGGTGGCTCGGGCAGCGGCGGATCAGGTTCCGGCTCAGGCGGATCAGGGAGCGGGGGTTCCGGGAGCGGCGGGTCCGGCAGCGGTTCGGGCGGCTCGGGCTCCGGGTCTGGTTCGGGCGGTTCCGGCGGTTCGGGCGGTGGCGGATCGGGTGGCGGCGGAGGCGGAGGAGGCGGTGGTGGTGGCGGAGGCGGCGGGGGTGGAGGTGGCGGTTCGAACTGCCTGCTCTTCGGCACGCTCGTCCGCCTGGCCGACGGCCGCGTGACCACGATCGAGAACCTCAAGCCCGGCGACCGCGTCGCCACGATCAGAATCCCCGGCCTCGAAGTCGATGTCCCCTACCGCGCCCAGTACCAATGGCTTTCGCACCACGGCCTGCGCGGCACGATCCCGACCGTCGGCCGCGTCGCCAGCGTGAAACTCGGCGAGCACACGGGGTTCGTCGTCATCAACCGACGGATCAAGGCGACGCCCGAGCACCCGTTCCTCATGCGCCGCGGCGACGAATGGGGCTTCTCGTCGGCCGAGTTCCTCCAGAAGGGCGACTACCTGATCGGCGAGCGCCTGGCGGAGGAACTGGTCGAAACCGTCGAACGCATCGACGCGCCGACCCGCACCGTGGCCATCCACATCCCCGGCACGAACACTTTCTCCGCCGAGGGCGTCTGGGTCCACAACGACATGCCCGCGACGGCCCACTCCTCCGGTTCGGGGTCGAGCTCCAGCGGCTCTGGTTCCAGTTCCGGCAGCGGGTCCTCCAGCACCAGCAGCTCGTCGGCCAGCAAATCCAGCGGGTCGTCGATGTCGTCCAGCTCTTCGTCCGGCTCCGGCAGCGGCAGCGGCTCCAGCAGCCAGTCCAGCGGCGGGCCGGGAGGGACGTATTCGATCTGAGGCTTTACCCCTTCGCCTTCTCTAGGAAACGGTTAACCGTCGCAGCGAGTGACCTGCCCCCGTTTTCTGTACCACGCGCCTTGAGACTCTCATAGGCATGGATCAGGATTCGGGGAGCAGGTCACGAGCAGCTCTCGCCGTGCTTCGAGAAACCTGCGGAACTCCTCGAGCCGGTGCAGCGAGGAGTCGAGCGGGACGCACTGGTGCGTCAGGGCCTCGTCGCCCTGCTTTTCGATGATCCCGGGCAGGTACTCGTTGCCGGAGCGTCTCGGTGAGGTCTGCCGCCGTGCCGCCCTCGGTGATCGTGGCCAGGTCGGCATCGAGCAGCGTCTCGCTCGAACCACGCGAGTATCGACCGCGCGCATTGGCGACATGGAGCCAGTGGAGGAACTGCTTTTGCTCGACCTGCCGTTCATCACGACTTGCTGCGATTCGCATTCGCAGGTACTAGACATGTTATCGCAACGAAAAGCATTCCAATTGTGCCCATTACTAATGGAACAAGCAAGACGCCAGCCACAGGCTCGTACGCAAGCCGGGGGGGGCTCCAGAACGACACATATACCCCGATGGATGCGCCACACAAATATAATGCGATACGAAGTCGCGAGCGTAGAGAGTTAGCCATCGCTGCGAAGACTAACGGCACGTACCCAGCAAGCACTAGGACACACAGAAAGGTGACGTCAATCGCCGCCTTCGCATGCAATATGGCAGTAGTCACAGAAAGTACAACTGCGGGAATCGCGATGGATAGCGCGAACAGTCGTCTCGCAGATCGGCGCTTATGTTCTCTCCATGCTGCGGCCTGCTGCGGCAGCATGCCACACTCGGGGCATGGAGCCTCTCCATCGCCTTCGCGATGTTGTGACGGGTATCCGCATCTGGCACAACTGGGCATCTCGCACCATCAATACCAAGGTTTGCGGGGAAAGATACGCTTGGGTCCGCACAATCCAGAGTCCTCGAGACTGACCTGATCCCATCGACACCTGATATAACACATGGCCAAGGTGCCCCAGGGTCGACCGCCGGGGTACTTGCGGTCTGCCTCAGCATAGCACTCTTCGTGTGCTTGAGCAGGAGTAGCACCACTCGCATACTTGCACAATAGACAGGCGCGTACGAATGCTGACCAATCAGAATCTCCCGCACACTCACAGAAGCATCTTGCATTGGCACCTGCGTATGAGTCGCAGAGGGCGTACGACTGACATGCAGATGCAGAAGCCTTTACTGGGGTTACAGTGAAACAAGGGTCTACCGGTGGTTGGGACTTGGCTGTTAGCGTGAGCGGTGTCGGGGTAGGATCTGGTACCGGACTGAAAGCAGATCCCGTTGCGCCGCCCAAGGTCGGGCACGGAGGAGCCACGGGCTGAGGCCACCGCTCGTGCGTCCGGACGGTGTCGGGCTGAGCGATGCACTGATTTGCGCCGCAGCGCTCGCTGAGCATGCCATGCGGGTCGGCCCACAGTAGCGGTTGAATCTTCACATACTCATACAAACTCATGCCATCGACGTACCCGAGTGGATCGCGCCTGGTCCACCGCCCGATGTCGGCGTCGTAGACGCGGTGGCGGACGTGGTAGAGGTGTTTGCCGGCGCCCTCGAAGGTGGGGTCGTACTCATATCCGGCGTAGCCGCGGCGGTTGGCGACGCCCGAGGACGACAGCCTGCCCCGGCCGAGGGTCTGGTACCCGCCGGTGATGGAGTTGGCGTGGGTGACGTCGGCGGAGCTGACCACGCCGTCGAGGTTGGCGTCCTGCCGAACGTCGTAACTCGACGACGTGGCGATGCGGGTGGAGTCCGCGGCGTCCCAGTCGCCGTCGCTGTCCGTGTCCCCCGCCGGCAGGGCGAAGGGCACGCCGTAGGAGGAGTACTTGACCCACTCGACCATGCTCCCCGCGACGGTCAGGATGGCCGAGACGTCGGCCCGCCAGTTCTGGCAGTAATAGCGGCGCTCCTCGCGCTTGTCGTCGGCCGGCTCGGGCCACGCGGTGTCCGCGTCGCGGTCGCGCAGGATCACGCTGTCGATGTACGAGGAACCGCCGTAGCCGCCCAGCCCGGCGTTATGGTGGACGAAGACCTCCTTGGGGTCGGCGTCATCGCCGCGGAAGGTCGCCACGATCCGCCAGGCGTCGTCGTAGCAGAACCAGTACCAGGGGTCGTCGCCGTCGACCTCGTTGTCGGCGTTGGCGTCGTAATGCCAGCCGATGCGGAAGCCCAGGCCGTTGTAGCGGTACTGCGCGTACACCACGCCCGGCTCGCCCTCCTTGTGGACCGCGACCAGCCGCCCGAACGCGTCATAGGTGTACCCGTACCCCAGGCCGTCGGCGGTCTGGTTGCCGGCCTTGTCGTAGGCGAGGGTGTAGTCCACGGTGCTGTTGGAGTTGATGTCCCGCGTCAGCAGTTCGTTGGCCAGGCTAAAGGCGCCGGTGTCGTCGAGTTCGTTCGTGCCGGTGAAGGCGCCGTCGCCGTTGAGGTCCAGGCGGCGACGCAGCCAGTTGCCGGTCTGCGAGAGAGCCAGGTTGCCCAAGGCGTCCAGCCAGCGCTCGTCGCGGGAGCGGTTGGCGATGGTCCCCGTGCCGCCGCTCCAGGAGAGCGTCCCTTCGTCGGCGCGCGTCAGACGGTTGAGCGCGTCGAGGGTGTACAGAGCATCGAAGTTGCGGTTGCCGCTACTGTTCTTGTGGACGTTGTCGGTAACGCCCAGGATGTTGGAGGCCGGGTCGTAGGCGATTGTCACCGTGTAGAAGTCGCGCGTGCCCGAGCCCTTGTACCCCGTCCAACGGCTGCGCTCGACGCGGTTGAAGCGATCCAGGTCCGGGTACGGCGTGCCGCTGACCGCGCCCTCGAAGAAGTTCCAGCGGGCCTTGGGCTCCAGGAGGTCGGTGCCGGCGAGCCGCGCGGCGCCGAGGTACTCGTACTGGGCCACGGGCACTTTGGATGCGACGCTGGTGTCCACCTCCACGCGCGTGACGCGGCTAGCCGCATCATCGAGACGGCCGCCGGTGGAGATGTAGCTGTACTCGACGTACGTGCCCCCAGGCAGGTTCATCCCTGTGCGGCGGATCGTGTTCCTTCCTGTGATCGCCTTCGCGTAGGCGTAGTCCACCTGGAACGCCGCTCGGCCCGAGGCCGAGCCGTCCAAATCCGAGTCCACGTCCTGCTTGAACTGGTAGACGTTCCCCCAGTCGTCGTAGGTGTACTTCACGTCATCGACAAGGCTGCCCGAGCCGACGGCGGCGTTGTCGTACTGCGTGACCTTGTTCACCAGGCCGCGCGAGAGGTACGTCGTGCTGATGCGCCGCACCGCGCCGTCGAAGCCGCCGGCGAGGGTCGTCACGCGCCGGTGCGCCTCACGTCCGGCGGTGTCGAAGTCGGTCTGGATGACGTTGCCGGCCTGGTCCTTCGTCCAGACCTGCTCGCCCTGGGCGTTGTAGGCGTAGGTCACCGTGCGGTCGGCCTGCGCGCTCCCCGCCTGCCCAGGGGGGTAGATGACTTCGCGGAGCAGGTGCCCCGTGGCGATGGCGGACTGCACCGGGCTGCCGCTGCCCGGCGTGCCCTTGGTCGTGCCATACACATACTCGGTGACCTGGTCGTCGGAGTCCTCGGTGTTGTCGCCGTTGAGGTCCACCCAGACCTTGGTCTGGAGGCCGTTCTCGTAGACGTAGCGGGTGTAGACATCGTGGTCGCGGACGGGGTTGGTCAGCGAGCCGCCCGTGTAGTGGCCGATGCTGGCCACGAGGCGCCCCGCGGCGTCGTACACGAAGCGCGTGGCCCGCCCATTCGCGTCGACCGTCTCCTGGACCGTGCCGTCGTCGGCGTACGCCGTCTTGGAGACGATGCGCGTCGTGGGGTTGGTGTCGGAGGCGGCCGGCTCACTCAGGCCGTCGCGATCGAACGTCGCCACGTTGTCCGTGGCCGAGTTGGTCCCGTAGAAGGCCGAGGTCACTGGGCGATCAAGACTGTCGTACCAAACGGTGCTGATCTGGATGCGCCCCTTAACGTCCGCGGCGGTGAACTTCAGCGGCAGCCCGTCCCCGCCGTCGTACGTCGTGTCCAGCGGGCCGGTCGTGCTGGTGTCGCCGTGCGTGCGCTCGATGGTCGCCTGCACGAGCACCTCGTCCAGCGCCCCGTCGTACCCGGTCTGCCGCTCTTCGAGCACCTTGTCCCCGACCACGCTGGCGAACTTGTTCGTGGAGTCGTAGACGTCCGAATAGGACGTGTCGTTGTCGGCGGCGAGGATGAAGGACTGGATGACGCGCCCGAGGCGGTCGTAGCGCGTCTTGGTCAGATGCTCCCCGTCGGTCTTGATCAGCCGCCCATCCGGGTCGTACCAGTTGAGAGTCTGGAGGTTGTCGGCGTCGGCGCCGGTGCTCTGGGTGATCTTGTGCCGCTGGCTCTTCCACACCTGCCCGCGCTCATCGTAGAAGGTTTGCGAGAGAGCCACGCGGTTGCTCGTGGTCGTGGTCGGGTCCGTGCTCGCCGTCAGCCCCGAACTGGAACTGAAGAGGCCCGAGGCCGTCATCCGCCCGAGATTGTCGTACTTGACCACGCTGTGCGGGGCCTGCGGGCTGACCGTGACGATGAGCCGCCCACGGTAGTCATGGAGATACGTGGTCTGCCGCTGGCCGGTGGTCCCGTCCTCGATGTAGGTCGTCCGCGAGGTCAGCAGCGAGTTCCCCCCGTCCGAGCCCCCGTCGTATGCCAGGGACTCGGTCGTGACCATGTTGTTGGTGCCGGTAAGGTCGCTCCCGAGGTCACCGGTGTCGTTGGTGCCGATCTTGCGGGACGTCACGCGGCCGAGCACGTCGTACACCGTCCGCGCGATCGTGCCCGAGGGCTCTTTGGTCCGGATCTGCCGGCCCATGTGGTCGTAGGCGATGGTCCACTCGTCGTACTTGCCGCTGATGTCCCCCGCGGCCATGCTCGTCGGCATGGCGAAGAAGATCCGGCGCGAGTCCAGACGCCGCCCGGTCTTCCCGTAGGCGCTCGCCGTCAGACGGGCGAGCGTGCGCTCGTTGGCAACCGCGTTGAATGCCATGATCGGGTCCGGGGGCGGGTCGGCGTACAGGTACTCCTGCGCCACGGACAGCCAGCCCGAGGGTGCGGACGTACCCTCCGCGGCGATCACGATGATGAAGCACTCTTCGGTGTTCCCCGCGTGGTTGCTGACCGTGTACGAAGCCGGCCCGTGGTAACTCGCCACGCGCGGGATGCTGAAGGTCACCATCCGCTCGCCGCCGAGCTTGGCGTACCAGCGCATCGTCACCCGGCCGCCGGGGAGCGTCGAGGTGGCGCGCCTTCCCTGGTTGTCATAGCCGTACTCGGTGACGCGGTCGAATCCATCGCCGCTCTCGGTGATCCCCCAGTCGGTGTTGGGGTCATCGCCCGTTGGGAACGTGCCGTTGGTCTTGACGTCCTCGATGCGTTTGGTCACCTGCCCGTCGGTGTACGCTGTGTAATGGAAGATCCCGCGGGCCGACTCGGCGAACGCGGCCGTGCCGTCCTTGCGCAGGTAGCGCTTGGTCGTGGTGGCCGAGCCCGAACCGTTCTTGCCCGTGCTTACCGCCGGCGCCGTCGTCGTCACCTGCTTGATCGTGATGTACAGCACGTCCGTTGTCGTGCTGCTCCACCAGGCGTATGCCTGCGTCGTCTCGTCGTACTTCGTGGTGTCTGTGTGGTCCGTCGTCGCCGTGTGGAACGCCCGCGACTTCTCCACCAGCGGCCGCGTGACGTTCACCCCCGTGGCGATGCTCAGGTCGCGTGTGAGGTACTGCGTCCAGGAGTTGAAGGTCGAGTTGGTGGAGAGGTTGTTTGAGCCCTCTTTCTGCCGCACGCCCTCCAGGAAGCCCTTCGTGTCGCCGCTGCCGACGCGCTGGTAATAGTGGACCAGCCCCGCCGTGCCGCTGGTGGTGATGGTGCCGTCAGGATTCCCACCCGTATTGTGCGTGTACCCCGTGACGTTCGCCGGCGTGTGGACCTCGGTCACCTGCCCGTCGCTGTTGCGCACGACCTGTGTCACCCACTTCGCCGGGGCCGGGCTGGTGTTGGCCGGGTTGGCGTCCGTGAGCACGCGGGACAGCGGCTGGCCCACTTCATCAAGGTACTGCGTGACCCACGCCCCGCCCGTGGGCGGCTCGATCACCACCCGCCGGTGCCAGGCCGTGTCGTACCCCGAAGTGCCCGAGAAGTTCGGGTTGTCGTGGTAGGTCAGCTTGTGCTCGCCGTTGGTCCCGCCCGCGCAGCCGCACTCCCCGTCGAAGTAGACGCTGATGACGCGGTAATCGGAGTCGTACTTGAAGAACGCGTCCGCGTAGGGCTTGAGCTCATCGTCGCTGGTGCGCGGCTCCTCAGCGCAGTTCGTCGAGTTGTGGTCGTTGAAGGTCTCGTTGCTCAGGTTTTGGTCTTGCCAATCGAAACGTCGCACACCCTCATAGCCGATGACCATCTTGATGGTGTTGGGGGGCCCGGGGTTGTTGGTCGCGTGATACTCTCCCGTGTAGTACCGGTAGTACTGCCGGCGCATCAGCGACTTCGTTGGATCGCTGAGCGGCGTGACGATGCTCACCATTTTCAAGTTGCCATCGCCGCCCCAGCAGTTGTCGCCATCCTGGTAGTAGGCGTATTCGACCCGGCCAACTTCCACCCACTCCTCATTCTCGTAGACCTCGGCGGCAACTTCGGTCAGGCGGCGCGTGCCGCCGATCTCCTGGGTGGAGTACGAGTATGTATACCTCCGCCCCTCGGAATCGAACGCCCTGGCGATCGTTCCGCTGGTGTTATACCCGGTCGTGATGGCCGTGCTCGCCGTGGTTGCGTGGCCCACGTACGCGGTGTTCCCGGCGGGGTCCACGAACTTCCACAGCTGCCATGACGAGTCGAACGTGTCCTGGCCGACGGAGACTTGCGCGTTCGACCCGAAGAAGTACGTCCGATTCCCGTTCTGGTCCGTGTAGACGTAGAGGTCGGGCGATCCGGACTCGTGCTTGACGATGCCCGCCGCGCCGTTCACGCCCCGGAACGTGTCAACGTCATCTTCGGTCCGCTTGAACTCGAAGTACCGGTCTGCGCCGTACACCAAGTAGATCAGGTCGGCCGCCTGCTTGGTGCCAGCGTTGCCGTCGGCGTCGTACAGCCGGATCTCCGGCTGGCTGATCTGGAACCAGTTTCTGCCCTGGTACCCGTCGCTGTCGATGTGCGCGCCGCCGCTGTCAGCTTGCCGGGCGTTGTACGTGCGGCCCACGATCCACGGCACGCGCGCCGGCAGCGCCAGGTCGATCTCGGTGGGGGCGTACGCACCCGTCGCCAAGCGCAACGACCCGAGTGTCTCTCCGGCCTGCGCCGACTCGAAGGGGTTGCCCGCCAAAGCCCACGGCAGAGATCCCCCGGCACGCTGCGCGCCGTCGAACCCCACGCCGCGCTGCTCGGCGCGCGGTCGTACGTCCTGCACGCGGGTGTTGTCGGCGTGCTTGTACGTGGTGAGCGAATCGCCACTGGTCTGGAGGATCTGGTCCGCCCGCGCCGGCACCGCCGACCACAGCATCGCCACAGCGAGGACGGCAAACACGCGACGAAGATGGTCCAGCGAATCGTGCCCACGCATTGGCGGTCCTCCGTTCGGAGTCGGCGGCCGGGAGCACGCACCGGGTCGGCCGGGTTGCCGGGCAGTATAGCCGATCTCACGCCACTGCAATCCCCGAATCGAACGCTCCTGTCCATCGGCAGGCCGGTCGGCCCCCGGCTTTGCCGAATCTTCAACGTCCGGCGTGCAGCCGCGGAAACCCCCTCTTCCTCTCGCCCGCCCTATTACAATGTGCACCGGACGTTCGTCGCGGACCAGCACCCCACACCGGAGGCATTGTCATGCTGAACGTAACTTCGAAGCGGGCCGTCGTCATCCAGTCCGTTCTCGTCATGGTCGCCCTGGCTGGGGCCGCCACCGCCGCCGTGCTGCTCGCACGCCAGCCCCAGCCTCCCGCGCCCCCTCCCCCTCTCCCCACGGCGGCCCAGGCCGCCGTCATGCTCCACGCTGCCGGCCTCACCCCCGATACCCTGGCCGCGGCGGGCGTCATCGCATCCCAGACCACCACCGCTCTTCAGCGCATCCGCGATCAACTCCCGCACCTGGCGTCGCAGTTCGACGCCGCGCACAACGCCTACAGCGCCGCATCCATCGAGCACGACCGCCTCGAACGCCTGGTCCGTAGCGGGAAGGGCACCGAGCAGGATGTCGCCGCGCTGCAGACGGCCCGCACTCACCTGCGGGCCGCCACCGCCCGGCGCGACACTGCGATGCAGGCCTTCGTCCAGACCGCCGACCTCGGTGCCGAGGTCTCGGCACGCTTGGCGCTGATGCACGACCCCCGCGGCGACGGCATCCCGATGCACTACCGCGCCGCGGCCCGCCCCGACGCCGAATGGATCGCCCTTCGCCACGCCCTCGCCGCGGCCGAGATCTACGCCCGATTCGACGAGGACGTCCCCCAGCCCGCCCGCGCCGTCATCCTCGCCAACGACAGCAACCCCGCCGTCGCCACCGCCTACGCCAGTCTTCAGGCCAATGGCCCCGCTGTCGCCGCCGCATGGAACCAGGCCGTCAACCAGCAGTAGACTGGCCATCGCCTCTGCGGGGCTCAGCTTCCGCTGTGCGCCCTCGATCCGTTAACCGGAAGCCGCCAGTTTTGGACGCCGCCGCCGGTTAACGCCGCGCGAGCGCCGGATGGAGTATTTGCACCCCGCGAGCGGGGTGGTTGGCGGGCGGCATTCGCCGCGGGCCGAGCCCCGCGGCGACCGCCGATGACCCGCCGACCGCGTTCTTGATAACGCCAAGCCTGTTAAACAGCGATTCGAGGCCGACATGGTGGCTCAAGACCCGGATTCGACGGTTTGAACCCGTTCCGATCGGGGAG